>Ga0302326_10016885_pt1 | contig 15249 bp, 11 predicted proteins | sample Palsa_T0_3_FD_202264 | JGI IMG/M metagenome (GOLD analysis project Ga0302326, IMG submission 202264) | Peat permafrost microbial communities from Stordalen Mire near Abisko, Sweden - Palsa_T0_3 | ecosystem: Environmental > Terrestrial > Soil > Palsa > Peat permafrost | place: Sweden: Abisko...
TTCAGCAATCCTGGAAGCCCCCATTTCACTCATGTTGATGGCCTTGTACTGACGCCGCGCATTGAACCCGCGGCTCAGAGGAGCGTCTCCATTTGGGGAGCTCGGGCATATCGCATTGGAGGCGAATCGAATGACTACATTTCGTTCAAGTCTGAGGTCTGTCGTCGGTCACGATGGCGCGGTAATTCTGGATATCGAGCGCGACTCAATGCTGACGCTCAATCCAACAGGCAGCTACGTGTGGCAGAGACTCCAGCAGGGTAAACAACTCGATGAGATCATTCGCGACCTCGCGAGTGAAACTGGCGCCGATCCCGTGACGATTGACCGGGATGTACATGCCTTCTTCGACGAACTGGAATCAAGACGCCTCTTTACCGCATGAAGAAGGATGCTTCCATGTCACTTCACGACTCTCCCTTGGAATATGACGAATATCGACTGGTTCTGGTGCGGCTGAACTCGCGTGGGACATGGGCTGAATTCCGTGGCGTGGCAGTTGGACTGCCGCGCGTCGCGATACAACCTTGGGCCCGCGCGGCGGAACAGGCCCAGCGCGCCATACAGGATACCTGGCGCATCAGCGCAATTCTCTTGGACATCTTGCCTGGGGGTGAGAATCGAGCTCCATGTGCCGTTGCAGAGATCCCAAGCAACCAATCCCCTCAAGGCCTGATCTCAATCGGAATTGACGAGCTTCCTGAGACGGAGATAGCTGCTCCAGAACGCGTAGTCATCGAAGAGATTCTCGCAGGGAACCCAGGTAGCCGCGGGCCATTCTCGCGCGCTGGTTGGATAGAGGAAGCCAAAGCGTGGCTTTGCGCGGAAGCAGGCCATAGCGTGGCACTGTCTGGGGAAATCTGCCAGTACAACGCAACGGGCAAATTTGCGTTAGTTCGATTTGGGACTCGGTCCGGGCCAGCCTATTGGTTGAAAGGTACGGGAGAACCGAACGCCCATGAGTTTCAAATCACCAGGAAACTTGCTGAGTTGTGCCCAGATTCCCTTCCTACCCAGATAGCGGCCCGAGACGATTGGAATGCGTGGCTGATGGAAGATGGCGGACGGCCCGCGGACACGTGGAATGCACCCCAACTTGGCCAAGCGGTTCTTTCCATGGCGGAAATTCAGAAATCGACCGTCGGATGTTGCCACGAGTTCCTTGCTGCGGGAGCAGCAGATCAGAGCGTTGACGTCCTTCGCGGAAGCCTCGTTGAGGTCATCGAGTATCTCGACGAGGTAATGGTAAAGCAGACGTCGACTCGCGCTCCAAGAGTCGAACGCCGACGCCTGTGGGAGATTGCAGGCACTCTTGAGGATGCCTGCTTTCGCATGGAGGCTCTTCGCATCCCGGACACGTTAATTCACAACGACCTCAACTCGGGAAATATTCTCTTCCGCGATGGCAGTTGTGTCTTCACCGACTGGTGCGAGAGCTGCGTCGGTAATCCATTCTTTGCCTTTCAGTACCTTTGTTTGCTCCAGCCATCTGGGGCCAGTGACTGGAGACCGGAGTTGCGGATGTTCTATAGGAAGAGTTGGCTGAATCTACTTCCTTCGTCCAACATCGATGCGGCATTTGCACTGTCTCCACTCCTGGCCATTTTCTCTCATCTTTATGGCCGTGGCAGATGGTTGCATTCCTCTAGGCGAAGTAATGCTCAGGTTGAGGCCTATGCACGCAGCCTTGCCCGCCACATGGATCGTGCCGCACAGGATCCATTGCTCATGGAGGCATTATGAACCAGAGTATGCCCCTTCATCCTCCAATTGTAGACACGATTCATGGGGTAACCATAAGCGATCCATATCGCTGGCTCGAAGAGCGAGAGTTACCAGAGACAGAAGCTTGGATTGATGAACAAGGGTTACGTTGCGACGCCTATTGCTCAAACTGTTTCGCCCTTGACTCACTGCGAAGCCGCGTCAAAACATTCTTGAATGTGGAGGCCGTGGATCAACCTGCGCGGACTGGAGGCCGTTACTTCTACCGGCGCCGGAATAAGGATCAAGAGCAGGCGTGTATCTATGTAAGGGAGATCGAGACAAACCAGGAGCGGTTACTGGTCGATACCTCTAGTGAAGGACCATTCGCATCGGTCGGAGTTCACCGAGTCTCGGATGACGGGTCTCTGCTCGCTTACGAGATCAGGCGAGGTGGAGGCGATGCGAAAGAGATTCGAATTGTCGATGTATTGAGTGGCCGCATTCTTCCTGATCGAATCGATCATGGCTTCGCGCGGGGATTCGCTTTCGCGTCTGGCAACGATGGTTTCTATTTTTGTCACGAGTCTATTTCGGGTGCCGAGGATCATCGGATTCAGTTCCATGACTTGCATGGGCGCTTAGAAAACCGGACCGTCTACAGAAGAAACCGCACTCGAAGAAGCCGGCTTGTCCTGACGGCCGACACGATCCGCCTCGGCGCAATGTGGATCTACGAGCACGAACAGGAATTCGTCTGCGATTTCTTTATCGCGCCGCGGGACCGCGACGAAGATTGGCGGCAGGTGTTCGTGAGCAAGACTCTGCCGCATACCCCAATTCTCTATGACGGCCGCATCTTCGTACTCTCCTTCGAGGAGGCGCCAAACGGCAAGGTTGTCGAGTTGACTCCGGACGGACATGAGGCTCACCTCGTAGTTCCGGAATGCGATTCGATGATTCAGCAAATTGCGTTCGCGTCCAGAAGACTCCTTGTTGGCTATGTAAGGAATGGCGGTTCGTCGATCGAAAGCTGGACTCTGGAGAGCGGAGATTCTTGCAGTCTCGGAATACCGGGAGGGGGCACAGTTCAGCTGTTACCCCAACTCGGATCATCGGAGGGTAGTGTCTTCTACACCCATCAGACCTATTCGCAGCGGCCAGCAATTTACGAATACGCGATCCGAAGGGGAAGGTCCCATCTTTGGAGCCAGACCGAAGCCGCGGCCGAATCGAAGAACTTCCAAGTTCAGTCGCTCTCATTTACTGCCGAAGACGGAACGAAGATCCCCGTGACGCTCATCGGGAGCAGCACAGCGGCAAGCTTTCGACCGCGGCCGGCAATCATGACCAGCTACGGGGGATTCGGTGTTCCCATGACACCACAGTTTTCTGTTCTGGTGACGATCCTCTTAGAGCTTGGCGCGGTCTTCGCCGTTCCTCATATTCGTGGCGGCGGAGACTTCGGTAAGGCGTGGCATGATGCCGGCCGTGGACGGAGGCGTCAAACAGCGATTGACGATTTCGTTCAAGCGGCAGAGTGGTTATACGCGGAGGGATTCACCTCTCCGAAACAACTCGGCATATTTGGCGGATCGAACTCCGGCCTCCTGGTTGGAGCGGCAATGACACAGAGGCCTGATCTCTTCGGCGCTGTCCTGTGCATCGCGCCGCTCCTGGACATGGTGCGCTATGAGCACTTCGACCATGCAGACAGATGGAGAACGGAGTTTGGCACTGTGGAAGACACCCAGGATTTCCATGCGCTTCATGCCTACTCACCCTACCACAATGTGCAGTGCGACGTGGACTATCCAGCAACGCTCTTTGTCACAGGCGACCAAGACGATCGTTGCAATCCCGCCCATGTGAGAAAGATGGGCGCACGGCTTCAAGAACGCGAGGCGCAGCGTAGACCGATCCTGGTCGACTATAGCGCGGAGCGGGGGCACTCGCCGGTTCTTCCCCTGACAGTGCGCGTGGATGCCCTCGCACGAAGGCTTGCATTTCTCTGCCAAGAGCTTGGCATTGAGGTTCCTCTGGAGGCGTGCGATGAGCCGACTGATTTGTAAGAGCTACCTGCTGTTGCTCTGGACCGAGTGCTTCATGAAATTCGGGAGCCTGGGCGCTTTGCATGCGCAAGTTCGAAGACGGAGGGTGGAAGCGCCAAAGCCGACTCTACTTCACAACACGGACGAACTCTGCCTCGCAATGGATCTGGCCTGTGTCTTCTATCCAAAGCAGGTGCTTTGCCTGCAGCGTGCGGTCGCAACAACGCTGCTGTTACGCGGGCATGGTATTCGCGCCGAAATGGTGATTGGCGCTCAGTTGGTACCGTTTCAGTCCCACGCATGGGTCGAGGTTGATGGCATTGTCGTGAACGACAAACCCTACATTCGGGATATCTACCAGGAACTTGAGCGCTGCTAATCCAGGAGTCCTTAAAATGAGCATCCTTTTCGGAATATGCCAAGCCGAATGTCACCCTGTCGAAGAACGCGAATTGATGGAACTCTCGCTGGGGACAGCGAGGTTTGCTCAGGATGGAACCTTCGTTCGCGCGCACGGGAGGATCGGTATGGGCATTCAGCCGTACCACACCCACCTGCGATCCAAGCTCGAATCGCAGCCGATTTCCGATGCGCACGGCAACATGCTCACCCTTGACGGAAGGATCGACAACTACTCCGAACTCTGCGAACACCTGGAGCTTCCCATGGACGGGTCTGCGGATTCCGTGATCGTGCTCGCCGCGTTTGAGCGCTGGGGAGAGGAATGCTTTTCGCGGATTGTGGGCGATTGGGCTATAGCGCTCTGGTCACAAGTTGATCGAGCGCTCTATCTCGCGCGCGACCACGCAGGCACACGAACTCTCTATTTTGATCTCCGCCGAGACTCGATCCTTTGGTCCACCTACCTCGAAACGCATTTTGCAAAAGGCAAATCGCGCGACTTGAATCCGGGGTTCGTGTCCAGTTTTCTCGCTTCCCAACCGATCGGTGACCTCACTCCATACCAGGGAATCAGCGCCGTCACGCCCGCGCATTACCTCGCCTTTCGTGATGGGAGATTTCTTCGAAAAGCACATTGGCAATGGGTCGCAAAAGACAAGATAGGATACCGGTCAAGCGTCGAATATCAGGAACACTTTCTCAATCTCTTCCGCCAATCCGTGAGCCGGCGCACGGGAAAGGGCGCTCCCATACTTGCAGAACTCAGCGGCGGAATGGATTCATCTTCGATCGTCTGCATTTCCGATCACATGCGAAGAGAGCAAGGGGCGGGGTCAAGCGAGCTTCTCGATACTGTCTCTTACTACGACGAGAGCGACCCGGCCTGGAATGAAGCTCCCTATTTCACTTGCGTAGAACGAGAACGGCAAAAGTCCGGGATCCATCTTCCTCTGCCTCTGTTGAGCAACGACCTGCTGCCGGCCCCGGTATTAGATCTGCTCCCCGGTGCAGAACTCGCGGCCTGGGAAAACGAGCAACGCTTTCAGCAGAAAACCCGATCGGATGGCTATCGAGTCATACTCTCGGGGATTGGAGGTGACGAATTACTCGGCGGCGTTCCAACGGCTCTTCCGGAACTTGCGGACCATTTCGCTCAGGGACACTTGCGACTCTTTGCGAGGAGAGCGGTTCCATGGTGCCTGCACCTTCGCAGACCGCTCCTCCATATGACCGGCGCGACGATCCAATTCCTCTTCGAACAGTATTCGAAACCCAGCATCCCGCAGAGAGGATTGCCGCCGTGGGCCACCGACAATATGCATCGGCTGATCCAGAAATCGGCCGATCGTTCGATCGATGGAAGCCATTCCTTAGGTCTGGCACCGAGTGCGATCTGCAATGGACGCACATGGTGGCGAACAATCGAGACTCTGCCACATCTCCATCCCGGAAACATCCAAAGACTCGAATATCGTTATCCATACCTTGACCGGGATCTGGTCGATTTTCTCTTGCGTGTGCCGCGCGAACAACTCATTCAACCAGGACGGCGACGATCACTGATGCGAAGTGCTTTGCGGGGAATCACGCCTACAGAAATCCTCGAACGCCGGCGCAAGGGAGCACGGCACAGAGCTGTGTTCGTACCGCTGAGAAGCGGCGCTGCCAGAATCAGGAGTCTGTTGAGTCACTCGAGGGCTGTGGCTCTCGGGCTCATTGAGCCAACTGACCTTGAGGACGTCGTATCTCAAGCCATTCATGCGAACGATCCGATATGGATCCATGCTGTCACGAGGCTGGCGCTCTTTGAACTGTGGTGCCAAGGCGCGTCTTCGGTGGGCACCGCGCAAGAGCTGAATTCTTCAGAATCTGTCGCGTGATTCGCGACGATCGAGATCCGTTCCTACGAGATCAGCGCTGGCTCAGAAGAGCGGAAATTTGAAACAAGGTGAATCCAAATGAAAACAACTGCAAAGCACACGATGCCGTACGTCAAACCGGAAGTACTCAGTGCTTCCAACGCCAAGTCGACCATCCGAGACCCTGAGGCCATCAAGCGAGGTCACAGTTTCGATGGGACTCTGGCAACCAGTCCCGCCTATGGGGCCGACGAGTAGAAATCACCCGTCGGACTGAAACCGGGGGCCGTGAGGTGCACCTCACGCTCCCGAAACCGAACTCGAATCGAAACCAGATGACCGGCGCAGAAATCCTTTGCCGACATTGTCACCCTGATCGCATTTCGCTCGTCCACGGGCGAATCGCAGAATACGAGGCCAATCTGACCAGGATCTGTTGCGTGACTCGCAACGAACGCGATCCGCTGACACGAGATTCCTTACGACTCGAGTTAGCGGAAATTTGAAACGAGGTGAACCACAATGAAGACAACTGCAAGACACACCATGCCGTACACCAAACCGGAGGTACTCAGTACCTCAAGCGCCAAGTCCGCCATCCAACACGTGGAAGCGACGAAGATGGGTCACAGCAACGACGGCACCCAGGCCACCAGCCCGGCCTATCAGGCGGACGAGTAGCGTTCATTCTGCTCTGTTAGGAATGAACCCGCAGGCGTGATGTGCACGTCACGCCCGCGGTTTCGCAAACTATTTGTCATCGGACATTTCGTTGCGCATATTTTGCCAACGAACGTATTGTGCACATTTGTCCCCAGCGGTGTCCTCGAAGCCCTGCAACCAGAAGCGAAACCACTCGACCGCAATCTGCTGAGATGCCAGACGATCGAGGGGCTTTTGGAGAACATGTTGGCCTTCGGGGATATAGATCATGTCCACTGGCTTGTGCTGCTGCCTCAGCGAGGCATAGATCTCCCATTCTGCAAGCACAGAGCTCGGGCCGATGGCCTGAATCTGGAGTGGCGTGATGACCTTGCCCAGGTGAAAGCCTGGCGCTCGGTCGAGCCAGGTGGACAGGCCGTCCCCGATGGGTTGGGCACCGAGAATTTTCTCGTACTCCTTTGCGAGCGAGGGCCGGCCCTCACTAAACAGTCGATAGGTGAGGTAGCTCGTATCCATTCCGTCTGCGATCGTGGCCGCCTTGAAAAGTGTGGGATCTGAGATCAATGCCTGCTCGACGTGCCAGCATGTGCGACTGAAACCGACGACTCCAACTCGATTGGGATCGACAAGGCCATCCGCGCTAAGCTTGGCGATCGCGGCCTGCCATCCGGCAAGCTCGTCATAGGGCTCCTGCTGCGTGCTGAAATGATCTGCGCGGCCTGTAGCTTGTAGAACCACGATGCCCGAAGAGGACAAGGGCCTCGCGGCCATAGCCGTTGGGTAGAGGCCGTCCGAGATGAAAGCAAAATCCAGATAGCCATGGGTCTGTATGACCAGAGGGTAGGATTTGCCTTCCTGATAATCGGGAGGGGTGATGAGGATCCCAGTCCACGCATAACCGTTCTTGTCCTGCCAGTGATAAGGGGCCGCTTTTCCAAGCTTGACGTTCTCGAGTTGAGGGTTGGGATTCCATAGCAGTTTCTCTTGGCCTGAATATCCATCGATTGCCCAAAGCGTCGCCGGAGTATTCAAATCCTGCTTGATTACGAGATCAATCTTCGCGTCAGGCCGTCCATGTCGCCCCTCGCTGCCGATTGGTTTACCAGTGTAGGGATCTCCGGGTTGCACCTCTACGAGCTTCCATTGGCCGTCTTCATACCGATACCGCTCCGTTTGTCCCCACCTTCCGTGCCACGCAAAGTGAAGGAAGACTTCGCCGTTATCCGCGCCGAAGCGAGCGTCTTTGAGTCTCAGCGGCTTCGGATTGTCGGCAGGGATCACCGCGCTCGCGTCACGCGTGAACGCAATACACTGTGCTTTGAGGGAGGGAATGTCCACTGACGCCAACGCGCAGGTGTGTCTGCGCCTCGTTTGCTCCTCCGAATTCACTCCATCGAGAGGAAGCGCCACATTCCCAAGCAGAACCCGGCTGCCGTCCTGGGACCAAATCGCGGTCGTCAAATCCTCTTCCGCCAGTGAGTCGGCGTTGGGACCATCGATCAGAGTGCGTGTGGCGCCCGTCCGCGTGTCGACCAGTTGATACTCCCGAAGTCGAAACCAGTAGGTTGGTGAGGTCAGCGAGGCGTCTCGGGGGTTGATCCGCCAGGACTCAAAGCCGGGCATAGGGTCATACGCTGACCACGAACTCTTCGCACTCGCGACTGGCAACAAGCGGACGACCCATCGGCCATCGGGAGAGAGCGAAAGCACATCGACTAAGTGTTCGACATCCGCAACGGGTTCATTGCCGCCTGGAGCTGTCAGCTTGTGAAATTGGCCACCGCTGCCAACCCAGAGGTCTGGCAAAAATCGCGCACTTCCCATTCCGTGCCCTTCTTCAGGGAAGGACAGAATATCCTCGAGCCCCACACCAGTCACCGCGCCGGCATCGGCATTCACTGCGTCGGCACGATCCCAGGGAACCCTGGGTACAGCACCGCTGGTTCTGTTCGCGCTATAGGCGATTCGATTCCCAACAAAATCGAACTGTCGAACACCGTATCCTTCGGGCGTAAGCGCCTTGACCTTCCGATGCTCAATTTCCACTTCGAAGAGGCGCTTCTCCGCATGAGAATCCTGGCCGAGAAAGAAGAGGCCTTTGGAATCTGGGGTCCAGCGTATATCGGTGATCATTGGAGCATTGGGCACCGCCGCCTGGATACTAGGGACCGCGGAGATCCTCGCAATTGCTTGTGGAACTGGCATCGTAGTCCTGTCAGAAGGATCGCGAACGAAGCGCCGGACTGCTTCTCGATCGATCAGCCAAAGCGTGGACTCAATCTGATTCGATTCAACAACGCCTCGTGAGGTGACCAAGTAAAAGTACCTGCCATCCGGCGAGAGTTCCGCTTTGCTGTTGGGCACGAGGCCCGATGGCTCGCTGAAAGTCGCCATCGAAATCGAATCGCTCACCGTGAACGCGCGCTGCTCAGCGCTGCTTGAAAGACCGATCGAGAATACTGCGAGCATCAAGCGAGCACACAGCATGGCCGTCTTGGGCCGTGACCTCAGCATCATGAATACACCTCCAACGAAGATCCAGTGAGGAGAGATTGTGGGGATACGTTTAATCGCAGGCGCCGGCTAGAACAACACATTCAGAGCAAGCTGAAGAGAACGGGGCCCGCCTTGTTCGTAGAGCGCATTTTGATTCTTCAAGCCGATGTTGAGCGTGTTGTATGCCTGCCCGAAAAGCGACTCCCCGAAATTCAGGGTGTTGTAGATGGCTCCAAAATCCGGGCGGTTCAGGACGTTGAACGCTTCGGCGCGGAATTGAATCGTCACTCGATCCGAGGGGTCAAACTGCCGCCGTATCGCAAAGTCAATTTCGTTCGCGCCGAATCCTCTGAGGAAGTTGCGTGGAGCGTCACCCGTGACCCCAGTCACATTCTGAAAGGCATTGAAGTTGATCTTCCTTCCGCCCGGAATCTCATCTCGTGAACCGTAGACATAAAAAGGCTCTCCCGTGACGACATTTGGACGGGCATACTGCTGCGTTCCGTTCGAGGCAACGTAAGCGGACCCGTAGACGTCCACCGGCGCAGCGCTTCGCGCAAAGGCCCGCAAATCCGTCGACCAGCCCTCGGTGATCGCCCGCGCTACGCGCCCAGCCGCGCGAGAGGGAAGATTGTACGTGACCGCTGTTTGAAAGTTTCGCCGTATGTCGAAATCGGAATCGCCTTTGAGAAGCGGCTGATAGCTGATGAAGTTCGATGACAGGTTGTCAATGCTGTGAGACCAGGTCATCGACACGAGCACCTGAAGTCCGTGGATCACTCGTTGTTGAAACTGCGCCTGCAGGGAGTTGTAGTTCGACCACGATCCATTCTGAATGACATAAAGACCGTTGCCAAGGGAGAAGGCTGGGTTAATGGATGCTGGATTCTGATAGGTGCCTTCGATCAGTCTGCGCCCCGCGGACGCCACATAGCCGAGGGTGAAAGACCGTGCGGTGCCCAGAGCCTGCTCCAACGATAGATTCCATTGAATCGTGTAGGGGAGCTTCAGGTTGGAGCTGTAGCCGACTGCCGTCTGATTGAAGGGTGCCTCAGTCGAGGCACCGGGAAGCTGATAGACTGCGGGCGCTAATGGAAAACTGAGGCCGGAATAGTATTCGGTCGAAGCGAATCCCAGTTGCGTAAAGCCGATCGCTCCGAGGGTGTTCCCAGTATCGAAGAACTGCCCCACCCCCACCCTTAGAACAGTTTCTCGGCCATCCCGGGCATTGAGTTGCGAGGCAATTCCAAGGCGCGGAGCGAAGCCGGCATAGTACGTACTCCATTCCGGCGTGCCTTCTGGGGCAAGCTGTGCGGTGGCAATGTTTGTTATCTGGTCGAGGACTGGAGGGATACGGCCATTCCCATTGACAGGGGGCGGGTTTACATCCCAGCGTAGACCGAGCGACAGTGTACTCCGCTGATTCAGCTTCCAGTCATCCTGGACAAACGCCGAGAAATTCGTGAAGATCGGCTCGTCTGGAACGGCTCCGCTGGTGGATGCGACGGCGAAGTCCGCACTATTGGACTGCAATCCTTGCTCCTCGAAATACAGGAGAGCTGCCGAGAGACGGTTGAATTTCTCCATCAGCTCGGAGCGTCTGTAATCGACGCCGATCTTGAGGGAGTGCCGTCCAAGCGAGAACTGCTGGGTATCGATGATGTTGGTTTGAGTTTGCCCGATCTCCTGCGCGACCAAATCGATCCCTGGGTCCGATCCAAAGAATAGAAATCCGGCAAATTGGGAATCCTCGGGGGCGCCCGGAAGGAAGGTCGATTGCGTAGACGCCTTCGCACCTCCGAACGAATCGATCGTATCCCGCTCCTTGAGCGAATACCACGTGTAGTTGAATCTCAAATCGTTTACCAGTTGAGGACTGAAGGTTCGAGTGAGACCGGAGGTGACACTGCGCGTGACAAACGATTGCGGGATCACCTGGGCGAGATCGTCGGCTGAACGGCTGTCACTGGAGGAACTTGAGTCGCTGTAACGGCCAAAGACGTGAGTCCTGTTATCGAACGTGTGATCGAACCGGATACTGCTGGTATTGAGTCCCGATGGGACCGAGTATGCAGCGGTAAAATAGGCGAGCCCAGGCGCACCTGACACCTCCGCGCCGTTCGAAATTGGAAAGGCATTGATTACCGGTTGCAATCCAGATGCTGTCGACTGCCGAAGAGCGGAATCCGGAACTTCGCTTGTCGTCGCGGGCGTGGGCAGGCTCAGGCGAAGACCTTCATAGGAGTAGAAGAAGAAGGTTCGCTTTCTGCCGTCGTATAGACGGGGGATATAGAGTGGGCCTCCCAGAGTTCCACCGAAGTCGTTCTGTCTTTCTGCAGTCTTCGCTGTCGTTGGCGTCGTGTGGTCGTTGAACCAATTGTTCGCATCGAGCGCATCGTTGCGGAAGTAATTGAAGAGGCTTCCATGCAACATGTCGGTCCCGGAACGGGTCTCAAGCGAAATTTGTCCGCCTGGAGTTCTTCCGTACTCTGCGGAATAGGTGGAGGTGTTGATTCTGAATTCCTGGAGCGCATCGACGCTGGCCATGCTTTGCGTAGTTCCAAGTGCCGTTTGCGCTGGAAGCAGGCCAGCCGCGCCAGCCGTATAGGAACCGTTGCTGCCGGTGCCAACATTCGCACTCACCCCATCTACGGTGTAATAGTTGCCTTCGGTCCGCTGGCCGTTCACGCTGAACTCACCGCTGTTGCCGGACGAAGATCCGTAGGGAATCGGAGTCTGGACGACTCCAGGCGCAAGTGAGATGAGACTTTGCAGGCTGCGACCGTTCAGTGGCATATTCTCGACGAACTGGCGGTCAATTACAGTGCTGACGGAGGCATCGGTCGTGTTGATGGAGGACGCCCCGGCAACCACAGTCACCGATTCCGATGCTGCCCCCAGCGGCAGTGTAAAGTTCAAAGCCAAAGCGCTCTGAACATTCAGGACGATATCCGGTTTGATGAGCGTTTTGAAGCCGATCTTCGACACCTGGACGGTGTATTGACCGGGGGGCAGAATCGCAACCGAGTAGATTCCGGTTCCATTGGTTCTGCTCGCGTAATGCACGCCGGTGGCCTCGTTCAGGATCTCGATATCGGCGTCTATGATGACCTTGCCTGAAGGATCAAGGACCACGCCGCTAATCGTGGCATTTGTAGATTGCGCGTTGGCCAACCTCAAGACGCAGAGGATCAACAACAACAAAGAATGGGTGAGATTGCGTTTCACTCGGGGACTCCTCAACGGACGCAAAGGATGTTCGTTCACTCCGCTAACGGAAGTCAGTGGCTCGATTGTGTCAGCGATTGTTACGTAATTTCCAGGCGCGCGAAACTGCTATATTCGTTCCGCACCGGCGGCAACTGGAAGCAATGGCACTTGGTTCGAGGACTGGATACAAAGTGGGAAGCGATGTCCAGCGATTCGTTGTGCTCTAGGCGACCAGGCAACATCCTCGAGCGTTCGGCGAATGAATAATCGACTAGATTTGTTTCGAGCGGTGTTTGGGCGTCGAACCGTTATTTGGCCTGCTGGCAGTAGTTGAGACAAGGGTCATCTGTCCGGAAAGCCGACTATACAGACATGTGGCTAGTTCTGCACCGGACACCAGTGGGCCAGGCAGATCAGTCGTTTCCTGGGATCTCTGAGCTCCTCATGCACCCCGTTACAACCGACTTGCGACATTATCCACGACAGAGCCTATCGACCCCACGTGGTGTCCAAGCCGGGTCTCGACGTCTCCTGGAACGTGGAAGCCTCGTTCAAACAGAGCTCGAAGCCTCGCCTGGGCAGCAGGCCTGCCGAGTGCAGACACAAAGGCATCCCACTCCGGAGCGATCTCCGCGTCCGAAGGCAGGCTGTTCACGTTCACCATGCGCTTGGTCTCTGCAATCGCTTGTCGGTCAAAAGAAGAAATTCTCCTCGCAAAGTCTTCGACGAACGCATCGAGTTGGTTATCGGGCAGCGCGCGGTTGACATACCCATACAACTCCGCCACATCCCCTCGAATGTCATCAGCTCCTAAGAGCACTTCCAATGCCCTGCCCCGCCCTATCATTCTCGGCAGTCGCGCCATCGGTCCACCGCCCGGCACCAGTCCCGCCCCAACCTCCCATTGGGAAAGTATGGCCTTTTCTCGGCTCGCAAATCGCATGTCGCTTGCGAGTGCGAGTTCGCTCCCGACTCCGGTGGCACGGCCGCGAATCAAGGCAATTGACACAACCGGCGCTCGACTCAACCGAACGAGCATGTCAGGCAGCGGTTGTAAGCCGGTTCGTCCCAGGGGAAATTGAGAAGACTCCTCAGGTTTTGCCAGAAAGTTATAGTGAGTGAGAAAAAATCCTTCCACCGCGCTGTCGAACACCACCACCTTGACTTGCTCGTCCGATTCGAGCAAACCGACAATTTCTTCAAGCGGCGGGATATTTGCAGGCCCAAAGATATTCAAGGGCGGGATGTCGAACGTTACTCTCCAATATGCATCGGACTTCCGAACCAATCGTATTCTTCCCTCGCCGTAGGTGCTCATCATCTACTCTCCTGCGCTTGTTCAATTGGACCCGAGGCATGAGCCGAAAACAATTAGACCTTGGTATCGCCAGTACCTTTGCATGTGCGTGCACGGGATACGATCTCGCAAAAAACCCCAATTCCGTCGATTACGTCTCATCCCGGCCGCGGGCTGCATGCCGCTCCGGATGCGCCTTGCGCGGCTCTGTACGTTTTCAGAGTGGACTGCGATCCATCACTCCGTCTCCATCTAATGTGACCGGTCAATCAAGCCATACCAAGGTATCGACCGATACTTTCATCTCATATTACGCACGCATCATTGCCTGCCTGGGTACATCTATAGTGCAGGCGGAGGGATCGCCGTGATGTCACCCATCGATCGAAAACTACGATTTGCAGGGTTTATTTCCTGCATTGCGAAAAGTGTTTTCCAAGCCGTGGATGTTACCACGCGACCAAGTCGGATTCCTAAAAACACGAATCGCGACATCGGGAGAGATGACCAGAACCAGGCGAACAGGCTCGTGCGGACGCATGTGCTCTTCCTTCTCTTAGGATGCAGTTTGTTGGCGTTCGGTCAAAGCGGCGGGGTAAGCGGTGCACCGGCTGTTCAATCGAATATGGTTCCACAGAGCCCGCTCCCAACGATAAGAAACGGCCAGCCTGACGAACTCAAACAAGAACTCGACGCGTACGCAATCGAATTGTCGAAGATACCGGCCGACCCGCTGATACAACCGGATCCCGCAGCTCCGATCTTTCGCGCCATCGACAAAGTCGTAGACTTCAGTATTCATTCACTGCACTTGAAGTTTGGCGCGACCTATACCTTCCTCAACCAGTACGCAACGATAACACCGGATGGGGTCCGCCATGATCAACCCAGCGGACGCCTCGACTTCACCGGAGCGTGGAGTGTCTACGATCACGAATCCACCGCAGGATCCATCAGCCTGCTGATTCGGTCCGGAACGAACATTGGCACGAGCCAACAGTTCAATCTGAGCGATCGACTCGGCTCGGGGCTTTACCTCGACTGCCTCCAGGGCGGAGGGCCGCAGGAACCAATCACGGTGAACATCCTCTATTGGCGGCAGGATTTCCTCAATAAGAGGCTTTCATTTTACGTGGGCAAGATACACCCCAACGAATACGTGACGCTCAGTATGTTCAACAACGATGAACGCACACAGTTTCTAAATGGGACAAACGACGGCAATGATGCGGTTGCCTCAGACGGGACTTACGCCGGTGGCGCGGCTGTTGAATTCCAAGCCAGCCAGCATGTTTTTGTCCACGCTGTCGCCGTAGATACCGAGGGTTCGCAGCAGGGAAATATCGAAACGCTGGTCGATCGAAAATACGCGGAAACCGTTGAAGTGGGCTGGTCCTCAGGGGCATTGGGCGAAAAGTATCGACTTTATCGCGTCGGCATGTGGCGAGATGATACCAAAGATCGGGGGAGTGGATATGGGGGAGGCCTCGAGTTCGACCATGAATTGACCGACGGCTGGACGCCGTTTGGAAGGTTTGCTTTCGGGACCAAAACCGGAACGGCCATC
>Ga0302326_10016889_pt1 | contig 15247 bp, 9 predicted proteins | sample Palsa_T0_3_FD_202264 | JGI IMG/M metagenome (GOLD analysis project Ga0302326, IMG submission 202264) | Peat permafrost microbial communities from Stordalen Mire near Abisko, Sweden - Palsa_T0_3 | ecosystem: Environmental > Terrestrial > Soil > Palsa > Peat permafrost | place: Sweden: Abisko...
GGAGCGATGGCGACAACTCAGAGTCGTTTTCATTCCCGATGTACAAAGGGCTTCGCGATAGCAATAAGGTTTTTTCCGGTCTCATGGCGCGCTATCCCTTTGACGCGAGCGTTTCTTATCACGGCGAAACGGAAAGAGCGCAAGGAGATCTGGTCTCCGGCAATTTTTTTGAGGTTCTCGGCGTGCAACCTGCGCTCGGGCGCGTATTCAATTCTGATGACGACAAAACTCCCGGCGCGCAACCAGTTGTGGTCCTAAGCAACGGCTACTGGATTCGTCGCTTCGGCGGTGATCCTGGCATCGTCAACCAGTCAATCCAGGTGAACAGCACACCGATGACGGTGGCCGGTGTGACTCGCGCCGGATTCACAGGCATTCAAATCGGCCAGGTATCTGATGTGTTTGTGCCGCTGATGATGAAGGCGCAGATGACGCCGAACTGGAACGGTCTCGACGACTGGAACGATTATTGGCTGGGCGTATTCGGGCGGTTGGAGCCTTCGATCTCCCTGAGGCAGGCTCAGTCTGGAATCAACACAGCCTACAAGCCGCTCCTGGAAGAACAACTTACCAAAATTAATGGCTGGAACGAGAAGGAGCGGCAGGAGTTTCTTGGAAAGCAGCTAAGCGTCGCGCCGGGAGGAAAGGGACGCGATACGCTCCAGCGTGATGCCAGCACGCCATTGAACGTTTTGATGATGATGGTGACGCTCGTTCTTATTCTGGCGTGCGCGAACATCGCAAGCCTGCTTCTTGCGCGCGGAGCAGGCCGGCAACGGGAATTTGCGATTCGGACGGCGATGGGCGCGAGCCGATGGCGAATGATGCGGCAGATCCTGGTCGAGAGTTTGATTTGCGCGTTCGCCGGTGGTGCGCTGGGACTGCTGGTTGCGGCGTGGACGATCGACGCCCTGATCGCGACGTTGCAAAACGACGCTAGCATCGAAGGCCTAACCACGCGCCTGAATTGGGGCGTTCTCTTGTTTTCAATCGCAGTGACGGCCCTCTCCGGGCTTGTCTTCGGGCTCGTGCCGGCATGGCGAGTGACGCGCACCGATGTGTCGCAGGCGCTGAAAGATCAGGGCTCGACGACTTCAGCGGGATTGTCTCACGTTCGTTTTCGAAAAGGATTGGTGGCCGCGCAGGTGGCATTCACCGTTCTTTTGTTGGCTGGGGCGGGTTTGTTTACGCGCACGCTTTGGAACCTGAGGCACGTGGCCCTCGGAATTACGCCAGACAACCTGATCACGTTTACCATCGCACCGCAGTTGAACGGTTACACGCCAATTCGCACGGCGGCGCTGAGCGCGGAATTATGCGAGCGTTTGGCGGCGCTGCCGGGAGTGAAGGCGGCGAGCTCGTCGGTTATCGCGACTTTGACCGGCACCACCGACGGATCCAACATAGCAATACCGGGCACGGACAATTCAGCGGCGCATAAGCGGCATGTCAGTCGCGACTGGGTCGGTCCAAAATATTTTTCGACCCTTGGGATTGCTCTGCTCAAGGGACGTGATTTCACCGCTGCTGACACTGACACGAGTGAAGACGTTGCGATCCTCAGCGAGGCAGCCGCGCACCAATTGTTTCCGGGCCGAGATCCGGTCGGCCAGAGATTCGCGTGGGGCTCTGATGATGGCAAGCCCGATGTGGCAGTTGTGGGAATCGTGAAGGATGCCCAACAAGAACATGTCCGTTCAGACGTGGTGCCGTTTGTTTATCTGCCCGATACGCAGAAACCGGATGCTGAACTGCGAAGCGTGACGTTCTACGTTCGGACGAATCAGGATCCGTTGTTACTTGCACCAAACCTGCGGACGGAAGTTCAAAAGCTTGACGCGAACCTGCCCGTGTTCGACCTCAAGACGATGGCGCGTTTGGTAGATGAAGATCTGTTCGCGGAGAGAATCGTCGGCGCACTGTCTTCGGGCTTTGGCATCCTTGCAGCGCTGCTGGCCGCGCTAGGGATTTATGCACTACTTGCCTATCTCGTTGTTCAGCGGCGACGCGAGATCGGCATCCGAATGGCGCTGGGCGCCGGCACCGGCGACGTGGTCCGGCTGATCTCTCGCGAGGTCGGATTGATGGTGCTTGTAGGCGCGGCCGTGGGATTGCCAGCGGCTTACGGGCTCGCGAAGATCAGCGAATCTCTGTTGTTCGGTGTGCGCTCGAGTGATCCGATGATTTACGTGGCCGATATTGCGCTGAGCGCGCTGGTGGCTTTCACCGCGTGTTATTTGCCCGTGCGCCGCGCGACGCAAGTGGATCCGCTGGTTGCCTTGCGTCATGAATAAGGAATTCTGAAATTCAGACTGTCGACGATTCGGTAGAGGGCGACGATATGAACAACTTTTTGCAGGACGTTCGATTCGGATTGCGAACGCTGCGGAAATCTCCGGGATTCACGTTCGTGGCAATCGTGACGTTGGCGTTCGGAATGGCGGCCAACACGACGATTTTCAGCATCGTGAACGCGATTCTGCTGCGGCCGATGCCCGTGGCGCGCGCGGAGCAGATCATCGTGCTCGCAACGGACCAGAAAAACAATCCGTTGAATCGCGGCTTCTCGTACCCAGATTTTGTCGATCTTCAAAAACAAGCCGATGGACTGAGTGATTTGATGGCCTATCAGCTCACGATCGCGGGATTGTCCGCCAATGGGAACGCGAGCCAGGTGGTCCTCGAGTACGTTTCGGGGAATTTTTTCTCGGCGCTCGGTATCCAACCTGCGGAGGGCCGGTTCATTCTGCCAACCGAAGGGCAGTCCACGGGCTCGGATCCCGTGATAGTTCTCGGTTACACGTACTGGCAATCGCGGTTCGGCGGCGACGCGAGCATCGTGGGCAAGCAGGTTCTTGTGAACGGGCATCCGATGACCGTTGTTGGCGTCGCGCCCAAAGGTTTCTACGGCGCGTATTCGATCGTGGATTGCCAGGGCTACGTCCCCATCAGCATGGCGGCGGCGATCGCGTCCGACGAGGGCAAATTCTGGACGGATCGAAGCGATCGCCAATTTCAACTCCTTGGCCGGCTAAAACCCGGTACGCCGCTACAGCAGGCTGAGACGGCGATGAATGTTGTGGGCGGCCGGCTCGCGCAGCAATATCCGGAGACGAACAAAGGCATCACGATTCGCCTATACCCGGAAAGGCGCGCGCGGCCAGAACCGGATTCCGAAAATCAGATACCTGCTGTCGCCGCGATTTTTCTTGTGCTCGCCGGGACTGTGCTTCTTTTGGCTTGCTTCAACATTGCAAATGTATTGCTGGTGCGCGCGACGGTTCGGCAGCGTGAAATGGCCATCCGCGCGGCGTTGGGTGCGAAGCGCGGGCGATTGATCCGGCAATTTCTCACCGAGGGTCTCTTGCTGGCGCTCTGCGGCGGAGCTGCGGGGGCTTTGCTTGCGACGTGGGCCAGCGGCGTACTGAGTTCGCTGCCGCTCGCGACGGATTTGCCTTTGCGATTGGACTTTAGTCCGGATGCTCGGGTCTTCTTGTACGCGCTCGCAGCCGTAGTTGTGACGGGCATTGTCGTCGGGATCGCGCCAGCGCTTCGCGTTGCGCGAACCGATGTGAGCGCGGTTCTGCATGAGGGCGGTAGAGGATCTTCCGATGGTCCGCGGCGCCACATGCTGCGAAATATCCTGGTGGTGGGGCAAGTCGCCGGTTCGCTCGTGCTGCTTGTCGTTGCGGGGTTGTCGGCACGAAGTTTGCGCAAAGCAGAACATCTCAATCTGGGATTCGCGCCCGACCATTTGCTGAACATGTCGATGGACGTGGACGAAGTGGGATACAGCGCAACCCAAGGGCGCGCGTTTTATCGTGCAGCGCAAGAGCGATTGAGCGCATTGCCTGGAATCGAGGCCGTGACGCAGGCGCTTTCCGCGCCAATGGGCTACTACTCCGACGCAGACCGTGTATTCGTGGAGGCGCATCCGCTTGAACCCGGCCAGCAGCCTCCGCAAATTCTTCGCAACCGGGTTCTGCCGAATTATTTCGAGACTCTGCGCATGCCGATCGCGCGCGGCCGCAGCTTCACCGAATCGGATGGCGAGAAGGCTCCGCTCGTTGGAATCGTCAATCAGACGATGGCGAAAGAGCTTTGGCCGAACGAGGACCCGATCGGGAAACGCATCAGCACGGAAAGCGCCACGGGACCATTCATCGAAATCGTAGGCGTCGTGCATGACGCGAAGTATCGCGGACCGAACGAAACGCCGCTGCCTTTCTTTTTTGTCCCTGTAGAGCAGAACTACAGCTCCTTTCATACGATTCAGATCCGTACGCTGGGACCGCCGGACAAGCTGGCGCTTTCGGCTCAAGGAGTGCTTCGCGATTTGTCACCGAATCTTCCGGTGTTCGACGTGCAGACGATGGAGGCCGCGCTTCGAGGCGGGAACGGATTTTTCTTTTACCGATTCGGCGCGGAGATCACAACCGCGATCGGCGTCTTGGGATTGATCCTTGCGATAGTCGGGGTGTACAGCGTGGTTTCCTACGCTGCAGCTCAGAGGACTCATGAAATCGGGATTCGGATGGCTCTCGGCGCGAATCAACGCGAAATTCTCGCGATGATTCTGCGGCAGGGGCTCGGCGTCGTCGGAATCGGCTTGGCCATAGGGCTTTTGGCGGCGTTCGCCGGAGCTCGTGCCGCTTCGCAGTTGTTTGTTGGCATTCGTCCGACCGACCCGCTTACATACATCGTCGTAATTGCGATTCTCGCGGGCGTCGCGCTGTTGGCGTGCTGGATTCCGGCGCGGCGAGCAACTCGCGTGGATCCGTTGGTCGCATTGCGATACGAATAGCTTTGTGCTTGGAGCCGGGCGGAAGGTGCTGGTATGCCGCTCGGCATTAGCGTTCTTCTCACTCGATGTAAATTGCCAAACCTCGGTTCTCCTCTTAGCATCTAACTTCTGTCACGCCCGGCGGGACTGGAATCGCGGCGTGAATAGTGACGAATCAGTCGCAGCAACCTGACGGGAGCGGCGGCACTTGTTACAATGAGTTTTCATGTGTTCGCTAAGTGCTGTCCCCCTTCGGTTGCGCACCAGAATCGAGCCGACACTGCGCCAATAGATTTGCTCCGGACGAACCGATGACGAGCCGCAAATTCAATTGTCGAAATCTTTCTCTCCTTTTGGCCGCGATGATATTTTGGGCGTTGCCGGGGTCTTCTTTTGGCCAGGCAAAGAAGAAGCCGTTTGTTCCCGCGCCGTCGCAGCCGGCAGCTGCTCCTGCTAGCGTAGATCCGAAAGAGCTAGTCCGCCGTGCGTCCGAAAATGAATTTCAAAACGAGAAGCTGCAGAAGTACTACACGTATGTCCAGCGCGAGGAAACGCGCAAACTCGATTCAGACGGCCACGTGAAATCCACGGAGTCGGAAACTTCCGACGTCATGGTTCTCTACGGCGAGGGCGTGAACCGAGTCACCGCGCGCGACGATAAGCCGCTTTCTCCCGAAGATTCGGCGAAGGTGGAAGCGAAGATCGATAAATTCATGCGCGAGCGCAAGAATGAGACGCCTGAAGAGAAACAGAAGCGCCTCGCGGAGCAAGAGAAGGAGCGCGATAAAGAGCGGGCTTACATCAAGGAGATTTCGGAGGCCTACAATTTTCATCTCGAGGGCATTGAGAAGTTGAACGGCCGCGATACGTACGTCATCAGCGCCGAGCCGCGGCCCGATTACCACGCTCAAACGCGGGCTGCGCGCGCGCTTCTGCCCGCGTTTCATTTCAAGGTGTGGATAGACAAGGCTGATTGCCAATGGGTGAAGCTCGATGCCGAAGCGCTCGACAACGCCAGCTACGGATTGTTTCTCCTGAGGCTGCATAAGGGCACGCGGGCGCATCTCGAACAGGTACGCGTGAACGACGAAGTTTGGCTGCCGGCGAAAGTTAACCTGAAGGTTGACGCTCGCGTCGTGCTGTTCAAGAGCTATCTCGAAGAAATTGATATCAATTACAAGGATTACAAGAAATTCAGGACGGAAGTTGCGATGGGCCCCGCGGTTCCGGCAAATTAATCGGCGTTGCGTTTAGACTCATTCATATTTCCATTCTGCATTCCCCGCGCATTTGCCTGCCGACCTGTCTGATAGAATGACCGCATGGCGAGCAAACAGGAGCCGATTCAACGCGAAACACTTGATGCCGATGTGTTGATTGTGGGCGCGGGTCCGGCGGGACTCGCGTGCGCGCTGCATCTTGCCAATCTCATCGAGAAGCACGCCGCAGAAGGCAAGTCGCCGCAACTTTCCTCCGAAAACATCTATGTGCTCGAGAAAGGGCGTGAAATCGGCGCGCACCAACTCTCGGGCGCCATCATGGATCCGCGCGGTCTTCGCGAGCTCGTGCCGGATTTCGAGAAATCCGCGCCACTCGATACTCCGGTGACCGGGGATGCAGCCTACTACTTCACGCGATCAAGCTCGTGGAAACTTCCCATCACGCCGCCGCCGCTTGCGAATCACGGCAATTACGTCGTTTCTCTCAACCGCCTTGTGAAATGGATGGGTAGTCTAGTCGAGAAGAAAGGCGTGAATCTGTTTACGCAATTCGCCGGCGCGAGCTTGATCTACGACAAAGAAGGAATTTCCGGCGTCATCACGGAAGATAAAGGCCGCGATAAGAACGGCAAACCAAAAGATAATTTCACGCCCGGCTATGAATTGCGCGCGAAAGTGACGGTACTCGCCGAAGGGCCGCGCGGTTCGCTGGCGAAGGATTTGGTAAATCGTCTGAAGCTCGACGGGCTAAACCCCCAGGCTTACGGAATCGGGATCAAGGAATTGTGGGAGGTGCCGCCGCGACGGATCGAAACCGGTTTTGTCAGCCATACGCTCGGCTGGCCTCTCGATTCGAGCATGTACGGTGGAGGCTGGATCTACGGATTGCAGCAGAACCGCGTTTCGCTCGGCATGGTCATCGCTCTCGAATACCACAATCCGGAGTTCGATCCGCACGAAGCTTTTCAGAAATTCAAGACGCACCCGCACGTAAAGAAAATTATCGAAGGCGGCAAACTGATTCGATATGGCGCCAAGACGGTTCCATACGGTGGGTGGTATTCGATGCCGCGGCCGTATATGGACGGCGGACTGATCATCGGGGATTCCGGAAGCCTGCTGAATTCGCAGCGGTTGAAGGGGATTCATACCGCGATCAAGAGCGGCTTGCTCGCGGCCGAGACGATTTACGATGCGCTCTGCGCGGGCGATACATCGGCCAAAACGCTCTCGGCTTATTCGCAGAAACTCGATTCGAGCTGGATCAAGCAAGAACTCTACGCAGTCCGCAATTTCCATCAGGCGTATCAGCACGGGCTATGGGTTGGATTGGCGCATACCGCGCTGCAATTTGTTTCGGGAGGCCGCGGACTGATCGATCCGATGCGCGCGGAAGCGGGTTACAAAGAATATGACAAACTGAATCGCGGCAACACCCTCATTGACCAGTCCACGCGATTTAAAGGCGACGGCGTTTTGACCTTCGACAGGCTGACCGATGTCTATCACTCTGGGACGCGGCATGAAGAAGACCAGCCATGCCATCTCATCGTGCTCGAGCCGAATATTTGCGTGGATCGATGCGTGCGCGAGTACGGCAATCCCTGCCAGTATTTCTGTCCGGCTGCTGTCTACGAAATGGGAATGGAAAAAGGCCAGCCTCGGCTGAAAATCAACGCGGCAAACTGCGTCCACTGCAAAACTTGCGACATCGCGGATCCGTACCAGATTATCAATTGGGTGGTGCCGGAGGGCGGAGGAGGTCCGAATTACGAAGGAATGTGAAATTTCCCTGCGGCGCTAGTCTAGTTCACCGGCTCGGGTCTTGCGGCCGAGGGTGTTGAAGTGGCAGCCGGCTCATTGCCAAAAAATCGCTTCATTCTTCCCCAAAAGCCCGGTTTCTTTTTCTGATGAGCTCCTGCTGTAGCCGAGCCATTCGAATCGCCGGGCTTTTTATCCGCGTGCATAGTTGCGTCTTCGACGTGTCCGGTGAAAACCCAATCGCGATTGACGTGATATTCAGGAATTGCCAAAGCGAGTTGTGATCCTGGATCGGCCGGCGGCGCTGGCAATGACGCCGAAAAACTAAGCGGCGGCATGATGACTTTCCATACGGGCGGCTCGACTGCGGGAGCCTCGGGCGTTGAATGATTGGCTGGCGGCGAAATAGGAGGCATTCGGTTCGCGTTTGCGGGAAGGTCGAATTTGTTATCGGTCTCTGGCGCGCTCTCGGCAGCAGGAGCTGCGGCCGATGCGACCGGCTGCGGCGGCAGAGCAACCTCACGCGGCTTCGCGTCGGGCTGTGATGACGGGCGGTCAGAATCCGGTGGCGCAGCATTCGTTCGCGTCGCTGATTGCGCTGCGGGCGCAGGCTGCCGCGACGCCGCCGTCGCGGGCAGCTGATACGAGTCGCACCGGCAACTGCCCGCCTTTCCGGCAACGGGCGGCAGCCTTTCTCCCGGGAGGAAAAATTCTCCCAGCTCGGGCACTATGAGATTTTCGCCGCCAAATTGCTGTTCGATACCCGCCGCGCCCTGCGCCGCGTACACGCACATCAGGTCGTTCACGTCGAGGCCGAGCGTAAAATCGCGCGATTCATTCGCAATCGCGACGGGAGTTGCGACGATAAACGGCGTGTAGACTCGAATGGCCATCGGATCGGTGAGCCTGAGCCGGACGCGCCCAAAGTTCAACGCCACGGTGAACGCCCCGCCCGATTCGAGCAGCGTGAACTTTGCCGGCCCGCAGATGTCCACGAAGCTGCCGGGCGTCAGGGACAATCGCGCCGCGCCGGAGTGCACGGTGACGACGCTCCCGCTCGATACGAAGAGTGTCGTTGCCCCCTGGATCGACACCGGATATGCGCCGCCCTCGACCGAAATATCCTGGCCTTCGAGTTTGCCGACCGAGCCGGTAGGCCAGTGTTCCTGCGCAATAGCCGCGGAAGAGAAAGCCAAAAAAAGGAAGAGCGCCGCCGTGGGACGAACAAACGTACTCCTGCGCAGCGCCCGGCCTAGACACGAGGAAGCGATATTGCGAACGAGGAGTGTTCCGGTCGACATCGAAGACTCGCTTGTGGTCACCTATACTATAGCGCAGTGAACGAAGCGTCCAAACCGGGAGTCGAACCCGCACCAGCGGCCGTGAATGTGCATTTCGACACGCGGCTTCCCCAGCTTTCGCGTTGGCGGCGCATGCAGATTCCGCTGATTGCGGGAGCCGTTTACTCTATCGTGCGCGCGATCGGGCCCACAATCCGCTTTGAATTGGTGGGGGAACGTTTCTACGAACCTGCGAAATTGCGAGGCGAGAAGGTGATCGTCGCGTTTTGGCACCGCTGCATTTTCTCGGCAATCTGGTTATTTCGCGGGCGTGGTGCAGTGGTGATGAATACGACGAACTTCGACGGCCAATGGACACGCCGCGTGATCGAGCGGCTTGGTTACGGCACGGCGCAAGGCAGCTCCACGCGCGGGGGATTGAGCGGGCTGATGGCGATGGCGCGCGCTATAGAAGAGGGCCACGAGGTCGCGTTCACAATTGACGGGCCACGCGGGCCGCGTTACATCGCAAAGCCCGGCCCTATAATGCTGGCTCGCCAATCTGGCCAGCCGGTTTTCTTGTTCCACATCGGACTCGAAAACGCTTGGACGCTCGACAAAACCTGGGATCAGTTTCAGGTTCCGAAGCCGTTCACGCGAGCCGTTGCTGTGGCGGCACCGCTGATTTATATTCCTCGCGATGCAGACAGCGAGCTGATACACCGCAAGCAAGCTGAAATGCAGGCGTCACTTGAACGTGTTCGGGATATCGCCGAATCGTGGTTTCATATTTCTCCTGCTGAGCGGGACCGTCTTCGTGAAGAATTGAACAGCGAGCGCACGGCGTTCTGAAAAACTTCGCAGACTGGCTCAGCGTTCTCCCAACGTCACTCGTAAGTCCATCTTCTGTTTTCCGCGATAAACCGTCAGCGTAACCGCGTCGCTTGGCCTGTGCCGGTTGAGCAGGACATTCATATCAAGCTGGCTGGCGATGGGTTGGCCATCCATCGCTGTGAGAACGTCGCCCCCGATGCGCAGCTCTTGCATGCCAGCCAGTACGGTCTTCGTGCCTCCGTGAACTCCAGCTTGCGCAGCGGGGCCTCCGGCGGTCACGGACTCAATGAGCAGCCCCTTGGCAACAGGAAGATCGAGTGCACTCGCGAGCTCCGGCCAGAGCCCGCGCCCCTGAACGCCGAGAATCGCCTGGCGCACTTTGCCTTGTGAAATCAGATCGTCCGCCACGCGGCGAGCCGTGTTGATCGGGATGGCGAAGCCGATGCCTGCCGTCGTACCCGACGGCGTGTAAATCGCCGAGTTGATTCCTATCACCTGGCCGTGTGAATTCAGAAGCGGACCACCCGAATTGCCGCGATTGATTGCAGCGTCGGTTTGAATTGCCTCGTCAATGAATGTCGTATCGCCCGTTTGAACTGTGCGGCCGAGAGCGCTCACGACTCCCGTCGTCAGCGTGCTCTCGAATCCGAATGGATTTCCGATTGCCAGGACGCGCTGGCCGACCTGCAATGTGCGAGAGTCGCCAAGCGTAAGAGGCACCAGCTTCTTGCCGTGCGTTTCAATCTGTATCAGGGCGATGTCGTTGCGCGTGTCCGCGCCGATGAACCGGGCCTTGAAGTGAGACTGATCTCCGAGCGTCACATCGATGCCCTGCGCACCCTGCACCACGTGGTAGTTCGTGAGGATGTGGCCGTTCGCATCAATGACGAAACCGGAGCCCGCGCCTTCAACCGGCACGGCGTTGTAGAAGAAGTCGTATTCGACTGTTTTGGTAACGATGTTCGCGACCGCGGGAGACGCCTGGCGGTAGATACGGACATTTTCAGTCTCGAGCGCGTCGAGGCTGGCGTCAGTCGGCGCATTCCCTTTGGCGACAGAATCGTGCACCGCCTCGACCGATTCCGGAATGCGCGCGCCCCAATGCGCCCCGGCCCAGTAAGCGCCGAGAACGAGAATCAATCCGATCGAGACAAATCGAATTCGTTGACGAAGAATTGGCTTCATGGTTGCACCTTAGGGGACTTAGAAAAATCGCAAGCGATGATTGATACTCGGTTATCACGAGAGGCGAGTAAGAATCACCTGTCGCTCGGACAATCGCGCTGATTCAGCTAGCGGTTCTTCCCAAGCGATAAAGAGTATCGGCGAGCCTCTCCACCTGCTGCCGAGTGTCTTCGAACGACCCCGAGGAACTAATTACGTCGTCCGCCATTCTCGCTTTCTCATCAGACGGCATCTGCGCGGTAATGCGTTGGCGCGCCTGCTCCTCGGTAAGTCCTCGTGCGCGAAGACGCGCCAATTGTTGCTCGGGATCGCAGCGGACGACGACCAGCCGGTCAAGTTTTCCGCGATAATCGGCTTCGATCAAAAGCGCCGCCTCGATGATCGCGACGGGCGGGCCGCCCGGACGATCGAGAACTGCGAACCACTTCGCGATCACTTCCATTACGCGCGGGTGAATGATTTGGTCCAGCCGCTCGAGCCGCTTGTGATCGGCGAATACAATCGCGCCAAGCTTTGCGCGATCTATCTTTTTGTCCGGGGTCAGAATTTCAGAGCCGAACTCGCGCACCACTTCTTCGTAGACGGGCTGCCCGGATTCGAGCATTTCGTGAACGAGTGGATCAGCGTCAAGGATGGTCATGTCGAGATCTCGGAGCATTGCCGCGACGGTGGATTTGCCGCAAGCGATTCCACCGGTCAGTCCGACACGAAGCATTCGGGCCCCGGACGTCATCGTCGCACAGTTGCGGCGCCAGCAGCCCGGCCGGAATGCCGCATGCGCGCCGCCTTTACCGTATTGCTCATTAACATTGCGATGGTGAGCGGACCGACGCCGCCGGGCGAGGGCGTGAGCGCTCCGGCGACTTCCACAACATCGGGATGCACATCACCGACGAGCGCAGATCCCTTTTCGCGAAACTTGGCGAGACGCTCGGGGAATTTCGCGAAAATTCGCTCGGCTTGTGCCGCATCCGTGATGCGATTCGTTCCCACATCAATCACTGTCGCGCCCGGCCGAATGTACTCGGCGGTAATCATCGCCGGGCGGCCCATCGCCGCGACCACGATATCAGCACGGCGCGCCGTGGCGGGAAGATCGCGCGTCTTCGAATGGCAGATGGTCACCGTGGCATTCGCGTGCAAAAGAAGCAATGCCATAGGCTTTCCAACGATGTCGCTGCGGCCAATGACCGCCGCTTCCGCGCCTTCAATCGGAATTTTGCTGCGGCGCAGAATTTCCATCACCCCGAGCGGTGTGCAAGCAACGAGATTTGGGCGTCCGGCGACAAGGCGTCCAACATTGATGGGGTTAAAGCCATCGACATCTTTCGAAGGGTCCACCGCGTCGAGAATCAGTTTCGCATCCACCTGCGGAGGCAGCGGGAGCTGCACCAGAATGCCGTCCACATCGTCGCGCTCATTCAAATCGTGAACGAGCGCCAGCAATTCCTGCGTTGTGATCGTGGCCGGCGGAGTGAGGAAAAAGCTGCGAATGCCCAACGATTCGCACGCCGCGACTTTGCTATCTACGTATACCTTGGAAGCGGCATTATCGCCAACTAATACAGCCGCGAGCCCCGGCGTAATTCCCGCGGCCTTCAGCGCTCCGATTTCCTCGCGCAGCTCAACGTATATTTCTTCGCGGAGGAGGTTGCCGTTGAGAATGTGCGCGGTCAAGAATGAAGCTCCCGATGACGAAATTGCGGAGACAAGAAAGCATGATAGCACACGCGAAAAATCCGGTTCGGGGCACTCTTTGCCGCGATTCGAATCGAAGAGAGCTTCCTCGGTCCGCTCAAGGCGGCCCTCGGAATGACGGACTGTTAGAAATACGAAATCCTACGGATGGGTCATGTCTTCGGGCCGCACGAGCGCGTCAAATTCTTCGCCTGAAAGGTAGCCGAGCTTCACGCAAGCGTCGCGCAGACTGAGATTTTCGTGGTGCGCCTTCTTGGCGATGGCGGCAGCCTTATCGTAGCCGATGCGCGGCGCGAGCGCCGTCACCAGCATCAGGGAATTCTTCACGTAGAAATCGATTTGTTTCTGATTGATTTCGATTCCGACGACGCAGTGGTCCACAAAACTCCGCGAAGCATCGGCGAGTATGCGGACGGAGTTAAGAAAATTGAAGATGATTACCGGCTTGAATACATTGAGTTCGAAATTGCCCTGAGAGCCTGCAAAGCCGATGGCGGCGTCATTGCCCATTACTTGCACGGCGACCATGGTCAACGCTTCTGACTGCGTCGGATTCACTTTGCCGGGCATGATCGAAGAGCCCGGCTCGTTTTCGGGGATCGTCAATTCGCCGAGGCCGCAGCGGGGGCCGGAAGCAAGCCAGCGAATATCATTGGCGATTTTCATCAACGACACCGCGAGAGTTTTCAGCGCGCCGCTGGCGTACACGATTTCGTCGTGCGCGGAGAGCGCGGCGAACTTATTCGGATGCGATTTAAAAGGAAGGCCTGTCAATTCTGCGATCTTCTTCGCCGCCCGTTCCGCGAATTCCGGAGGCGCGTTCATGCCCGTTCCGACGGCCGTCCCGCCGATGGCAAGGTCGTAAAGCCCCGAAAGGGATTCGCGCAGCCGCTTGATATCGCGGTCGAGCAAACTGACCCATCCGGACATTTCCTGGCCGACCGTGAGCGGCGTAGCGTCCTGCAAGTGAGTGCGCCCGATTTTCACTACGCTTGCGAATTCCTTGGCTTTGGCATGCAGAGCGTCGCGCAGCTTTTCAACCGCTGGGATCAGAACTTCGACGACCTGAGTTGCCGCGGCGATGTGCATCGCGGCCGGAAAAGTGTCGTTCGACGACTGCGACATGTTGACGTCGTCATTCGGATGCACCGGTTTCTTGCTTCCCATCACACCGCCGGCCAGCTCGATAGCGCGGTTCGATATGACTTCGTTTGCGTTCATGTTGGTCTGCGTACCGCTGCCGGTTTGCCAGACGTGAAGAGGGAAATGGGCGTCGAGCTTTCCTTCGATCACTTCGTCAGCGGCCTGCACGATGAGCTTCGTTTTATCGGCGGACAGCTTACCGAGATCGTGATTCACTAGAGCTGCAGCCTTCTTCAGGATGCCAAACGCGCGGATTAATTCCGGCGGCATTGTGTCCCGGCCGATATTGAAATGAATCAATGAGCGGGCGGTCTGAGCGCCGTAATAGCGATCAACCGGGACTTCGATCGCACCCATGCTGTCGGTTTCGGTGCGCGTCAACGATTTCGAGGATGAGGCAGGATGTGACATTCAAATGCTCGCGAGCATGAAACGACGGCCCGGGCGCATTGCCATCAATGCGCCCGGACACGGTCAGTAAATGTCGTACTGCTCCCAATGTAACGTCGGATCAGCCTGGATAATGATGCTCTTCTTCGTCCAGCCTTCCAGTTCTTCCATCAAACTGGATTCGCGCGTCTTGAGCGCCTTCGCGATTTCCGGATGAACTCGCAAGGTCAAACTGCCGCTCTCGATTTCAGCGGACATCTTGCGGGCCTCGGCCTGAATTTCGTAACAGAGCGTCGGGATCGACTTCACCATGCCCGAGCCGGTGCAATAGGGGCAAGGCTGGCAAAGCGTGCGCTCAAGAGCTTGCTTGGTGCGCTTGCGCGTGATGGCAACCAAACCGAATTCGTTGAATCGCAGAACCTTCGATGGAGCGCGATCCGCTTTGAGCGATTCCTCGAGAGCGGCCATTACCCTTTCGCGGTTGCGGCGCTCTTCCATGTCAATGAAGTCAATCACGATGATGCCGCCGAGATCGCGCAGCCGCATCTGCCGGACGATTTCCTTTACGGCTTCGAGGTTGGTGCGGACAATCGTATCTTCGAGACGCGTGGAACCTTTCCCGACAAACTTGCCGGTATTGACGTCAATGGCCACGAGGGCTTCAGTGTGGTTGATTACGATGTACCCGCCGGACTTGAGCCACACCTTCGGACGCAGCCCTTTATCAATTTCCTGCTGGATGCCGAATTCTTCGTAAACCGGTGTTTCTTTGGTATAGAGCTTGACGCGACTGACGAGTTGCGGCTGGAACCGGCTCACGAAATCGACGACCTTGGTGTATTCGTCTTCGGAGTCAACCCAGATCGCGGTGAAGTCGCTCGTCAGATAGTCGCGCAGGATCCGCTCGACAAGATTGAGATCGCGGTGGAGAAGAGCCGGCGCCTTTCTTTGAT
>Ga0302326_10016891_pt1 | contig 15247 bp, 20 predicted proteins | sample Palsa_T0_3_FD_202264 | JGI IMG/M metagenome (GOLD analysis project Ga0302326, IMG submission 202264) | Peat permafrost microbial communities from Stordalen Mire near Abisko, Sweden - Palsa_T0_3 | ecosystem: Environmental > Terrestrial > Soil > Palsa > Peat permafrost | place: Sweden: Abisko...
TGGGTCGTGGTGCCGCCGACACGCTGCCCGGACGGCCACGCCTATAGCGAGCCGGGCTGGTCAGTTAGTTCGGTGTCGTGCAACGACCGACACATGGCGTGGCGCTGCTGGAAATAGGCGGTGTTGCATCTGCTGCAACAATTCTGTATGTCGTGATGGCGGTTAGTTGCCCTGGTGGCGGCCATCGGAGCTTGCGCCAAGGTTACTGGTTTAACCCGCGTTTGGTCGCATGTTTGGGTCTAGCGCATCATTGTTGTATTTGATACAACAGACATGTGGCATCCGAGTTGCCGGGATCGGCGAAGTTGTCGCTGGTTGCGAAGGTGGTTCCGCTCGATCCAGAGTCGGCCACATTTTCGGCGATGCTGTCAGGTTGGTCTGATCAGCAGAGGGCGAGATATCTTCGTCCGGCAACGGTTTCGGCGCGGGAGAGCGTCGTGCGGCGGTTCGCTGAATTCACTAACGAATATCCATGGCAGTGGCAGGCCGAAGACGTCGATGCGTGGTTTGCTCGACTGGGCTCGGGTTCGCCGCCGACTGCGGTATCGACGGCGCGGGGGTATCAGAATGCATTGCGTTTGTTCTGCGATTTCATCACCGACAGCCGGTACGGTTGGAACATATTGTGCGCGGAGCGATTTGGTGCTGTCCCTGCTCAGATCTTGCACGAGTGGAACATCATCGGTCATGTCAACGAGTTCGAGGGTCGGGCCGGGCGACGTCCGCTCAGCTACGAAGAAGTTCAAGCGCTGTTCGACGCGGCCGACGGCCGCGCCGAAGAGGCGCGCAAACACCAACGCAAGGGTGTGTTGACGGCGCTACGTGATGCGGCTTTCTTAAAGACCGTCTACGCGTTTGGGCTGCGACGCCGTGAAGCGGTCGGCCTGGATTTAGCGGATTTCCGGTCTAATCCAAAAGTGGAGGCCTACAGCCGGTTTGGCGGGATCTATGTCCGCAATGGGAAGTCCTCGCGAGGTGGTGCGCCGAAGCGCCGCACCGTCTTGACGGTGCCGGAGATGGATTGGGTCGTGGAGGTGCTCGACCACTATCTCACCGAGGTACGTCCCTGCCTGCGTCCTGGGCCGCATCCGGCTTTATGGGTGACCGAGCGGTGCGGCCGGCTATCACTGCGTTGCGCGAACGAGGCCTTCGAGATGGCGCGCGAGGCGGCCGGGCTTGAAGAAACGCTCGACCTGCACTCACTGCGGCATTCCTATGTCACTCATCTCATGGAGTTTGACTACCCGGAGCGGTTCGTCCAGGACCAGGTCGGCCACGTCTATGCCAGCACTACCGCGATCTACAGCCACGTCTCTGACGACTACCGCAACCGCTTGGTCGTCGGCGCACTCGCCAAACGCGGTATCGCATTCAGCAAGGAGCCACGATGATCAGAAAAATGGGCTACCAGTGGCATTTACGTCGCTTGATGGCCGAACGAGAGCTCTTCCAGACCACCGATCTGGGTCCGCTGTTGGCTGAGCGCGGAATCTCCCTCTCGCGTGAGCAGGTGTTCCGCCTTGTCACGCGGCCACCTCAGCGGCTGTCGATGGACGTCTTGGCCGCATTGTGCGACATCCTCGGTTGCACGCCCAACGACCTCGTCGAGGTTCAAGTGGCTAAGTCTGGCGTGAAAAAAGCTGCCAGTAGCGGCGCTCGGCCGGCACCACCTGTGCGGCGCACCACAATACGGCGACCACACTCATGACCGCGGGCTCACCCAACTTCAATCCGGCCGCCTGGCAGCGCACGGTTACGCGGCTTCGTCGAGACCTTCCTCGGTCGACCGCCGAGGATGCCGAGATGATCCTTCGGGCCGTCGGTGCCGATCGGCCACGATCACTGGGACGGCTGGATCGCTACCTTTGTGCAAACGAAATCAGTGTGCTGACACCAACGCCGGATTGCCCCGCGGTGATGATGCGCCTCACTTTGCAGCTGGCTGCCGTCGGCTACGGCGGAGCAGTGCCGTTGAGTTGCTGCCGTTGCGGCAGGCAGGTCAAAGTCAACCGACTTGCGAGCGAATGGATTTGCGAACCCTGCGTTGGCCGGCAACGGCAGTTCATTTGCGCTCACTGCAACTTAGACAAGACCCGACCCGCCATGCGGCTGCCGGAAGGGTTCATATGCCAGAACTGCTACGCCCACCACTTCCACGCGCATCGAGAGTGCAGCAAGTGTGGGGAGATGCGCACACCCGCCCGGCGACTGCCTGACGGCGGAATTCTGTGTAGCCGATGCGCTCCGCGCCCTCAACACATATGCAGCCGGTGCAGGCAGACGCGCCCCGCCCAGGCCATGACTGACGAGGGGCCGATCTGCAGCCGCTGCTACGCGCGCGTGAAACTGTCCTGGACGTGCGCGCTGTGCGGGGCGCTCCGAAACCGCCAAAGCAACACCGCATTTGGGCCCAACGTATGCGGATCATGTCGCCGCATACGACTGAGGAACGCGCCCGCCACCGACGATCAATCCGTCGAACCAGACGCGCCTGGCGGCGACCAAAGACCGAAGGCAAGGTGCGTTTTTTGCGGGAATGTCCGGCGCGTCGGTTATCGCTGGCCAGCCGGCCCGGTCTGCGGGTCTTGCGCCGAACGGACACGCAGGTACCCCGCCGAGTGTGTCCGCTGCCAACAGATCAAGGTGCTCACCGGGCTCGACGACAGCGGTCAACGAATCTGTGGGCCGTGCGCTGGATGGCCGGTTGATTTCCAGTGCCGTTGCTGCGGCGAACCCGGTATCAGAGCCAAGGGCTTATGTAGTCGCTGCATTACCCGTCAACGCCTCCAAGCCGCACTGGCTGGCCCCGACGGTGAGGTCGTCGAACAGCTTCGACCGCTTGTTGAAGCCCTCGCGTCGGCCCGCGACCCTCGCAGCGTCGCGGTTTGGCTCGGCAGAAGTGCAGCGGCCACCATGCTGTCCGATCTGGCCGCTCACGGAGAAGCCATCACGCACGAAACCCTGGACGAACTGTCGCCGAGTCCTGCAGCTGACTACATCCGCGAAATCTTAGTTCGCACAGCGATTTTAGAGCCACGAAACGAATACCTCGACCGCGTAACCTTGTGGGTGGACCAGTATCTGGCCGACGTCAGCGGCGAGCCCGCCCGGGTGTTGCGCGCCTATGCACAGTGGTACTTGCTGCATAAGGCGAGGCGACGGAAAGATCCGCTGATGCGACCGACGACGGATCGCATCCGCACGCAGGTGCGCGTGGCTCACGAGTTTATGACCTTCATCGAAGACCGTGGATACACACTGAACACCGTCGGGCAGGACCTAGTCGATAACTGGCTGACGCAAGGCACCTCCCGCGAGAGCGAAATCCGATCGTTCCTGCATTGGGCCGGTCAACGCGGTCTGACCACCGGCGTGGTTGCCCCCGCCCGCAAACCAGGACTGCCCGCCGCGTTCCTGTCCGAAGAGGAACAACTCGAACAACTACACCGCTGCCTCACCGACGACACCATCCCCGTCGACCTACGCGCCGGTGGAGGCCTCATGCTGCTCTACGGACTCAATCTGACTCGCGTACTGGCTATCTCGAGCAACCAACTCCGCCAGCGATCAGGCGACACCTACCTCATGCTCGGCGCGCACGAACTGTTGCTCCCACCAGTTCTCGCCGACCTCATGACACAACTCCCGCGTCCCGCTCGGGGATCGACTCTGTCCAACGTCAAGATCGAGCGCCGACTTCTATTTCCCGGCCGCACACCGCATCGCGCGATCGACCCCGAACATTTTGCGAACCGACTCAAACAACGTGGGATCCGCCCACGAGGCGGCCGCAACACGGCGCTGATCCAACTTGCGTCCGAGCTTCCCGCGGCCGTGCTCTCCGACGTCCTCGGCATCGACATCGCCACCGCAACCCGATGGGCCGGCTACGCCAAACGCGACTGGCAAGGCTACCTCGCCAGCAGACGTGAAACCGCACAACAGTTCTAAGCCGATCTGCGGCGCACGGGTAACCGCTCAGCCGGGCAATCGATAGGACAGAGCTCGGCGAACGATCGCGCCGGCCCACCCACTACCGACGCCTGCGCGGTTGTGGCTGACAGGTAGATTCGGCTCTCGGAGAGGGTCCAAGACGCATGCACTTCACAAGCAGAGCAGGTTAAATGTTCTGTGCGCCAATCAATTTCGGCGACGCAATATTCGAATCTCACCGAAGGTACTCATCACCTGACACGTAGTGACGATCGCTATCACACGCGCCGATAACGGCTGAGCTGTTGCTGCGCAGCTCAACGATTCGCAATGCCAACGACGTGAGTGGGCTCCACCAGACGACAGTTGGCGTTGGTGCTAAATTCCACCGATCACGCGGTTCGCGGTGTGCCAGAACACGTTCATCTCGGCCATGGCGCTGTCGTGGGTGATCAGCCAGCGCCCGCCCTGATCGACCAGCACTATCGGTCTGCCGTAGCTGTTTTGGCGAGGGGCTCCCACGGTTTCCAGGGTGGCTCCGGCGAGGTTGTTGGGTGCGGGTTGGATGTCGGTCACGACGAAGTGGAGCGGCAGCGCGGGTCTGCGCATCCGGTTTAGATGATCGTCGATTGTTCCGGCTTCATCGGGGCTGAATCCGGGGGTGACGATGTTGGTTTTATTCGCAGCGGGAATGTCGGGGTCAGTCAGTCCGTCAAAGAGGCCAACCACGTCATCCACGGTGGGGACCGGTCCGGTGCACGGGTCTTGTCCGGGGTCTCCGCAGTCCGCGTAAGCAGTTGCGGGCGAAGCGATTAACGCTGCCACCACGGTTGTCGCGATGGAGAGCTTGGTCCAGTTCATCGGTGGTCTCTCACTTTCAGTCCGGCGCGAGTTCGCACACGGTGGCCGCCAGTCGGCCCGACTCAGATGCCGCCATGATGGATGTGACGGGTGGCGTTGTACCAGAACACGTTCAGCGCGGTCATAGCGGTCTCGTGGGTGATCAGCCAGCGCCCGCCCTGGTCGGCCAGCACAATAGGGCCAGGGGCTGTGCCGCGCACCCCATAAGGGACAGCCACGGTGGCCCCCGCGAAATTATTGGGTGCGGGTTGAATGTCGGTGACGACGAAGTTGAACGGTGAGTATCCGCTGGCGTTCAGTCGGTTCAGATGATCGTCGATTGTCTGTGCTTCCTCGGGGCTGAATCCGGGGCTGACGATGTCGGTCTTGTCCGCAGCGGGAATGCTCGGATCGGTCAGCTTGGCCATGATGGCGGCCACCTCGTCGGTGCTGGGGACGGGGTCCGCATAGGCCGGTGCGGGCGAAGCGATTAGCGCCGCCGCCATCGCCGCGATAGCGGAGAGCTTGGTCCGGTTCATCCGTGGTTGCTCACTTCCGGCTCAGATACTGTTGCCACCCGCGATGTGCGCGGTGGCGTTGTACCAGAACGCGTCCAGCGCGGTCTTCGCAGTGTCATGGGTGATCAGCCAATGCCCGCCCTGGTCGACCAACACAATAGGGCCGGGGGGTGTGGAGCGAAACCCGTGAGGGACGGCTACCGTGGCCCCCGCGAAGTCATTGGGCGCGGGCTGGATACCGGTCACGACAAACGGCAGAGGCAGGAAGCTACGCATCTGGTTCAGGTGATCGTCGAATGTCCCTGCTTCGTCGGGGCTGAATCCGGGCGTGACGATGTCAGTCTTACTCGCGGCCGGCCTGTTGGGATCAGTCAACTCGGCTAGGACGGCAAGGACCTCATCAGTGGTAGGCACGGGGTCCGCGTAAGCCGTTGCGGGCAAAGCGATTAGCGCCGCCGTCACTGTTGTCGCGACGGAGAGCTTGGTCGAGAACATCGGATTTCCGCCTTCCTTAACCGCCGCTTTGTGTTATCGGGCCTAGACCCCACCTATGACGCCAGCCCGGCGGTTGGCGTTGTACCAAAAGTTGTCCAGCGCGGTCCACGCGGTGTCGTGGGTTATTTGCCAGTGCCCGCTCTGGTCGGCCAGCACGATTGGTCCGGGGGCGCTGCGTTGAAGGAAGCTGCTCCCCGTGCTGGTGATGGTGGCTCCGGCCATGTTGGCGGGTGCGGGCTGGATGTCGGTCACGATGTAATTGAGGGGCAGCAACCCGCGCGCGTTCATCCTGCTCAGATGATCGTTGATGGTCGCTGCTTCGTCGGGTGCGAACCCCGGTGTGACGATGTCGGTCTTACCCGCAGCGGGCTTATTTGGGTCTGTTAGTTCAGCCATGATCGCGACGACCTGATCAACAGTCGGGACTGGCCCAGTGCAAGGGTCTTGCCCAGGACCGCCGCAGTCCGCGTGGGCGGTTGCAGGTAGAGCCAGTGCTGCGGCGAGCATCATCGCTGCGACGACAATTTTCATGCACGGAGATTAGCGTCGGTTGCTGTCAACAATCTGAACACAGCTTGGTTCTCACTAATGGCCGACAAAGTATGTACGGTTCGCGGCCCGCCAGAACACGTCCAACTCGTCCATAGCGGTGTCATGGGTGATCAGCCAATGCCCACCCTGATCGACCAGCACTATCGGTCTGGGGTAGGTGGCTTGAGTTTCCAGGGTGGCCCCGGCAAGGCTGTTGGGTGCGGGTTGAATGTTGGTTACGAAGTAGGTGAGAGGCAATACCCGTCTTTTCGCGCGCATCTGGTTCAGATGATCGTCAATTGTTCCGGCTTCATCGGGGCTGAATCCGGGGGTGACGATGTTGGTCTTGTTCGCAGCGGGAATGTTCGGGTCAGTCAGGCCGGCCAGGACGGCGACCACCTCATCGGGGGTCGGGACAGGGTTCGCGTAAGCCGTTGCGGGCGAAGCGATTAACGCCGCCAGGGTCGTCGCGACGGAGAGCTTGGTCCAGTTCATCCCGTGGTTGCTCACTTCCAGAACGGCACAGTCAGACACCCGGCGCGCCCATACGCCGGTTGGCGTCAAACCAGAACACGTGCAGCATGTTCATGGCGCTGTCGTGGGTGATCTGCCAGTGCCCGCCTTGGTCGGCCAATAGGATCGGCTTGGGGTAGGCGACTTGCCAAAACCCTCCTGTGGTGGAAACCGTGGCTCCGGCTAGGTTGTCGGGCGCGGATTGGATGTCGGTCACGACGAAGTTCAGCGGCAGCAACCTGTAAGCGTTCATCCGGTTGAGATGGTCATCGGTCGTACCGGCTTCCTCGGGGGTGAATCCGGGGGTGACGATGTTGGTTTTGTTCGCTGCGGGGATGTTCGGATCGGTTAGCTCGGCCATGATGGCGATCACCTCGTCAGAGCTTGGGACGGCATCCGCGTGTGCGGGTGCGACCAGCGTGATAGCTGCGGCGAGCGTCATTGCTGCGGCGACGGCCTTCATGTCCACACGTTAGCTCTGCTGCCTGTCAATGATCTGTACCAGTGAACTGTCAGTCAGCTTAGAAAAGCTGCGGGCTTCATCGCCAACCTGACTGGCCGGACCCCGTGAACTGGTCATAAATCAACCGATCGGGCTCAGGCCACATCGACACAAAGTTCACGGCAACAGGAATAGCGCACGTGAGGAATACGTGCACTCCGCCAGTAAACTGAGCGGAATTGCATTGCGCATCAGCATATTTCAGTATTGCGGGTTCGAATCCTGCCGGGGGCACAGCTTGACCAGCACAGACACAAATCCGTGCAAGCCACGTGCAATAACGGGCACGAAGCGACGGTCAGCACCGCATCGGTAACGCCCTCCTGACGGACTTACCTGGGGTTGCAGAATCAGCCAGGCCAAGCATCGTTCATATGCAAAGACATCAACTGCAGGAAAATGTTTCCGCTGTCGTCCGATACGGCTCAAGGACGCGGCTCGTGTGAGATGCGCAGCGGTCTACTCTGATCCCATGTCCGAGCTGTCGGATCCCACGGCTGATGATGAGGGTGGGATTGGCGCGTTGCTAGACGGTGCCGCGGACTCATTTCGGACCGTTGCAGTGACTTACCGCACTTGGCGTCACGAACAGCGTCTGCTGGAGGCGTTTCGCGCCAACTCCGAGACACCGAAGCGTCGCGGGGGCTTCAACTTCGGCGCGGTCGGCAGCGGCGATCCCGGGCCGGCTGAGACCGGGGAGACGGTGCGCATTTGGCGCGAGGGTCAGCGAGTCCGCCAGGAGTGTCACGGTGGATGGCGCGACGGCTCCTTCGGCGTTGTTGACGGCCCGCGGTGGTGGTCCTGGGGTGAGCAGATGGGCGCTACGAGCGGTCGTTACGATTCCGGCGTCGGCGGCGGCCGCGTCATCGACCGAGGGTTTGAGGTCATGCTCGATCCGGCAGCACTGGTCGGGGTATTGGACTTACGGGTGGCCGGAAACTCCCGAATCGCGAGTCGAGCCACCCTCACCGCGCACGCCGCCCCCCGGCACGACATTCTCAGCGACGTGAAGGCGCCGAGCTATCCACGTGCGTTCCGCGCTCTGCGCGCGCTCGGTTTCGGTGCCGATAGCTACCGCCTCGAGGTAGACCAGGAACGCGGTGTGCTGTTGGCGAGCACCGCGATCCGCAACGAGCAGCCGTTCTACACGATCACCACGCTCGCGATCGGCTTTGATGAGCCGATCCCGGCTGAAACCTTCGTGTTCAGGCCGCCGGAAGGTGAACAGATCCGGTCCCGCTATGAACTTCTCCCTCGCACGCAGTTCGGCACGGTCAGCGAGGCGCAGCGGCGAGCCGCATTCACCGTCCTCACACCAGATCGCCTGCCCACCGGCTGGCGGCAGCAGCCGAAGTGCGCGTATACGGATGCGCCCTCGTGGTCATCGGCGAGGGTGTTTCTGCACTATCGCACTGATACTGGAAGTCAGTGCGTGTCGATCGTGCAGATAGCCGCAGCCGATGCCCCGCGGCACTACGGCATGATATTCGACGACAAGAGCTGGCACGAGGTGCTCATCGGGGAGACGCTGATCAAGATCAGACCAGCCGGCGAGATGCAGCCCCAAGGCTATCTGACACGCAACGGCACGTTTGCCTACCTCGAATCAGAGGGCCTCACCACCGCCGAACTCGCCACCATCGCCGCCAGCCTGCGGCCCTTACCGAGCACCGGCAGCATCTAACGAAACCGCAACCGCCGGGGAACAGTCGTAAACAGTCAGATCGAACCCCGGATAACACGCCAGGTCATACGGGAGAGTCCCGCGGGGGCGGGGGTCGCTGCGCGAAGCGATCGGCCAGAGACACTCCCCCCAGCTGGGTACATCTCCCCCGATTGAAAACCGAACATTTTTTGGCCTCGCGGAAACTGCTTTGCAGTAGCGCTTTTCGGGTGTTGGAGCTGGCCAGCGGGGATGCGGCAGCTGGGTTTCAGGGAAGGCTAAAACCGAAGGCGTTCGGTTTTTGCGACCGGCCAGGTCATAAATCAACCGATCGGGCTCAGGCCACATCGACACAAAGTTCACGGCAACAGGAATAGCGCACGTGAGGAATACGTGCACTCCGCCAGTAAAAAAGGCGGAATTGGATTGCGCGTCAGCAGATTTCAGTACAACGGATTCCGAGCCCGCGCGATCGCGCTGGTGCGCGCCAGTAAGCCGCAGAAGCAAAGCGCCGCAGCCCGCCACTACGCGGTTGCAGCGGACACCCTCGATCACGCCCTTGTTTTTCGCAGCTTCCGGTTAGCGTGACCACCATGATTCACCCGCACCGCATCCCGTGACCCTGAACATCACCGTTGCCGCTCGATGGCTGACGGGCATGAGTTCTGACTTTCGCCTCACCAGCAACGGCAAGTCGGTAAGCGACTGCGCGCCCAAACAATTGGTGCTGCACAACACCGGCTGGTCAGGCTTGCTCTGCTACAACGGCGTCGCCCGGTACGCGACACACGACACGGCGGCATGGCTAGAGGACGTCCTGCAACACGAATGGACCGTGAAGCGAACCCCGCAACAGATCGCCGACCTGCTAGAGCACGAGGGAAACGCCTGGCTGAGCGGGATTCCCGATGAGCAGAAACGCCACACGTTCACGCTAATGACCTACGAAGACGGCAACCCGTTCGTCCGCGTCATATCGAACTACGAACGCCTCGGAGAAACCAATCTGCCGGTTCCGGCGGACACGCTATTTCAACGACGACGTAAGCCGCGCGGCCCCAAGTGCATCGTCACCGGCCAGGCCCAAGCCGTCACCGAACAGCGACGTCGGCACTTAGAAAACGTCTTGTCCGAGCAACCGCCCGCACCTGAAAACCTGCGGGACTGCAATTGCCGGCGGTCAACCGCGAAGCCGCACCCCTTGCGCAAAAGAACACCGTCAGCGAGGCATGCGTAGTGGCGTACATGTCTAAAGACGGCTCCGGCCAAATGAACCGCTACGGCGAGGCAATCGGAGAATTCATTCCGCCGTTGATCCTGTCCGGCATGCCGCTAGCCGAACAATTGCGGGCATCTAGGCCAAGGTCGGCGCAGTCGGCCCGCAGTCCGTCGGCGGCATCGGCTGGCCGGCCAACCAACGACCAACACCGGGCCAGGACATCGGAATTCTCGGCGCGCTGTCGATTTCCTTCGGGCCGTCCAAGATGCCGTAGCACCGCTGTTCACCAGCCCTCGGACACCTCGTGACCATTCGTCGGCTTGACCAACCGCCGCGCCCCAAACCCCGGCTCCAACGCGGTCGCAATCTGCAACAACGCATGACTGATCGCGGACTGCGTCGTGCTGAGGCTGTTGATCCGTCGTCGTTTGCCTATCTGCTGTCATCCATCGGGCTGTAGCCTCACTCGATGCGCGGGTTGCGACTCAGATCGGGGAAGGCGACACCATCCCCCGATGCGCTACCCGATGCCGTGCGCTCGACCGACCGGCTGAGCCGGCTGGCCGCCGTGTTCACCCGCCGGCTGCTGCCGCTAAGTGCCGGCGGGCACAGAAAATCATCGACGGTCGGCGCGCTCGACTATTCGTCCGGCGGAATGTCTGGATATTCCTGCACCCAGTGGAACCTGTCGCGGCGCAGCGGAAACTTGTCCAGGTCGAGACGACGCAGTGTCATCGTGACGTGATGTCTTTGGACTTGCCCCGCGAGATTCAGCCGGTCGCTGGCAGTCCGGTCGATGGTCAGTGCTACCTCGTTCAGTGTGATCGTTTGTGCGTCGATCACCGCAGCCCTCGTGACGATGACGCCGTCCATGCGTTGAACGCTGAGTCGGTCGGGTTCGTCGATGATGAGGCGTTGCCAGCGGTCTCGCTGCGTGGTCAGCGGAGGCACGATGACGCCGTCGCGGGTGAACGACGTGACCGTCCAGATGCCGTACAGCGCGGGCTTGGGTCGATTGTCGTGGGACCAGTCGAGCCAACTGATCGTCAGCGCCCCGACAAGAACCCAGACCGCTAGCCCGATTTGAATTGCGGTCGCTGCTTTATTTGCACGCGGAGTGCTAAACAACGCCGGTTGCGTGGCTGGCTGCGATGGCCGTTGAAGAACAAATACATTCGCTAGTCGCCGGGCTTGCGGCGCAAGTACCACCAATGCGAGGCACAGCAGATGAAACGCCAGGATTTTCACAGATACGTCGAACGTCATGTTGTACAGGAACACCTGCGCCAGGCTGGTGAGCGCCAGCAGTGCACCGAGGGTTGCTGTGCGCGGCCAGAACAGCAACATGCCAGCGACGAGTTCAACTACGCCCAAAGCGAGTTCATACGGTTGAGAACTGCCGACTTGCAGCCATAGCACCCAGTTCAGGCTGAGTTGACCAAAGGGCCGCAGCAGTGAAGCCAGCGAAGGCGACGGCATCTGCACGGGAATGACTTTGATCGCCGCGTAGAAAAGCATCTGCCCGCCAAGGCATATGCGAACGAACGCGAGAAACCAAGAGCACAGGCGCCGGTATTCGCTGCGGCGGCGATCTACGACGCTCCATATCACGGTCGCGGCAAGTGCGACGACCAACAAAATGGACGTGAACACCCACATCGCAGCTTGGTCGCCGCTGCGGGAATTAGGGTTCAGCGTTGCGTTGACACCGAAGATGTGATGGCCGATCCATTCGGTGGTTGGTGACAGTGTGTGCATCTGCCACACAGCAGCGGATGGGGGCAGCACCCATCTGAAGATGCCGGTGAAGGCGAACATGATCTGCACGAACAGCAGGCAGAATAATCCGAAGTAGGCAACGCAGAAGCGGAAAGCGACCCTCGTCAGCAGATGCCAGGCCGGTGACCGTTCAGTGGAGAGGGGCTGCGGGGTCGCCTGGTTGACCGACATTGGACTAGAGGATTGGGTGCCAATGCGGGCTGAAAACCAGCCCCGGTGGTGGGGGTGGGGGTGGCTGACAGGCTGGGTCCGGCGAGTCGGGTTCGCAGCCCGGTGGCGGCGGCGGGGCTGGTGCCGGATCGTCAGCGATATAGCTGACCTGGGTGGGTGCGGCGCTTACGACCGTTGCGGTGGGGACAGCCACACCCAAGAGGGATACTGCCAGCAACATCGCTGCGACGGCGAGCATTTTGCGTCGACCTGGCGGGCGGCTTGCCATGCTCAACAAAACTACCCTTCCCTGCTGGCATTTCGGTGTCCGCGTGTCGTCGGCTGGGCCACCAGGGAAGACATTGCTTCCGCGGGCTGCGGCGTGCCCGGTTGGACAACACTCAACTACAGAACAAAGTCGCGTCGGTAGCAACAATGCTCAAAAGGTGGTGGTGGCGGGGGTGGGGGTGGTTGACAGGCTGAGTCCGTGGAGTCGGGCTCGCACGCTGGCGGAGGCGGTGGTGGCGGTGGATCGTCAGCCGACCAACTGATCGGGATCGGTGCGGCGGTTACGACCGTCAGAGATACGGCGAGCAAAATCGCTGCGGCCTTCATGCTCACACGTTAGCTCTGCCGCCTGTCAACGATCTGTACAAGCCAGTGCACACCGCATCCGCGGTCCGCCGGTAGTCGTAGCGAAATCTCGGGTCAGCTAAAACGGGTTGACGGAGACCGAGAAGTCATCGTCGTCGTCGTCACGGTGTGCCTGGACGACCGCGACGCTCGACGGCAAATCCAAATCATCGACAAGCGCCGCCGGAATCAAGCCGCGCTGAAGATTCCGGGCATTGCGCCACCGCCCCCGGCAGCCGGGTTCGTAGTATTTGCCGCCGATACGTTCACTGCGGCCCACCGTGTCGTCGCTGTCTATCCGTGCGCGGAGCTGCGCGGCGCGCACGGCGATGTCTGCGTGGAACTCGTCGACGTTGTCAAAGGCCGCGACGACCACGTTTCTGCGCTGTCTATGCACGTGGTCGTACCGGAAGTGCCACACTACCCAGCGCGGAATGCTGTCGTCGTCGGGATCAACTGACGCCATGGTTAGCAGTTTTCCCTACTGGCTCGGCTATGACTAGCCGAACAATAAGAGCACATCTCACGCGCAGCTGCGACGACGGCCTTCATGCTCACACGCTGGCTCTGCTATCTGTCAACGATCGGCTCCGCCAGACGACAGTTGGCATTGGTGTTCTGGTCGACGGTGCTGACTCGCAGGTAACCGATTCGCTGTCGCGGCCGCGGTCCCTGTCCATGGGGCGGTCTGGAACAACTTCGATGCGGTACTGGGCGGCGTTAGGCCGTATTCCTTCGAGGTTCATGCGCGGGCGACGATGGGCTGAACCTGCACGCGCATTCATGCCCAGCAGCAGCGGGCGACGATGGGCTACACAGACTTGGAAACCGTTCGCTCCGTGGGAATAGCGCAGGTTAGGAATACGTGCACTGCGCCAGTAAAATAGGCGCAATTATGTTGTGCTTCAGCATTTTTCAGCTGAAAAGTTCGAATCCTGCCGGGGGCACAACCTGACCAGCACGTATGCAAAAACGTTCAACCTACGTGGAATATCGCGCACCACACGTGCAGGCACGCCACCACTGCCCCGCACATTTCGTGCGCACGCGGTGAGCACATTTCGTGCGCAGAAGGACAGAGCGAGAACGAACTGAACGCCTCATCGGTCCCAGCAGAGGCTAGTTGGATCTCCCACACACTGATGACAGCGGTGTCGAATCCAAGGCAGCCCAGGGCAACACATTTCGGCTCCCGGCGGTACGTTCTGCGAGCCATTAGGCAAAGGCAGGGGCGCATCGCTCGGCGACGGCGGTGGCGGTGGGTCCGCGTAAGCCGTTGCGGGTGCGGTGATGCCTGCGAGTGACGCCGCGAGCAGTATCCCGGTCACAGCGAATTTCAATGGACGCGACTCCTAGCGGTCCCAGCATTTATGGGCCGGGTCCCCTAGACACTGATGACACGGGTGACTGAACATCCTTGGGCAATACACCTCGACCCCCGGCGGTACGCCCTGCGACCCCACCGGAAGGGGAAGGGGCAATGGCTCGCCCGGTGACGGCGGTTGGGCCGGATCGTTGGCGAAATGGGTGACTGAGGCTGGTGGCCTGGGGTAATTAGCGTAAGCCGTTGCGGGCGAGGCGATCAAGGTCGCCGCCAGTGTTGTCGCGATGGAGGGCTTGGTCCAGTTCATCCGTGATTTCTCACTCCCAGAACGGCACAGTCATTTAACAGCTCCACCGGGAAATACGCGATTCGCTACCCGCCAGAACACGTCCATTTCGTTCATTGCGGTGTCGTGTGTGATCAGCCAGTGCCCGCCCTGATCGACCATCACGATCGGCCTGGGGCGTGTGCCCTGGTGAAACCCCCCATTGGTTTCCACGGTGGCTCCCGCGAGGTTGTTGGGTGCGGGTTGGATGTCGGTCACGACGAAAGGCAAGGGCAGCGTGGGTCCGCGCATCCGGTTCAGATGATCATCGACGATCTGGGCTTCGTCAGGGCTGAATCCTGGGGTGACGATGTCGGTCTTGGCCGCAGCGGGCTTATCCGGGTCGGTCAACTCGGTCATGATCGCGACGACTTGATCGACGGTTGGGACGGGCCCGGTGCAGGGGTCTTGTCCGGGTTCGCCGCAGTCCGCGTGCGCGGCCGCGGGGACAGCCAGTGATGCGGCGATAAGTAAGGCTGCGGCAACGGTTTCCACTCGACTACGGTGTCTCATTCATCATCACCCGGCGGTGGTGGTGGAGCATCATCTGGCGGTGCAGGTGGTGGTGGGCGCGTGCCCTGGTTTTGGTTACCTAGCAGCGGCCTATCCCACTGTCCGTCAGTCGCACGGAACCATGACGATCCCCAACACCACGGTGGAGGCTCGTAATTGAAGTTGTTGCGGTAATGCCGGGCGGCCGTATAGCAAATGTTCGGCGCGGCCTGGGCAGGTGCCGCTAGACCGACCATTGATGCGGCGAGCAGCATAAATGCGGCAGCGGCCTTCATGTGGGCACACTAGTTCTGCTTGCTGTCAACCATC
>Ga0302326_10016893_pt1 | contig 15246 bp, 9 predicted proteins | sample Palsa_T0_3_FD_202264 | JGI IMG/M metagenome (GOLD analysis project Ga0302326, IMG submission 202264) | Peat permafrost microbial communities from Stordalen Mire near Abisko, Sweden - Palsa_T0_3 | ecosystem: Environmental > Terrestrial > Soil > Palsa > Peat permafrost | place: Sweden: Abisko...
TGTTGAACCTCCAGCCGAAGACCTGGCGCACATGTTTGTCGACCAGATAGCGCTTTGCGGTTTGCGGGGGCTGATCGAAGATCTTGCCGTCGCGAAGGGAGCGGCGCAGCTTGACGTATTCGGAGTGCGCCCACACCAGCGGGCAGGCAGAGCCGGTGGGACCGCCGCGGAAAAGTTCGCGCGCGGGAAGGTCCGCCACGTCCCAGACTTGCTCGGGCAATAGACGGCTTTCATCAAATGTGCTGTTTTCGATAACCGTTAGCAGCGCCTCGGCCTCGTCGAGATGTCCTCCGGCGACGGCAAAGTGGCCGCGCTCGCCCGCCAGCAAGGGCCAGGGACGGCCGATGCCGCTTCCGTCGAAGGGCGAGCCGTCTTTGTGTTCGCCGTAGCCGTCCCCGTTGTAGCGATACCAGCAGGGGCCCTGGGGCAGTTCGACGGCCAGCAGGGCATCGATAGCGCGCAGCGTATTCACGATGCGGGGATCGTCGGGCGCACGTAGTCCGAAGCGTACCAGCGCCAGGGCATCCGGACTGATGATGTGATACGCGGGCTCGCCGTCCTGTTTCCCGTCCTGCCCGGGCGGGCGGTTCTTGATCGGCACGAAGCCCTGCGTGGGTGAGGAGGCACCGGCGATGTCAACGTCCGGAGGCGCGATACGCACGTAGTAGCCATCGATGCCGAGTTGCTGGGCGAGGTCGCCGCCGGTGGCGTAGGTCCACCGTTCGATATTGTCGTTCCAGGCGTCGGCGGTGTCGCGCATGGTTTGCGCCTGGTCCTTGTGTCCGGTGAGGTCGGCGATGTCGGCGGCGGCGAGCAGCGCGGAAATTTCCGCGGCGAGGGTAAAGGGCGAGTAGCCGGCATCTTCTTCCCAGCGATCCTGTTGGGTCACGGGACCGTTGCGCAGAATGAAACTGGCCGCGTTGCGCACCATGGGCCACCAGCGGTCGAGCTTGCCGATCGAGTCCGGCGCCTCGCGGCGTAACAGATCGAGCAGCAGGATGGGAAACGAAGTCTCGTCCATTTGAATGCCGCTCCAGTAGGGACGACCGTCGAGCCACAGATTTTGCGCCCAATTGCCGGCAGCCTCCTGCGTGACTTCGAGATAGCGCAGCACACGCACAGCATCGACGACCGCGCCGGCGGCCAGCAGCGCGCCCGCGGTTTCGACCAGATCGCGGGGCCATACCAGGTGATAGCCGCCCAGGTCTTCGTCGCCTTTACTGAATCCCCAGGGAATGGAGAGGCTGGCAATGATGCCGCCCAGAAAATCCTTCGACTCGTGGGCGCGCAGCACGGAACTTGAGGCGCGGTAAAGATCGTGCTCGCGGACGGGGTCGTCGAGTTTCAGCAGGGTGGCCTGCCAGTTGCGCCATTGCCGCATGTAGTCCTGGCGAAGCTGGTCACAGTCCTCCAACAGGCTGGAGCGGGTATGCTGTCCGGCCTCGGTCCAAAGCGATCCGAAGCCAAGGGCGATCACGAACTCGCCGTTGCAGGCTGCCAGGTCGATCTCACCAGTCAGGGCGATGTTGCCGTTCTCGGCGCGCGTGTACTCCCACTCCATCTGATAGTGCTGGGAAAGATCCTGCCAGCCGTCGGAGGTGCCGACGAATCCTACCGAAGTTTTTTTCCATGGGGCTGAAGACGCCAGGGCCAGACTTGCGCCATCGTGTTCGGCGAATAGCATGGGCGTGCCTTTGTAATCGCCCATCCAGCCCGTGTTGCCGTAACCCGCGTTGGCCAGGTGGGGTGAGAGCAAGGCGTAAAGGTGATAATCGGAAAGCTGGCCTTGCAGAGGCTCGAAGCGAACCTTCTGGAGAACGACGTTGCGGTAAGGATCGGTAAAAACATCTTTATGGATGCGGTAGCGTCCCCTGTCGCAGGTGTTCGTCAGTTCGAAGACTGGAATACCAAGCTCTACGGGATGACTCTTGAAGGTGCAGTCCCGCTTTTCCTCGGAGAAAAAATCGTGGCCGTCGGTCACGATGAATCCCAGGTCGCGAGTGCACGCCTGGTCGACGCGCGGGAAATATACTTCGTTGAGGATGCCGTGGCTGAGGGTGAACCAGACTTTGCTGTGCTGGTTGAGCGCGGTGCCAATGCCGGTCTTGGCGCTGGAGGTCCAGCGCGGCGCAATCCCGGGCCAGCCGGGGGCATAATGCAGGAGCGAATCACTCATAAAGGCTATTCCTCAGGGAAACCAAGAAGTATGTCCGATCGCAATCTTGGATTGTAATCTGCGGATTGTATCTGGAAGAAGTCGTGGTAGATGGGTGGGATGTTGTTTCGAGAGCGGTGGAACGTAAATGGGGTCCCCCACCCTACTTTCGCTTTCGCGTTCTTCGCGAAAGAGGGTGGGGAGTTTGACTTTGGGGTAGCCTGAAATCCGGAAAGTCAAAATCCCCACCCTCTCGCAAAAGCGCGAGAAGGGTGGGGCACCCTGTTACGTTCCGCTGCTACGTGGGTGGTCCCTCTTCAAACGATCACACATCATCGCGCTTACATCATCGGGCTGAGTTTTTCGGCCACGGAGTCACCGCAATGTCCTGGATCAAGGTTCGGTCGGGCAACGGAAAGGTGAAGGGCGAAGTAGGCAGACGCGTCAGATCGCCAGTGGAATGGTTGATGGCGTACCCGTCCACCGCGCCGATATTTGGCGGCTGACCCACATTGCAGGAGCCGGTGTAGAGGTAATTGCCCGCTGGGTCGGTGCGCACCGCGCCCCAGCAGGCAGTAAACGTGGCGGTGGACTTGAGGTAGGTCAGGGAGCCATTCGAGCCGACCGAGTAGATCGCGACATTGTCAAACGGAATCTCGTTTAGCGCATAGAGAAATTTTCCCGTGCCGTCGATGGCAAGTGATTTTGGGGCATAAGCAGCCGCCGGGTTGTCGATGCCGCCAACTCCCTGGCAACTTCCCGTGTCTGGCCAGGGCGAGCCGTTGATCTTAACCAGGGTTGGGGTGGACGGCTCCACGTAGTAGCCGTCGATGACGCTGGTGACTCCGTCCGAGGCGTAGAGAAATGTCCCGGCGAAATTGAGAAGATCCACCGGATACGCGGCGCCACAAGTGTTGTCGTCAAGCGCCAAAGGTGATTCCGAAACCGGCGTAAGAGCACCTGAGACCGTATCCACGTCGAAAATGTCAATGAAGCCGCTGCCGTCGGCGACGTAGAGATACTTGCCGTCAGGGTCGACGGCCAAGGCCTGCGGCCCCGTCTGAGTTGCATAAGGCGACCCCGGAGCTTCCTTCAAGGTGCCGTTGCTTTGTACCTGAAACACGGCCACGCCATCGCCTGCGGCGTATTCCGAGCGAGCGGCAAAAACGAGCTGGCCGCTGGGATGAACGGCGACGGCCGTTACGGAGCGCTTTACGGGATACGGCGATCCTGGCACCGGAGTGAGGTAGCCGTTCCGGGAGTCGATGAAATAAGCGAAAATGTCGCCGGAAATGTAGTCGCCCACGTAGAGGCGATAGCCTCCTTTGTCGGCCGTAGCCGATACCGGAAACTGGTTGGCATTTACCTGAGCCTGGCCGGTGGGCGCCAGCGCGCCGTTCGAACCTACGATCGTAAAGCCCTGCACATTGTTGGTCGTGTTTCCGTAAACGTAGTCGCTGTTCACCGTATAGAGGAACCCCGCAGGCGGAATCGCTGCGGTTGCGGTTATCGTCACACGCGCTTCGCCGACGTTCCCGCAGTTATCCCAGGCTTGAACGACGGTGTTGTAGGTGCCGGGTTTGAGGTTGATATAGGTGTCGATCTGCGAGCCGCCCCCGGTGAAAGCAATTACGTATGGGGCAGAGTAGATGCGGATGGCTTCGATTCCACCGGCACAGCCGGTGCTGGTCGCGGAGACGACAAAGTTAACTGGGCTGGTAGTTTGAGCGTTGTTGAGCGGGCTGGCCACGTGAACAACCGGGGTTCCGGCGAAGGCACTCAAGCTATACAGAAGGCAAATCCCTGGCAGTGACCAGTTTGGCAGTGCGAAGAAAGAGAATGGAACGAACTTGCGGATCATGGGATGGCCTTCCACTATTTTGATTTTTGGCTTCGTAAATCGCAGCTTGGCGGGCCTTAGATACCAGAAATGTGGATTTAGGTTGCGACGAAGTTCGTGATTCGAGTTCAGCGTAATATGGTGAACACGCAGTTGAACGCAACCGTGAGGAGCGGGCACTCAGGCCGCTTCACAAGCATCGGTCGTGCGTTCATCAGAAATTCACCCGTTTGTAACGGTCCTGTAATACAACGCCGCTAGAACGGGGACATCTATTTTCAGGAGGAAATACTGGATGCGCAAAATCGTGCTTCTGTTCGTGTGCAGCCTGTTGGCATTACCTGTGCTTGGGCAGACTACGCTGAACGGGGCTGGGGCCACGTTCCCTTATCCGATTTATTCGAAGTGGTTCAGCGAATATCAGAAAACTCACCCTGGCGTTCAAATCAACTATCAGTCGATCGGCAGCGGCGGCGGAATCCGGCAGGTGACGGAAGCCACGGTGGATTTCGGGGCCAGCGACGTGCCCATGACCGACGAGCAGTTAAAGGAAGCCGAGACAAAGTTAAAGACCAAGGTTTTCAACCTGCCAACGGTATTGGGCGCCGTAGTGCCCGCCTACAATATTCCGGGAGTGACGGGCGAAGTGAAGTTCAGTCCGGAAGTTTTGGCCGGAATCTACCTGGGGAAAATTTCGAATTGGAATGATCCGGCGATCGCCAAGGACAATCCCGGGACGAAATTTCCTAACCAGGAAATTATTGTGGTGCACCGCTCCGATGGCAGTGGAACCAGTTTCATCTGGACCGATTATCTATCGAAGGTCAGCGCTGAGTGGAAGAGCCAGGTGGGCAGCGGCGCCTCGTTGAAGTGGCCGAAAGGATTGGGCGGCAAGGGCAACGAGGGCGTATCCGGATCGATTCGCCAATTGCCAGGATCGATTGGTTATGTCGAGTTGATTTATGCCGTGCAGAACAATATTCCCTACGGCAGTGTGAAAAATGCCGCGGGGAATTATGTGAAGGCGTCGCTGGAAGGCGTAACCGCGGCGGCGGCTTCGGCTCCGTCGATGCCGGCGGATTTCCGAGTGTCCATCACTAACTCGCCGGGCAAGAATGCGTATCCCATTTCCAGCTTCACCTGGATGCTGATTCCGGCGCAGGCGAAAGATCCGGCGAAGGGCAAGATTCTGACCGATTTTCTGAACTGGATGCTGGTGGATGGCCAGAAACTGACTGGCCCGTTGTCATACGCTGCTCTACCCGACAGCGTGATAGCTAAAGAGAAGCAAACCATCAAGCAGATCAAGTGAACAACCGGCTTGCCGTGTGGGGCGGACACTCCCTTCGGCTTCGCTCAGGGCAAGCTTTGTCCGCCTGCTTTAGACGTTGATCCTTGGTTCTGGATTTCCAATATTTCGCGATTCCAGTTTCAAAGACCAAGATCAAAGTCAAAACCAGGCGGACAAGAGTGTCCGCCCCACATGTTATACTTGCACCTCCTCGCGGGGCGTGGGGCCCTAAGCGTAAGCCGGTCATGGTTCGAATTTCGCTGGACAATCCTCAGTACTATCTCAATCGCGATACCTCCTGGATCGCGTTCAACCGGCGTGTGCTCGAAGAGGCCGAGGACGAAGGCAACCCGCTTCTGGAGCGAGTGAAGTTTCTGGCGATTTCGGCCAGCAATCTGGATGAGTTCTTCGAAGTGCGGGTGGCGGCGATGGTGCAGCAGATCGAGGATGGCTTCAATGAAGCCGGCCCCGACGGCCTTACCCTGACCGCCAAGCGCGATCTGTTGAACAAACTGCTGCACGACTTCGTCGACGACCAGTACGACTGCTGGAATGCGCGGCTGCGTCCGGCGCTGGCGCAGAATGGAATCCGGGTGCTGGGCCTGCACGAACTGGACGCGCAGGCGTTGCGCTTTGTGGATGAATATTGCGAGAAAGAACTGGATCCGCTATTGACCCCGGTCACGGTGGACCCGGCGCATCCGTTTCCGCGCGTGATTAATAAGGCGCTCTGCCTGGGTTTTCTTCTGCGGCGGCGGCGCAGATCGGCCCTGACTTATACCGGCGTAGTTTCGGTGCCGCGAGCACTGCCCCGGCTGGTTCCGCTGCCCTCAGAGGGGACGACAGATTTTATTTTTCTCGCCGATCTGGTGGCGCATCACGCGGTGCGGATGTATCAAGGCTACGACATTGTTTCGTCGGCGCCGTTCCGCGTGACGCGGAACAGTAATCTTTACCTCGCGGAAGAAGAAGCCCGCAGCCTGCTGGAATCGGTTCGCGCCGAATTGCATAACCGGCGCAAGGGCGATGCGGTGCGTATGGAGATCGAGGCGGACGCTGACCCGGAGATTATCGACCGGCTGCGCACGGTTTTTGAGATCGATCCCTGGCAGGTGTTTCCAGTGAACGGGCCGGTGAATCTCTCGCGGCTGTTCAATGTGTACGAGCAGGTGAAGCGGCCGGACTTGAAGTATCGACCATTCTCGCCGCGCGAACTGCGGCTGACTTCGAAGTCGAAGGATCTGTTCGAAGAGTTACGCGAGCACGACATTCTGCTGCATCATCCTTACGATTCCTATGACGCGGTAGTTTCTTATATCGAATCGGCGGCGGAAGATGACAACGTCCTCTCCATTAAACAGACTCTGTACCGGACCAATGAGCATTCGCTGATTGTGCCTTCGCTGGTCGACGCGGCGGCGCGCAAAGAAGTGACGGCGGTGGTCGAACTCAAGGCTCGATTTGACGAGGCCTCGAACATACGCTGGGCGCGCGATATGGAAGACGCCGGGGTGCAGGTCTTCTACGGACTGGTGGGATTGAAGACGCACTGCAAGCTGTCGTTGATGGTGCGGCGCGATCCGGATGGGCAAACTCGCAGCTACGCCCATATCGGCACGGGAAATTACAACGCCACCACGGCGCGGATCTACACCGATTTGAGTTTGTTCACGGCCAATCCGCAGATCACGCGGGCGGTGCATGATGTGTTCAGTTTCCTGACGGCGTATGCGGAGAATCCCAGCTATGATCCGCTACTGGTGGCGCCGCTCGATCTGGCGGAGAAATGCGTTGCCCTGATCGACCGCGAGGCCGATCATGCGCGCGAAGGCAAGGAAGCCCACATCATCGCCAAGATGAATGCGCTGCTCGATCAGAAAATTATCCAGGCGCTGTACCGGGCGTCGCAGGCCGGGGTGCAGGTGGACTTGATTGTGCGCGGCATTTGCGCGCTGCGGCCGGGAGTACGCGGAGTGAGCGACAACATCCGCGTGCGCAGCATTGTGGGAAGGTTCCTGGAGCACAGCCGCATCTATTATTTTGCCAATAGCGGCGAAGAAGAGATCTATATCGGTAGCGCCGACTGGATGCCGCGCAATCTGTATGAGCGGGTCGAGGTGCTAGTGCCGCTGCGCGATGAAAGGCTGCGGCAGCGGGTGCGCAATGAGATACTGGATGCGTACCTGGCCGACAATCGCAAGGCGCGAATACTGCTGCGCGATGCGACATACGTTCCGGTATGGCAGTCATCGAACGGCAAACGGAATCGAAAACCTCCGACCGGTGCGGCCGTATTCAGTTCACAGGATTTTCTGATTGGGGTAGCGGAAGGGAAGCCGCCGGCGATACCGAGTGCGCCCGGGGCCGCGCGCAAGAGAGTTACGGCGGGAAAAGGAAGATAGACGTGAAGCGTGAAGGAAGATGGGCCTGAATGATTCTCTACTTTTTGCGGCATGCCAGTGCGGGCGAACACCTGGTCAATCCCAAGAAAGACGAAAAGCGCGCCCTCGACAAAGAGGGAATTGAGCAGTGCGGCTTTATCGGCAGGGCTCTGGCCGCGCTCGACGCTCAAGTTGACGTCATCATTTCGAGTCCGCTGAAACGATGCACGCAGACGGCGTCACTGGTAGGGAACGAGCTTGGATATGAGGGCAAGCTGCTGATTGATCCCGGGCTGCGACCTCAGGCCGGACTGGCCGACTTCCGCAAACTACTGGACAAACATTCCCGGCTGGAAGCCATTATGGTGGTCGGCCACAATCCTAACCTAAGCCAGTTTCTGGGATCGACGATCAGCGAGTCCGCTTGTGAGGCGTCGCTCGAACTGAAAAAGGGCGGCGTTGCCAAGGTTGAGATGCGGCGTAGTTCGGGCACGCTGCAGTGGTGCCTGACGCCGAAGCTGCTGCGCACGCTCTACGACACGGCGGTCGAAAGTTCCCGTCCAAAAACTTCGCGAAAATAATCGTGCTCCTTTTCAATCGCCCACAGTTCCAGGTCCACACCCATACGGCGGCGGGGCACCAAAGTTAACTTCACCTCCGCGGAACGCAACAAAATCCTCACTCGTTGAACCGCGCGGCTCCGGCCCAGGTTCAGAGCTCGGGCCAGGCGAAGCAGAAGAATCGCTTTTTGCACGTTAGCGCGCTCCGCGGTGTCGAGCAGCTTCATGGGGCCATCTTCCATATCGGGGCGAGACTTTCCCAGGTAGCGGGCAATGGCCGCGATGATGCGGCGCTGCTGCGGCGTGTAACCCAAAATCTCAGAGTTCGAAATAATGTAGTGGGCGTGGCGATGGCGGCCATTGCGATTCACGTAGTCGCCGACCTCGTAGAGCATGGCGGCCGCCGAAACCCACTCCAGATATTCCGGAGGCAGGCGGTGCACCGCGCGCAGCGAGGAGAACAGCAGCGTGGCTGCATCGCGCACGTCGAGGGCGTGTTTGCGATCGATGTGGTAATGGTCGACCGCCTTCATGATGGATTCCCAGCGTTCGGACTCGATCTGGCGGCCGGAGCGCGTGCTGCGGTCGTAATCGGCGGCCATTTGGGCGAGGATTCCGTCGCGCAGTCCGAGGGGCGAATAGCGAAATCCTTTCAGTCGCAGGCGGTCGAGTAGTTCGTGGTAGACCATGGCGCCGGCGACAATGATTTCGGCGCGGCGGGGGCCGATGCCCTCGATCTTGCGGCGTTCGGCGACGGGCAGACGGGCCAGGCGCTTGGCGATCCGAGTCATTTCGGCGCGCGAGACCACAGGGCGGCGAGTGCCGCCGCGACGCAGATGAATCGCCACTGCGGTCAGGGCTGCCGCCGTTCCTGAGGTTGCAATTACGTTCTTTACCCGGGCGGCGGAGATTCGGGTGCCGATGCGGCTCACTTCGCGGGCGACAAGCCCGCGCATCCGCTTCAGTTCGCCTTTACGCGAGGGATCGTGGCCGAGGAATTCATCGGTGAGGCGGACCGCGCCCAGGGGCAGGCTGACCGCGTCGCGAATGTGTCCGCCCTGAGTTACGGTTAATTCGCAACTGCCCCCGCCCAGGTCGATCATCAGCGTGGAGGAGCGGTCGATACGACGGCTGGAGACCAGGCCGAGGTGAATGAGACGCGCTTCTTCCACGCCGGAGATGATCTCGACGCGCCAACCAGTCGCGGACCGTATCCATTCGAGAAACGCCTGCGAATTGCGGGCGTCGCGCAGGGCGCTGGTGGCAACCACGCGGACCGTGTCAGTAACGATCTGCTGCGTGGCGCGATGGAAACGGCGCAGCACCTTTACAGTTTCGGCCATCGACTCAGGCGTGAGGAAGCCGGAGCGAAATGCGCCCTCGCCGAGACGCGTGACCTCGCGGTCTTCGTGCAGTGGTTTGAGGCGCCCGGTCTGCAGGCGCGCGATCTTCAAGCGAACCGAGTTCGAGCCGATATCGACCGCGGCAAAAGTGGGCATGGGGAAGGGTCACAGTTTACATGGACATGCGAAGAACGTCACGGAGGGTTGGAGTCAGAGGGGAGTGTGGGGCGCACACTCCCTTCGACTTCGCTCGGGGCAGGCTTTGTCCGCCAGATTTGGACCTTGAGTTGAAGTTTGATTTTGAATTAAGAGATTTGGCGAAGCGGAATCTTATTAAAGAAGTCAGGATCAAAGTCAAAAGATCTTAATCGCAAAGTGGGCAAAGAAAAAGCCGCAAAGGACGCAAAGAACTTCAAAGTCGGGCAGCTGCCTTGCGCGGGGTAGTGCCCTCATTTTAGGACACCACCTTACGCGGGTTTTAACACATTTGTAACAAGGGTCTGCTAGGGTAAGAATGAATGGCCAATCCAGCCTTACCACGGCCTGATATGCCCGGTCCGCAACCCGTTGAACAAGCGAAGGTTACAAGCGCTCCGGGGTCTCCGGTGACGGTCTTGCTGCGCACTTCGGGCGGGGAGAGTTCCGATCGCGTTTTTAAGGCGGCGATGACGGCCTGTGGCCTGGGCGTTCTGGGCGTTTTGGTGCTCATTGTTTATGAGTTGATTTCTGGGTCGGGGCTGTCGTGGCATGCGTTCGGGTTCAAGTTTTTCGCGGCCAGCGATTGGGATCCGGTCAACGAACATTTCGGCGCACTGCCCTTTATTTATGGGACGCTGGTCTCGTCTTTCCTGGCTTTAATTATTGCGGTGCCCCTGGCAGTGGGCGTGGCGGTCTTCACAACCGAGATGTGTCCTAAGGCGTTTCGCGGGCCGCTCTCGTTTTTTGTGGAATTGCTGGCCGCCATCCCCAGCGTGATTTACGGCTTGTGGGCGTTCTTTGTAATGATTCCGCTGCTTACCCATTATGTGCAGCCGTTTCTGCATAAGACGCTGGGCTGGACGACTTTGTTTGATGGACCGTCGTTCGGTCTCTCGATGCTGGCGGCGGGCATCATCCTGGCGATCATGATTATTCCGATCATTTCGTCGATCACGCGCGAAGTGCTGATGGTGGTGCCGCAACATCAGCGCGAAGCCGTGCTGGCCCTGGGCGCCACGCGCTGGGAAATGATTCGCATCGGCGTGCTGCGCAATGCGCGGGCGGGGATTGTGGGTGGAATCATTCTGGGGCTGGGACGTGCGCTGGGCGAGACCATGGCCGTGACCATGGTGATCGGAAATTCCCCCCAGATTGCGAAGTCATTGTTCGCGCCTGGATATACGTTAGCCAGTGTGCTGGCGAATGAGTTCAGCGAGGCTACGGGAGACATTTACCGGTCATCGCTGATCGAGATTGGCCTGGCGCTGTTCCTGGTTACGATCATTGTGAACGCATTGGCGCAACTTCTGGTGTGGACGGTAACGCGCGGCCAGCCTGCGAGGGGCAATGCCTGAAGCCAATTCCAAGATCGCGCTGCACACCGTGCCACCGATCAGCCTGCGCCGCCGCGTGACCGATCACATGATGACCGGCGTGGCCATTTTGACTGTGCTGCTGGTGCTAACCCCGCTGGTTGCGATTTTCGGCTACCTCGTCTACCGCGGCGTGGGTTCGATCAACTGGGCATTTCTTACGCAGACACCCAAGCCGGTGGGCGAAGCCGGGGGTGGCATGGCGAACGCGATCGTGGGATCGGCGTTCATCCTCGGGATCGCCAGCATCTTTGGCGTGCCGTTCGGCGTGGGCGCGGGAATTTACCTGGCGGAGTTCGGGCGGAATCGATTGGGGGCCGCGATCCGCTTCACGGCTGACGTGCTGAATGGTGTGCCTTCGATCGTGATCGGCATTGTTGCGTTCTCGATTGTGGTGATCTACCAGAAGCATTTTTCCGCTCTGGCGGGCGGCGTCGCGCTCGCCATCATGATGATTCCGACTATCTCCCGGACCACGGAGGAGATGCTGCTGCTGGTGCCGCAGGCCTTGCGGGAAGCGGCGTATGGTCTGGGCATCCCGCGCTGGCGGACGACGCTTTCGATTACGCTGCGCACGGCCACCTCGGGTGTGATTACAGGAATCATGCTGGCCTTCGCGCGGGTGGCGGGCGAGACCGCGCCGCTGCTGTTCACTGCGTTCGGCAACACCTTCTGGAATCTGCGTTACGACCAGCCTACGGCCGCGCTGCCGCTGCAGATTTACGTGTATGCGAATTCGCCATATGACGACTGGCATCGCCAGGCGTGGGCGGGTTCGTTTGTGCTGATTGTTCTGATCGTCAGCGCGGTCTCGGCGGTACGCTACGCGGTGCGGCGTGGTAGTTTTGGAGCAGCATAAATTATGGGCGTGGGAATCCAGGTCGACAGCCTCAATGCGTGGTATGGCAAAGGCCAGGCTCTGTATGACATCAATCTGAAGGTGGAGGCCAATCGTGCGACGGCTTTGATCGGGCCTTCGGGATGCGGGAAGTCCACGTTCATCCGCTGCATCAATCGCATGCATGAAACTATTCCCGAAGCGCGGGTTGAAGGGCGGGTGCGCATCGGAGAGATCGACGCCTACAACGGAACCTCTGCGACGCAACTTAGGCGTCGCGTGGGCATGGTGTTTCAGAAGGCGAATCCATTTCCAACCATGTCGATTTACGACAATGTGGCGTCGGGGCTAAAGCTGAACGGATTCCGCGACCGGCGCAAACTCGATGAAATCGTGGAGCGGTCGCTCGAAGCTGCGGCGCTGTGGAGCGAGGTGAAAGATACCGCGCACAAGAAATCGGGCGCGAGCTTATCCGGAGGACAGCAGCAGCGGTTGTGCATCGCGCGGGCGCTGGCGGTCGAGCCTGAGGTCTTGCTGATGGATGAGCCCTGCTCGGCGCTGGATCCGATTTCGACAGGAAAAATTGAAGAATTGATCTTTCAGTTGAAAGAACGGTATACCATCGTAATTGTGACCCACAACATGCAGCAGGCGGCGCGGGTAGCGGAGTTTACGGGATTCTTCCTGCTGGGCAAGCTGATTGAGTTCGATAAAACGGAGAAAATTTTCACCAAGCCGTCCGACAAAAAAACGGAAGATTACATCACTGGAAGATTTGGATAAGGCCGATTTCGGCTAAGGGAATTTATTCCAGGAAGGTTCGAATCGATGCGCACGCGTTTTCAACAAGGGCTTGACGATCTGCGGCAACGGTTGCTTCGCATGGGAGGGCTGGCGGAGCAGGCCGTCGATCGCGCGCGCCAGGCCTACGTGGAACGCGACTTGACCCGCTGCCAGATGGTGCTCGAGGGCGAGAATCTGATCAACATCGCGGAGCGCGAGATTGATGAGGCGGCCTTCGACCTGCTCGCCATGCAGCAGCCGATGGCGGTGGATCTGCGGTTTATCCTGGCGGTGACCAAAATTAATTCCGATCTGGAGCGCGTAGGCGATCAGGCGGTGAACATTGCCGAGCGGGTCATGGATATGGTGGAACTTCCCGCGGCGGAGTTGCCGGTCGATATCGGACGCATGGGGACTGCGGTCAGTGCCATGGTGCGCCGTGCGCTGGAGTCGTTTATTGAGGGCAAGGTAGAGCTGGCTCAGGCCGTGCTCGAAATGGACAACGTGATCGACCGCATGCGCGATGACGCTTTCATCCAACTGGTCAAATCCATGAACGACCGCCCCGACGTGGTGCGACAGGCACTCGATGCGCTGCTGGTAGCGCGCAATCTGGAGCGGGTCGCCGATCACGCCACGAATATTGCCGAGGATGTCATCTTTTGGGTACAGGGAGCGGATGTGAGGCACAACGTGCATCCTGAGGAGACTCCAGTACCGGAGCAGCCGACGTCGAGAGCCTCGGGGATTTAGATCGCGGTCGACAAAATCTTAAGGTGTCGTTCTCTTCTGAACTTCTCACCACTTAGGGCAGAGGGTGATTTTCTTTGCGACCTTTGCGACCTTTGCGGCCTTTCCTTTGCGACCTCTGCGATCAAAATCTTTTTGTGACTGCGAGAGCAAAAGCCTTTAATCGCAAAGGTCGCGGAGGAAATGCCGCAAAGGTCGCAAAGAAAATCTGGGTCGCGTTAGTCTTTGACGGTCCGCATTCGATTAGACTCATCTCTTCTTACAACTTTGAACTCCATTCCCCACGGAGGCTCCGTGACTCGTTTCTTCCTTCGTTTCTTCTGCGCTCTCCTGTTGGCTCGATCTGCGTTCCTTCTCGCTCAATCTCCTTCCAGCGATCGTCCTCCCATCAATTTGCCATCGAGCAAGATGCTCATCGGGCCATCGCCGGGGCGTATTGGCAACACGAACAGTTTTCCGGTGACCATGGTGTTGAGTCCGGATGGGCGTTACGCGGCGCTGTTGAATGACGGCTACGGGACGCAGGAGACGCTGGCGCACCAGTCGATTTCGGTGCTCGATCTGAAGACGAATCAGATCGCCGAATATCCGGACGCACGGCTGAGCGATGAGTCGCACCAGAGTTATTTCATCGGCCTGGCATTCAGTTCGGATGGGAAGCATCTTTATGCGTCGATGGGATCGCTCACTGATCCCACGGGTGCGAAGGCGGGCAACACGGGCAACGGGATCGCCGTCTACAGCTTCGCTGCGGGTAAGGTCGCGCCGGAACGATTCATACCGATCGCGTTGCAGCCGCTGTCGGCGGGCAAGAAGCTGGTGGCCGGGCTGACGGCGCCGCCGCATATGGCCATTCCTTATCCGGCGGGGCTGGCGCTGATTGCCGAAGGCGGCCGCGACAAACTGCTGGTTGCGAATAATCTTTCGGATAACGCGGTACTGCTGGATCCGGCGTCGGGAAAAGTTTTGCAGACGTTCGATCTGACTACAAGCGACCTGGTGCCGTCGTCGTATCCGTATACGTGCGTGGCTACGGGCGACGGGCGGCGGGCATGGTGCAGTTTATGGAATGCATCGCAGGTGGCGGAACTGGATCTGACCAGCGGGAAGGTTGTGCGGCAGATCAAGCTGAAGGAGCCAAAAGATCCGCTTGCGCCGGGATCGCATCCGACGGCTATGCTGCTGAGTGCCAATCAGAGCGCACTGTATGTCGCGTTATCGAATGTTGACCAGGTTGTGGCTGTCGCGACCGAGGGGGGAGATGACACCACCTACTTTTCATCAGCCACGCCCGGGCAGAAATATTCCGGCAGTTATCCAAGCGCTTTGGCGCTGTCGTCGGACGGGAGGTATCTCTTGGCCTCCGACTCTTCGCTCGATGCCGTCGCGGTTTTCGACACCACGCAGCCGGGTGCTTCCGATAGAGATGTCCCACGGCAACCGATCGGTTTCATTCCTACCGACTGGTACCCCAGCGCGCTCGCGGTGCACGGCGACGATCTGATCATCGCGACGGCTAAGGGCGAAGGATCACGGCCGAACAAAGACATGGGGAAGACTTCTTATGAGATGCGGCATCGCGATCATCCTTATATTCCGACCTTGCTGCGCGGGTCGATTGCACGGCTGAATATTCCGTCTACGATGGAAAAGCTTCCGCAACTCACGCAGATCGTCGAGCACGATAATCTGCTACACGCCGATCCGGGGACAATTGCGTTCGTCGGCGGGCAG
>Ga0302326_10016895_pt1 | contig 15243 bp, 17 predicted proteins | sample Palsa_T0_3_FD_202264 | JGI IMG/M metagenome (GOLD analysis project Ga0302326, IMG submission 202264) | Peat permafrost microbial communities from Stordalen Mire near Abisko, Sweden - Palsa_T0_3 | ecosystem: Environmental > Terrestrial > Soil > Palsa > Peat permafrost | place: Sweden: Abisko...
CTACGTGTGTTGGGCATGGTTGGCCTCCGATTCGGGTGAGCTTTTTCCAGCCCACCGCGGACTGGTCCGGGTGGGCGGCTTGAGGGCCTCCCCCTCCGCACGCCCGCCAGGGCGTGCCACCCTCAAGGAGGGGGAGCGAGCAGCGCACCCGGACCCCGTCTCCCGGTGCGACCGTTCCGCGCGGAACGCTGGGGTCCAACCGCCGGGGTCGTGAACTACCGCGCAGGTACGGGCGTTAGACCCCGGGCTCATAGCCACGAGGTCCTCGCCGCCTGCTCGTCGCTTGCGTCAGTGGACGAGCGCGTCGTCCGGGTCGACGTCGCTGTGGTCTTCGTCGAACCCGCGTCACCGCTGTCGGCGTCCTCACCGTCCTCGGCGTCCTCAGCGTGTTCGGCATCCGCGGTGGCCGGGTGCTCCGCCGCGTGGGCCTGCCGGGCGTCCTGTACAGCCTTCTCGTGCTCGGCGTGCGCCTTCTTGACCGCACGCTCAAGCGCGGTCAGTGACGCCGGGAGGTGCGGTCCGGCGAGCTTCTTGAGCGCCTTGGCCGCGTGGCCTTTGTGTGACCCCCAGCCGAACGGATGATGGCGCTGGCTCTGTGGCACCACGAGCCGGGACGCGTGCTGCTGGGCGGCGATCACGACCAGCGCCCGCCCGTACAGGTCACCCGCGGTGCGGGCACCGTCGATGAACTTCCAGGTCCAAGCGACCGCGTCCTGCGGCTTGTGCGGGTCGCCGTAGGCGATCCGCAGCTTCCCGCGCCGGCCGTCCTTCAGCGTCTTGGTGACGTCTGAGCGGAACTCCTCAATCACCAGCCGGATCCCGGTGACCGCGAGCTCTGCGATCCGCTGGCCAGTCTGGGAGTAGTAGGACACGTCTGAGTCCTCCCCCAGGAGCGCGTAGACGAACTATGCCGACTGCGTGGCTATGCCGATTGTCCGCGACGGGCCGAACGCTCGGTCTCACATTACGAGCGGGGAGCGCGTTGAGGTTGGGCTCTTGGCGACGCGCGGTACGCTCCGGGCAGAATGGAACGAGTCTTGCTTTCGCGCGGCGTGGGTTGTGTTGAGGTGTACGCGGGGGGCGCCCTTGAGAGTTTCAGCGTGTGGTGTCGTGCCAGAGTCCGATTAGGTTGCCGGCGGGGTCGCGGAAGGTGGCGACGGTGAGAAGTCCTTCGGGGAAGGGGTCGGTGACGAGCTCCCCTCCGTGAGCGAGGATCTGCTTGATCGTGTCGTTGACCTGATCGACGTAGATGTAGGGCAGCAGCCCAGGCTCAGTGGCGGCGCGTTGGTCGCTGACCCACGCACCGCTCAGGCGACCGCCGGGGGTATCAAAGCTGGGTCTGTCGCTGTCTGGGTTGTTGATCTCCCAGCCGAACACGTCTCCATAGAACGCCGCCGCTTGGCGGACATCGGCGGCGGGAATGTGCAGGTAGGTAATCGCGCCAGGGGTGGCGAGGGCGGGGTCGGCGCCGTGCTCCTCACCAGCCGCGGGTGGCTGCTCTGTGTGTTCGCTCATGATGGATCTCCTCGGCTTGGTGGATGCTCGTAGATAGCTGGACCGGGTGTTGGGTCAGTCTCGGGCGATAGTTCTCGCCGCGTCGGCTTGGGCGAGCAGGAGTCGGCAGACGCTGTCGGTGAACCATCGTCCGAACTGTTCGGGGGTCCAGCCGCGGTCTTGAGTCAAGGCGCAGAACCCATGTGGATCTATCAACAGCCAGACGGTGTCGATCGCCCGGTCTCGGCTTATCTCGGCACGCAGCGGCGCGCGTTTCCTCAGTCCATCGACGATCCAGGCGGCGGTCTCGGCGCGCTGAGACCGCAGCTGATCAGCTACCGGGCGCATCGACTCGTCGGCGCGGGCGGCCTCGAACGCAACCACGACCAAACCCGCTGATCGCTGCTGCGCTTCGGTCAGGACTGGCTCCACGATCGCCAGGAACTCCGCGATCGATCTTGTCGCCTGCGCTCTGACTGCCCAGTCGCGGTTCAGCATCGCAGTCGGTTCTGCGTCACCACGGATCGCGAAGCTGATCGCTGCCCGCAACAGTGCTGACTTGGTGCCGAACATCAGCTCCACGGTCGGCACCGACACCCCCGCCGCGCCGGCCAGCGCCCGTATCGTCGTCGCGCCGTATCCCGAGCGCACGAACTGCGCGCTTGCGGCGCCGAGGATCCGCCCCCGCGTCTGGCGCGCTCGCTGCTCGCGTGTCACGGATCGGTATGGCCGCTTTTGCCGGCTCTCGGAGGGTGTTGCCGACACCGTCGGAATATTAGCTATGCAAGTACCATAGTCAATAGATGTTGGCCACCGGGGCCTGCGAGCAACCGTGGTCTAGCGGCGCCGACTCGCCGCACATGAGCCGGCTCCAAGACGCGACGGGCATCCCTGACCATCTGACCCCGTCCGTTTGCGCGCAAGCAAAGCCTGGCGTTTGCTGCGGTGTGAGGCCTGATTAAGGTCGCGGCCGGTATCGGTGAGGAACAGCCCCGCCATCGAGGATCTCCGCGGTTCCCAGGCGGCGTTCCCGTCGGCATAGTCCAGCACCCGATTTGTCCATCGAGATCGGAGCTGCGGCTCCGTCGGGAGGTCTGGATCATGTCGGGATCTCGCAGGAACCCCGGGCCGCTCGGCCCGTTCGTTGACGGGTACCGCGCGTGGTTGGTTGAACGCGGCTACTCGACGTCGGTCGTTATCCGATCGCTGGTGACGCTGGGCCATTTGGGGCGGTGGCTGGAACGAGACGCGCTCGCGGTCGATCAGCTCGGCGACGAGAGGGTGGGCGCGTTCCTCGCGGAGTACCGCCGCGATCGCGGAGCATTGCCGGCGGCGAGCGTCTGGCCGGTGCTTGAGTATCTGCGTGCTCAGGGTGCCGTCGCGCCCGAACCGCCACCGGCGGTCACGCCGGTTGAGCAGCTGGTCGATGAGTACCGCGAATGGCTGTGTGGCGAGCGTGGGCTGGCTGCGAGCACTGTTCGCGGGAGCGTGCGGTTCGCTCGCCGATTCATGACCGCGCGGGTGTGCCCGGGCGACCTGCGGGGGGTGCACGGGATCACCGCGGCAGAGGTCAACGAGTTTCTGCTGCGCGAGTGCGCGCGCGTGAGCACGGGGACGGCGGGGCGCTGCACCTATTGGCTGCGGTCGCTGCTGCGTTACCTCGCGGTCCGTGGGCTGGCCGACCCCGGTCTAGCTGACGCGGTGCCGCGCGTCGCGCGTTGGCGCGCGACGACGATCCCACAGTTCCCGACCAGGCTTGACATCGACCGGGTTCTCGCCGCGTGCCCGCGCGACGAACCGACCGGCGCCCGCGATTACGCGGTGCTGCTGATGCTCGCCCGGTTAGGGTTGCGCGCGGTCGAGGTTGCGCGACTGCGACTCGGCGATCTCGACTGGCGCGCCGGGGAGATCACCGTCGACGGCAAGGCTCATCGCCGCGATCAGCTGCCGCTACCCGCCGACGTCGGCGAGGCGCTCGTCGCCCATCTCAAGCACCGCGGCCGACGGCCTGGGGAGCCGCACGTGTTCCTCACGGTCCACGCGCCGACCCGGCCGCTTGATCCGAGCGGGGTGAGAACGATCGTCCGCAACGCCTGCCGCCGCGCGCAGGTCGAACGCGTGGCGGCCCACCGGCTGCGACACGCGCTCGCGAGCGATCTGCTGCGCGAGGGCGCGTCGATGATCGACATCAGCCAGGTGCTACGCCACAACCAGCTGGAGAGCACCGCGATCTACGCCAAGGTCGACCTCGCACGGCTACGCCTCGCTGCCTGCCCGTGGCCAGGGGAGAACCGATGACCACGTTCGCTGAACATGTCGCCGACTACCTGCAGTTGCGTCGCGCGCTCGGGTTCAAGCTCGACGAGCACGCGCGGCTGCTGCGGAAGTTCGCGGTGCACCTCGAAGCGATCGGCGCTGAGGTCGTCACGATCGAGGTGGCGCTCTCGTGGGCGGCCGAGCCGGTCGTGCCGGCCGGGAGCATCGTCCCGGCGATGCGGCTGCTGGTCGTCCGTGGGTTCGCACGCTATCTAGCCGGGATCGACCCGCGGACCGAGATCCCGCCCACCGGGCTGATCCGGCTGCGCCGCCACCGCCGCGTGCCCTACATCTACACCGACGAGGAGATCCTCGCGTTGATGCAGCAGGCACACGGGGCGATCCGTCAGACACTGGTCGCAGCGACCTACGAGACGCTGATCGGACTGCTCGCCGCGACGGGGATGCGGATCAGCGAGGCGATCAAGCTCGACAACACCGACATCGACTGGCACCAGGGCGTGCTGCTCGTGCGCGAGTCGAAGTTCAACAAGTCGCGCTACCTCCCCGTCCACGACAGCACCCTCGACGCGCTCGAGCGCTACGTCCACACACGCGACCAGCTGTGCCCTGACCCGCGCGATCCGAGCTTCTTCATCTCATTGCGTCGGCGGCGTCTCGACGATGGCGCAGTCCACGCCACGTTCCGCCGGCTATGCGAGACGACCGGTGTCGGAGCCACCGCCCCGGTCCCGCCCCGGCTGCACGACCTCAGACACACCAAGGCCGTCACGACGCTCCTCGGCTGGTATCGCGAAGGCGTCGACGTCCAGGCACGGCTGCCTGCCCTGGCGACCTACCTCGGGCATCTGAACCCCGCCTACACCTACTACTACCTCTCCGCCGCGCCAGAACTCCTCGCGCACGCCGCCGGCATGCTCGACACCGCACAGGAGGCACGATCATGACACCGATCGCCCCGACACTGCAGGCGTTCTTCAGCGACCGCCTGGCCAAGCAGCTGGACGCGAGCCCACGCACGATCGCGTCCTACCGAGACACCCTGCGCCTGCTGCTGTGCTTCGCGCACAACCACACCGGAACGACCCCAGCAGCGCTTGACTGGAACGACCTCGACGAACCGCTGATCTCCGCGTTCCTTGAGCACCTCGAGACCGACCGGCACAACAGCGCCCGCACCCGGAACCTCCGGCTCACCGCGATCCGCTCCCTGTTTCGCTACGCAGCCCTGCGCCACCCCGAACACGCCGCCGTCATCGCGCGCGTGCTCAACATCCCCGCCAAACGATTCGACCGCCGGACCGTGACGTTCCTCACCGCCCAAGAATCGCAAGCACTGATCGACGCAGCACCGCAAGACCGCTGGGAAGGACGACGCGACCGCGCGATGCTTACGCTCGCGATCCACGCCGGCCTGAGAGTCTCCGAGCTGACCGCGATCAGCTGCGCCGACATCAATCTCGGCACCGGCGCGCACGTCCGCGTCGAAGGCAAAGGCCGCAAGCAAAGAGCAGTGCCACTCACCAAAGACGCCCAGGCAGTCCTCGCCGTCTGGGTTGACGAACGTGCCGGACAGCCCCAGGACCCGCTGTTCCCCACCCGCACCGGCCGACGCCTCACCCGCGACGCCGTCGAGCGCCGCGTCGCCACCCACGCCGCCACGGCAACCCAGAGCTGCCCGTCGCTCACTGGCAAACGGGTGCACCCACACGTCCTCCGACACAGCTGCGCGATGTCGCTGCTCCAAGCCCACGTCGACAGCACCGTCATCGCCCTCTGGCTCGGACACGCAGACACCAGCTCCACACAGCAATACATCCACGCCGACATGACCATCAAAGAACGCGCGCTCGCGCTCCTGACCCCACCCACCGTCAAGCCCGGCCGCTACACCCCAACCGACGACCTCCTCGCCTACCTCGACAACCTCGGCTGACTATGCCGACCCTGGAGCCGCCAGCCCCCGCGAGAAGCCCACCGACACAACCCCGCTCGAACCAGCCACGACGCCTTTCCGCATAGCTGACGGTTCGGCATAGTTTGTCCTATGCGGATGTCCGCATAGGACGAAGAACCTTGCGACGTCCATGTCGGCCGGGTCGACGGTCGACAGGCCCGTCAGCAGCGACGCGCCGAGGTCGAGGTTGACGCCGTGCGCCTCGGCGGCGAGATCACGCAGCCGTGCGCGCTCCTCACGCTTGGCCTCCGCGACCGGATCAACCTGCGGACCGCCGGCGACCTTGGCGGACTTGCGGCTCGCGGCGCGCTCGGCATCGCGGTCGCTGACGCGCCGCTCGAGCTCTGCGACCGTTCGCGTTAGCGCCTGCTTGCACAGGTCGCGATACACGGAGCGGTCGATGATCACTGGGAAAGACCGGCTCTCGTCGAACTCGATCAGCACCCCGGCGGCGCGGGCCTGATCGACCTCCTGCTCGGAGAAGCGAACCTCGGTCCCGTAGCTGTAGCGATCAAGGACCTTTGACAACTCTCCTACACGTTCGATCTGTCCCTGTGCCTTCTTGCCGAGCTTCAGCTGCCCGAGCTCGTAGTCGCTGAGACCGCCGAGGTGTTCGGCGAACACCTTCGCGTCGGTGGATCGAAGTGCGGCGTCGAGCACCCAGCCGGGCTCGCGCGCGAGCCGTTCGGCAGCCCACTCGTTGCCGTCGGCCAGGTATGCGATCACCGCGTCAAGCAGCGGCGCGCAGACACGCCCGATCGAAAGCAGATGCTCGACGGCGCTGAGCGCGACCCGGCCTTCGCCCACCATCTGCTGCGCAGCCTCGGGCAGCTCGAGCAAGCGCGTTCGGGCGGTCACCCGCGCCTTGGGCCACCCGAGCGCCTGCGCGGCGCCGCTCTGTGACAGACCGGCGGCGAGCATCGCGGCCAGCGCCTGCGCCTCTTCGTAGGGGTTCAGCGCCGAGCGGACGATTAATGCCGACCGCGCGAGCATGCCGACGTCGGGGTGAAATCTCCCGCAAAGTCGGTGGTCACGGCAGGATCCGGTCTGCATAACCGCTGGGGTTGGTCTGAGCTTGTTCTCTGGAGTTGCCCACGATGAGAGGAGCTCGGGATGCGGGAACGACGTGCGGTTGCTCGTGTGTATGGGCCTTTGGCGGGGTACGCGCCGGGGTTCCGGATGTGGTTGACCGAGCGGGGGTACCACCCCTCGTCGGTAGAGGATCAAGCGTTTTTGATGGGCCATCTGAGCCGGTGGCTGACCGAGGAGGAGTTGCAGCCCTCAGCGTTCACCGTCGACGTGGTCGAGCAGTTCCGAAAGGTCCGACGCGGGACCCACTCGCACCTGTCCGGCGCCCGAGGGATGGACCAGCTGTTGGGCTATCTGCGCGGTGTTGGTGCCGTGCCGGAGCCGTCGGTGTCTGACTCGTTGGTTGAGCGTCTGGTCGCGGAGTACCGCGAGTATCTGGTCAGTGAGCGGGGGTTGGTGGCGGGATCGGTCGTGCTGCGTGAGCGGGTCGCGCGGTTGTTCATCGCCGAACTCACCGATCCGATCGACGTCGCGCTGCACGAGCTTCGCCCGGCACACGTCACCGGTTTTGTTGTTGACCAGTGTGGCGGTGGACGACGCGGGGTCGCGTGGGCCAAGACGCTGACCAGCGGACTGCGATCACTGCTGGTGTTTCTGCATGTGGCGGGCTGGGTGACGGTGCCGTTGGTGGCGGCGGTCCCGAGCGTCGCGGGGTGGCGGTTGAGCGCGCTGCCGCGCGGGCTTGAGACCGGTCAGGTCGCGCGGCTGCTCGACAGTTGCGATCGCACGACAGGCGTGGGCCGGCGTGATTTCGCGATCCTGATGTTGCTGGCGCGACTCGGTCTCCGCGCTTGTGAGGTGGCGGTGATCTCGCTGGATGACATCGATTGGCGGGTCGAGGAGCTGACCGTTCACGGGAAAGGCGCGCACACCGACCGGTTGCCGCTCCCGAGCGATGTCGGCCAGGCGCTGGTCGAACATCTTCTCGGCCGTGAGCCGGATGATCGGTTCGGTGAGGTGTTCTTGCGCGCGTTCGCGCCGGATGGTCCGCTGTCAGCGAAGGCGGTCGGGTCGGTCCTGCGCGACGCATGTGACAGGGCCGGGGTCCCACGGATCGGGACACACCGGTTGCGACACACGGTCGCAACCGACCTGCTGGCGGCTGGTGCGTCGTTGACCGAGATCGCACCGGTACTGCGCCACACCAATCTGTCGAGCACCGCGATCTACGCGAAAGTCGACCGGGCAACGCTGCGCACGCTCGCGCGTCCGTGGCCGCTGCCAGGAGCGGTGGCGTGAGCCCGCTCGCCGCGGCGGCGGCGGACTACCTGCGGGTGCGTCGCGCGCTCGGCTACAAGCTCGACCGCCAAGGCCGACTGCTGATGCAGTTCGTGGCCTACCTCGACCAGGTTGGCGCGAGCACGATCACGATCGAGCACGCCGTCGCGTGGGCGACCCAGCCTGCTGGCGGGCATTGCAGTTATTGGGCAGACCGGCTGTCGGTCGTGCGGCAGTTCGCCCGGTATCTGCAGACGATCGACCCGGCGTGTGAGGTGCCACCGACCCGGCTTTTGCCCTACCAGCGGCGACGGCCGACCCCGCACATCTATACGGCGGCGCAGATCGAGGATCTGATGCTCGCCACGCGGGATCTCCGGGGTGAGTTGCATCGCGCGACGATGCAGACGCTGATTGGGGTGATGGCGGTCACCGGGATGCGGACCGGGGAAGCGATCGGCCTGGATCGCGACGACGTCGACGACCGCCATCAGCTCCTGCTAGTCCTCGACAGCAAGTTCGGAAAGAGCCGCGAACTGGCTTTGCACGAGAGCACGATGGCCGCGTTAGACGACTACGCCCGGCTGCGTGACCGGCTTTGCCCGCAGCCGAGCTGCGAGGCGTTTTTCATCTCCCGCAACGGCACGCGTCTGCTCTCCCAGTGTGTGCACCGCGTGTTCGCCCGGCTCGTCAAGACCGTCGGCCTCCAGCCGCGTCCGGGGTGCCGGCGGCCACGCCCGCACGACCTCAGACACAGCTTCGCGGTCAACACGCTCCTTGACTGGTACGCGACCGACACGCCCAACGTGCCGGCCCGACTGCCGTCGCTGTCGACCTACCTAGGCCACGTGGAGCCGGCGAACACCTACTACTACCTCACCGCCGCACCGGAGCTGCTCTCGCGCGCGGCCAGACGACTCGAACCCGTCAAGGAAGGACTCTGATGACGACTCTCGCCCCGACACTTGAGGCGTATTTCACCGACCGGCTGCTCCGCCAACAGCGCGTCAGCCCGAACACCGTGGCCAGCTACCGCGACACATTCCGACTGCTGCTCGCGTTCGTGCAAAAGAAGACCGGCACCCCGCCATCGCGGCTTGCGGTCACTCAGCTCGACGCGCCCACGATCGGGGCGTTCCTCGAACACCTCGAGCACGAGCGCCACAACACCCCTCGCACCCGCAACATCCGCCTCGCGGCGATCCACTCGTTCTTTCAGTACTGCGCGCTGCGCCACCCCGAGCACGCCGCGCTGATCGCCCGCGTGCTCGCGATCCCCCCGAAGCACGGCGAGCAGCGGACCGTCACGTTCCTCGCCCCGGACGAGGTCCAGGCGCTGCTCGACGCGCCGGACCGAACCACGTGGGCGGGACGACGCGATCACGCGCTGCTACTCACCGCCGTCCAGACTGGGCTACGGGTGTCTGAGGTGCTCAGACTCACCCGCGCCGATACCCAGCTCAGCACCGGCGCGCACGTTCGCACAATCGGCAAAGGACGAAAGGAGAGAGTCACGCCGCTGACCACCCAGACCGTCGCCGTGCTCAAGGTCTGGATGCGCGCCTGCGATGGTCACCCGCAGAGCCCGTTGTTCCCGTCCCGTGACGGCGGACCGCTGACCCGCGACGCGATCGAACGCCGCCTCGCCAAACACGTCGCGGCTGCCCAGCGCGGCTGTCCGACGCTGCGCTCAAAGCGGGTCACGATGCACGTCCTGCGCCACACCGCTGCGATGACGCTGCTGAGCGCCGGGATCGACACCTCAACAATCGCGCTGTGGTTAGGCCACGAACAGGAACGGACCACGCATGTCTACCTGCACGCTGACCTGGCGCTCAAACAGCGCACCCTCGACCGGATCACGCCTCCATCCGGCCACCCCGGCCGCTACCGAGCACCCGATTCGATCATCGCGTTCCTCGACGCCCTCTGACCTGCGGAGCATCTAGACGGCCTGAGCGATGGACTTAGGCATTGATAAGTCGTTTGACAACAGGTCGATGATCGACGTATGCTTATCGGCATGAGACCTCGTCATCTAAACGCAGAACACAGATCATTTCAGGCGACGATGAGCGGACGTCGTCGTTGGCGATCAGCCGGGCTGCTGGCAGCTCTCGTTGCCCTGGGGCTCGGAGTGGCGGCGTGCGGGGGCGGGTCCCGCAACGCCTCGTCGAACCCGGCGAGCGCGGCGATTTCCGGGTGTTCGCCGTCGGGCTGTTCGAGTCCCGCTGCGTCAGCGTCGGCGGAGGCGATCGCGGTGAAGTTCTCCGAATGTGTGCGCTCTCACGGGCTCAGCGGCTTTCCTAACCCGACGATCGGGTCCAATGGCCTGCCCAACTGGTTTGGTGTTAGCCAGCAGGCGCCGGCGTACAAGGCGGCTGACCTGGCCTGCAAGCATGACCTGCCCGACATCGGTCCGCACACGCCCGCCGAAAAGGCGGCGGCCAATCGCGCGGCGCTCAAGTACGCCATCTGCATGCGGTCAAACGGCTTGCCTGACTTCCCTGATCCCGACGGCCAAGGACTGATCCAGATCAACCACGCGACCGGCGTCCTTGTGTCGAGCTCGCCCCAGTTTCAGAAGGCCGCGGAGGCCTGCAAGAGTCTTCAGCGCGGCGGGTTCGCTCAGCAGTCAAGCCAAGCCACTGCGTCCCCGCCGGGCGGCGGTTCGTGAGGGCCGAGTGATCCGTTCCAACAACTCAAGGAACCGCCGGGCCGCGGACTTGACAATAGGTTGTCTGTCGACATATCGTGTGGGTGTGGAGCTTCGCCCACCAAGTTATTTCGCGCTCGCGGCGCTGATCGACGGTCCGCTGCACGGCTACGCGATCGCGCAGCGCGCCCGCGAGCTCTCAGACGGGCGGGTGCGGATCTCGACCGGAACGCTATACGCGCTGTTGGAACGCGCGCTCGCAGAGTCACTGGTGACCGCCGGTGAGCCGTATGTGCAGGGTGGACGCCAACGCCGCGATTACACCCTGACGCCGGCCGGGCGGGCGCTGCTGGCCGACGAGGCAGCGCGACTGGCGCACGCCTCCAGAGCGGTCTCGGGTCGTCTGCGTGCGACCTCAGACGCGGTGCTCACGTGATCCGCGAGCGGATCGGCCAGGCCGCGTTGCGGGCCTACCCGCCCGCGGTGCGCCAGGCGCGGGGGCCCGAGATGCTGGGGATGCTGCTCGACGCCGCTGAGCAATCTCGCCGGGCGCTGGTGCGTGAGAGCGGGTCGCTCGTACTCGGCGGGCTGCGTGAGCGCCGGGCGCTCGTCGCGCGAGCGGGAAACCGCCGACTGGTCGCCGACGCGTGCTGCCGGGCAGTGCTGATCTTCTTGATGCTGTGGCTCATCAGCGCCCTGAACACGCAGCTCATCGCCGGTGCGAGCCAACAATTGCTTGTCCAGGAAGTGGTGCTGGCGGCGATCTTGGCGTGCGCGCTCGTCGGGTATCAGCGAATCGCCGCTCTCGGCGGACTCACGGCGCTCATCGCCTACGGCCCACTCGGCCCACCCATTCAACTCGTGGCACCGGCGAAGGTGCTGATCCCGATCGTGTGCCTATTGATCATGGTGCGCGCTCCCCAGCGACGCCCGCGTGATCCCCGCCGACTGCTATGGCTCCTGCCAGTCGCCGTGCTTGCGGCGTTCCACGCCCACGCCCACGTCAGCCTGCCGGAAATTCTCGCGGTCATGTCCGTCGGCGGACTGCTCCGACTCCTCCAGGACCCCCGGTTAGCGATCGCGTGCAGCCTGGTCTGGATCACGCTGCTATCAGCCTACGCGGGCCGACCGGCCCCGGCAGGCCTGGGCTTGTTCGACCTAGCCGCCGTGGCCACCGGACTCATGCTCACCATCGCCGCTGGACCACTGTGGATGATGCGCCACCGCGCTATGCAATAGCCAACCCAACAACAGCAACATCCTCTCGCAGAGCACAATGAGAGGACCTGGAGGGGACCGATCCCGCCCAGCGCTGTTGCCAGCGCGCCCGACCGCCCAGTCCTGCATCCTTGGCCAGACGCGCATCTCGAAGCCAGCACGGCTTAGTCGCGCCGTGCGCGGAAGGCGCGCATTTCGCCGCTCGAGCTCGATAGCTGGAGCCAGACGTTCGGGCATCGGAAAATCCTCTGTCCAATCTCGCGGGTCATTCTCAGCGTCGTTATGCCGACCTCGCGTCGCTTGCGTGCCGGGCGTCGCTACCGGCTCGCCGATCGGTCGGCATGCCGTCATGGTCGGCATTAATCGTCTCATGCCGACCTCGGCATGAGACGATGTTCTCGGCCGCGCGCTCGGCGTGCTCGGCGTCCGCGGTCCGGACCTCACAGCGGATCTCTGAGCGGCCGAGCTTGGTCAGCGCGGCGAAGCGCTTATGCCCGGCGACAAGCACGAACCCGCCGGCGTCGTCGGCGCGGACGATCGCCGGAGTGATCTGACCGAGCAGCTCGATCGACCCCGCCAGCGCAGTGACCTCGTCGTCAAGCAGCTGCTGACGGACGTTTCGGTCCACACGGATCTCAGACAGCGCGATCAGCCGCACCTCTCCGGCGTACTGGGTTGCGACGCTCGTCTGCAGTTCGGTAGTGGCCATCAGGCCCTCCCTATGGGATCTGGGCTTCCGCCGGGTGCGGGAGCCGCTTCCCCTCCCCCAACGGCGGCCGCCAGGCCGCCAAAATCCGGAGGGGTCGCGGCACCCGCATCCGGGCCTCGACCCGCACCCACGCCACCTCGCCCACCGGGCGAACGCGCTCCTCGATCGTTCCACGCGGAACACCCACGAGGGGGCGCCCGGGCCTGTGTTGGCCCGGGCGCCCGTGCATGACGCTCAGGCGGCTACCTCCCCGTCGTCGGCGTCCTCAGACGGGGACTGCTCTGCCGTTGTGCGCGGCTGGGCGTAGAACTCGACGCTGCCGATGACCTGGTAGCCCTCGTGCTTGCGACCGTCCTTGCCCTCCCAGGTGCGGTGCTCCAGACGGCCGTCGACGCCGACCAACCAGCCTTTGGTGAGGACCCGCGTTGCGGCCTCGCCGGGCTTGCCGAAGCAGACCGCGTCGATGTAGCCGGTCTTGCGGCCCGGGGCCATGTTGTCGACGGCCAGCCGCATCTGGCAGATCGCGTCGCCTGACGGGAGCAAGCGCAGCTCGGGGTCGCGGGTCAGACGGCCGGAGAGTGAGATGTTGTTCATGAGGTCCTCCAGGTGAAACGGGGTTGATTGGGCGAACTACGCCGTCCGCAACCGCGGAGGGACCAGCAAGGCGCAACCGAGCTTGCGAGGGGAAGGGAGGCCGTGCAATTGATCTGGACTCATCGCTGTACCGCTCGATCCGTCGGTTGGTCGCGTGCGTTCTGGCGGCACTGACCTCGGGCCTCGATGGGGTGCTGTGCTGGTCGAGCGGGGCCTTCAATTGCAGGACTGACCTTGGAGCCGGCCGCTGGGAGTCCGCGAATATGTGGACAAGTAGATGCCGATCAACACCCTTCACTCAGAGGTTCTGATAGCCAACCTCCTCGACTGTCCAGCCGTCTGAGACGCTCCCCGGGTCACCCTCAGTCCCCAGTGGCACCCGCGGCACCGGTATCCGGGGCCCTCGACCGGCAGCCAGCCGCGACGCAGGGCAGACCCTGCGATGTGGTCAGTTTCCGCAAGCCCGGCGAGCCCATAACGCGTACTTCACCGGTTGGCTCGTCGGTCGACGGCCGCCGCGTCGCCCCCACACCTGGGAGGGCACGAACGGCCGCAAGCACGAGGGCTACCAGGTCATCCGTAGCGTCGAGCATCAACGCCGGTGGATGCCGCTTCGCTGAAAGCAGCAGCACCTAAGCTAAGCGGGGACCTGGGACGCCTAGTCCTCGACAGAGGCGATCATCCGCTACGTGCCGAACTGGCCGGACCGACCCATCCCTTCGGCGACGAACGACGTCGTCCGCTAGGGCAACGAGCTGATGATTGCTTCCGCGGCGGCGAGGCGATCGCGCGAGGCCGTGGAGCCGGGTGAGCGCTTGGTCGCGAGGCCGTCGGAGAATGCTGGGTGGGGAGAGATCGTGGCCGTCGGGTGGGAGAACTGGTGGCCGCCAGTGGGGAGAGATGGTGGGCCGCCGACCGGCGGGCGGTGCCCTGTCAGGCGGTGCTGATGGTCGGGTGGTTGTGGATCTTGAGCAGGTTGTGCGTGGCTGTGATTAACCGCCATTCAGACAGGGCTGCGGATCTGCCCCTTCGCATGAATCGGTCGATTCGGCGGTTGTGTTTGATCTGGCCGAACACTGGCTCGATAGTGATCTTGCGCTGGGCGTAGAGCTCGCGCCCGCGAGCGGTGCTGAGCTTGTCGCGCATCTGTTGGTAGACGCCGTCTTCCCAGCCGCGGCGTTTGCCCTCGCGGAGGTTCCCGTCCGGTGGGGCGAGCACCTCGACACCGGTCTCGGTGATGGCCTGCATCTGGGGGTGATGCCAGTAGCCGGCGTCCGCAAGCACCACGTTTGGCGTGTCGGTCACCCCCTGCTCGGCGAGGTTGCGCATCGTCGCTGCGAACATCGGTGCGAGTTGTCCGAAGTCTGCTGCGGCGTTGGTGATCTCCGCCGCCAAGATCACCTGCTTGTCGTTGACGGCAGCCTGAGCGTTGTAGGCCTGTCGGGGTGGGGTGCCCGCGGTGCGCATCACCCTGGAGTCCGGGTCTGAGATGTTGATCTTGCCCTCCGGCAGTTCTGGTGCGACGAACGGTTTGTGAAAGCCCTTCATCACCCGGCCCTGGGTGTCTCGTGCTGTCGCTCGCCAGCGTTCATAGATCTCAACCGCGTCAAGGTCGACCTGGTGGTTCTCCTCGAGGCGTTTCAACGCTTCGAGCAGCCGGTCATCGCGATCGCGTGGAACCGGCGCGCCCGCTCGGGCGCGGCGAGCCTCGAGCTCTTGGCGGGCGACCCGAAGCCATTCGATCCGGCCGCCGCGGCGCAGAACCCGACGGCTCAGCACCGTCGCTTCCAAGTCGATCTCCAGCTTCTGCGGTGCGGGCTTGGACTCTTGGTCTGCGGCGCGGCCTGTGCGCTCAGCCAACCGGCGCTTGGCATCCGCCAGCGCTTGGCGGCGGGTGTCTGGGTCGCGCAGCTGCTCGGGCAGCTCATCACCGCGCCGGTCGCCGTAGAGCTCGTCCTCGCGCCGGTCGGCCTCTTCGGCTTCGCGCAGAATGTCGTTGACCAGGCCGCTGTAGGTGCGGTTCTGATCCAT
>Ga0302326_10016896_pt1 | contig 15242 bp, 10 predicted proteins | sample Palsa_T0_3_FD_202264 | JGI IMG/M metagenome (GOLD analysis project Ga0302326, IMG submission 202264) | Peat permafrost microbial communities from Stordalen Mire near Abisko, Sweden - Palsa_T0_3 | ecosystem: Environmental > Terrestrial > Soil > Palsa > Peat permafrost | place: Sweden: Abisko...
CACCATCGCGATCGACGATGGTCGCCCACTCCTGGTTGTTCAGACCGCTGCTCTCCGCCTCAACCGCGGCGCTGAGTGCCGCTTTCAATTGGCTGTAGCCGGGCAGATTGCTGCAACCGTTGTTCTGCTGCCAACCGTTGTTCTCCTGCGCGGCATAGACCGTGCCGGCGGTACATGTCAGTGACAACACAGCGATGGCTTCCCTATAAAACGTTCCTTGTCGAGACATGGTCAACTCCTTTGTATTCGATAGTGAAATAGCGAAAAAGAATCCCGTTACCTGTTGTGGATTCGAGCCTCAATGGGGTGATGTCACCTCGAGCCGCCGCCAGGCCAGAGACGGCGCAGACTGCGAATCGATCACTTCGCCGATGCCGTTGGTCCAATAGTTGTCCTGCGGACTGCCCCAGACATTGCGGCCTTCGCCGGTGAGCGGATCGACCGTAGGGGTCACGCCGCGCAGCGCCTCGTTGAATGCCTCGAGCGGATCGCCTTGCGCGCTCTGTTGGTGACGGAAGGCATCGAGTTGCTGGCGCCGCCTCTGATACTCCAGCGGCGGTGTGTCCCGGTAGTTGTGCTGCCCGAGCCACTGTGCCTGTAATTGAAACGAGTGCGCGGCGTGCAGCAGAACGCCGCGCGCAAGACTGGCCTGCTCGGGCGGACTCAAAAAACTCGCCAGTGCGTGCACCTGCCAGAACGTCCCGTACGAGTCGGTGCGGGCGTACGCAAAGGCTACGCGCGGGCCTTGGTCGGAATCGCAGCGATAGGCGATCTGACCGCTGGAGGTCTGGCTCGCCGATGCATCCATGGGCACATAGTCGGGCATGACGAAATCCACATCAGCGGCATCGGCGGCCGGCTTGCGGCAGAATGCAACGAAGCGTGCATGCGAATACAGCACCGCAAACTCTGGACCGGTGCGGTAGCGGGCAACGATCATCCGCGCCTGGGCCCCGAGATCGTAGGGCTCTCCTTCTATGATATGAGATTGGCCCGGGACTGAGTAGAGTGGAACCGATACGTCACCGAGACGGATGTTGATCCGGCCATCGGGCGATACGAGGTCCACCATGGGACGAATGTCCGACAGCCCCAGGCGGAACAGGCCTCCCCTGACCGTCCAGCCACGCGGTATGTCGACGCTGAAGGCGTCCTCGAGCGGATCCTCGAACCTGATCCATTGCAGATGCTGCCCGCAGGCCCCGCGCGCGATCATCAGGCCCAGCAGCGTCCTGAGGCTCAGGCTAAGAGCCAGTGCGGCGGTGCGTTTCCAGTTCAGGCTATTCTGCCCATCCGTGCGCGTTACCCCCATTGGTAGCGGCCAGCACGGGCAAATGTCTTTAAGAAACTCTGAAAGATTTCAAAAGGAGTCCTAGGCAATCCGATGGCCGAGCGCGAACAGGTCGTTTACGAGTTCGGTCCGTTCCAACTGGACGTCTCGCAACGTCTGCTGTTTCGCGACCGAAAACTGATCCCCGTTTCCCCCAAGGCGACCGAAACCCTGGTTGTCCTGGTGAAGAACCACGGGCAACTGGTCGAAAAGGAAGCGTTAATTCGCCAGATCTGGCCGGGCTCCTTTGTCGAGGAATCGAATCTGGCCGTCCAGGTGTCGCAGCTGCGCAAGATCCTCAGCGAAGCGATGGGCCGCGATCCCATCGAGACCATTCCAAAACGCGGCTATCGGTTCATCGCCGCGGTGCAAAAGAGCACCGCGATCGACGCCCCGCCGGTTGCCGCGGTGACACCGGAGCCCACGGCGCCCCGGCCCGCCCCGCGGGCCGCCCGCGCCAGGCCATGGATGATGATCCTTGGGCTGGCCGCATTGCTGCTGGCGTTGTTGCTGGCGTTCCTGGGCATCGTGCGATGGCGCACGACTCCAGCGCCGCCTGCGGCCACGATCGCGGCCGCGCGACCGCTCGCCGCCGCGACGGGGTTGACCGCCAAGGACAGTATCCTGCTGGCCGACATCCAGAACGAGACCGGCGAGAGCGTGTTCGACGGCACGTTACGACAGGCTCTGTCGATACAACTCGAGCAGTCCCCGTTCCTGGCTCTGGTTTCCGATCAGCAGATCCAGCGCACTCTGAGCCTCATGCAGCAGCCGAAGAACGTGCGGCTCACCCCGGAACTGGCTTGGGAACTGTGCCAGCGCACGGCGAGCGCGGCAGTGATCTATGGTTCAGTGGCCAATCTGGGCAATCAATACATACTCGGACTGCGCGCCTTGAACTGCCGCACGGGCGACTCGCTGGTCAATCAACAGACCACGGCGGAGGGCAAGGATCATGTGCTCAAGGCCGTGGATGAGGCGGCCACGGCATTGCGCGCCAAGCTCGGCGAATCCCTCGCCCAGCTGCAGAAGTACAACACCCCGATTGAAGAAGCCACCACGCCTTCGCTCTCCGCGCTGGAGGCCTACAGCGTCGGCTGGCTGATGAATTACCGCAAAGGGGATCCGGCCGGCGCAATCGCCTTCTTCCAGCGCGCAATCCAGCTGGACCCGGGCTTCGCGATGGCCTATGCCGCGCTGGGCCAGTCGTACTCCAATCTGTACGAACCCGGCCACGCCGCACAGTACCTCAAGCGAGCCTACGAACTGCGCGAGCGTGTCAGCGAGCGGGAGAAGTTTTACATCGAATCGCGCTACCAGCGTTTGGTCACCGGCGACCTGGAGAAGGCCCGACAGATCCACCAACAGTGGGCGCAGGTGTATCCGCGCGACGCCGTCCCTTACACCAGCCTGGGCCTGATCGATCGCTATCTGGGTCAGTACCAACGGGCGCTGACGGAGGCGGCGCAAGCGTTGCAATTGTCCCCCGACTCTGCGCAGAGCTATACCAATCTGTCCTTCAGCTACTTGCTGCTGAACCGTCTGGCCGAAGCTAAGGCGCTGGCCGATGAAGCGCAATCAAAGAACCTCGACTCGCCATTGCTGCGGCTCAACCTGTATTTCCAGGCTTACCTGCGGAATGACAGGCCGGCCGCCGAGCAGTTGGAAGCCTGGTCGGTGGGACGGGCCGGGATCGAGCATCGCTTCCTGGAAGACAGGGCGTTCCAATATGCCTCGGCGGGACAGTTGGACCAGGCGCTGGCGCTGTCCAAGCGCGCCATCGCCTCGGCGCTGCGATCCGGGGCCAAGGAAACCGCGGCGGCCTACCAGATCAAATGGGCCGTGCTGCAGGCCCTGATCGGCAACGGCTCACAAGCGCGGCAAGACGCCGCCGCGGGCCTGCGCCTGGCGGACGATCGCGATTCAAAATACAACAGCGCACTGGCTTTTGCACTCTCGGGTGAGAGCGCGCGAGCACAGGTGCTGGTCGAGTCCCTCGACAAGGCCTTTCCGCAGGATACCGCCGTGCAGTTCTGCTATCTGCCGACCCTGCGTGCGCTGCTCGCCCTGGCTCGGGGCGATGCCGCGCAGGCGCTGCAGAGCCTGGAGGCAACCAAACCCTATGAACTGGGTGAGGTCACGGTGCTCTATCCGGTCTACGTTCGAGGGCAGGCTTATCTTGCCGCGCAGCGGGGCGCGGATGCGGCCAGCGAATTCCAGAAGATCATCGACTGGCCTGGCGTGGTCAGCGATGACCCCATCGGCGCGCTGGCGCACCTGCAACTGGCCAGAGCTTACGCCATGCAGGGCTCGATCGAAAAGGCTCGCACGGCCTACCGCGATTTTCTGACACGGTGGCAAGACGCCCCGCCCACGATCCCGATTCTGGTCGCAGCCAGAAGTGAATACGCCCATATGGGACCGTGACGCGCGGCCCGGGCCGGCAGAATTGCTCGCGCGTATAGGCTCGCTTGAGCAACATGCAGCGGAAGGTCAGATTGGTCATCCCGGCACTTGATCTGCCATTATCTGGAACAGACCAGCGAAGTCTCGGCGCGCGAGCGGGCGAAACTCATCGTGCTCAATCGCGCATCGTGAATCTCAGTCCGGCGGTGCCGCCGGCCTGGGCTCGACGCGCGGCGACCAGGATCCCTCGGCCATGCAGCCACGCACGTGTCGGGCGATCTCCCGCAGCGGCGCGAACCAGACTTTGCCGCGCTCGAGCATCCTGCCGATCATGCTGTGCGTGACTCGCCAGCGCGCAAGACGGCCGGACAGGAACGGGTGCCAGACCGGTACCCAAAGTCCGCCGTACTCCCACATCGCCTCGAACTCCTCCCACCAGCTCTCCCAGGCGCGCCCCGCCGACTGAATCGGCATCTGCACGCCGAGCTCGCTGCTATGCATGAACGGCGGCCAGTCATCCATGCCCCAGTGCGAGGGCAGCTCCAGCAGCGTGCCGCGCGCGGTGTCCAACAGATACGGCAGGTCATCTCCCATCAGCGATGCGTCATAGCCGATACCCGCCTCGAGCAGCAGTTCGGCGGATCGGTGCGAGAAGTTGTAGAGCGGAGCGCGCCAGCCCGCCGGTCTCTCGCCGGTCACTGCCTGCACGGCCGCAATGCTGCGCAGCAGGCAGTCGCGCTCGTCCTGGTCCGACAGCTCATTGGGGTGTTCATGCAGATAGCCGTGCGCCGAAACCTCGTGGCCGTCGCGCACCATCGCCTCGAGCGCGTAGGGATAGCGTTGCGCGCACCAACCCGGCACGAAGAAAGTCTGTCGAATCCCGTAGTGACGATAGCTGTCGAGGATACGCGGCACGGCCACATCCGGGCCGTAGCGCAGCATCGAGGCCGCCGACACCATGCTGTGAGCGCGTTGCGGATGCGCCAGGTGAAGAATGCTCTCCGCGTCCATGTCGAGTGTGAAGCTCACCGCACAGCGCGCGCCGTTGGGCCATGGAACGGGGTTGGCGATCATGGCTTCATCGCGCGCTCTTGCCGCCATCGACCGACCAGGCCGCACCGGTGACGAAGGCCGCCGCATCGCTGGCCAGGAAGGCCACCACCGCGGCGATCTCGCGCGCGGCGCCCAGGCGGCCGAGTGGAACGGATGCGATCTCTGCGCTGCGCACTGCCGGCGGATCTGCCGCTGCGGCGAATTCCTCGTTGAGCATGGCGGTGTCGGTCGGACCGGGGCACACCGCATTGACTCGAATGCCCTGCCTGGCAAACTCGACGGCCAGCGCCCGGCTCCAGGCGAGCAGTGCGCCCTTGGTGGCGCAATAGGCGCCGTAGCCGGCCTGCCCCACGAGTGCGAGTTCCGAGGCGATGTTGACGATGGCGGCGCATCCGCTGCCCTGCAGCGCCGGCATCAGCGCTCGCGTGATGCGAAACGCTGCGGTGAAATTCACCGCCAGCAGCAAGTCGAGCAAGCCGTCGTCGGTGGCCGAAAACGGCTGCACCCGACTGATGCCCGCATTGTTGACCAGAATGTCGCAGCGCCCGGCGAGCGCGGCCAGCACCTCGGCCAGCACGCGATCGGTGTCGGCGCGGTCCGCCAGATCCACGACATGCGCAACATATCGTGCGTCGCCGTTGAGTTCTGCGATCAGCCGCTGCTGGCCCGCCCGATCGCGATCCAGGCCATGCACCGTGATGCCCAGGTCGATGAGGCCGCGCACGATGGCGGCGCCAATGCCGCCGGCCGCCCCGGTCACCACCGCCTGAAGGCCTGCGTGCGTCGACTGCGATCGCTCGGCTCTCATCACGCCCGGCAGCGCCATCGCGCGCGCAACGGCATTCAGATCACCGTCAGAAACGACACGCCATGCGCGCCGATGAAACTGTCGGCACGGCCGGGACCCTGACCGGGGCCGCCGTAATCCTCCGCACACACACGCCGCACGCGGTTGCGATGCCAGCTGCTCAGCAGTTCCGGGATCGGCATCACGGCCAGGGACTGCTCGCCGTAGAGTTCACGGTGGAATGCGGGCAATCGATACCACGGAACCGAGGCGCGCTGATGGTGCGCGTTGTGGTAGCCGAAATTCAGAATCAACACATTGAGCCAGGGGTATCGTCGTGACACCAGATTGGAAAAGGTATTGTCCTGCTCATAGCCGGGGTTGCGATCGTTCATGGGCACCGGCTGATCAGGCGCGACGAAGTACTGTTCGAAGGTGTGGTGAAACGCATCGAAGAAATTGAGCACATGCAGCATCAGCGCAAGCGCCACGATGTACAGCAGCAGCGCCTTGAGCGAGCAGAGGCCGAGTACGGCCAGCAGGCCCAGGCGCAGCCCCAGCATCGCCGCCGCGCGCGGCAGATGCCGGCGCTGAGAGCGCTGCAACCAGGGCCGCCAGACCACCTGCAGATGCATCAACACCTCGGTCGCCGGCACATAAGCCCACTCCATGCCCTGCAACAGCCGACGAACCGCGGGACGACGCCGCATGAGTGCCTTGAAATCAAAGCAGCTCAAATCCGCTCGATCGAGGTGATGGCGAATGTGCATGTGCCGGATGCGTTCAAAGGAGGCGTAACAGGCACCGGCGATGAAGCTCATGGCTTCCCCGATCCAGCGGTTGGCGGCCTGGATCGGCGATAGCGTGTGATGCGCAGCCTCGTGGACCAGATACGCCGCCAGCACCATGGTGTGGGCACAAAGCAGCACGCCAACGATGTTCAGCCAGAGATCGCGCGCGCCCATCAGCGCGAACGATCCCAGCCAGCCCAGCGTGGTCCACAGCAGCACCAGCGTGTTGGCCAGCGCCGCCCGGCGATCACGGAACACGCTGCGTGAGACGGCGCTCTGGCGGGCGGACATTGGACAGGCTCTCCCGGTCGCGGCAAATGGCCGAAGCCACACAGCGAGCACTCGGCGGCGCAGATATAGCACGGATTCCCGTGAACATCTACAATTATATATACAAATTTACCGATAGTTTCGCGTGCTACAATCCGTGGTAACGGAGCGAAGCATTTGCCGACGAAACTCATGGCCAGCAGACAGCGCGCGCGGCGCACGCGCTTCCTGCTGGCATTGCGCGAACTCGATGAAGCCTGGGTCGCGGCGTTTCACAAGGCCGGTTTCGGCAACATCTACTTCTCCCGCCTGTTCACGGAGTTATGGCTGCGTGAGGCCGCCGCGGTGGCCAAGACCGATGCCTATGAGCTGGTCAAGGGCGTCAGCAGTCAGACCGCGATGAAGTACCTGCGGCGGGCAATCGCCGAGGGCTATCTCGAGGAGATCGACAACCCCGCCGACGGCCGTTCGCGCCTGCTGCGCATGTCACCGCTGCTGCGCGAGCACTTTGCACAGGTCATCGACCGCGCCAGCGACGCCTTTGGCAAGATCTTCCTGAGCCGCATGGGCTGATGTGTCCAATCGGCGACACAATCACGGCATGCTGGCGCGATCGCAGTGCAAGCAGGTCAAACGCGACCTGAGGTGTGCTAACCTTCTTCGCGCCATCAGTTCCTGAATCGCCGTCGGGCGACCAGGTCGCGTTGCGGATGTAAGGTCCGCGCAGGATCCACGCGCAGGATCCATGATCCTGCCGCGAACGCGCGTGCACAGCTTGAGGTGCGCACGGCATTCCATTGCAAGCCCGAATCAGTCTACGAGGTCTGAAAATCGCCATGCTTTCGCGATGCGCTCTTTTGCTTTCGGTTGCGCTACTCGCAGCCCCCGTGCATGCCGATCCGGCGCCGTTCGATCTTGCCGGTCCGAACCTGCAGGTGAAGGTGACCCGGGGCGAGAGCACGCTGCCGGTGTCCGAGGTTCCCAATCTCGCGGTCGGCGACCGCCTGTGGATCAAGGCCGATCTGCCGGCCACGCAGTCCGCGCATTATCTGCTGGTGGCTGCGTTCTTGAGCGGATCGACCAACCCGCCGCCGCCCGCCTGGTTCTTTCTCTGCGAAACCTGGGCCCGCCCCTGCGCTCAGGAGGGCCTGACGGTCACCGTGCCGCAGGACGCCGAGCAGGTTTTGCTGTTCCTCGCGCCGGAAACCCGCGGCGATTTCAGAACGCTGGTGGACGCCGTGCGCGGGCGTCCGGGCGCCTTCGTGCGCACCTCTCAGGACCTGAACCAGGCCACATTGGATCGCTCGCGCCTGCAAGCCTATCTGACGGCGATTCGTGCGCTCAATGAGGCCGATCCGGCCAAGCTCAGAGAAGTCGCGCCGCTGCTGGCGCGAAGTCTGGCAATCAAAGTGGACGAGAAATGCCTGGACCGTCTGCCGGAGATGCAGGCCCCGTGCCTGATGAAGGGGCAGGAGTCGCTGATATTGAACGACGGCCACAGCACCTCGATCGTCGAGGCACTGACCACGGGTCCGGCCAGCGATCTGGCCATGGAGGCGAGCTTCACTCCGCAGCTCAGCTATGGCTACTACAGCCCTTATATCGCATCGGTGCTCGATATCGCGCGCATCCTGGATTCCTTCCATACCGCGCAGTATCAATACATTCCGGCGCTGGCATCACTGCAGCAGGACCAACTGGCTCTGACACTGAACACGCCGCCCTCCTTTCACAATCCCAAGTCGGTCCTCGTCGCGGCGTTGCCGGCGGTCGAACAGGCGCAGCTGCCACCGCTGCATGCCGTGGACCCCAAGGAAATTTACTGCGCCCGTGAGCGCTCGCTGGTGCTACCGGTCGAGGGCGCGCCGCTGGTGTTTTCCTCGAATTTTGCCCACGACGTCAGGCTGAGCCTGACCGGTGCCGATGGCCGGAGCATCGACCTGCCGGCCAAAGCCGATGCCGCACAGGGCGGATTCGTGGTGGATACCTCCGGCCTTGGCGCCGTCAGCCTGGGTGACAGCGTTCGTGGCGTGCTGCACGGCTACTGGGGTTTCGACAGCTACGCCGGTCCAAGCTTCCAACTGGTGAACGCGCGCGCGCAGACCTGGGCCTTGGCCAGCAAAGACCAGGCGGCGCTGATCGTCGGGCGCGAGAACACCGTTCACCTTCAGGCCGACAGCGTCAGTTGCATCGATGGCATCATGCTGAAGGACCCGGCCGGCAAGCAACTGAAAACCGAATGGAAGACGCTGGCGCCCAATGAAGTGGAGCTGAAGCTGCCGTTGCAGGAAGCGCAGCCCGGAGCGATGACGCTGCTGGTCACGCAATACGGCACCAGCCAGCCGCTGCCGGTCTCGCTGCGCGCCTTTTCCGAGGCGGGACACCTCGACGGTTTCACGATTCACGCCGGAGACGCGCACGGCGTCCTGAAGGGCAGCCGGCTCGATGAGGTCGCCGGCCTGTCGGTGAAGGGTATCGAGTTCGCGCCCGGAAAGCTCTCCACCGCCAAGGGCGGTGATGAACTGCTGATGGTGTCGCAAGATGCGCAGGCGGTCGCTGCTTTGACGCAGCAGGAGATCACCAACGCGCACGTCACGCTCAAGGATGGTCGCGTATTTGATCTGAGCGTGTCGGTGCAGGCGCCGCGCCCGAGTGTGAAGTTGATCGGCAAGAGTGTGCAGCCCTCGGCCTCGAGCAGCCAAAGCAACATACAGCTGGCCGACCAGAACGACCTGCCGCAGGATGCCAGATTGATATTCTCCGTACGCGCGCAATCGCCGTCGGCCTTTGCACACGACGAGAGCATCGAAGTGGCTACCGCCGATGAATCGTTCTCCACCACCCTCAGTCTCGGCAACGGTGGCATCACGTTGCAGAACGCCGCCGTCGCGGTGGCCGAGCTCGACCCGGGCAAGGCGTTCGGATCCTCGGCCGCCGGTCCGCTGCAGTTCCGGGTGGCGACCGGTGGGGTCGCGGGCGACTGGCAGCCATTGGCCACGCTCGTGCGCCTGCCGGTGCTGCGCGAGCTCAAATGCCCGGCCACGGCCGAGCTGGCCTGCAAGCTCTCGGGCTCCAACCTGTATCTGGTCGACTCCGTCTCCGGCAATGCGCTGTTCGATCACGCCGTGCAGGTTCCCGACGGCTTTCCGGGCTCGGCGCTGCCGGTCCCGCACCCGAGTTCCGGCCAGCTGTATGTCAAGCTGCGTGACGATCCGTCCGTGATCGACACGGCGGCGCTGGACGCCCAGCAACTGCCCGCCTCCGCCGACGAGGCGGCCCGCGCATCAACCCGGCACGCCGCAGCTCACGCCGATGAGTCGAGCGCGGCAGGCGCCGGCAGCGATTTGCCGGCCGCCACGGCGCCGGCTTCAGTGACCGCCCCTGCTTCCGCGCCAGCTCCGGCGCCATCGCCACCGCCAGCGCCGTCCACGCCGCCGATCTAATGATCTTCTGAAGCGTTCCGGCGCTGCCGCGCGCACGCATGTCTCAATCGACGCGTGCGACGAACTTTCCGCCGGCAATGAACGGGGTGGTCAGGTCCGGCTCGAAACCAGTCGAGGCGAACGATTGCTCCGGCGAAGCGCCCGGCCACCCAATACCCATCAGATCGGCCATCGAATAGAAAACATTATGAGTGCGAATCTGCTTGCCGGCATTTTGGGTCATGGCCTGTACTTTGTCGGGATGCGCCTCGCGAAATGCGGAATTCACCCAGACAAAGGCCGGAATCTCGAACTGATGCTTCGAATAGCCGGCCGTGCCGTGACCGGCCACGCCGTCCAGCATCAGCAGGTCTTCACCGTGATCCGAAAAAAAAGTCACTGTCGCCGGAACCGTCAGAGTGCGGGCCTGCTGGATGATCTGGGCCAGGAACCAATCCGTGTAGCTGACACTGTTATCGTACGAATCCACTATGCGCGGATCCGGCTTGCCCGAGAGCACGGCCAGATGCGACAGATCGCTGCCGGCGCCAAAGCGCTCGAACGCCGCGGGGTAGCGTTGCGCGTACTCCCAGTGAGAACCGATGATGTGCAGGCCGATGAAGCGCGACTTGCCGCCGCGTGCGATTTCGCGCTGCAGATCAGGCAGCAGGGCCCCGTCCAATGGCAGGTGCCCCTCGACCAGCGTGGATATGGAGGGCGGATAAACCATGTGATCGGCGTGCACGCCGATCAGAAGCGAGATGTGAGGGTCCTGGTTCATGAGCCAGGAGGTGGAATATCCGGCCTCCTCGGCCAGATCCACGAGATTACCGGTGATGTCCTTGATATCGAAGCTGCCCGGGGGCCTTCCGGTCAGTAGTATCGGCACGGCATAGATCGTCATGTTGGCATCGGCCATGGCATGCTGGAAAAAAATGGCCTCGCCTTGCAATCGCTCGAGATTCGGCGTTGTCTCGCGCTGGTAGCCGTACACAGACCACGAATCGCGTCGCGAGCTCTCGCCGATCACCAGGATATGAACTTCCTCTGCATCGTGTATGCGCGATGCGCCGTACGGCAGCTTGCGAATGGCCGTGCCCTTCACCGCTGCATTAGCCTGCCGCAGCGGCCCGCCCAGGAACATCGCGGTACCGATGACGGGGTTGGCTGCGAGGCCGTCAATGAACGCCGCCGAATTCTGCGCGGCATAGGCGCTCAGCAGCACCACCGCAGCGATACCGCCCCAACGCCAGTAGCCGCTGCGGCTAGAGAAGATGGGCCGCGCCGGCGCGCGAGCCGAAAGCCATAGATAGATCGTGCCGACGAGCAGCGCTGCCAGCAACAGCTTCTTACCCTGCCAGATACCGAAGAACCCAACGACCTCCGCCCAGGATGAGGTGGCGAGGACGTAGGCGATGAGTTGTCCCGGCGGGCTGTCGAAGGTGTAGATGTACTCCGCGAAGGCCGCGCCCAGGATCAGGAAGGGAAATTGCAGTAGCAGAAACAGACGCCAGCTTCGCGCGCTGAACGCCAGCACCCACATCAGCAGACCGACAGAGGCGACAAATGCCGCCAGGCTCTGCAAGCCCTTCATGTGCAGCAGCCAGGTTCCCACCGCCAGGTATGGCAGGCACAGCAGGACAAGCGCGGCATAGATGCGGATAGGCAATGACATGGCCCAGCCTATGCGATCAGACCGTTGCACCGCTGCGCGCTGCCGCTCAGGTTCCACAGAAGGTCTGCAGAACGCGCTCGCCCGGTTGCGGCGGTTGGGCATACGCCTCGAAGCGCGGTTGCTCCTCGTAGGGTCGTGAAAGCAATGTCAGCAATTCGGCAAATGGCGAGAAATCATCGCCCTGCACGGCCGCGGTGATGACCTGTTCGATACGGTGGTTGCGTGGGATGAAGGCCGGGTTCACGGCTCGCATGGCCTCGGCGCGCGCGTGCGGTGTCTGCGCCTCGCGACTCAGGCGCAATCGCCACTGGCGCGCCCAATCGTCATAGGCGTGCGGGTCGGCAAACAGGCTACGCGCGGCGGCATCGGCCTGCTCGCTGTGCGCGGCATCGGCGAGGCGACGAAACGTCAGTGTGAAATCCGCCTGGTTGGCATGCATCGCGGCAAGCAATGCTTGCGCGAGTTCACGATCGCCCTCCTCGGCGGCGAGCAGCCCGAGCTTGCGGCGCATGCCGGTCAACCAATGCTCCGAGTAGCGTGCCGGGAATGCGGCGATCACCTCGCCGGCCAACTCGAGCGCCCGCTCAGGGACAGCGTCCATCAATGGCAGCAGCGTCTCGGCGAAGCGCGCGAGATTCCATTGCGCGACCTGCGGTTGGTTGGCATAGGCGTAGCGACCGAAGGAATCAATCGAGCTGAACACGGTGGCCGGGTCGTACGCATCCATGAAGGCGCACGGACCGAAGTCGATGGTCTCGCCCGACAGCGCCATGTTGTCCGTGTTCATCACCCCATGGATGAAACCCACGTGCATCCAGCGGGCGATGAGCTGCGCCTGCCGGGCCATGACCGCCTGCAGCAATGACAGATACGGCTGCTGCGCCGACACGGCGTCGGGGTAGAGTCGCTCGATCACGTAGTCGGCCAGCCGCCGCGTGGCCTCGACGTCCGCGCGCGCGGCAAAATATTGAAACGTGCCCACGCGCACATGGCTGGCGGCAACACGTGTGAGGATCGCTCCCGGCAGATGCTGCTCACGCTGCACCGCCTCGCCGGTCAGCACGGCGGTCAATGCCCGGGTGCTCGGAACGCCCAGCGCATGCATGGCCTCGCTGACCAGGTACTCGCGCAGCACCGGCCCCAGCGCCGCCCGACCATCGCCGTTGCGCGAGAACGGCGTGCGTCCCGAGCCCTTCAACTGGATGTCGCGGCGCACGCCGGTGCGATCGCGCACTTCGCCCAGCAGAATCGCGCGGCCATCGCCCAGTTGCGGCACGAAGTAGCCGAACTGATGCCCGGCATAGGCCATCGCGATCGGCTCCGCCCCTGGCGGCAGGCGGTTGCCGGAAAATGTCGCGGCCAGTGCTTCGGCATCGGCGGCGTCGATCTGCAGCCCCAATTCCTCGGCCAGCAGCCGATTGAATTGGATCAGCCGCGGCTTCGCCACCGGCGTGGGTGCGAGCCGCGCGTAGAAATGCTCCGGCAGACGGGCGTAGCTGCTGGGTTGCATGCGCTCAGTTCGCATCGCTCACAGCACCTGCGTGCGCTTGGGCACGCACCAGGCGAGCCACAGCGCGCATACGCTGCCCAGAATGACGATCGGCAGCAGGTCCATGAGCAGCTGTGAGGAACCGTGACCCATGGCCCTCAACGCTCCGCCGAGCTTGGGCCCGACAATCGAGCCGATGCGACCCATTGCCACCGCAGCGCCGACCCCGATCCCTCGAATGACCGTCGGGTACGGAATCGGCGCCATCGCATAGAGAAATCCCTGCGCGGCGAGCACCGCGCAGCCCAGCAACAACACCAGCAGCGTGAGGATGACCAGTTGCGGCGGGGCTTTCGCGAGCAGCCACACGAGTACAGGCAGCGCCACGAACGTGATCACGATGCTGGGCCCGCGCAATCTGCCCTCGAGCAGGACGCCCATTAGCAGCGCAGCCAGCGCACCGCCGGCGTTGAATCCAATTTGCGCTCCGACCGCCTGGGCGCGCGTCAGACCATCGCCTACCAGCAAGGTCGGCAGCCAATTCAACAGCAGATACAGCGTCAGCAGGCCCAGGAAGAAACTGACCCACAGCAGCACTGTGCGCGGCGTGCGGCCGTCGGCAAAAATGGCCAGAACGCTGCTACGCGCCGTTGCCGTCGCTGTCGCTGTGGCCATTGCCGAGGCTTGCTGGGCGCGTCGGAAGCCCAGGGATTCCGGCATCGACACGGCCATGACGGGCGCGAGCAACAGTGGCGCGATGCCGCCGACAACGAAGATCCAGCGCCAGTGCGAGGAGGCCATGACCATGCTGACCCAGCTGGCGATGGCACCACCGAAGGGCGCGCCGCTGTACATCATGGTCACGTTGGCGCTGCGGCGGTGCTCGGGGCTGCTCTCGGCGGTCAGCGCAATCAGATTGGGCAGCGCTCCGCCCAGGCCCAAACCGGTCAGCAGGCGCGCTGCGCTCAGCGAGGCCATATCAAACGCCAGCGGCGTCAGCAGGGAAAACAGGCCGAATAGGGCAATGGATGCCACCAGTACGCGTTTGCGCCCAATGTGATCGGCCACACGGCCGCCAATCAGCGCACCGAAGAACAGACCAAAGGTGCTGGCACTGAAAAAATTTCCGAGCTGCGCCGCAGTGGCTTTGAACTCCGTCGCAATGCCTGAGGCCGCGACGCCCGCGGCCTGCAGATCGATGCCTTCGCACAGCGCGGCGAGCACGCAGAAAATGACCGTGGTACGCGCGACCGAGCGCTCATCGATGCCGTTGAGATGGGACATGGCCGTGGATTCTAGTGGAAAGGCGGTGCATGCGGGGGCGGCACCGAGGCGTGCGGTGCCGTGAGATACTCGGCCGACGCAGAGGGGCGCTGATGAAAAAGACGCTGGGGAGCTATCTGATCGAGTCGCTCGAGGCACGGGGCGTGCGGCACGTGTTCGGCATTCCGGGCGTGCACAATCTCGAGCTCTATCGAGGCCTCGCCGCGTCGAGCATCCGCCACGTGACCGGACGACACGAGCAGGGTCTTGGCTTCATGGCCGACGGCTACGCGCGGGTCACGGGCCAGCCCGGAGTTTGTTTCACGATCACCGGTCCAGGCCTCACCAACATCACCACGGCGATGGCGCAGGCCTACGGGGATTCGATCCCGCTGATCGTCATCGCGAGCGAAAACCGTCGCGGCGAGATCGGTACCGGCCGCGGCTTTCTGCATGAGCTGCCGGATCAGCTGGGGCTGGCCTCGAAGGTCAGCGTCAGCGCCGAGCGCGTGCTGGCGCCCGAAGCGTTGCCGCAGGCGCTCGAGCGAGCGTTCGCGGCCGCCACGGCACGCCGCCCGCGACCGGCTTACATCGAAATTCCACGCGATGTGCTGGCTGCCGAGAGCAGCGGCCTGGCGCAGGGCGGCGCCCGGCCCGCGCCGGCCTCGCCACAAGGCGCGCCTGCAGAGGCGATCGCCGAGGCCGCGCAGCGGCTCGCGCGCGCGCACGCGCCCGTGATTCTTGCCGGTGGCGGTG
>Ga0302326_10016897_pt1 | contig 15242 bp, 11 predicted proteins | sample Palsa_T0_3_FD_202264 | JGI IMG/M metagenome (GOLD analysis project Ga0302326, IMG submission 202264) | Peat permafrost microbial communities from Stordalen Mire near Abisko, Sweden - Palsa_T0_3 | ecosystem: Environmental > Terrestrial > Soil > Palsa > Peat permafrost | place: Sweden: Abisko...
AGGATGTTTGATGCGGACGGAAAAATGTCCGGATTGGAGTTGCTCCAGCAGGTTGTTGAAGCCGCGCGGGATAGACTCGGCAAGCACCTCCCAGTCACGACGCAGGCGCTTCGCCTTGCGCAGCCAGGCTTCGGGGGAAAATTGGCCGAGCACGAATTGCCGCCGATACGGCTCCAACAGCTCAACCAGATTGAAACTGGCATTGAGCCCCTTCCCCGTTCCCTCGAGAACGATCAGGCATTTGATGAGCATGGAGAGGCGGCTGGGCATGAAGAGCTTGTACTCGTGGATGAGGCGTGTGACTGCGGTGAGTGCGCCGCCGACGTCGAACTGATCAACCGCCTGCGAGCCGTATTGCCCGAACACTTCCAGCAGGTCCGCGCTCAAGCCGGCGCGATCCAGGTTGGCGGGAGCCTTGCAGATGAGCGCAATTACGTCGGCGAGCCGCGCCGCATCCCGGTCGGCGGCGGCGAGCAGGATCTCCACGATTCGTTCACGCAAGTCGTCGTCGATCCGCCCGACCATTCCGCCGTCGAGGATTCCCACGCGCCCCTTGGCCATGACGAGGATATTTCCAGGGTGCGGGTCGGCGTGATAGAACCCGTCACGGAAGATCATCTGCACGAACACGCCAGCGCCCCGGCGGGCCAGATCCACGCCATTCACGTGTTTGTGGTGCAGTTGAGCCGTTTCCCCCACGCTGATTCCTTTGAGCAATTGCATCGTCAGCACGCGTCCGGTGCTCAGGTCGGCGTATGGCTTGGGAAAGCTGACCGTCTCGTCCTTGGCAAAATTCTGGCGGAATTGCTGGAGGTTGCGCATCTCGCGGCGGAAATCCAACTCGCGCATCAGCGTCTGGCGAAACTCCCGCACGACGGCAACCGGCTGATAGCGCTTCAACTCTTCGTGCCGCTCCGCCAGCGCAGCGAAGCTGGAGAGGATGCTCAGATCACGGCGGATGGTCCCTTCAATGCCAGGATGCTGCACCTTGACCACCACCGCTTTGCCGTTGAGAAGTTTGGCTCGATGAACCTGCCCGATGGATGCTGACGCCATGGCCTCGCGATCGAATTCGAGGAAGCATTCGGCGATCGGCCGGGCTAACTCCTTCTCGACGGTGGCAACGGCGATATCAGGCGGATCGGGCGGCGTGCCGCTTTGCAGGTGCGACAACTCGTGGGCCACCTCCGGCCCGACAAGATCGGGGCGCGTACCCAGCACCTGTCCGAGCTTGATGAAGGTGGTGCCCAGATCAGTCAGCGCCATCCGCAGGCGGACGGCAAATGGCTGGTCGGTGATAACCTCGCCGGCGTGGCTGGTGAGCATCCGGCGGGCCGATTCCCACTCGGTGCCCTTGAGCCATTCGGCGATCCCATATTTGATGAGCACCCGCACGACTTCAGAAGCGCGGGCGACATCGCCGGGGAGTTGTGCGGCAGTTTGGAATTGCATGTGGCTCGCTATGGCTTGGTCGCCGGCTGGGTCTTCGCCGCGGCGATCTGATCCGACCAGGTTTCGTCCGACTCGGTGTCGACTGCTCCATGCTTCAGGACCCAGCCGAGAAATCCATCAGGCGCGTTGCGCACGCCATGAATGTTGGTCAGTTTGATGCTTGCAATCTGATCCCATTGCCGGACGCCGGCGAGGTCTGCGCCGCGCAGATCGGCCCGATCGAACGTTGCGCCCTGGAGCATCGCCGCGGCCAGGCTCGCGCCTGTCAGGTCGGTATCCGTGAAATTGGCGTTGGTGAGATTCACGTTTGCGAGATTCGCATCGCGCAGATTGGCGAAGTTGAGATCCGCCTGCTCGAAACTGGAACCGGCGAGTTGTGCGCCCTTCAAATCGGCGCCGCGGAACTCAGAGCGTCGCAAGTCGGCGCTTTCGAGACGGAGCTGCTGCAGAAATGCGTCCGACAGGTCAACCCCGACGAGCGGCACATGATCTTCGTTCAGCTCGCGCAAGGCGTCGGTGCGTCCGCCACTGCCCCCTTTGCCCTGGGCCGTGTTGATCACTTGCCACGCCTGGTAGTGTCTGGTTTTCGTCCGTTCGGGGGCATCCAGGAAGTAGAAGATGACCGCCACGAGGATGGAGAAACTGCCACAGTATTCCAGCAGTTCGAGCAGTGAGACGTGGCTCATCGCATAGACCGCCCATTGCGTGAGCCAATCAAGAAAGACGATCGGCTCGAGCCAGCGGTATGGGATCGCGCTGCGCAGCTCCTTCCAGGGCTTTGGCTGGTCGCGGTGATCCGCATGCACCGTGGTGGAGTGGTGGTCATGATGTTCTGGCATGGTGGATCGGCCGACGGAGTCAGAACGAGATCGACCGCGCTGCCGCGCCGGTCCAGGACGCCCTGCGACCATTGTAGTGGCCATGGTTGGAACCAAGCCAGACCGCCGGGCCAATATTCGCGGGTGCCTCAGAAGCACCAGGGGTGTACAGGCTCGACAACGTTGCTCTCCGTCCCCGCCTTTCAAATTGCAATTTGCAATTTTCATTTTGCAAACCTCAATTCCCCCTCCACTCGAAGGCACCCTCACCCTAACCCCCCAACCGTCTTCCGAAGTACAGGGAGAGGGGGCAGAGGCAAAGGCGGGCACAGCCGTGCACAGTGGAATAGTCGAAGCCTGGGGCGTTTGATGCGCGGCGGGCGTTTGACGGTTGGCCTCGCATCCTCTATTTAACTTCGCGCATGATCATCACGATCGATGGTCCCGCGGGAACAGGCAAATCGACGGTCGCTCAGCAGGTCGCCGAGCGCATTGGGTTCGATTTCCTCGATACCGGCGCGATGTATCGGGCCGTCGGCTTCGAAGCCGTTCGCAGAACTACTAATCTCGAGGACGCGCGGGAGATTGCGTTTGTGGTGAAGCACTGCCGGATTCGCTTCGACTGGACCCAGCGGCCCCCGAGTCTCTTGCTCAACGGCGTTCCGGTCGGTCATCTGCTGCGCGGGACGGAGGTCACACGCGCCGCATCTTTTGTGGCGACGGTGCCGGCGGTGCGCGAGCAGCTTGTGCGCGAGCAGCAGCGGATCGGCCGGGAGCACGGCAATCTGTTGACGGAGGGCCGCGATCAGGGAACGGTGGTCTTCCCTGACGCCCAGTTGAAGGTTTACCTCGACGCGTCGCCACAGGAGCGCGCCCGCCGCCGTGTTGCGCAGTTGCGGGTGCGCGGGGAAGTGGTTGAGCCGGCGGCGGTGCTCGCGGAGATCCTCGAGCGCGACCAGCGTGATGCCGGCCGCGCCGCCGGTCCGTTGGCCGTGCCTCCGGATGCGATCGTGATTGACACCACCAGCATCACGCAGGAGCAGGTGGTCGACGAGATCGTCCGCCACGCCCGCGCCCGAGGCGCGACATGAGCGAGATTGCCGAGATCAGCGCCGATCGGGTCGTCCGCCGCGGCGCTCGCGCGTCGATCATGTGGAATCTCACGCGCGTGCTTGCCCGGGTCCTCTGTTCGGTTTTCTTCGATCTGAAAACCTACGGCGTGAAAAACGTCCCGAAGACCGGCGGCGTTCTGCTCGTCTCCAACCATCAGAGCTATCTCGATCCCATTCTGGTCGGTGTGCAGGTCTTTCGCCCCATCAGCTATCTGGCCAAGTCGGAGCTGTTCAGGAATCCCATCTTCGGCTGGTTCATCCGGGGCCTCAACGCATTTCCAGTCCGCCAGGGCGCCGGCGACGTAGGCGCGGTAAAGGAGACGATCCTTCGCCTGCAGGAGGGAGGCGCGCTCAACATTTTTCCCGAAGGCTCCCGCTCGGAGGACGGCCAGCTTCAGCCGATCGAAAGAGGAGCGAGTCTGGTCATTCGCCGGGCGAAGGTCCCGGTGGTCCCGGTGGTGATCGACGGCTCCTTCCGCGCCTGGCCCCGAGGAAGGAAATTTTTCCGCGACTCACCGGTCCGTCTGCTCTACGGTCCTCCGATGGAGTTGGCGCATCTGCGCCCCGACGAAATCAGCAAGACCATCGACGCAACGTTCCGCGCGATGCTCAAGGAATTGAAGGCGAAGCGGTAATGCGCGCTCGAGTCACGTTTGGAGCGGCTTCAGAATCGACATCCCGCGCGTATCGTACGGTTTATCCCTCTTCGCGCGGCCAATGCCCGGGTCTCCCTCTGCCCCGTCTCCCGGTACTCCGGGAGAGGGTTGGGGTGAGGGTGATTTGGAATTCCGATGTCGCTGGTGCTCGAAATCACCCTCACCCCCGCCCTCTCCCGGAGTACCGGGAGAGGGGGCAAGTTGTTCGCCAAAGCAGAACGACCTACTGCTCCGCATCCGGCCCGACGATGATCCGTCCCTTATGCGGGCGCGTGGTCGGCTGGGTCGTCAATCGTGTCGCCGGCTCGGTAGACGGCGGCGCGAGATCGATGTCGATCTCCCCGCAGTAGTACCGCCAGCCGCGTCCCAGGGCGATCTGATCCCTCAGCATCCCAGCAATGCTCGGCTTCACCAGGCCTTCGAATCGCACTCTTCGATTCACCGCCACCGTGACCGGCTCTTTAAGATCGATCATCTGATCGTTGACATAGAGACGGAATGATTCGACGTTATCAGTGGTTACCGTAAACCGATTTCCCGCAACGCCGGCGTCGACCCGCCACGGATTGTCATCGACGACCATGTACCCGGTTCCATGGCGAAAATAGAGCCGGCGGTCATCGCCGGGAGAGAACGGCTGCCAGATCTGCACCCAGTCGTTGCGGTTAAAGACGCTGTCCGGCCGATTCGATTGTATCGATACAGCGGTGGGATACAGCTCGCGCGTGCGGGCGCGCAGCTTCTGGTAACATTCCTCAAGCACCTCGTCACTGGGCTTGTGCCCGAGCACCTTGGTTTCGATGAGTTCGACATCCTGCTTCAGCCCGCGCAGTGCTTTGACCAGTGACTTGGAAGCCTCGGGCTTCACCACGTCGTCTGAGTCGTCGCACCAGACAACCGGTAAAACGTTGGAAAGATTGATCAGACGAAGGCGCTGCCAGTCGGCGCTGGCCGCCCCCGCGAGCGGATTGATCGCGGTGAAATAGGTTGGAAAGTGCAGCCCAAGATTCCACGTTGCGTGGGCAGCTTCCGAATGCCCGATCAGGGAAACGCGCGCCGGATCGATGTTGACACGATCGGCAACGTCCATGATTGGCTGCAGCGCGTCGTTCATTCCCGCGTATCCAGGTCCGTAGAGCTCCTTCAAATCCAACAGCGGCATGACGACCACGGCATCGTCATGGAGTGCCAGCTCGTCCTTGACCCAGGCGGTGTAGATCGTGACGATGTCCTGCGCGTCCGGCGGCGGCTGCGTGACAAACGCCTGCGTCGTTGGCAGCTTCACCACCAGCGGCCAGGGACGCGTGCGGTCATACCCTGCGGGCAAGCCTACAAAATATTTCGCGTCGTATGGGCCGCGCTTTTGGTTGATGTAATAGACCCCGCCGCCCGCCAGCGCCGGCCAGTGCATGCGCAGGCGGACCAGTCGCCCCACGGCGACGCAGCCCAAGCCGCTCGCTTCAAGTTTTTGGGCAACCGCACGTCGATCGGCGGTCGAGGCCGATGCGAAGTACGTCTCGATGAGACGATGCGCGGCCAGCAGTTTCGCCGCATCTTCGACGTGGAACGCCTCGCGCAACTCCGAACGATACATGCCGATCAGCACATCATCTGGAATAGTCGACTGCTCGGAAGGCGCTACCGCCGGTGCCGTGGATTGCCCCTTCGCGGGCACGGCTATGCACGCAGCTACAACGGCGCAAAGAACTGCGCCCGCCAAGGCTCGTGAGACTTTCGGTGAGCCTTTCCCTCCCCTGGTACTCCGGGGGAGGGTTAGGGTGGGGGCCGGACCCCAGGAAGACTTGTTTGGCGTTTGGAGGCGATGCCACCCCCACCCCTGCCCTTCCCCGGTGTACCAGCGGAGGGCGAAGAATCCGCCTGAATCGCTGAGGATCCGCCCCGCCGCACTCTCGTGGAATATTCGCAAGCCGGGTCTCATCGGCTCCGCAGGAGTTTGCCGCGCCGATCAGGCTTCTTCGATGGTGACACTTTTGAGCGTATCGCCCTGCCGCGTGGAATCGACGACTTCCTGCCCGCTGGTCACTTGCCCGAAAACGGTGTGTTTCCCATCCAGCCAGTCAGTCGCGATGTGGGTGATGAAAAATTGGCTGCCGTTGGTGTTGGGACCGGCATTGGCCATCGACAGAGAGCCGCGCTGGTGCTTATGGGGGTTATTGCGCACTTCGTCGGCGAATCGGTAGCCCGGGCCGCCGGCGCCGGTCCCTTCCGGATCGCCACCCTGAACCATGAAATCGGCAATGACGCGGTGGAATTTCAGGCCGTCATAAAACTTCTCTTTGGCGAGAAAAACGAAGTTGTTGACGGTATTGGGCGTTTCCCTGGGGAAGAGCTGGCAGACGATCTTCCCGCGCGACGTCTCGAACGTCGCGGTGTATTTCTTGGCGGTGTCGATCTGCATCCCCGGAGCGGCGGCGTATTTCTTGGGCATCGTTGTCTCCCTTGGTTCCCCACAGCCTTTCACGTTGGGTGCCGCTTGTCAACTCACGCGCAGCGCATCGACGAAATCGTCGAGCATCGCCCGCGCCGATTGCTCGCTGAGGACCGACGGCCGATACGTCAGCGCCAGCGATAACCGGCCATTCATTTCAGTGGTGCTCAGCACCGCGGGCGCGATCGGACCCGTCGGCGAAATCCGGACGTAATCCAGAACCTCCGGACCGAGCGAATCGCCGACACGGATACGCACGCTGGAAAGCCCCGCCGCCAGCGGCATGCTTTTGCGGTAGAAATGATAGAGCCGCGGTTTTGGCATGAAGCGCCCCAGCGTCAACCCCGCGTTTACCCAGACGGTGCACGCAGGCGCGATACCATGCCGACGCTGCATCGCCGTCTGCCGTCGCACCTTCTGCAGCAACTTCGACCGGCTCGAAAAATCCTTGGGAGAACAGACGATGCTGGTGAAGCCCAGGTACAAGCCAAAAGCGTCGGCGAGATCGCGCCTCGCGAAGGGTCGGAGATTCACAATGCATCCAACCGCAACGTCGCGCCGGTTGTGGCGGAGTTGCAACGGCACATGCCGCCGGGCCGAGTTGAGCAGTGATGCCAGCATCACATCGCTGACGCGCGCCTCTCGCAGCCGGCAGTCCCGTCGCAACGCGTCGATCAATCCAGCGGGCGCTTCGCCCAGCGCCACGCGCACTGGGTAATCCTGATCACCGCTGGTCACCGGCTTCTGCGCGGATCGCAGGCGCTGATGGCCTCTGATAAACGTGCTGATGGTCTGATCGAGCCGAACGCGACCATCGCGGGCGGCGAACAACTTCCAGTAGCTCTCGTCAACATGCGTCACTGGGCCGCGAGCGGCCGGCGATGCGCCCGCGAGCCGGCCGAGCCACTCCCGCAGCACAATCCGGATGGAAACGCTGTCCGCGACGCAGTGGCGATAGGTCAAACCGATCCACGAGTTGTCTCCGTCGCGCAGCAGAAAAGGACGGAAGGGCCAGGCATCAACATCGTCGGCGAACGGCCGATTCAACTCCGCAGAGAGATGCTCGTCGAGCGAAAGGGAGGGAGTCAGAAGAGTCTCGCAGTTGATCCCAGCCGGCCCCAGTTGCAATGCGGCCAGCGCCGCGTTCCAGGCGCCGGCGACGTTTGCCTGCGCGGGCGCTCCGCATACCTTGACCACCTGCGCGGCGTTATACGGATGCACCGTTTCCCAACTGCGAAACAATTTCTGCAAAACGTTCGGCGGTACGGCGTTCATCGTAAAACGTCTCACGGCAGTCGCATTGGATCACACGCGCAGTTTTGGGAAGAAGCCGCCGACCCGGGCACGGTACCGCTCGTACACCTCGCCGTGCTGCACGAGCATATGGCATTCCTCCCGCCGCGCTTCCCAGTGCAGGAGCACCAGATGAAGCGTACCCGCAATCAGAAGCAGCGGCGACGGAAGCGACACGAGCGACGCGAGCATCATCATCTGCGACAACGCATAAATGGGATGGCGAAGCCACGTGTACGGACCGCTTACGATCAGCTGCGTCCGCTCGGCTGGATCGATTCCCATGCGCCACGAGCTACCCATCGTCTTCCAACAAAAGATGGTGGCGATGAAACAGCCGCCCGCAAGCGCTGCGCCCAGCCATGCCGTGATCGGATCGATCCAGATCGGCCGAAGCAGCGCGGGCGGATGCCGCGCTGCCGCCGAGAGGAACGGCCCGGCAATCCAGATCGCCACGACCGGAATCCATACCATGCGCAGACGACGTCCCAGTTTCTCGGCGGGAATAAAGTTTGCTCCGCGCCCGGTTTTGCGGCGAGATTTGCGCGCCATCTTCGAGACGCGCAGCCAATACGCGCCGATGATCGCGCCCAGAAAAACCCACGCCGTACGAACCGAAATCATGCACCGTCTCCGCCTGCCGAAATGGGCTCTTACGGCCCTCACCGGAGAATGACCTGCCCGGAGATTATGCGATGCACCGTGCGCCCATCGCTCAACAGCAGCCGCCCGATTCCGTCGAGACCCTGGCATTTCCCGGAAAGCAGTGTCGCATCCGACGCGGTGGAAACACTGATTCGCCGGCCGATCAGGGCGTGATGGGAGTCATACTCCTTCAACAACGCGGCGAACGGACGATTCGCTCCCCGCTGCAGCAGTTCGCGCAGATGGGACGCGATGCGGAGCAGCGCGTCGTTGGGATCGATCGGCTTGCCCGCCGCGCTTGCCAGCGTCGTCATCCGGCTCCGAACCGCCGGCGGCGCCGCGGATGAATCGACGTTCAAATTCAATCCGATGCCAACCAGATCGGCTTTTTGTATTCGCTCGCAGAGCAGGCCGCCGAGTTTCCGATCGCCAAAGAGAATGTCATTGGGCCATTTGAGCAGGATGTCCTGGTTTCCGCTCAACTCTGCCGCCGCATTGCGCACCGCCAGGCCGGCGATCAGCGGAAGCTGATGCGGCGCGATGTGATCATCGATCGGCAGGGCGATGGTCACCGTCAGACATCCCGCCGCCGACCACCAGACATTGTCTCCGCGGCCGCGTCCTGCCGTCTGCCGCCCCGCGAGCACGATTGCCGGCGCAAACAGCTCGCCGCGCCGGCGCAGTGTCGCGGCGTGATCGTTGGTGCTGCGCACCCGCGAAAACCAGTGCAGGCGAAACGGTTTGAGCCCGCGGCGGAGTCGCGCCAGATCAAAACCCGGGGCCTGCGCCCGCGCGGACATGTGTGAAGATGTACGAGGCTTTCCCTTCGCCAGGTTTGCCGTTCGCGGATGTATCTGGAACGTCGGTGACGGCACGTAATCAGACTCCTCGCCATCGGCAACCTCGCTCCGCTACGGTCTAGAAGCGATGTCAGAACCGCGTTGCCCGCTCGATCGCCGCTCAGCTTTGTGCTGCCCCCTCTCCCGGTACTTCCGGGAGAGGGTTGGGGTGAGGGTGATTTAGAATGTCGGACCGGCTCACTTTCGCAAGGCCCTTCTTCTGCATAACGAACGACTTTTTACACTCCAAAGGCACCCTCACCCCTGCCCTCTCCCGGAGTACCGGGAGAGGGAGTAAGTTGCTCGCCTCACCTGCGATTCTCCGCGCAAAGAGGCTACCCTACCAAAACAATCAGCAGATCCTTGGCGCTCACCACCGATCCGGGTTTCACCAGCACGTCGCCGATCCTGGCGTCGCGCGGGCTGTAGACCGCGGTCTCCATCTTCATCGCCTCGATCGACAACAATCGCTCGCCCGCCTTCACATCCTGGCCCTTCTTCACCATGACGCCGGAAACCTTCCCCGGCATCGGCGCGGCGACGTGGCACGGATCGTCCGGATCGGCCTTGGGCTGGCGGTGCAGCTTTCCTTCCAGCGAGCGATCCGGCACGTTCACCTCACGGGGCTGGCCATTGAGCTCAAAGAAAACCGTCCGCAAACCATCCTCGCGGGCTTCGCCGGTCGTGAGATACCTGATGATGAGCGTCTTGCCCGGCTCAATCTCCACGGAGATTTCCTCTCCGCTCTGCAGCCCGTAGAAAAAAGCCGGCGTGGGAATCACGCTCGTGTTGTCGTAGTTCTGCAAATGCTTCGTGTAGTCCAGATAAACTTGGGGGTAGAGCACGTATGAGAGCGCATCGACGTCGCGCGGCTCCTGCTTGAGCTTCTCCGTCAGCTCCGACTTGACCGCGACGAAATCCGCCTTCGGGAGCTTGGCGCCGGGGCGTCCCTTGATCGCGACGGCGCCGGCGGTGTCGAGAATGATGCGCTGCAGGACTTTGGGCCAGCCCCCTTCGGGATGCCCGAGCATTCCCTGCATCATCTCCACGACGCTGCGCGGGAAATTGAGCTTCTTGTCGGGCGAGAGCACATCCACGGCCGACAAGCCGTTGGTCACCATGAACAACGCCATATCCCCCACCACTTTGCTGGATGGCGTTACCTTCACGATGTCGCCGAATAATTCGTTGACCTGGGCATAGGCAGCGGCAATGTCCTCCCATCGTCCCTCAAGCCCCAGACTGCGGGCTTGCTGGCGAAGATTCGTGTACTGTCCGCCGGGCATCTCGTGCTGATAGACCTCGGCCGTCCCCGCTTTCATCTCCTCTTCAAACGGATAGTAATACTCGCGCACGCCTTCCCAGTAGCGGCTCAGGCGATTGAGCGCGTCCAGATCGAGCCCCGAATCGCGGGGGGTATTCTGGAGGGCCGCGACCAGGGAATTCAAATTCGGCTGGCTGGTCATGCCGCTCATGGCAGCCAGCGCGCCGTCCACGATGTCCACGCCCGCGTCGCCGGCTCGCAAAACGCTGCCGGCGTTCACGCCGCTGGTGTCGTGGGTGTGAAAATGAATCGGAACATCCACCTCGTTGCGCAACGCCTTGACCAGCGCATAAGCGGCGTACGGCTTGCACAGCCCCGCCATGTCTTTGATGGCCAGAATATGCGTCCCCATTTTCACCAGCTCTTTGGCCATGGAGACGTAGTATTTGAGGCTGTATTTCGTCCGGCGTGGATCGAGAATATCGCCGGTGTAGCAGATCGCCGCCTCGCAAAGGGAGTCGGTTTTGTCCCGCACTGCCTCAATCGCGACCTTCATGTTTTCGGTCCAGTTGAGCGAATCGAAGATGCGGAAAACGTCGATCCCGTGCGCCCCTGCTTCCTTCACGAACTCGCGGACGACGTTGTCGGGATAATTGGTGTATCCCACCGCGTTGCTGGCCCGGAGCAACATCTGAAAGAGGATGTTTGGCACGCGCGTCCGCAACTGATCGAGCCGATCCCAAGGATCTTCCTGCAAAAACCGCATCGCCGTGTCGAACGTCGCCCCGCCCCACATTTCCAGGCTGAACAGATTCGGGGCCAGATGTGCCATCGCCTCGGCGATCGCCAGCATGTCATGGGTTCGCACCCGAGTGGCCAGCAGCGACTGATGCGCATCCCGCATCGTGGTGTCGGTGAACATCAGCCGCTTCTGTTTCCGAGTCCATGCGGCAAATCTATCGGGCCCAAGCTCGCGCAGCTTGTCGCGCGTCCCGGGCGGTGGCGGCGCGGCCGGATACGCCGGAATACTCACTTGCGGTGGCCGGCGGCTGGGAATCAGTTTCCCCTTCACCTCCGGCCGGCCGTTGATGATCACGTCGCCGAGGTAACTGAGAATCTTCGTTGCCCGATCGCGCCGCGGACGGAAATGAAACAGTTCCGGCGTGTTGTCGATAAACGTCGTCAGCGCATCCCCGCTGACAAACGTCTTGTGCGACAGAAGATTTTCGAGAAAAGGGATATTGGTCTTCACGCCGCGAACGCGGAATTCGCGCAGCGCCCGGTCCATCCGCAGGATGCTTTCGGCAAACGTGCTGCCCCAGGTGGTGACCTTCACGAGCAGCGAGTCGAAATAGGGTGTGATGACCGCGCCGCCAAACCCGTTGCCTCCATCGAGCCGGACGGCAAATCCGCCCGGCGAGCGATATGTCGTCAGCCGGCCGTAATCGGGGATGAAATGATTCTCCGGATCTTCGGTCGTGATCCGGCACTGGATCGCACAGCCGCGCGTCTCGATCTTCTCCTGCGGGGGAACGTTCAGCGGCGCTTCGTGCAGCTTCTTCCCCTGCGCGACGAGGATCTGGCTCTTGACGATGTCGATGCCGGTGACGACTTCCGTCACCGTGTGCTCCACCTGCACGCGCGGGTTCACTTCGATGAAGAAAAACTCGTGGCGATCCAAATCCAGAAGAAACTCGACGGTGCCGGCGTTGCGATAGCCGGCTCCCTTGCAGAGTCGAACGGCCGAGTCGCAGATCGCTTTGCGCAGCTCCAACGGAAGATTGATGCTCGGCGCGATCTCGACGACTTTTTGATGGCGTCGCTGCACCGAGCAGTCACGTTCCCAGAGATGAACCAAATTCCCATGCTCGTCGCCGAGAATCTGCACTTCGATGTGCTTGGCCCGGGCGACGTAGCGTTCGATGAAGACTTCGCCACGACCGAAAGCCGCGCCGGCTTCGCGCTGCGCCTCTTCGAGTCGAGGCATCAGCTCCTCGGCCGAGCGGACGACGCGCATCCCGCGCCCGCCGCCCCCGAAGCTGGCTTTGATGATCAGCGGATACCCGATCCCCTTCGCGGCGGCCTTTACTTCGGCGGGATCGATCAACCCGTGTTCGGTGCCGGGAAGCGTCGGCACGTTCGTCTGCTTTGCCAGCCGCTTGGCGGCGGTCTTGTCGCCGAATGTTTCCAAAAGCTGCGGCGTCGGTCCGACGAACGTGATTCCATGGTCCACGCACCCCTGGGCGAGCTGGGCGTTCTCGGAAAGAAATCCATATCCCGGATGGATCGCGTCCACGCCATGCTGCTTGGAGATCGCCATGAGCGCGGAGATGTCCAGATACGCCTTAACCGGCATGCCGCCCTCCGGCGGCCCGATCAGATACGATTCGTCGGCTTTGAAACGGTGGAGGGAGAAGCGGTCTTCGTAGCTGTAGATCGCGACGGTATCGAGGCCAAGTTCCGTGGCAGCGCGGAAAATACGGATCGCGATTTCACTACGGTTGGCAACAAGGAGCTTGCGCATCAAATCCCTGGAATCTGAAGGAAAGCGGTTCAAGTTGGCGCATCACCGCGCCGCCGAGGCTGGGCGGTATTGTGAGAAACACGCCGCGATTTGCAAGCCGCTTACGAACCCGCGGCTGGATCGGCGATCTTCGCCAGATCGGTGCTGGGCGTGAACGACAGCGATTCGGAGTTGACACAAAAGCGGAGCCCGGTGGGACGAGGACCATCGTCGAACACGTGCCCGAGATGGCAATCGCAACGAGTACAAAGGATTTCCGTCCGGCTCATGAGCATCGAATTGTCCGTGTGCTCGGTGACGTTTTCCTCGGCAACTGGCGCAAAGAAGCTGGGCCAACCGGTGCCGGAGTTGAACTTGGAATCGGAGGAAAACAGCGGCAGCCCACAGCAGATGCAGGTGTAGACGCCCGTCTTGTGGTTCTCCAGCAGCGTGCCGCAGAACGGCCGCTCCGTTCCCTTATCGCGCGCGATTTCGTATTGAGACGGGGTGAGCAGCTTCTGCCATTGGGCGTCGGTCTTGATCACCTTGGGCATTTCGATGGGGCCGACGAGTTGCCCCTTGGAATTGAACACCTTCACTTTGACTTTGACCATGGTGCTTGCGCTTGCGGCGGGCATCGCTGGGTTCTCCTTTTCCGGCGGCTTTTCGCTGGGGCCGTCACATCCGATCAGCAACAGTTCGACGCCGGTGAATCCGAGCCATTTGAGCAATATGCGGCGGTGCATGATGCGAAATGATAGGCGCGGCGAAGCGTCGTGACGTCACGGCAGCAAATCAGCCACGGGGATGGCAAACGCTTCATCTTCGCCGAGACGCAGAGTAACGGACTCTCCTCGGACGAACGTGATTTTGGTCCGATAGGTGGAAGCTTGCGCATCCGGATCTGTGAACTGCTCAACGGTATCGTTGCGGAGATTCACGATCAGATATTGCGCCACGCCGGCCCGGGAATAGATTGCAAGCTTGCGCTGTGAATCTCGCTCAAGCGACGAGTCAGCCACCTCCGCTAACATGAACACGTCGGAAGCGTCGGGCAGTCGTTCGGCATAATCCCGAGGATCGCCACGTACCACCGCGAAGTCCGGTTCCGGTGCGTTCGTCCGGCCGCAAACAACCGGAAGCTGGCTCCGCACGTGTCGAACATCGGAATCGACCCGGGATGCGAGCCGCGCCAGCAGCGTGACACCGAGCGAATGACGTGTGCCGTGCACGGTTATCTCCTCCCCCGTCGAAGCGCGGTCTTTCAATAGCACCAGTCCGTCGAGCAACTCGGTAGTTGCGTCCTCGGGCAGGATCTGCTGACGCAGCATTGTTTGGACGTCATCGACAGTGAAGCGCACCATTGCTCCTCCCGCTACTCGATCCAGAGGATCGACCAGCGGAGTGGTCGGAAGTTGATGAGTCGTGGCAACCACGGGGCTGATTCAACTTTGACGAGATCCGGGAAATCACCCGACCCCCGAAACCTACAATCCCCGCTCGTTGACCGTTACACCATGCGCCTTGAGCGTGTTGATCTGAACGAGCTTTGCGTCTTTTTCATTTTTCACGTTATCGCTGTGGCAAGCGGCTTTCTTCCCTTTGTGGGCGAGCTGGTGGATTTGCTCCTGGGTGAGAACGCCGCGCTTCTCGAGAATCTCGGCGCCGGCGCTGTTGATGCCCGGAGACGCCAGTGCGCGGCGCGCCGGCTGGGCCTCTTCGTCCTTGCCGCTGTAGAACTCGACGATCTCCTTGCTGATGCGAACCGAGCACCAGTCGTGGCCGCACATGCCGCAGAAGTCGGTGTCCACTTCCAGGTCTTCGTCGTGATAGGCGCGGGCAAGATCGGGATCGAAGCTCAGATCGAAATGCCGTTGCCAGTTCAGCGCGGCTCGCGCCTTGGTCAGCTCATCGTCACGGTCGCGCGTGCCGGGAATTCCCAGCGCGACATCGGCAGCGTGGGCGGCAATTTTATATGCTACGCACCCCTGCTTCACATCGTCTTTCTTGGGCAGGCCCAAATGCTCCTTGGGCGTGACGTAGCAAAGCATGCTCGCGCCGTGATACGCGGCATTGGTCGCGCCGATGCAACTGGTGATATGGTCGTAGCCGGGGAAAATGTCGGTGACCAGCGGGCCGAGCACGTAAAACGGCGCGCCGTGACAGAGCTTGCGCTGCAGTTTCATGTTGTATTCGATCTGATCGAACGGC
>Ga0302326_10016898_pt1 | contig 15242 bp, 10 predicted proteins | sample Palsa_T0_3_FD_202264 | JGI IMG/M metagenome (GOLD analysis project Ga0302326, IMG submission 202264) | Peat permafrost microbial communities from Stordalen Mire near Abisko, Sweden - Palsa_T0_3 | ecosystem: Environmental > Terrestrial > Soil > Palsa > Peat permafrost | place: Sweden: Abisko...
CGGCGCGGCGAGAGGAACGATTGAAGGAGCTGGTGAATGATGCGAAAAAGCTGGGTTTGGAGGCGATTTTCGTTGTGGGCGACGCGCGGGAGGAGGAGACGGCGCGAAAGACTGTCGAACAAGCGGCGAAATCGTTCGGGCGAATCGACATCCTTATTAACAACGCCGGCGTGGGAAATTACAAAAAACTGGTGGACACCAGCGCCGAGGATTACGACGTGATGATGGACAGCAACGTGCGGTCAACGTTTCTTTTCGCGCGGCACGTGGCGCCGGTGATGATCAAGCAGGGTTCGGGGCAGATCCTGATGATTTCGTCGATGGCGGGAGTGTACGGATTTCCGGGCGAAGCGGTTTATTGCGCGACGAAATTTGCGCAGGTGGGATTCTCGCAGGGATTGGACAAGGAGCTGCGGCCGCTGGGAATTAAAGTGGGGACGATCAATCCCGGCGGAGTGAAAACGGAATTTGCGCTGGGCAAGGGGCGCACGGAACAGGGCGTGGCGCAATCCGAGATGCTTGAGGCCGAAGATGTGGCGCAGGCGGTGCTGTTTGCTTGCACGCAGCCGGCGGGCGCGCGGATCATACAGATTCAGATGCGCACGATGGCGGAATCGCTGGCGTAGGCGCGGGCGCGGCGGGATTCGTGCGGGAAATCTTCATGCGGCGAAGCGTACAACTTTTATTTTTCGCGGCGATGGCGATGGCGATCGCGCCGGCTGCGTTGGCCTCTAGCGCGCAGGCGCAAGCTCCTACGCTGGGCGGCACTTCGCAGCAAGGCGCGGACGAAGCGGGCGTTGTGCCGGTGCCGAAGCCTTGTGCTGTGCTGATGGCGCATGTGGGCACGACCGATGACAGTGTTCGCCACAACCTTTACGTGGAAGTGGATACCGGGCGAATTCAGGACGCGCTGAATTTTTGCGATCCGGGCGAGATGGTGGTGCTGGAGCCGCAGGGGGAGAAGAATGCGTTTCTGGCGGGGCCGCTGATTTTGCCGCGCGGCGTGACGCTGTATCTGGATGCGGGAGTGGTGCTGGTGGCGTCGCGCGATCCGCGGGATTACGACATAACGGCTTCGAGTTGCGGCGCGATCAAGACGGACGCCGTGCAATGCAAGCCATTTATTTTTAGCTATCAGGCGGCTTACAGCGCGGTGATGGGAACCGGAACGATCGATGGGCAGGGCGGAATATTCCCGACGTTTTGGGATCTTTCGTGGTGGCAGCGCCAGCAGGCGGCGAAGAAAAAGAAAGAGGTTGTGAGCGCGCCCGATCTGGTTTCGGCGTACGAATCGCAGGGATTCAAAGTGATTGGCGTGACGCTACGGCACGCCGCTGGCGCGCATTTGTCAATTTACAAGACGATCGATTTTTCGGCTTCGGATATCACCATCGATTCGCCGAAGAATTCCTATGCCGGGCCCGGAATTGTGCTGAGCAATTCCACCGGCGCGAAAATTGACAGGGCGTGGATTCAGGGGCCTTCGGAGGCGATTCGGCTGGAGGCCAGCATTCTGGGAGAGACCGCGCACGCGCGGCTGCACGATCTGCATATTTATGGCGGGCGGGGGATCGCGATTGGCGATGCGCATTACGGCGACGTGAACGACGTGGAGATTAATGGCGCGGTGTTCGACGAGGCCGATGCGGGATTGGCGCTGCAACTGGGAGGCGCGGACGAAAAGCAATTGCACGATGTTCGCTTTCAGAACATTTGCATGAACGACGTGAAGGATCCGATGCAGGCTTTCGATGCGAAGGGGCAAAACATCGCGGCGATTCCGGATGGCAACGCGGTGCAATTCGAGAATGTGTCGGTGGCCGGCAAGGGCGTGCTGGGAGAGGATGGATTGCAGCGCGGGCACACGGCGAATTGCGCAGATTTCCAGCCGTTTAAGGACGCGACGACAGCGCAATTTGCGGAGTTCCCGTTGCGGGTTGCGGAGCCCGGCACGAGGACTTCTCTGCTGGTGGCGCAGGATGGGAGCGGAGATTTTCGCACGGTGCAAAGCGCGGTGGATGCGCTGCCGGAGAACGGCGGCGTGGTCACGATCCGGCCGGGCGTGTATCGCGAAGTGGTGACGATACGCAAGGCGCACGTGCTGCTGCGCGGCGAATCGAACGATCCAAGCATGACCACGATTATTTATGGCAATAGCTCGCCCAAAACCGGAGGCACCTTCAACAGCGCGACGGTGTTTGTGGAAGCGGACAACGTCACGCTCGATCACCTGACGATTAGCAACGATTTCGCTTCTACCGGCGGCCACGGGCAAGCGGTGGCGCTGGCGGTGACCGGCGACCGGGATTCGTTTCGCTGGCTGCGGCTGCACGGAAATCAGGACACGCTCTTTGCCTCGAGCAAATATTGCTATGGCGATTACGGGCCTTGCGTTGCGGCGCGGCAATATTTTGCGAACTGCTTCATCGAGGGAAATATCGATTTCATTTTCGGCGATAGCGCGGCGGTGTTTGAGAATTGCGAACTGCACGGCACGGATCAGGGGAACGTGATGTTCACGGCGCAAAGCAAACATTACGCGGAGGAGCAGAGCGGCTACGTGTTCGATCATTGCACGCTTACGGCGGCGCCGCGCAGCGATGGAATTGTGGCTCTGGGACGGCCGTGGAGACCGCATGCGTCGGTGGTCTATCTGCATACCGAGATCGATGCGAAGGTGATTCCGGCGGGCTGGGAGGAGTGGGAGCGATTTGGCGCGCCGAGCTTGCCGGTGGCGTTCTATGCGGAATTCGATTCGACGGGGCCGGGCGCCGATCCCACGACGCGCGAAATGTATTCCCATCAACTTACAGCCGCGGAGGCGGAGAAATTTTCTCCCGCGGTTGTGCTTGCGGGCAAAGATGGCTGGAATCCCGCGGGGCAATAAACTTCCATTCGACTGCGATACGTTTCGCTTGACAGGGCCGCGCAAATCACGTTCAATTGATTTTCACTTGTAACCGAGTTGCAACTAGAGGCGCAACAGAAATGGGGGCGCGTGACAGCCGGGACGTTACTTGCGAATGATTCGCAACTGGGCCGCTCGAAAAACGATCGCGCGATCACCCGATCATCGCTGCTGAAAGAGCTGGTGGCGCGCGGCGTGCGCATCACGGCGCAGAGACGGCTGCTGGTAGGGATCATGCAGGATGCTTCGCGTCATCTGGATGCCGCGGCGCTATTGCGGATCGCCAAAGAGAAGGACCCGAACGTGGATCGCGCCACGGTCTATCGAACGATCGCGCTGCTGAAGGAGCGCGGATTGATCGATGAGCTCGACCTGATGCACCTGGAAGGCGAGGAGCACTACTACGAGGCCAAAACCAGCCGCGACCATTGCCACATGGCGTGCTTTCGCTGCGGCACGATTGTGGAGTATGCGAGCTCAGCGTTCGACGGTTTGAAGCAGGAGATGGCCAAGCAGAGCGGATTCGTGATCCGCGCCGTGCGCTTGGAAGTGGGCGGATTGTGCAAGAAGTGCCGCAAGACAGCCGCGTCTGAGAAGCCAGCAGAGTGATGCCTTTGGCCGCGTGACGTCCGGCGAACCGCCGTAGGCATTCCCGTGGGTGAGGTAGAGGAAGCGAACCTACAAAGGGCTCTGGCGGATACATGCGAATGAGTCGCAACTAGACAGCGCAGAACATTCCAGGAGAAAACGAAGGACATGATTGGATTGCGATTCGCAGAACTGTCTCCGAGGGCGCCTAGATCCGGGAACGCGGCGATCCGTGCGCGCGCGCGGATATTTTTTCTATTGGCGCTGGTTTCGTGCTTGGCCGGCGCGGCACGGGCGGGCGTGGGAGGAAACATTTCCGGCACGGTGAAGGATTCGAGCGGAGCGGCAATTCCGAACGTGGTGGTGACGGCGACGAATGCGAGTACGGGCTGGCGCGAGACAATTACGACGGACGAGAAGGGCTTCTATTCATTCCCGAGCCTTGCTATCGGGCGCTACGATCTGGAATTCAGGGCTGGCGGATTTGGGGCTTATCGGCGCGCGGGAGTGGCGATCGATGCGAATGCGGCGCTGATCGTGGATGCCGTGCTCAAGGTGGGCGGGACGAGCGCGGCGGTGACGGTAACCGATACGCAGGCGCGCGTGGAAACGGCGAGCTCGCAGATGGGCGAGGTGATTACGGGATCGGAGATGACTGGCGTTCCGCTGAATGGGCGGAGCTACACGGACCTGCTGGCGCTTCAGCCGGGCGTCGCGCCGGCAACTTCCATCACTTCCGACACGGTTCAGGACGTGGGCGCGAGCGCGCTGGCGCCTTCCGGCGATTTGAACCCGGGCACGATTTCGATTAACGGACAGCGGGAATTTGCCAATGCGTTCATCGTGAATGGCAGCGACGTGGAAGAAGATGTGAATATGGGCGCGGCGATCATTCCCACTCTCGATTCGATCGCGGAGTTTCGGATACTGACGAGCAATTTCGACGCGGAGTACGGCGAGTTCAGCGGCGGGCAGATCAACGTGGTGACGAAATCGGGCACGAATCAATGGCATGGAGACGCGTTCGAGTTTTTGCGCAACACCGATCTGGACGCGCGCAACTTTTTTTCGCCGGCGCGCGGCGCGTTCGATCAAAACCAATTTGGCGGGACATTGGGCGGGCCGATTCGCAAAAACAAAATATTTTTCTTCGCGGATTACCAGGGCACGCGATTAACGCAGGGCGTGGATACGGGGCAAATCTCGGTTCCTTCGGAACAGGATCGCACGGGAGATCTATCGGATCTGGCCGGCGCGTTCACAACGACAGACGCTAACGGGGACGCAGTTCCCACCACTGTGAGCGGAACGTATTGGGCCGGTCTGCTCTCGCAGAAACTGGGATACACGGTCGCAGCGGGAGAAGCATACTACACGCCCAGCTGCGCGAGTTCGACGCAGTGCGTGTTTCCGAATGCCGTAATTCCTCAGAGCGCCTGGTCAGCGCCGGCGAGCAATCTATTGAAATACATTCCGACGCCAACGAACGCGAACGGAACATTTTCTACGTCGGCCTACAACCAGACCCTGGGGGACGAGAAGGGGGCCTACCGGCTGGATGCGGCCACGCGCTGGGGACTGATGTCCGCCTACTATTCGGTGGACGGCTGGTCGCAGAACAATCCTTACCCTGTAGCTCAGGGCGGGGCGAACGTGCCGGGATTCTACGCGCTGTATACGGGGCGCTCGCAATTGATCGACCTGGGCGACACGAAGACGCTGAGCGCGACGGCGGTGAACGAATTCCATTTCAGCTTCCTGCGCGACGCAAACGACCTGGGCAAACCTGTGGGCGGAGTGGGCGTCAGTTTGGCCTCGCAAGGATTCGTTGTGGGGCGGGGCACATCCGGAATCGTGCCGCTTTCGCCGGGAACTGAAGGAGTGGAAAGCGTTGGCTTCAATAGCTTCACGATCGGAACGAACACGAACGAATTGAAACAGGTGAACAACACATTTCAGTGGCTGGATAATTTTTCCAAGGTGTGGGGGACGCACACAATCAAATTCGGCGGCGAATTTCACTACGATCAGGTGAACGTGAATCCGACGGCCCAATTCAACGGCAGTTTTCTTTTCTTTGGAACGGAAACCGGTTCCGATTTCGCGGATTTTCTTCTGGGCGTTCCGAGCCAATACAATCAGAGCCAGTTGCAGCCGTTTTACGGCCGCAACAAATATGTAGGGCTGTACGCCCAGGATAGCTGGCGCGTGACGCACAACCTCACGCTGAATTACGGATTGCGCTGGGATCGGATCGAGCCGTGGTATGAAAAATACAATCAAATCGCCACATTCGTCCCGGGGGAGCAATCGGCGGTCTTTCCGGGCGCTCCCGCGGGCATCGTTTACCCAGGCGATCCGGGGGTGACGCGGACTTTAGCGCCTGCCGGAAATCGCGATTTTGCGCCACGCGTCGGCCTAGCCTATTCGCCCAGCGCTTCGGGCGACGGCATGCGCGAGAAATTACTGGGCGGTCCGGGCCAGACCAGCATCCGAGCGAGCTTCGGGATGTTCTACACCGCCATCGAAGCGCTTACCATCGGCGTGATGAGCGCAAACGCGCCCTACGGTACAACGTATACGAGTCCCGCGCCGCCGCTTTTCTCCACGCCATTTGTGACCGCGTCGACCGGGCAGCACCTCGGTCAATATTTTCCAGTGACGCTGGCGCCGCTGACCACAAGCGCGAGTCACCCTGATGCCGACGTCAACTGGGCGCAATTCGAGCCGATTACGGGGCTGCCCAACTATCCGACCAGCAATCGCATTCCGTACACCGAAGAATACATGCTTTCGCTGGAGCGCGGATTTGGAGCCAATACCGTGCTCAGCGTGAATTACGTCGGTACGGAGGGGCACCGGCTTTTGGTGCTGGAAGAAGCGAATCCAGGAAACCCCGCGCTGTGCTTGTTGCTGAGTAATCCCGCGAATCTGGCGCCGGAACAGACGCCGTGCGGTCCGTTCGGAGAGGACACGACGTATACGACCTCGACGGGACAGGTCTATAACGGAACGCGCGGGCCTCTGGGATCGAGTTTCGGCAGCGACGCCAATCAAGCCACGATCGGCAATTCCAGTTACAACGCGTTGCAGATCACGCTGCGGCGCAGCGGCAGGCGCTTAAACGTGCTCGCCGGATATACCTTCAGCAAGTCCGAGGACGAATCCTCGAACCTCGGCGAAGAAGTGAATCCGCTCGATCCTGAGCTTAGCAAAGCTCTTTCAGGTTTCGACGTGAAGCACAACCTCGTGGTGAGTTACAGCTGCGTGATTCCGGTGGAACGCATGTTCCGGGCCAGGAACCGCTGGACGGAGGGTTGGGAGCTATCGGGAATCACGCATTTCAGCAGCGGCCTGCCCGTGACTCTGGTCAACTACGGCGACAATTCCCTGCTGGGCAGCGAACCGAATGGAATCAACAACTTCGGAGTGGATGAGCCGGAGTTTACCGGCGCAGCTCTCGATCTGAACCCCAATCCCCGCAATGGGCAATCCTATTTCAATACCGGCGCATTTCCGGAGAACGCCCTGGGCAGTGCGGGCAATGCGCCGCGGCGCTTCTTCTACGGACCGGGGATGGACAACTACGATATGGCCCTTCTTAAAGATGTGCGCCTGAGCGAATCGAAATCGCTGCAGTTCAGGATTGAGGCCTTCAACATTTTCAACCACGCTCAGTTCTTCGGCCCGCAGGCCGTGGACGGAAATATTGCCAGCTCGACGTTCGGTCAGGTAGTCAGCGCTGCCCCGCCGCGCCTGGTCCAATTGGGCGCAAAATTCCTTTTCTAGACGACACCGAAGAGACGAACCGGTACGCGCGGTCGCCTGGGTGTGCACAATCGGTGACACACTCCATCGAAGCGTCTGGCCGGCAAGTACTATACGTACCCAATCCCTCCCGTATACACAGATAGGTACACATGCGCCGCCGTTTCTGTATCTCTAGAAGTACTAGCCCGCATGTCAATAAAGAATTAAGTTGATGCCTGCGTATTTACTTTATAGTATATCGCGCGAATCGGCCATTTGCATTCGGGGCAACGTCGGCGATCGGTGGCGCGCAGGCCGCATCGAAGTGCAATTTGCGGCAGCGGAGTTTGGGACGGCGCGCACTTATTGAATGAAAGCGGGCTGATCTGCAGCCTTGGCGCATAGTTCCTTAGGCGCGCTGGCTGGGACGTGAACGTAACGTCGGGCATGTACCGCCCAGCAGGAGTTCAAAAACCCACCATGGCTACGCACTCGTTGGTCCGCGTTCTATTGCTCAGCAAAGACCTGGGGCTGGTGGAAGTGATCGCTCGCACGCTCGGCAGCGATTTCGAGACCCGAAACAGCAACGACATGGGGCCGGCGCCGACGGACGATTGGCGCGAGTGGTGCGAAGTTGTGCTGTTAGATTTGCGCGCGTCGGGCACAGGCGGGGATGAGGCAATGGGAATCCGCATGATGGACCAGATCCGGGGATCTGTGACCAAGCCTCCTATGATCGTCTTCTGCGATGAAGGGGATAGCAGCTCGATGATCCGCGCGATGGAACGCGGCGCTTACGAGACCGTGGCCAATCCGCCGAACATGGCGGAGCTGCGCCTGATCCTGCAAAGAGCCGCCAAGATGCATCGGACGGAAGAAGAACTGGAAAGTCTGCGCGTGATGGCGCAAGACAACGCGCGCCTGGACGACCTGCTGGGGACATCCGCGGCGATGCAAGAGCTATTCGCGCTATCGCAAAAAATCGCGCGCTTTTGATCGTGGCGATTCCCTGGGCGGCCGCACGCGGAAAATTCCACATCCCCGGCTATGGCGCGATGGCCATTCTGGCGTTTACGTGCGGTCTTCTATTGGGCCGAATCTCCGGCGCTCGCGGCATCACCGGAACGGTTGCTGGCTTTGCGTTCGCCGTGATTTTTTTCCTCCTGATCGCAGCGGCCGCCGGTTGCCTCCTCGCATTATTCTCCTATCGCCCTCCGTCGGAATACTAAACCCATACCCCGCCGCCGCATCGCATCATCCATGTCGACTGATTGGCCCCGCAGCGTGATAATTATAGCGGCCTAAAAAAGGAGCGGCACAGATCATGGAATATAGACAACTCGGCAATTCAGGACTCAAGGTTTCGGTACTCAGTTTTGGCGCCGCCACGTTCGGAGGCGGCACCGACTTCTTCCGCGCCTGGGGTCAAACCGACGTGGACGAAGCCAAGCGACTGATCGACATCTGCTTCGACACCGCCGATATCTATTCCTATGGCCTGGCGGAAGAAATTCTGGGCAAAGCCGTGCAAGGCAAACGAAACGACGTACTGATTTCAACGAAGACCACGTTCCGCTTTGGAAAAGGTCCGAACGATGCGGGTTCTTCACGCTACCACATCATCAAGGCCTGCGAAGCCAGCCTGCGCCGCCTTGGCACAGACTACATCGACATCTACCACATGCACGGCTTCGATGAACTCACGCCGATCGACGAGACGCTCGAAACGCTCGATACATTGGTGCGCTCCGGCAAAGTCCGCTACATCGCGTGCTCCAATTTTTCCGGCTGGCATCTAATGAAATCGCTTTCGATTTCCGCGCGGTACGGCTGGGCCAAATATGTGGCGCATCAGGTCTATTATTCCTTGGTTGGACGCGATTACGAATGGGAACTGATGCCACTGGGCATCGATCAAAAGATCGGCGCGCTGGTGTGGAGCCCGCTCGGATGGGGCCGCCTAACCGGAAAAATCCGTAGGGGGCAAACGGCGCCGCTCGGCAGCCGTCTGGAGAAAACCGCAGGCATTGGTCCGCCAGTCCCACTCGATCGCGTCCACGCTGTGGTAGACGCGATCGACGAAATCGCCAAGCAAATCGGAAAAAGTGTGCCGCAGATCGCTGTGAACTGGCTGCTTCAACGCCCCACGATTTCCAGCGTGATCCTGGGCGCGCGCAACGAGGAGCAGTTGCGGCAAAACATTGCAAGCGCGGGGTGGAAGTTGACGCCCGAGCAGATCGCGAAACTCGACGCCGCCAGCGAAACCGTGGTGGCCTATCCCTACTGGCATCAGCGCCAATTCGTCGAACGCATCCCGCTGCCCGTGCCCGGCGCGCCGCCGAGGTGAGGCGGCTCCGCATTCGCCGCGCCGCCCACGCCGCATCATTTCGCGGCTGCTAAATCAGCTTGAATGCAGCGGAACCATTGGGATAGGCTCCGCAGCGGTTCGCGCACTACGCGAAGTTCCAGGAGGAAGTCTTGCCGATCGCTCGATCGATTCTAATTTCATGTGGCTCGGGATTGCTGGCCGCTGCGCTCGCCGTTGCGCTGGGCGCCCAATCCGGCGCGCAATCCGGCGCGCAGCAGCAACCTGCCAGCGCCCTGACTCCGCCCGTGCACCTGACCTCGCAACAAGATCACCAGCGCATCATGGATCTTCTGCACATCACGTCGCTGCGTCCCGGCGTCAATCAGAATGGAAATCCGCCCTATCCGGCGAACTACGATGAATCGAAAGCCACTCCCTATACGAGCCTGCCGGACGCGCTGGTAATGAACGACGGGAAAAAAGTGAAGACCGCGAAAATGTGGTGGTCCAAGCGCCGGCCCGAAATCGTGGAATATTTCGACCGCGAAATATACGGGCGCGCGCCCGCGATCACGCCCAAAGTAAATTGGGAAGTGGTGAGCGCAACGAAGGAGATGAACGGCGGCGTGCCGGTGATCACGAAAAAACTTGTGGGCCATGTGGATAATTCATCGTATCCGCTGATCACCGTGGATATTCAGCTCACGTTGTCCACGCCCGCGAATGCAACGGGGCCCGTGCCCGTGATGATGGAATTCGGCGTCACGCCGGAGTACGCGGCGACAATGCCGCGGCGCGCGACGCCTGGTCCGCCCGCGCCTCCGACAGGTCCGGCTGGTCCCACGTGGGAGCAGCAGATCCTGACCAAAGGATGGGGCTATGCCATCCTAGTGCCCTACACGATTCAGGCCGACAACGGTGCGGGACTGACCACCGGAATCATTGGCCTGGTGAATAAAGGCCAGCCGCGCAGTGTGGACGATTGGGGCGCGTTGCGCGCCTGGGCCTGGGGAGCCAGCCGCGCTCTCGATTATTTCGCCACTGATAAAACCGTGGACGCCGCGCAAATCGGCATCGAGGGCCACTCGCGCTTTGGCAAGGCCGCGCTTGTGACGATGGCCTACGATCCGCGCTTTGCAATTGCTTACATCAGCTCCTCCGGCGAAGGCGGCGCTAAGCTGCAACGCCACACCTACGGCGAACAACTGGAAAACGTCGCCGGCGCCGGCGAATACCACTGGATGGCGGGCAACTTTTTGAAATACGCTGGACCATTGACGCCCAACGATTTGCCCGTTGACTCTCACGAACTCATCGACCTCTGCGCTCCGCGCCCGGTGTTTATCGGCGGCGGCTCGTTCCAAGGAGACGGCTGGGCGGATCCACAAGGAATGTTTCTGGCCGCCGTCGCCGCGGGCCCGGTCTACACGCTGCTGGGCAAAAAGGATCTGGGCACTAGCATGTTTCCGCCCATCGAAACTCCTCTGATCGACGGCGAAATCGGCTTCCGCCAACATAGCGGCGGCCACACGCCCGATCCGAACTGGCCGACGTTTCTTATTTTCGCCAGCCACTACATCAAAGGTCCGGCGACGGCGCCTGGCGATTGATCCCGCGGAATCGCGGCGAATCGGCGAAAACCCATCGGCGGCGACGCGCGTAGCCTGCTAAACTTTTACGCGCGAAAGGAACAACGGCGCGGCGTCATGATCAAATATTTGATGGTGGGCATCGGGGGCTTTCTGGGAGCGATGGCGCGCCTCTGGGTGAATCGCTACGTGGCCAGCAGGCTCGGCGTGCTTTTTCCCTACGGCACGTTCGTCATCAACATGAGCGGCTGCTTTTTGATCGGAATGATCATCACCGTGCTGGACGAACATTCGCACTGGAGCGCCAACTGGCACTACCTGATTCCCGTCGGCTTCATCGGCGCGTACACGACTTTTTCCACGTTTGAATTTGAAACGCTGCGCAGCGCGCAAGAAGGAAATTTCGGCGTCGCGCTTCTGAATGTACTCCTAAGCGTCACAGTGGGCTTCGCCGCCGTCTGGCTTGGATTCATCACCGGAAGAGCTATCGCGTAAGAAAAGCTTCACAAATATCTCCCCGCGGCGCGGCGCTCGTAGGCGATTGCCTCCAAAAGCTTTTCAGCGGGCGGCAATTCGTTGGCCGGAATCGTCAATTTCGCGTGTATTCTCGAAGCGATCTGCGACGCCATTTGGTAGCGCACGTAAGGATCAAGCTGATCGCGCCGATTCAAGAACGCTTCCACCAGCGCGAATTCTTCCGGCGTGAGCCGCTCGGAACCGTACGCAACGCCGGCCGCTACCGGCGGCGATTGCCACACCGGCCGGGACTTCTCCAGCGATTGTTCGCGCACCACGATTGTGCCGGCGACAAAATCTCCCAGGCGCTTGTTCTGCTTGCTCATCAGGATACTGATGATGCCCGCGGCGTAGAGCGTCGGCAGCGAATCCACCAAGCGAAGCAAATTGCGCGCGACGGATTCCGCGGGCGTGATCGGGCGTCCGGAATCCTTAATCACGCGGATGCCCATTTTGCGCTTGCCCGGCGTCTGCCCGTTCCAGATCGCTTCAAAGATGGCGAAGTATCCGTAGGCCAGCACAAAAAAGAAAACGATTAAAAACGCGCCCACCCAGAGCGTTGACGGCTCGTGATTCCGCAGGACCTCAAAAAATAGCAGCGCGGCCAAGAGGCCCACGATCGCGCCCACCGCGAATTGAATCAGCGTGTCGATAGCCATGGCTAGAAAACGGCTGCCGATTCCGGCAATCGCGAATTCCAGCGGCGTCTGCTCCGGTGTTTCGATGGTAAGCTTCTCGGCGAAATCGCCGGGCATTGGTGCGGGCGCGGTTGGCGGCAGCGACATGATCTCTACGCGTTGGATCGAAAAGCGAAAGCCATATTGGTCGCGTCTGGAGGAGCTGGTGAATCGCTCCAAAGGCCGCGGCGTCCGGGCTTTCACGCACAGCGAACTGCAGGAACTCGGCCTATTATATCGCCAGGCGGCATCGGATCTGGCCACCGCGCGCGAAGATGTCACCGGCCGGCCGCTCGCTGAATACCTGAATCAACTTCTGGGCCGCGCGCACAATCTGATCTACATGGGCCGCCGGCCGGCGATGAACGGCTTGTTCCGCTTCTACGCGCAAACCTATCCGCGCATTTTCCGCGAAACATTTTCTCTCACGATGCTGGCTTTCGCGATCACCGCGATCACGGCCATCGCCGGATGCGCCGTCACGCTGCACGATCCGGCATTCGCGCACCGCCTGCTCGGACCGGAAATGATGGATACCATCGCGCAACACAAGATGTGGACCGAATCGATCGTCACGGTGAAGCCGCTCGCGGCTTCTTCCATCCTCACGAATAATATTTCCGTCGCGTTTGCGATGTTTGCGCTGGGCATCACCGCCGGCATCGGCACCATCTGGATGCTCACGGTCAATGGCCTGCTGCTTGGCGTGGTCGGCGCGGCCACCTGGCGCGCCGGAATGGCTCTGCAACTTTGGAGTTTCGTCGCGCCGCACGGCGTTCTGGAATTGCCGGCAATTTTCATCGCCGGCGGCGCGGGACTCGAAATTGCGCGCGGCATGTTGTTTCCCGGCCTGCTGCCGCGGCGCGATTCGCTGGCGCAAGCCGGCGGCCGCGCGGCGCAATTGCTGCTCGGCACAGTGCCGCTGCTGCTGGTGGCGGGAAGCATCGAAGGATTCATCTCGCCTTCGGCGCTTCCCGTGTCGCTGAAGTTTCTTCTCGCGGCGGTGCTGTTCACCGCGCTGGTGGTCTATTTGAATCGCGCGCGCGAACCTTTGCCGGAAACCCGCTGAACGAGGCGTCACAACATGCTGCGTTCTTTGATTTCCAAATACTGATTCACCAGGGCGCTGGCCATCATTCCCGGCATCAATTCGCGCGCAAGGACGCCGCGCTCGCGCAATCCACGCAAAAGCAAATCGCGGCGATCGGAAATCTCAAGCGCCGCTACGTGACGGTACATTTGATCGGTAGTGGCCGGCGTTGTGAGCGCCAGCGTGGCCAGATCCTTCTGTCCCATCGCCGCGAACACCACCAGATGCCGCGGCGAAAGTTGCATCGCGTATTCGATCACTTCCGGAATCGTCGGCGTTTCCGCGAAGTCCGTGATCCACACGATTAAGCCGCGCCGTTTCTGCGCTTGCAGCAGCGCGCGCACCGCGCGGCCGTGATCGGCTTCCGCGGATTCGGCGCGGACGCGCGCTAGCGATTCGACGATGGCTCGCATGTGGTGATGCCCGCGTCCCGCATTCAAGCGCTGCTGCACGCGGCGCCCGTACGCGACCAGTCCCACGCGATCGCCGCGATATAGCGCCACCTGCGCGAGCGAAAGCGCGGCGTTCACAGCGTAGTCCAGCTTGGAAAAGCGCTGACCGCGCACCGGTTCCTGCACCTGCGAGCGCAGCAACCTTCCCGCGTCGAGCACCAGCCATACCGCTTGGCTGCGCTCGATCTGAAAAACGCGCGTGATCAAATGATTGCGCCGCGCCGTCGCGGTCCAGGAGATATCGCGCAGCTCGTCGCCTTCACGATATTCGCGCAGGCCATCGAATTCGCGTCCGATGCCGCGCTGCCGAATCCGCCGCTTTTCCATTTCCACTTGGCGGCTGCGAATCAAAAGCAGCGTGTGCCGCTTGGCCTGTTCGACGTTCGGGAGCACACAAACGGTTTGCGCGGTATCGGCAACGGCCCAACGCTCGGCGAAACGCAGCCCGGATTGATAGCGGACCGACGTTCGGCCCAGCCGCGTATCGCCGCGCTCGGCGGGAAGAATCGGATAGCGCGCATTCGCCGAAGCGTTTGCTCTTACGCTGATTTCAATCGCCGGCGGATCAAGACGCAGCGCGAGCGGCGTTTCGTCCACAACTCGCGCGCGGAATCCTCGCTTACCGCTATTGCGAATCTCGATGGCCACTTCCGCCGCGACTCCCAGAGCCGGCCGCGCGAGCCAAATGCGCGCCAGCTCAAGCTCGCCGGGGCGCGGCAATTGCCGCAAATCCCAGATCCATATCGCGAGAGCCAAAACATCCCATAGCAACATCGCCGCGATGCACTGCGGAAACCACCACGCCGGACCGAGCCACACCAGGCCGAGCAGCAATAACACGAAAAACCGCGAAGCAAATCCGAACGAAAGGCGTCCAACAGGCTTCGCGCGGGCGATTGCCGGCGGCGGCGTCAGTGGCTGCGTTTCGTTCACTTCGGAACCTCGATCGTCGCGAGTATTTCGGCGATCGCGCGATCAGACGTGAGCCCTTCGAGATCGGCCTCCGGCTTCAACAAAATTCGGTGGCGCAAAACGGGCAGCGCCGCGGCCTTGATGTCGTCGGGAATCAGAAAATCGCGGCCCTCCACGCCGGCCAAAGCGCGCGCCACAAATAAAAGCCCGATGGCCGCGCGCGGACTGGCACCCAGAGAAATTGCCGGCCAATCGCGCGTGCGGCGAACCAAATTCACGATGTAGGAATGCAGCGCGGGTTCCACGCGTACTTTTTCGATCTCCTGCCGCGCGGCCGAAAGCAGCGCCGGCTCGATGGGAACGAACTCGACGCGATCCAAATGCGCGGGATCGAAGCCGCGTTCAAATCGCACCAGAATTTCCGCCTCTTCCGCCGCGGACGGGTAGTCGAT
>Ga0302326_10016900_pt1 | contig 15240 bp, 11 predicted proteins | sample Palsa_T0_3_FD_202264 | JGI IMG/M metagenome (GOLD analysis project Ga0302326, IMG submission 202264) | Peat permafrost microbial communities from Stordalen Mire near Abisko, Sweden - Palsa_T0_3 | ecosystem: Environmental > Terrestrial > Soil > Palsa > Peat permafrost | place: Sweden: Abisko...
CAGTAGCCGTTCTCGAGTCCCCATACGCCGCCGCTCGTGCCGGCATCGACGAAGTCGATGCCGTGTTGCTTGGCGCGGTCGGCTCTGGCCATCGAATCCTTGTAGTTCGAGTTACCGCCGTCGACGATCGTGTCGCCGGCCGAGAGGAGGTCGAGGAGCGTGCCGACGGTCTCGTCCGTCGGCGCGCCGGACGGCACCATGATCCACACCACGCGCGGCGCGGCGAGCTTCGCGACGAGGTCTGCGAGCGAGGCGGATGAAACGGCGCCGCCCGCCGCTGCCAGCGCGACGGCATCCCCGCTGCGATCGTAGACGACCACGCCGTGCCCCCCGCGAAGCAGGCGCGTCGTCATGTTCGCGCCCATCCGGCCGAGGCCGATCATTCCGAGTTGCATCAGGCTCCTTCGTTCGTTTGGGTGTGGTCGCGCTACGCGGTCGCGGCGACCGCGTCGTCGACGGCGTCCCGCAGCGCTTCGAGTGCGGCCGCGAGCGGTCCGGTGAGGTGGAGGCGCAGGCCGCGGCGCTTGCGCGTGTCGAGCGACTCGAAATCGCCGAGCGCCTGCGCACGCTCGAGCGGGCGGAAGCCCACCATTCCGGGGATGGGCAGGTCGAACGGCGCATCGGCGGTCAGCTGCAGGAACACTCCAGTCGGCGGGCCGCCCTTGTGGAGCTGCCCGGTCGAATGCAGGAAGCGCGGACCGAAACCGACGGTCGTCGCCACCTTGCGCGCGTCGCGAATCGCGAGGCGCGTCTCGCGCAGCCGAAGCTCGTGTGCATCGTTCATGGCGATGTACGCCGTGATCGCAACGTAGTCGCCCGCCGTCACCTGCGCGAGCACTGCCCCGATTGCGGACGACAGATTCGCGCCGAAGTCCAGTCCCTTCGATCCGGAGAGCGGAATGACCCGGACGGCATCGGTTTCGAGGATCGCCGCCGGCTCGTTCAATTCCCCGGTCTTCGCGAAGTCGGCGAGGAGCCGCTTCGTGTTGTCCTTCGACTCCTGGACGTTCGGCTGGTCGAAGGCGTCGATGCCGAGCACGGCGCCGGCCGCCGCGGTCGCGATCTCCCAGAGCGCGAACTGCGTTCCGATGTCGTACACGTCGCGCATGGCCAAGCGGATCACGGGATGTCCGGCCGCTTCGAGCAGCTGGAGCCGCGTTTCGATCGCCGCGCCGTCCATGTCGCCGGTGACGTGCTCCTCGGGCAGGCCGGCGCCGACGAAGACGAAGACGCGGTCCTCTCCGTAGTGCTCCGGCACGCCGAGCGGCTCGCCTTCGATCGGCACGATGCCGGTGCCCGACTTTCCGGTGCTCTCCGCGATCAGCTGCTCGCACCACGTTCCGAACGACTCGACGAGTGGATGCGCGACGATCGTGAGCTTGTCGCGCCCGGCCTTGGCGAGCGAGCCGATGGCCGCGCCGAACCGGACGGCGTCGGCGGAAGCGACGGGCGTGGAGCTCCCGTTTGCGTGCAGGGCGCCGATCCCGCGATCGAGCAGGCGCTCCACGTCGTACCCGGCGATTGCGGCGGGCACCATGCCGAAATACGACAACGCCGAGTACCGTCCGCCGATGTTGGGATCGTTGCGGAACACCCGCCGGAACCCGTTCGCGAGCGCCTCGGATTCCAGCGGCGTGCCGGGGTCGGTGATCGCGACGAAGTGCTTCCCGGCTTCCGCGACGCCGACCGTCTTGGCGACGCGGTCGAAGAAGTACCGGAAGAACGCCTCCGGCTCGGTCGTCGTGCCGCTCTTCGACGAGACGATGAACAGGGTGCGCTCGATGTCGAGGGAATCGTCCAACGCCTTGACCTGCACCGGATCGCTCGAGTCGAGCACGTGCAGCCGCGGGAACCGCGGAACGTGCCCGAACGTGCGCGACAGGACGTCGGGCGCGAGCGAACTGCCGCCCATCCCCAGCACGACCGCATGGGTGAAGAGTGCCGCGGCCTCGCGCGCGAACGCCACGAGTTCACCGGACGTCTCGCGGACGCGCTCGGGAAAGTCGAGCCAGCCGAGGGCGTGCTCGATGATGGCCTCGTGCTGCGGGTCGGCCGACCACGGGGCCGGGTCCTTCCGCCACAGCTTCTGGAGGAAATTCGCGCTTCCGAGCGCCGCCAACGCCGCGTCGGGGTCGGCCTTGGCCGTTCCCACGTGCACCGCGACATTCTCGGCGCCGCCGCGCGCGAGCTGCTGCTGCTTCTGGGCGATCGCTGCCAGCATCGCGTCATACGAATCGGCAAATGACTTCACGCCGTCGAGCTGCAGCTTGTGCGTGACGTCGTACATCGAGATCTGCGCCTTGGCGAGCGCCTCGAGCGTCGCGTGCGCCGCCACGACGCCTTGCTCCACGGTACCGGCGACGATCTTACCGCGCGCCATCAGGGCGTCGAGCGTCGCGGGCGGCACCGTGTTCACGGTGTGCGGTCCCACCACGCTCTCCACGTACATCAGCTCGGGATACGCCGGGTTCTTCGTGCTCGTGCTCGCCCACAGCGGCCGTTGAACGTTCGCGCCCTTAGCGCGCAGCGGCGCGAAGGCGTCCCCCGCGAACTGGCGCTTGAAGCGTTCGTACGTCACCTTCAGGTTCGCGACGCCCGCCTTGCCGAGCAGGTCCTCGAGCGGCTCTCCCTTGGCGATTTTCTCACCCAGGAGCTTGTCGACGGCCGTATCGATGCGGCTCACGAAAACGCTCGCGACGGACGCGATCCGATCGACGGGCAGGCCCGCCGCGACGCGGCGCTGGATGCCCGCAACGTAGGCGCTCGCCTGAGCATCGTACGATTCGAGCGAGAAGAGGAGCGTCACGTTCACGTTCAGGCCGGCTGCGATGGCTTCGGTGATGGCCGGCACTCCGGCTGGGGTGCCGGGAATCTTGATCATCACGTTGGGGCGATCGACCTCGGCCCAGAGCCGCTTCGCCGCCGCGATCGTTCCCGCGGTATCGTTGGCGAGCAGCGGCGACACCTCGAGGCTGACGAAGCCGTCTGCGCCCCCGGTCGCGTCGTACAGCGCGCGAAACTCGTCGCACGCGCTGCGAATGTCGGCAATCGCGAGCGCTTCGAACACCGCATTCGGGTCCGGTTCGCTGAGGAGCGTGCGTAGCTGCTCGTCGTAATCGTTTCCGCCGCCGATCGCCTTTTCGAAGATCGTGGGGTTTGAGGTCATGCCGCGCAGACCGAGCTCGACGAGTTTGCGCAGCTCGCCCGACGCGAACATGTTTCGGCGAATGTAGTCGAGCCAGATGCTTTGCCCGGATTCGGCCAGCGCTTGCAGTTGGGTGTTCACGTGTCGCTCCCGAAGGAAAGTGAGGGACGAAGGGTGCTCACGTCGTGGCGAGCAGGCCGGATGCGACGTCGGCGACGCGCGCGGGCGTGAAGCCGAAGGCCTCGGCCAGCGCCGGCGCGGGGGCCGACGCACCGAAGTGGTCGATGCCGACGGCGACGCCGAGATCGCCGATCCATCGCTCCCACCCAAGCGTCGCGCCGGCCTCGATGGAGACGCGCGCGCGCACGGACGGCGGAATGACGCTGTCGCGGTACGCTCGATCCTGCGCGGAGAAGTACTCCCAGCACGGCATCGACACGACGCGCGCGGTCGTGCCGCGGTCCGCCAGGATCTTCGCCGCATCGAGGGCCAGCGAGACTTCGGAACCGGTGGCGATCAGCACGACGTCGGGCCGCTCGCCGCCGGCATCGTGGAGCACGTAGGCACCGCGGGACACGGCCGCGTCGCGTTCTCCGAGGAATGGCAGCTTCTGCCGCGAGAGGACGAGGGCGACGGGTTGGTCCGGCGACGCGATCGCACACTTCCACGCCTCCAGCGTCTCGGCGGCGTCGGCGGGGCGGATCACCGCGAGGTTCGGCGTGGCGCGCAGCGACGCGAGCTGTTCGATCGGCTGGTGCGTGGGGCCGTCTTCACCCAGGAACACGGAATCGTGCGTGTAGACCTCGACGACGCGCAGCTTGCTGAGCGCAGCAAGGCGCACCGCCGGTTTCATGTAGTCGACGAAGTTGAAGAACGTTGCCGTGAACGGAAGCAGCGCGCCGTGCAGCGCGATCCCGTTCGCCACCGCTCCCATCGCGTGCTCGCGGACACCGAAGTGGATGTTGCGGCCGGCATAGTTCCCCGGCTCGAAGTCGCCGAATCCCTTGAGGTACGTCTTGGTCGACGGATCGAGGTCGGCGGACCCGCCGATCAATTCGGGAAGCCCGGCCGCGATCGCGTTCATGACCGTGCCGCCGGCATCGCGGGTCGCTACGCTGCCGTTCTCCGCGGTGAACGTCGGCCACGCCAACCCTTCGGGCAGGCGACCCGAGCGCATGCGCCCCAGCTGTGCGGCGAGATCCGGATTCGCCTGGGTCCAGCGCGCGTAGCGGTCGTCCCAGTCCGCGTGGAGCTTCGTCCCCGTCGCGCCGGCGGCGCGCCACCAGGCGAGCGTGTCGTCCGGGACATAGAACGCCGGCTCCACCGGCCAACCGAGCTTTTCCTTGGTCTTGGCGACGTTCTCCGGACCCAGCGGTTCGCCGTGCGCTTGGTACGTATCTTGGCGCGGCGACCCGTAGCCGATGTGGGTGCGGATGAGCACGAGCGACGGCCGCGTGGTTTCCGCGCAGGCGGCCGTGATCGCTGCATCGATGGCCGCGACGTCGTTCCCGTGCTCGACATCGATCGTTTGCGTGTGCCACCCGTATGCGGCGTAGCGCGCGGCGACGTCTTCCGTGAACGTCACCGCCGTGGGCGCGGCGAGCGAAATCTTGTTGTCGTCATAGAGGACCACGAGCTTGCCCAGGCCGAGGTGCCCCGCCAGCGACGCTGCTTCAGCCGATACGCCTTCCATCAGGTCGCCGTCGCCGGCGATCACGTAGGTGCGGTGGTCGACGATGTGCTCGAGGCGATTGTAGGCTGCCGCGAGGTGTGCCTCGGCGATGGCGAACCCGACGGCGTTGGAGACGCCCTGCCCCAGGGGACCCGTCGTTGCCTCGACGCCCGGCGTGTGATGCACTTCCGGATGTCCGGGCGTCGCGCTCCCGAGCTGGCGAAACGCTTTGAGGTCGTCAAGGCTCACACCGTACCCGGTGAGGTACAGGAGCGCGTAGAGCAGCATCGATCCGTGTCCGGCGCTCAGGATGAAGCGGTCGCGGTCGAACCAGTGCGGGTCATTCGGGTCGTAGCGCAGGTGGCGCGTGAACAGGGTGTACGCCATCGCCGCGGCGCCGAGCGGCATTCCCGGGTGTCCAGAATTTGCTTTCTGGACCGCGTCGACCGCAAGAAACCGAATTGCGTCGATGCGTCGTTCGTCGTCGGCCGTATTGGGCACCAGGACCTCTTTCGTGGGCGGAGGTGGAGGGTTCGCCGGATGGGGCGTCGTTCCCGACCCCGCGGAGGAGTTCGAGAGTATTCGTTCCCAAGACGCGGCGTATGGACGTTGCCGACCTGGAAGCGCGCATCGAAGCGCTCGCACGAGATCCGTCGGGGCTGCGGGCCGCACCCGGCGCCGCCGTGGACGACGTGATCGCGGCGCTCGACGAAGGTACGCTGCGGGTCTGCGAACCCGCGGGCTCCTCGTGGGTCACCCATGCTTGGGTGAAGCAGGCGATCCTCCTCTACTTCCGGCGCATGGATTCGGTGCCGATCGCCGCACCCATGGGCGGGTCGGCGCTCGAGTTCCGCGGTGACGCCCCGTCGTACTACGATAAGCTGCCGACGAAGCGCAACTACGCCGCGGCCGGCGCTCGCTGCGTGCCGCCCGGGGTCGCGCGCTACGGGGCCTTTCTCGGCCGCGGCGTCATCCTGATGCCGGGGTTCGTCAACATCGGCGCGTACGTCGACGACGGGACGATGGTGGATACGTGGGCGACCGTCGGGTCGTGCGCGCAGATCGGAAAGAACGTGCATCTTTCCGGCGGCGTCGGCATCGGCGGCGTCCTCGAGCCGCCGCAGGCGCAGCCGGTCATCGTCGAGGACGGGGCGTTCGTCGGCTCGCGCTGCATCGTCGTCGAAGGCGTCCGCGTGGGCGCGGAGGCGGTGCTCGGTGCGGGCGTCGTCTTGACCGCATCGACGCCGATCGTCGACGTGCGCGGACCGGTTCCTTCGATCGGCCGCGGCGAGATCGCACCGCGCAGCGTCGTGATTCCGGGAACGATGCCCAAGCGTTTCCCGGCTGGGGAGTTCGGGACGCCGTGCGCGCTCGTCATCGGCGAGCGGTCCGCGGCGACCGACCGGAAGACGTCGCTGGAGCAGGCGCTGCGCGACTACGGGGTCGCGGTGTGAACCCGCTCGTCGCGTCCAGCGCCGGCTCGACCATCCGCGCCCTGCACGCGCGGCGGCGCCCGACCTCGATCAATCTCGGAATCGGCGAACCGACGCTGATGCCCGATGTCGCCCCGTTCGAGCGCGCGACGCGCTGGGTTGCCGAGCACGGCTGCCGGTACTCGACGAACGCCGGCGACGCCGATCTGCGCGAAGCGATCGCCGCGCACTATGCGTATCCGGGGCTCGATCACGCGGACAACGTGTGCGTCACCACCGGGTCGCAAGAGGCAGTGTACGTCGCGATGAAGGCGCTGCTCGATCCCGCGACCGACGAGATGCTGCTCGTCGAGCCGGCGTTCCCGGTCTACGCAAAGGTCGCGCAGATCGAGGGCATTTCGCTGCGCCGCGTGACGCTCGGGGCGACCGACGACTTCGCGTTCGACGCCGAGCAGATCGTTGCGGCGCTGGGGCCGCGCACGCGGCTCATCGTCCTCTGCTCTCCCTGCAACCCCACGGGGCGCGTCATCTCGCGGGCGGCGGTCGACCGCATCGTGGCGGTGCTCGCCGCGCGCGGCGGTCCGCCCGTGTACGTGCTGCACGACGAGATCTATCGCGAGCAGCTCTACGTCGACGACATGGGCGAATTCGGGCGGCGCTACCCGTATACGATCGCGATCAACTCCCTCTCGAAGAGCAACGCGCTCACCGGCCTGCGCATCGGTTGGGTGATCGGACCGGCGGACGTCATGCCCGAGATCGTCAAGATGCATGGCTGGGTGACGTCGTGCGCGAGCACGTTCGCGCAGCGGGTCGCTTTCGACGTGTTCGAGCACGATGCGCTCGGCGCGCAGCTCTCCTGGTACCGGGGGCAGCGCGCCGCCGCGCGCGACCTTGCTGCCGATGCCGGGCTGCGGTTCGTCGATCCGGACGGTGCGTTCTACCTGTGCGTCGAGGTGGGCGCGCGCGACTCACTCGCATTCTGCAACGTGCTGCTCGACGAGCGCGACGTCGTCGCGGTGCCGGGGAACATCTTTGCCGCGACCCTCGAAGGCTGGATTCGGACGAGCTTCGTCGCGCCGCCCGACACGCTGCGCGAAGGCCTACGGCGCATCGCCGCGCTTGCCAAGCAGCACGTCGCGCTGCCCTAGCCGCGCGGCGGTCCGATCCACACGGTCTGGACGTTGACGAACTCGCGGATGCCGAACGCGGCAAGCTCGCGGCCGTACCCACTGCGCTTGACGCCGCCGAACGGCAGGCGTGGATCCGACGCGGTCATCCCGTTGATGAACACGGCGCCCGACTCGAGCCGCGCCGCGATGGCCTGCGCGCGCCGCAGGTCGCGCGTCCAGAGGTTTCCGCCGAGGCCGTACGGCGAGGCGTTGGCGAGCGCGACGGCGTGCTCGGCGTCCCTCGCGCGAATCACGGCGGCGGCCGGACCGAACGTCTCCTCGGCGAACAGCGGCATCGCGTCCGTGACGCCCGTGACGATGGTGGGTGCATAGTAGGCGCCTGGGCCTTCGATCGGCGCGCCTCCGAGCACGACGTGCCCGCCCATCGCAACGGTGCGGCGAACCTGATCGTCTAGCGCGTCGCGCAGGTCGAGGCGCGCGAGCGGTCCCATCTGCGTCGCGCGATCGAGCGGATCGCCGACGCGCAGCGTCCGCGCCCGTGCGACGAACTCGTCGACGAACGCGTCGTGCACGGCGTCCTCGACGATGAAACGCTTCGCGGCGATGCAGCTCTGGCCCGCGTTCTGGAAGCGGGCCTTCACGGCCACGGCAGCCGCAGCGGCGACGTCCGCATCCGCGAGCACGATGAACGCGTCGGAGCCGCCCAGTTCGAGCACGGTCTTCTTGAGGTGGCGGCCGGCCGTCGCTGCGACGTGACTCCCCGCCGCCTCGCTGCCGGTGAGCGTCACCGCCGCGACGCGCGGGTCGGCGACGACGGATTCCATGTCGCCGCTCGGAACGACCAGCGTCGTGAACGCGCCGCGCACGAGCCCGCTCGCTTCGAAGACGCGTTCGATCTCGAGCGCGCACTCGGTGACGTTGGCGGCGTGCTTGAGCACGGCCACGTTCCCGGCCATCAGCGCCGGAGCCGCGAAGCGGAACACCTGCCAGAACGGGAAGTTCCACGGCATGATCGCGAGGATCGCGCCGAGCGGGCGGAAAGCCACGTAGCTTCGGGTGGCGCTCGAGGGTGCGTCTTCGTCGGCGAGATACGTTGCCGCATGCTCCGCGTAGAACTCGCAGTTCCACGCGCACTTTTCTACCTCGGCCTCCGACTCGACGATCGTCTTGCCCATCTCGAGCGTCGCGATCCGCGCGATGCGCGCCTTGTGTTCGCGCAGGTAGGCCGCCGCGCGGCGCAGGGGGATGGCACGCTCCTGCAGCGTCGCCGCGTGCCACGTGGAGAACGCCGCACGTGCACGCTCCAGCGCGGCGTCGACCGCGGCGCGGTCGTGGATGGCGTGGACGGCGAGCACGCCGCCGGTGGCCGGATTGCGGGTCTCGATGGTCGTCGCTGCGATGGTGCTCATGCGTGCGCCTACGGCGGCTCGCCGCTCCGCACCCTCTAGAACGCCAGCCGGCGCCGGACGACCGCTGCGAGGGCGCTTCGCGGCACGAGCCCGATCAGTTCGGTGCCCACGACCTCGACGCCGGCGCGCGCTGCCGCTCGCCGAACGAGCGACAGCACGCGGTCGAGCGGCACCGCCTGCGCGTCCGTCACGTTGCACGAGACCTGCACGCGCCCGTCGCCCAGCGCGATCCCGAGCGCGCGCACCGTCTTCAAGCCGCCGCCCGATTCGCGCAGCCGGCGCGCGATGCGCCGCGCCAGGTGCACGTCGGCGCTGCTCAGGACGACGTTGAAGGCGACGAGGACCGCGCGCGCGCCCACCGCGATCGCGCCGGCGCTCGCGTGTGCGACGTCGTCGCCGACGTCGGGACGCAGGCCGGACGAGCGGCGCCCCGGCAGGCCTTCGAAGCCGCCGCTGCGCACGGCCGGCAATGCACGAAACTCTTCGCGCGTCGCCGCCGCGCCGTACAAAAAGGACGGCACCCGCGTGGCCTCCCAGATGCGCTGCGCGGCGTCGTGCGCGACGGCGATTGCGTCGTCCATCGTCGCGTCCCCGAACGGTACGAATGGCAGCACGTCGAGCGCACCGATGCGGGGATGCGCCCCGGCGTGCCGACGCAGATCGATACGCTCGGTCGTCACGCGAGCGAGGGCGACGGCCGCCGCGATGACCGCGTCGCGCTCGCCGAAGTAGGTGAAGACGCTGCGGTTGTGGATCGCATCGCTCGTGCGGTGCGCGAGCCGGACGCCGGTCCCCGCGATGGCGCGTGCACACGCGTCGATCACCTCCGGGTCGCGGCCCTCGGAGACGTTGGGCACGCACTCGAAGAGTTTCAGGCGAGCGTCGCCGCGATCGCGGCGCCGATGTCGCGCACGCCGAGGACGCGCATGCCGTCGCCCCGCCCGGACTCGCCGATCGGTGCGACGGCAGTCCGAAAGCCGAGGCGTCGCCCCTCGGCGAGGCGCCGCGCGCGCTGCGCCGCGGGCCGGACCTCGCCGGAGAGTCCGAGCTCGCCGAACGCGATGGTATCGGCCGCGAGCGCGCGTCCGCGAAACGCGGAGGCGATCGCGAGCGCGATGCCGAGGTCTGCTGCCGGCTCCGCCACCCGCAGGCCGCCCGCGACCGACGCGTAGACGTCGAACGTTCCGAGGCTCATGCCCGCGCGCCGTTCCAGCACGGCGATCACCATGGCCATTCGCGCGTGATCGAGGTTCGCGGCAAGCCGGCGCGGCGTGCCGTAACCGGTTTCGCCGACCAACGCCTGCACCTCGACGAGCACCGGGCGCGAGCCCACGATGCCGGCAACGATGCACGATCCGCTGGGGCGGACGTCGTGCGCGTTTGCGCCGCCAAGGAAGAACTCCGAGGGATTGGCCACCTCGTGCAATCCGCCGCCGTCCATCCGGAAGACGCAGATCTCCTCGGCGCTGCCGAAGCGGTTCTTGTGGGCGCGCACGATGCGGAACTCGCCGCCGCTGTCCCCGTCGAAATACAGGACGGTGTCGACCAAGTGCTCGAGGAGCCGTGGACCGGCGATGGCGCCGTCCTTCGTGACGTGCCCGACGATGAAGACCGCGCAGCCGCTGCGCTTCGCGAAGTCCATCAGCGCGCCGGCGCAGTCGCGAATCTGCGTGACGCTTCCCGCGTAGGACTCGCTCTCCGGCAGTGCCATCGTTTGGATGGAGTCGACGATCGCCACGCTCGGCTTGCAGGCCTCGAGGGCGCCGATCACCACGCCGAGGTCGGTCTCCGCGAGGAGGAGCACGTCGCCGCCCACGCCGAGGCGGTCCGCGCGCAGCTTCGTCTGGGCGGCCGACTCCTCGCCGCTGACGTAGACGACGGTGCCGCTGCTCCCCAGGGACGCGGCGACCTGCAGGAGCAGCGTCGACTTTCCGGTTCCGGGCGGACCGCCAACGAGGACCAGGCTTCCCGGCACGACACCCCCGCCGAGGACCGCGTCGAATTCTCCGATGCCGGTCGAAAGGCGTGCGACTTCGGCGCTCGTGACGTCCGCGAGGCGCGCCGGCTGTGCCGATCCCCGTGGCGAGCGGGCCGTCCGAGTTCGCGCGGGACCCGCCGCCGGAGCCTCGGCGAAGGTGTTCCACGCCTCGCACCCCGGGCAACGACCGAGCCAGCGCGTGGACTCGTGGCCGCACGACGTACAGAAGAAGGCCGAGCGAAGCTTCGCCACGCGTGAGGCGCTTCGCGCCGCTCGCCCCGGGACCCGTTGCGGCCCGGCTCGAACGTGCGGGCCCGGGATGAACGTCAGCGTTGCGATCGACGGTCCCGTCGCGAGCGGGAAGAGCACGGTGGCAAGAGCGCTCGCCCGCCGGTTGGGTGCGACCTACCTGGATACGGGGGCGATGTACCGTGCCGTCGCGCTCGGCGCCCTCCGCCGTGGGATCGACCCGGCCGACGAGCCGGCCCTGCTCGGCATGCTGGCCGAGGAGCCGATCCACGTCACGCCCGACCCGCACGGGCCCCTGGGCTACCGCATCTGGTGCGGCGGCAGCGAACTCGGCCGGGAACTCTTCGGAGAGCACGTGGCCGCCATCGTCTCGACCGTCTCCGCGCACGCGGGCGTCCGCAGCCGGCTCGTGGAGCGGCAGCGGGCGATCGCGGCCATGGGCCCGGTCGTCATGGCCGGCAGGGACATCGGGACGGTCGTCATGCCCGACGCGCCGGTCAAGGTGTTCCTGACCGCGACCGTGGACGCACGCGTGCGGCGGCGCGCGGAAGAGCTCCGCGCCGCCGGGGTCGCGGTCGACGATGCGGACCTCCGCGGCGACATCGACGCACGCGACCGGTTGGATGCGAGCCGGCCCGTCGCCCCGCTGCGTCCGGCCGCCGGCGCCGTCGTGCTCGATTCGAGCGAGCTGAGCGCCGACGCCGTGGTCGACCGGATCCTCGCCCTCGTGCGACGCGCGCAGCAGCCGTGACCTTCTACGGCTTCGCGAGGGGGGCCGTCGGCCTCGTCCTTCGGGCGGTCTGGCGGCTGCGCGTCCACGGTGCCGAGAACGTCCCGCTGACGGGCCCGCTGATCGTCGCCTGCAACCACGTCTCCTACCTGGACCCGCCCGCGCTCGGCGTGGCCCTTCCCCGGCCGGTGTCGTACATGGCCAAGCACGAGCTGTTCGCGATCCCCATTCTCGGACCGACGATCGCGCGGCTCCGGGCCTTCCCGGTCGACCGGAGCCGAGGTGACGTCGCAGCAATCAAGCGCTCGGTCGAAATCCTACGGGGTGGGGCGGCGGTCGGCATCTTCCCAGAAGGCACCCGCAACCGATCGGGCGAGGTCCGTGCCCAGTTCGGGGCGGCGCTCCTCGCCTCGCTCTCCGGAGCGCCCGTGCTGCCGGCGTACGTCTCGGGCACCGCCCACGCGAATCGTTTGGCCCGGATCGACGTTGCCTTCGGAGAGCCGCTCCACTTCGGCCGGAAAGCCCGGCGTGAGGACTTGGCGAAGTGGACCGACGAGATCATGGCGCGCATCCTTGCACTACGGGAGACGACCAGTGGAGATTAGGCGGGCGAAGACCCAAGGCTTTTGCTTCGGCGTCGCCATCACCGTCAAGAAGGCCGAGGAGGCGGTGGCGTCGCGCACTCGAGTTACAACGCTCGGGCACGTCGTGCACAACCCCCAGATGGTGCAGACGCTCGAGGACGCGGGTCTGCGCAACGCGGCGTCGGTCGAGGACGTGAGCGACGGGTCGCTCTTCGTGCGGGCTCACGGGTTGCCCACGGACGTCCTCGAGCGCGCGGCGGAGAAGGGCCTCGAGATCATCGACGCCACGTGCCCGATGGTCACGAAGATCCACGTGCAAGCCGAGAAGCTGAAGGCCGAGGGCTACAAGATCGTCGTGGTCGGCGACCCCACGCACCCCGAGGTGAAGGGAACGCTCAGCCACGTGCCCGGTGCGTGGTGCATCAGCTCGCCCGACGACGTGGACGCTCTGCCGCGGGCCAGCCGCGTCGGTGTGGTGGTCCAGTCGACGTGGTCGGGCACCGGCTTCGCCGAAATCGTCCGCCGGCTGACGGCCAAGTATTACGAGGTGCGCGCCGTTAACACGATCTGCACCGACACGCATAACCGCCAGTCGGAAGCCTCGCAACTTGCGCGCGATGTGGACGTGATGGTCGTCGTCGGCGGCAAGACTTCGGCGAACACGAAGCACCTCGCCGAGCTCTCGGAAGCGCACGGCGCGCGCGCCTACCACATCGAGGGACCGGAAGAGTTGCAGCCGCAGTGGTTTGCCGGCGTTTCGCGCGTCGGCCTCATGTCGGGCGCGTCGACGCCGGGCTGGCTCGTGGACGAGGTCGCCGCGCGCATGGAGGATCTCGGTCGTCGATCTGCTTGAGCACATCGAGGCACGCCTGGCGCGCACGATCGAGCCGAATCGCGGTCCCTCGCCTCTCTACGAGATGGTGCGCTACCACTTCGGTTACGGGGGTGCCTCGGGACGGCGCGGGAAGCGGCTTCGGCCGCTTCTCTTGCTCCAAGTGGCACTCGCCGAGGGCGGCACGATCGACGATGCGCTCGGGCCTGCGGTCGCCGTGGAGTTGCTGCACAACTACTCGCTCGTGCACGACGACATCGAAGACAACGACCGCTTGCGCCACGGTCGCGAAACGCTGTGGGCCCGCTTCGGCATCCCGCACGGGATCAACGCCGGCGACGCCATGTGCTCGCTCAGTTTCCTGACGCTGCTCGGTGATGCGGCGCATTCCGGCGAGCGGCTGTCTTCGATGGCCCGCGTGCTGCACGAGGCGCATCTCTCGATGTGCGAGGGGCAGTGCCTCGACATCGCGTTCGAGTCGCGCGACTTCGTTACGATGGACGAGTACCGCGCGATGATCCGGGGGAAGACGGCGGCGCTCTTCTCCGCTTCGTGCGAGCTGGGTGCGCTGTCGGCCGGATCGGATACCGGGCGCGGACAGGCGTACGCGCAACTGGGCCTCGCGTACGGGGTCGCATTTCAGATCCGCGACGACGTGCTCGGCGCCTGGGGGTCGACGCACGTGACCGGGAAGCCGAGCGGCGCCGACATCGCCCGCCGCAAATGGAGCTTTCCCGTCGTGTGGGCCCTCTCGGGCGCGCACTGCGCCGATCGCGCGATCGTCGCGCAGGCGTACGCGCGCAACGAACCGCTCTCGCCGGCCGACGTCGCGGACGTCGTCGCCGCACTGGAACGCCTCGGAGCCCGCGACGCGGCAGACGCCGAGTGCGATCGCGCGCTCGATGAAGCCGACGCCGTTGCACGCCGCGCCTCGCTCGACGGGGATGGGGCCATCAGAGATTTTCTCGCACAAGGAGCCCGCCGCGTTGCGTAGCGCAGTCCGAACCCCACCTGCGGTGGAACCGATCCAGGAAGCCAGCACGACGACGCTCGCGCTGGTTGGCATCCTGTTCGCCGCCTTCGTGATCCGCTTGCTCTTCATCGGAGCCGACGGCTTCAAGAACGACGTCTCGACGTTCGAAGCCTGGTCGCTCACGCTCGCCGAGCACTCGCTGCGCGACTTCTACGCGAAGGCCGGCTTTGCGGACTATCCGCCCGGATATTTCTTCGTGCTGTGGATCGTCGGCCACGCGTACAAGCTGTTCGTCCACAGTGACCCATCGTATTCGGCGCTGAAGTTCCTCGTCAAGCTGCCGGGCGTGCTGATGGATCTCGTCGACGCCGCGCTCCTCTTTGCAATCGTTCGCCGCTACGCCGCCCTCCCGTGGGCGTTCGCGGCGGCCGCGTTCTTCGCGTTCAACCCCGCGTCGATCTTCATCTCGGCGTACTGGGGCCAGGTCGACTCCGTCGCGGCGGGCTTCGTGCTGGGCGCCCTGTTGCTCGTGTTGCGGGCGGGTTCGGAGTCGGGGCGCGCGACGGTGCTCTACCTCGCCGGCGCGTGGGTCCTGCTTGCCTATTCCATCCTGATCAAGCCGCCGGCCATCGTGATCGCGCCGATCATGCTCGCGTTCGCGTTTGCGACCGGGGATCGCCGCGCGCGGTCCGCGCGGCTCGCCGGTACGGCCGTCGGCGTGCTCGCCGCGTTTGCACTCGCGTATCTCGCGGCGCTGGCGTTCCACCCGGGATGGAACCCGCTCGCGCAGTTCGCGTGGCTGTACGGGCGCTATCAGTATGCCTCCGGCGTCTACCCCGAAAACTCCGTCAACGCCTTCAACCTATACGCGCTTCGTCAGCCGTTCTGGCAGTCGGACGGACAGGTCATCCCCAACATCGTCGTCGGCACGACGACCGTGGGGCTGCCGCAGTACGGATGGGGGATCGGGCTCTTCGTCGTCGCCCTCGCCCTACTCGTCTCGCGGTACGTGCAGCGCCGGGACGATATCGCGCTGCTGGAGGCATCGTTCCTCGCGCTGCTCGGCTACTTCATCCTCTCCACCCGCATGCACGAGCGCTAC
>Ga0302326_10016901_pt1 | contig 15240 bp, 16 predicted proteins | sample Palsa_T0_3_FD_202264 | JGI IMG/M metagenome (GOLD analysis project Ga0302326, IMG submission 202264) | Peat permafrost microbial communities from Stordalen Mire near Abisko, Sweden - Palsa_T0_3 | ecosystem: Environmental > Terrestrial > Soil > Palsa > Peat permafrost | place: Sweden: Abisko...
CGCTCCGCCCCCGGCCCCTCCACAGGGCCGGTATCCACAATGCCGCCTTTGTTAGATGTTGCGGCAGTTCAGGAATCGGTTCAGTTCCTCCTCGGTGAACCGCTTGTGGCGAATCCCAGGAATCGGCGTCAATAATTTTCTGTGGCACAGCCGCAGTATGGTTTTTTCATCCATCTGAAAAAGCGTTGCCACGTCCTTTGTCGTATAAATCTTCATTGCCAGCCTTCGTTTGTGCGTACGTGCCAAGGCCAGTACGCGTGTTATAACGTGACTAGCGGGAGCACCCCGCCAGGAAGCGAGCACGGGAATTCAATTACGAAGGCTAAAAAGGAGCTTTATACGATGGGGCAGGCCAATCCATCGGATTGACCCATAAGCGTTGGCCCAGCTAACTTTGCCATAAAACAAGCGATACTCGTCTCGCTTCACCTGCACATTAACGCAATCGCCCGCGCCGTCAAATGGAATCTTGCGCGGCAATGGAATCTTGCGCGGTGTCCTGTTGAGTCCCTTTGAGGGCTGAAAAAGACCGATCAAGTTCAATTCCGGGCGGCGATTGTATGGCTTCGGGCGGGGCCGCTATGGAGTTGCGCCTGGACAATTGTGTGCTTCCCAAGAAAAGGCCAAAACAGGCTTGCCTCTTGTATTTCCACAGCACGAAAGGCATATTATCATAAGTTTAGATGAGTGATTTGCAACTTCCAAAATCGGATACGCGACTGGGTTCAACAGACCATGCGCGAACGACCGCTCATTTTCCCAATCGAATTGCAAGATGGGGCCTTTGGTTTATCTGCTTTTCGGCAAGCACGGTGGCCGGAGGGTTCGCAGCGTGGTCATTCGTCTTTTTTCTCGGAAGTTTGTGGAACGGACCTAGCCGGAGCTGCCCTGAGGGATGGCTCGGCGTGGTGATCGGACTGTCGCTGCTTGCCTTTGGCCTCGGTTACAAGAAATTCCGTTGCGGATTTGCTCTAGCCATCATGTCTGCCATCGTAGCTGGCTTGGGTGTTGGTTTTACCGCTATGAGTGGCTTCTTCATTTGGTTAATAAAGAATCTGCCATCATGTTGAAACCGAATTTTAGCGTCAACATTTCGCGATTGTATCCCGCAAATGCGCTGTCCTGTGGGCGGCAATGGTTCAAAACCGTTTCGCTCCATTGTATCCCGCAATTGTATCCGGTTTGCTGTTTTTTGCGGGTTTTTGGATGATTTTCGATTCTCTCGACTTGGCGGCGATCTTGCGTAAACCCTTGTGGCTGTGGGTTAAATGCTCTGCAATCCCATTGAGTGATTTTGGAGGAAAAACCGTGGAGTCAATTAGGAAACCGTTGCTCTATCCATTTGAGCTACGGGAGCGCCCAAAAAATCCAAAGGCGGAAGGATGAAGGCTAAACGCTGAAATTCAGCCAGCGCGAAGCGTCTTCCCTTAATTTGTTCTGCTCTGCGTTAAATCCTGCCGCATCGTTTCGAATTGAAGAGTGCCACACTCCCGCCGGCATCAGCAACCCATTTCGGACCCGGTGCCAATGTATCGAACCTCAAAGTTTAGAACGAGACTTTCCCAGCAAAATTTGCCAGGGAAATGAGAGGTAAGGGAAAGTGCGGCCTGCTTGAACAACTTCGCGCCGCATGGCCCGACGAACCACCAGAAAAGCCGATCATGCGCGTATTCGAGTGCCAAAAGTCCATTAACCGGGCCGCGAAACTCACTGGGCGCAAAGCGCATCACCCACCACGATTTGCGCCATTTGGCCGGCTTGGCTCCGTGTGCGCCGGGATCAGAATACACGGCTGCGGGCGTCGCGTAACCCAAGGCCTGGTGCGGCCGTTCCTGATTGTATCTGTCAAACCAACAACCCAATCCGCGTCCCGCGTCCAACCCGCCACCGTCGTCCTGCAAGTAAATGTCCTCATACTGGACGCTCCGCCACAGTCGCTTGATAAACCGGTTGTCCAGCCAGCGGCCCCGGCCGTCCATGCTCACATTGACTCCCGCCGATTCCACCGCGTCGATAAACATGGGCGAGGTGAACTACGAGCCTTGGTCGGTGTCGGAAATCAATGGCGCTTGGCGGCTCGCCCGCAACGCCGTCTCCCAGGCATGCGCCCTTCCCTTCGGATTCGCTTCTTATCCTATAAGCAATCCTTCCCGCAGACCCATAAGCCCGAGACAGGGGAAGGCTGCCACAGGCCGGCGCGGGCCGGTACATGCCCGCAAAGGGTCGTCCTGGAAATCTATTCCACTGAAAACAGCGAGGAACCGGCCAAAGCCGGCTTTGGCCTTGATGGCGTGTGACTTCCGTAAGTTTCTGGTATGACGCTTTTTCGGGCGTACGACACCCAAACCTTTCCCGGGCATGAAATTACCCTTTACTTGCGCGCCGTTCTCCCATATCACAACTAAAATTGGCCTGAATGATTGACTTAAAACAGTTTGAGTTCTGGTTTGTTGCCGGCAGCCAGCACCTTTATGGCCCCAAGGCCCTGGAGAAGGTCGCGGCCAATGCCCGGCAAATCGCCGCGGCCCTGGACGCCGCTCCCGGCATCCCCGGCACCATCCTCTTTCAGCCGGTCGTCAAAAGCGCCGAAGAAGCCACCGCCCTGTGCCAGCGCGCCAACGCGGATGCCAATTGCGCGGGCTTGATTACCTGGTGCCACACCTTCTCGCCCTCCAAAATGTGGATCAATGGGCTGCGGCTCTTGCGCAAGCCACTGCTGCATTTCCACACCCAGCATAATCGCGACATCCCCTGGGCCACCATCGACATGGATTTCATGAACCTCAATCAGGCGGCGCACGGCGACCGCGAACATGGGTTCATTATGAGCCGAATGAGGCTCCAGCGGAAGGTCGTGGTCGGGTTTTGGCGCGAGACGGAGGTGCAGGGGCACATCGGCGCCTGGACTCGTGCGGCGGCGGCCTGGCACGACTGGCAGGTCGCCAAGTTCTGCCGCTTCGGCGACAATATGCGCGAGGTGGCCGTGACCGAGGGCGACAAAGTGGCGGCGCAAATGCAATTCGGCTTTTCCGTCAACGGCTACGGCGTGGGCGATCTGGTCCGCAAAATCAACCAAGTCACTGACCACCAGATCAACGCCCTGGTTAAGGACTATCATGCCAGTTATGTGATTGGGGCGGATTTGCGGCCGGGCGGCTCCATGCGCGAATCGTTGCGCGAGGCGGCGCGGATTGAAGTGGGGTTGCGGGCGTTTTTGACGGGAGGCGGATTCAAGGGGTTTACGGACACTTTCGAAGATTTGCATGGGCTGACCCAATTACCCGGCCTGGCCGTGCAACGTCTCATGGCCGAAGGCTATGGCTTCGGCGCGGAGGGCGATTGGAAAACGGCGGCGCTGGTGCGCGCGATGAAAGTGATGGCGAGCGGGCTGAAAGGAGGCGCGTCATTCATGGAGGATTACACCTATCACCTGGAGCCGCGCAACATGAAGGTGCTGGGCGCGCATATGCTGGAGATTTGTCCCTCCATCGCATCGGGCCGGCCCTCGTTGGAGGTTCATCCGCTGGGCATTGGCGGGAAGGCGGACCCGGTTCGACTGGTGTTTGACACGCCGCCCGGCCCGGCTCTCAATGCCTCGCTCATTGATCTGGGCAATCGCTTCCGCCTGCTCATTAACGAAGTCGAAGCAGTGCGGCCGGACAAGCCTTTGCCGAAGCTGCCGGTGGCGCGCGCGGTCTGGCGTTGCAAACCCGATTTGCAGACGGCGGCGGCGGCCTGGATTTACGCCGGCGGGGCGCATCATACCGGCTTCAGCCCGTGCGTGACGACCGAAATGCTGGAGGATTTCGGGCAAATGGCGGGCATCGAAACCGTAATTATTGATGACAAAACCACGGTGCGCGAGTTTCTGAAGGAATTGCGCGGCAACGAAGTCTATTACGCACTGGCTCGGGGATTTACGTCCTGATTCATGAGCACGCAATACACCATCGGCCTGGATTACGGCACCAATTCGGTCCGCGCCCTCGTTGTCGATACCGCCGATGGGCGCGAAGTGGCCACGTCGGTTTACAATTACAAGCGCGGCGTGGCGGGCGTGATCCTTTCCCGTGATCCCAACTTGGCGCGGCAGCATCCGGCCGATTACATCGAGGGGGCTGAGACCAGTCTCCGCGACGCGCTGGCGGAAGCGAAAAAGAAAGTGCGCGGATTCAAGCCGGAGCAAGTGGTGGGCCTTGGCGTGGACACCACCGGCAGCACGCCGTTGCCGGTCGATGAGCAGGGCGAACCGCTGGCGTTTGCGCGACGATTTGCCAAGAATCCGGCGGCGATGGCCTGGCTTTGGAAGGACCATACCAGCGTGGCCGAAGCGTCGGAAATTACGGCACTGGCCAGAAAAATCCGTCCCAAATACCTGGCCAAATGCGGCGGAACGTATTCGAGCGAATGGTTTTTCAGCAAAATCCTCCATTGCCTCCGCACCGCGCCGGAAGTTTTTGACGCCGCTGACTCCTGGGTGGAACTGGCCGATTACATCCCGGCGGCCCTGACGGGCACGCAGACGCGCGACAAATTTACCGCCGGCATCTGCGCCGCCGGCCACAAGGCGATGTACAATGAGAGTTGGGGCGGCTATCCCGACCGCGAGTTCCTTTCGCATCTCTCGCCCAAAATGGGCGCGTTGCGCGAACGGCTGTGCGCCAAGGCGCGCGACGTCAGCGCCGCCGCGGGCAAACTGACCGGCGCCTGGGCCGGCCGCACCGGTCTGCGCGCAGGGATTCCGGTGGCGGTGGGGGCGTTTGATGCGCACCTGGGGGCCATCGGCGCGGGCATCGCGCCGGGCACCTTGGTCAAGATCATTGGCACCAGCACGTGCGACATCGCGGTCTGGCCGTTGCGTGGGAAGCTGGCCGATATTCCGGGCTTGTGCGGCATCGTCCCCGGCAGTGTGTTGCCTGATTGCTACGGCCTGGAGGCGGGGCAATCGGCGGTGGGGGATATTTTCAACTGGTTTGTCAATTATATTCAACCGGGCGGAACGGAGGCCGGTTCGCACGAGGCCCTGACCAAGGGGGCCGGGCGATTGCGGGCGGGGGAATCGGGTTTGCTGGCCCTGGATTGGAACAACGGCAATCGCACCGTGCTGGTGGATCAGCGCCTGACGGGGTTGCTGCTGGGACAGACTCTCTACACAACTCCGGCGGAAATTTATCGTGCGCTGATCGAGGCCACGGCCTTCGGCGCGCTGACCATCATCAACCGATTTGAAGAATACGGCGTGCGCATTTCCGAGGTGGTCAATTGCGGCGGCATCGCCGAGAAAAACCCGCTGGTCATGCAAATTTACGCCGATGTCACCGGGCGGCCCATGAAGGTCTCGCGTTCGGCCCAGACGTGCGCGCTGGGGGCGGCGGTGGCGGCGTCCGTGGTGGCCGGGGCGCACCGCGATTTCGCCGCGGCCATCGACGCCATGACCGGCCTCAAGGCGCGCGTATTCAAGCCAAACGCCGCCGCGCACACGGTTTATCGCGACTTGTATTCGCTTTACTCGGTGCTGCACGATGCTTTCGGCAAAGCGCGCTGGCAGGGCAGCCTGCATTCGGTGATGAAACAACTGATCGACCTGCGCAATCGCGTGCGCGCTTGACCCGAACGACATGCTGGAATCGCTCAAAAAAGCCGTTTGCCAAGCCAACCTCGACCTAGTCAAGGAGGGGCTGGTCGTGCAAACCTGGGGCAACGCCAGCGGGCTGGACCGTGCACGCGGACTGATGGTCATCAAGCCTTCCGGCGTTTCTTACTCCGTGTTGAAGCCCGCGCACATGGTCGTTCTTTCTTTGGGCAGCGGGAAGGTGGTGGAGGGAAAACTCAAGCCCAGTTCGGACACCGAAACGCATTTGGAATTGTATCGCGCATTCAGCAGCATTGCCGGCATTGCCCACACACACAGCCTCCATGCCACCGCGTGGGCGCAAACCGGGCAATCCATTCCGGCCCTGGGCACGACGCAGGCGGACTATTTCCACGGCGAAATTCCCTGCACGCGGCGCATGACGCCGGCGGAAATCAAGACGGACTACGAATTAAACACCGGGCGCGTCATCGTGGAACGGTTCAAGGGCCTGGACCCGCTGCATCATCCGGCCGTGCTGGTGGCCAATCACGGGCCGTTTGCCTGGGGCCTGGATGTCGCGGACGCCGTGCATAACGCGGTGGTGCTGGAATATCTCGCGCAACTGGCCGGCCAGACGATTCACCTCAAAGCGGACGCGCCGTTGATGCAGCACGAATTGCGCGACAAACATTTTTTCCGCAAACACGGCCCCACGGCCACTTACGGACAAACGAAACGAAAGTAATGAGATTGTCAATTATATGATAACAAACAAAACCATGTTCCACCTGACGCTGGCCTTGGGCGCCGGCGCGGCCCTCCTGGCGGGTTGCGCCTCCGAAGTAGAAGTTTCATCTCCAACGGAGGGCATCGTCAAACAGCCTTTTGGCGAGACGCCAGACGGACAGGCGGTGTCCATTTACACCCTGCGCAATAAAAACGGCGTTGAAGCCCGCATCATGACTTACGGCGGGATTCTCGTTTCCCTCAAAGTGCCGGACATGTACGGACAAATGGGCGACGTGGTGCTGGGCTACGACAACCTGAATTCCTATGTCTCGAACAGTCCCTATTTTGGAGCGCTCATCGGACGCTACGGCAACCGCATCGCCAGGGGGCATTTCACGCTGGACGGGACCACCTACACGCTGGTGACCAACAATTATCCCAACGCGCTGCACGGCGGCCTCAAGGGTTTTGACAAACGCGTTTGGCACCCCACCACGGGATACAGCAAAGATGGACCGGAATTAATCCTCGACTATCTGAGCAAGGACGGCGAAGAGGGATACCCCGGCAATCTCAAAGTAACCGCCACTTACACCCTCACGGAGGACAACGCGATCCGTTTGGAGTACGCGGCCGAAACCGACAAGGACACGGTTCTCAATCTCACTCAGCATTCCTATTGGAATCTGGCCGGCAAAGGCGACATTCTCCATCATCAAGTCATGATCCTGGCCGACCACTTCACGCCGGTTGATTCGACGCTGATTCCCACGGGGCAATTTAAGCCGGTGGAAGGGACGCCGTTTGATTTTCGCACGGCGACGGCCATTGGCGCGCGTATCGGGCAGGACGACGAGCAGTTGAAATTCGGCGGCGGCTACGATCACAACTGGGTCATCAACAAGCCATTCCGAAAACTGGCGCTGATGGCGAAAGTGACTTCGCCGGAAACCGGCCGCGTGCTGGAAGTCCTTTCCACGGAACCGGGCCTGCAATTTTATTCGGGCAATTTTCTGGACGGAACCATCACGGGCAAGGGCGGGTGGGTATATCAACATCGCGCCGCTTTTTGCATGGAGCCGCAGCATTTTCCCGATTCACCCAACAAGCCTGAGTTTCCCACAGTGGAACTCAAGCCGGGCCAGGTTTATCACAACACCATCATCTACCGCTTTTCGGTCCAAAATTAAACCCATATGACACCTGCTTTATTCGCTGTGGCTGGCAAATCGACTCTAACTGCGCCTGACTGGGTGGCCATTGCCCTCTACTTCAGCGTCCTGCTGTGTGTCGCATACTGGGTCGTCAAGAAGGGCAAGGATACGGCCACCGATTACTTTTTGGCCGGGCGCAATCTCGGTTGGTGGGTGATTGGCGCGTCTATTTTTGCCTCCAACATCGGTTCCGAGCACATCGTCGGTTTGGCCGGTTCCGGGGCCAAGGATGGGGTGGCGCTGGCGCACTATGAACTGCACGCCTGGTGTTTGTTGGTGCTGGCATGGGTATTCGTCCCATTTTATGCCCGTTCGTTGGTGTTTACGATGCCGGAGTTTCTGGAAAGACGGTTTTCCGTCGGTTCGCGTTACGTGCTCTCCATTGTGTCGTTGATTACGTTCGTCATTTCCAAGATTGCGGTTGGGATTTTCGCCGGTGGAGTGGTCTTTGCCACGCTTTTGCCGGAAATGCAAATTCATCTCGGAGCCACTACGATTGACAGTTTTTGGATTGGCTCGATTTTGGTGGTTTTGTTGACTGGTGCCTACACCATGCTGGGCGGGATGCGCGCGGTGGCCTACAATGACGCGGTGCAGGTAATCGTTCTCATTGGGGGGTCAGCCTGTTTGACTTTTTACGGACTGGATAAGCTCGGCGGCTGGGGCGAATTGCGCCGGGTCTGCGGCTCGGAAATGTTCAATCTCTGGAAACCCATGATCCCGCACGGCGTGGCCTCTTCGTGGTCGCCCATTCTGGAGAAAAACGCGGCCGGCGATGTTGTCAGAGAGGCCTGGTACTTCAATGACAATTATCCGTGGTTTGGCATGTTGATCTGCGCGCCGGTGATCGGATTGTGGTATTGGTGTACCGATCAATACATCGTCCAGCGCGCGCTGGGCGCCCCGAACCAAAAAGTGGCGCGGCAGGGAAGCATTTTTGCCGCTTTCCTCAAATTATTTCCAGTTTACCTGTTCATCATTCCCGGCTTGATCTGCTTCGCCCTGGCCAAAAGCGGGAAGGCGCCCGAATTGGCCGCGGTTTATGATCCGGCCACGGGTCACGCGACCGCGGCGGCCCAAGGAGCATTTCCGCTCATGGTGTCAAAGCTGCTTCCCGCCGGCTTGCGCGGGATTGTGGTGGCCGGTTTGCTTTCTGCGTTGATGGGATCGCTGGCGGGCGTTTTTAACGCTTGTTCGACGTTATTCACGGTGGATATTTATGAGAAAATCCGCCCAAAAGCATCGCAACATGAATTGGTGCGCATGGGCCGCATTGCCACCGCTGTGGCGGTCGCCGTCGCCATTGCCTGGATCCCGGTGGTAAAAGGGGCGGACAGCCTCTATAACTATTTACAATCCGTGCAGGGCTATTTGGCGCCGCCGGTCTTCGTCGTATTCTTTTTCGGGGTTTTCTGGAAAAGGCTCAATGCCAAAGGCTGCCTTTGGGCCATGGCGGTGGGGTTTGCCATAGGAATTTTTCGCATGTTGGTGGATACTCCCATCACCCTGGGCCTAAGCAAAGGATATGATTATGGATCTTTCTTATGGATTATTCACCAAATTTATTTCCAGTATTTTAGCATTTTGATCACGGTGGTTTCCGCCGTGGTGATGATCGTGGTCAGCTATTTGACGGAGGTGCCGGACGCCAACAAAATCAAGGGCCTGGCCTTCGGCACGGAGTCTGCGAAAGACACGGCTGACACGCGCGCAAGCTGGGGGTGGGGCGAAGTGGCGGGGTCTGTTTTTGTTCTGGCCTGCATCATCGGCGGCTATCTCTATTTCACGGGGTAGACCTTCACGAATCCAAAGGCCAAGAAGACCAGCACGGCAAAGGCGCAACCGCTGCTTCTAAAAATGTTATTGAGCGGCTACGTCCAAATGCAGCAATTCCGGCTTAGGCAAGCGCTGTCACCCGATAGGGTGAGGGCCGCTTGCCCAGCCGGATTACCGGGGCAATCTTACGCCCGGGTCGGGCTGGAATCACTGCGCGATTAGTATTCCGAATATTTAATGGCGCCAGCGGTGACTGAGCCTGAAATAAGGGAGTTTGTGCCACGTATACTTCCATACCCTGTCCCGCTTTGCATGGTAGCGTTTCTCGAAATGCTGTATGATCCGTTGGTGCTGTTTACAGTAGCGTCAACTGCGGTCGTGGCCCAGCCGCCAACCGTAAATGTGGTTGGTATGCCGCTGCCAATGACGGTGGAATCGTCGTAGTTCACTATTACGTAACTCATTTGCGACTCTGTTGCGGAGCCGGTATAGTTCGTTTTGGGGCTGCTTGTGCCTGTTCTTTTGACGGTGATGTCGTAGGTTCCAGCGCCTGACGCAAGGGTGTTCGTTATCGTCACCGAGAGAACCGGATAAGTAGTCATAACGTAGTTCGTGCCGTTCACCAAGTAAATCTCGTTGTTCGTCCCTATGGCCAATGTGTCGCCAGTAAACGAGTTGCTGAAGGAATGGCTCAGGAGAGCAATAAGTTCGGCGTTGCCGAACGTCCAGGTTGTGATTTTTGATTTGGAAGTGTAATCGTAGTTAGTTCCAACGGCGTTAGTCCCGCTTTTGATGGTCGTCATAGTATTAGTTGAGATCTCCAAGGCGGGTGGTTCCTGCATAACCTTCCAAGAGATGGTCAACGGACTAGTGCCTGGCGGCGTGGCTGCATTGGCGTTGAAGGCCATCAGAGCGATGGCTGGGACAATCATTGAGAATAAGAATTTTTTCATTTTGGGTGAGCCTTTTCGGGGCGATGATGCTTAATTTCTTGATTAACTTTGTATTACTTTCGATCAGATACGATGCAGGTGTTAGTAGGACACATGCGTCGGAACTCATTCCAGCATATCCGCAAATCCCTCGCAACTTATATTTTCCATAATTGATCTAACTCGTTGATATTGAACATAAAATGAGGTCGGCGCTCGCGGTTCCAGCGCTGGTCAAAATGAGCCAGCGGCCACCTGATCGGCAGGTAAACACCCGACTTTGTGAAAAAAAGCACAAAGTTCTTGCCTCATTCGGCGTTCGGATGTTTAGTACGGCATGGTTCAGGATTCGGCGTACCATGCAAACTAAGACTGAGATTGGCTATAATTCAAAGGTTGAGGGCGATGTGGTCCACACGAAGTTGGACGCGGCGGTCAATTGGTTCCGCAAAAATTCGCTTTGGCCCATGCCCATGGGTCTGGCCTGCTGCGCCATCGAGTTGATGGCCGCGGGCGCCAGCCGCTTCGACATCGCCCGCTTCGGCGCGGAAGTGATGCGTTTTTCCCCCAGGCAATCGGACGTGATGATCGTGGCCGGCACGGTCACCTACAAAATGGCCACGGCCGTGCGCCGGATTTATCAACAAATGGCCGAGCCGAAATGGGTCATCGCCATGGGCGCCTGCGCTTCAACCGGCGGCATGTACCGCAGTTACGCGGTGCTCCAGGGGGTCGATCACATTATTCCCGTGGATGTGTATGTCGCCGGATGTCCGCCGCGCCCGGAGGCGTTGCTGGATGCGTTGATCAAACTGCAAGGGAAAGTGAGCCGGGAGCCTTTTCTTTCCCTGCAAATGCGGAGCGCGTAAGCGCCCGCTGGATTGAGCGAGATTTTCATGGCCGCACGCGAATTTGCGCAAGAATTGAAAACACGTTTTGGAGAGCTGATCTCCGAGCCGGTGGAATTTCGCGGTGAAATCACCGTGCAACTGTCCGAGTCGAACCGCATTGCGGAAATCTGCGATTTCGCCAAAAAGCAACTCGGCTTCGATTTTCTGGTGGATGTCAGCAGCGTGGACAATTATGGGAGCGATCCGCGCTTCACGGTTGTTTATCATCTTTACGGTTACGGCCATCGTTGTTCATTACGGATCAAGACCGACGTGGGCGAGGAGGCCTCGGAATTGCCGACGGTGACGGGGGTTTGGAAGACAGCCGATTGGCACGAGCGCGAAGTGTATGACATGATGGGCATCCGTTTTCGCGGCCATCCGGATTTGCGGAGGATATTGATGTGGGAGGGTTACCCATACTTTCCGTTGCGCAAGGATTTTCCGCTAGCAGGCAAGCCGTCGGAGGTGCCGGAGGTGGCCTTCAGCGGCATCGCGCCATTGGAAGGCGGCCCGTTTGTCACCCTCCCCAGCAGTGGAAGCAGCACCGCCCGAGAACCGCGCGTGCGAACCCCGGACACGAAAATCAAGGAAGCGTTTGTTGAGCGGAACAAGGAGGGAAAGTAAGAGATAAATGAGCACTGTCCAGGACATTGAATTCAAAGATCCCGCCGCCCGCGCGGTGGAGAAGGTGGAGGAATTGCAGGACATCCAAGGCGAAAAAATGGTCCTCAACATGGGTCCCTCCCATCCCGCCACCCACGGCGTGCTCAGGATCGTGCTTGAATTGGATGGTGAAATCATCACCAAGGCCGTCCCGGATATCGGCTATCTGCATCGCGGCGATGAAAAGATCGCCGAGAACATGACCTATAACCAATTCATCCCTTACACCGATCGGCTGGATTATCTCGCGCCGCTGGCCAATAACGTCGCCTACGCCCTGGCCGTCGAAAAACTGATGGGCATCGACCGGGCGCTGCCTCCGCGCTGCCAATACATCCGCGTGATGTGCTGCGAATTGGCGCGGATTTCGGCGCATTTGCTGGGCTTGGGATCTTTTGCGATGGATGTCGGGGCGCTGACGGTTTTCTTATACACTTTCACCCAGCGGGAAACCATTTACAACTTGATCGAGGCGCTGACCGGGGCGCGATTCACCACTTCCTACACGCGCGTGGGCGGCGTCGCGCGAGACTTGCCTCCGGGCTGGGTCGGACAATGCCGGAAGTTCCTGGAGGAAGTCGTCGTCAATATTGACGAATCCGAGCAATTGCTCACGCGCAACAAAATCTTTGTCGATCGCACGCGTGACATCGGCCACGTTTCGCGCGAGACGGCCATTGACTACGGTTTGACCGGCCCCAATTTGCGCGGCAGCGGGGTTGATTTCGACCTGCGCAAGGCGCATCCGTATCTGGTCTATGACCAGTTGAAGTTCGAGGTTCCCATCGGCTCGGTCGGGGATTGTTATGATCGTTACATGGTGAGGATCGAAGAAATGCGGCAAAGCGTGGTCATCTTGCGGCAGTGCCTGGACCAAATTCCCGGCGGGGCCGACAACGCATCGAAGGAGCCGGTCGATATCGCGAACGGCAAGATTTTTCTGCCCACCAAGAAAAAGGTGCTCACCAGCATGGAGGAATTGATTCATCAATTCATCCTGGTAACCGAAGGTCCCAACGCGCCGCCGGGCGAGGTGTATTTCGGGGCGGAGAATCCGAAGGGCGAATTGGGTTTTTACATTCACAGCAAGGGCGGAGGCACGCCGCACCGATTGAAAATCCGCGCGCCGTCGTTTTGCAACTTGAGCATCCTGCCGCATTTGCTGCCCGGCCATTTGTTGAGCGATACAGTGCCGATTTTTGGCTCACTCGACTTTGTCATGGGAGAATGCGACCGATAGAAACAAAAACGAAAGGACACGCAATATGGATAATCCCAATAATAGAATCGTCTGGTGTGACATCCCGGCCAAAGACCTCGATCGTTCGATCAAGTTTTACGGCGCGGTGCTGGGCGAAACAATCGAGAAACAATCGTTTCCGGGAATGGAATTCGCGGCTTTTGCGCACGAAAACGGTGTGGGCGGCTGCCTGTTTGCGAGCGAGGAAGTGCAACCGTCGGCAAACGGACCGCTGATTTATCTCAACTGCCAGGGACGCCTTGACGAGGCGGCTGCGGCGGTCGAACCGAATGGCGGCAAGATCCTGCAACCCAAACACCAAATTGGTCCCTATGGTTTTCGCGTGGTGATCCTGGACAGTGAGGGGAACCGCATCGCGCTACATTCAAGATAAACCGACATGAGCTTTTCAGTGCCACCTGAAATGGAAGCGGAACTGGACGAAGTGACCGCGCATTACCCGCAGAAGCGGAGCGCGTCGCTCATGTTCCTGCACGCCATCCAGGAAAGGTTTGGCTGCATCACACCGGAGGCGATGGAGTGGACGGCGAAAAAATTGGGATTGGAACCGATCAATGTTTACGAACTGGTGACCTTTTACCCGATGTTCCGCCAGGAGAAGGTTGGGAGATACCAAATCAAAGTCTGCCGGACGCTCAGTTGCGCCTTGGGTGGAAGCGCGGCGTTGCGGGAGCATATATGCCGCAAGGTGGGTTTGAATGCGGCCGAGCACAACGCGCAAACCACGCCGGACGGCAAATACACGGTGGAGTTTGTCGAGTGCCTGGCCAGTTGCGGCACCGCGCCCGTGATGATGTGCAACGAGGATTTTTATGAGGGCGTCACAACGCAGAAGGCGGACGAACTGCTGGCGAAGTGCAAGTGAAACCGAAGAAAAAGGCAACCCATGCTGAAAGACTGGAAAAAAGTCCATCGAAGAATCCGGGGGATGCAAGGCCTGAGCGAAGAGGAAAAGATCATGATCGCCCGCAGCCTCGCGGCCACGCCCGACGAGCGATGGAAGATGCACGAGAACTTTCTCCGCTCACACGGCTTGTTCAGTCATTGGGAGAGGAAGGCATCCGGTATCAAATGGTAGGCATGTCCGCAGCCATCATTCAGGGTGTGCCAGCGACAACGCTCGACACCGACATCTGGGTGGATTTGCCGGAGCGGCAATACATTCGTCTTTTCAATTTAGTTGAGCGCCAAGGCGGCGTAGGATTGGCGAAGACGATGTATGCGCTGGCGGACGGATCGTTGGTGAACTTTATTTTCAGCATGACAGGACTGAAAAAATTCGCCGTCGAATATAAAAATGCCAGGGAAATGCTGTGGAATGGATTGAAGATTCGCGTGCTCCCTTTAGAGCGGATTTATCAAAGCAAAAAAGCATCGGCGCGGGATAAAGACTTGGCGCACCTGCCACTGTTGGAAAACGTGATTGAGGCGCAAAAAAGAAACGAAGAAACAAGGAAATGATGAATTGGCTGCCCGACATGGATTTGAACCATGACAAACAGATTCAGAGTCTGTTGTGCTACCGTTACACCATCGGGCAAAAGCGCGGATTGAAATTTAGCGATTTATTTGGTGGAGTCAAGTTATGCCGCAAGAATACAGGCTCATTTTAAAATACGCCGATCAGCCAGGTTACACGCCTGATTTGGCCTGCTATCAGCGCCACGGCGGCTATGAAGCCTTGAAAAAGGCCCTGACCCTGCCGGCCAAAGACCTTCCCGATGGCAAGAAACTTTCGCCGCAGGAACAAATCCGCGAAGAGGTCAAAATCTCCGGGCTGCGCGGACGCGGCGGGGCAGGCTTTTCCTGCGGCCTGAAATGGTCGTTTGTCGATCGCAAAAGCGGCAAGCCGATTTACCTGATTTGCAACGCGGATGAATCGGAGCCGGGCACTTTCAAAGACCGGCAGATCATTTACAAGGACCCGCACCAATTGCTGGAAGGCATGATCATTTCGTGCTACGCCAACGATGTTCATCTGGCTTACATTTACATCCGCGGCGAAATGCCGGACGGGGCGCGATTGCTCCTCCGTTCATTGGCCGACGCGCGGGCGGCGAATTTCCTGGGCAAGAACATCCTGGGCAGCGGCTACGACCTGGAAATTCACATCCATCGCGGCGCCGGCGCTTACATCTGCGGCGAGGAGACGGGGCTGATCGAATCCTTGGAGGGCAAGCGCGCCTATCCGCGCATC
>Ga0302326_10016902_pt1 | contig 15240 bp, 15 predicted proteins | sample Palsa_T0_3_FD_202264 | JGI IMG/M metagenome (GOLD analysis project Ga0302326, IMG submission 202264) | Peat permafrost microbial communities from Stordalen Mire near Abisko, Sweden - Palsa_T0_3 | ecosystem: Environmental > Terrestrial > Soil > Palsa > Peat permafrost | place: Sweden: Abisko...
ACGCACGTCATTTCCCGCGCCGAAGCAGCGACGATGGCGGCGACTCCGAACCAGGTCATTCTCGCCCGCGGCTTCTGGCAGGGCGTTCCCGACGGCGCAGCCGCCGGCCACCCTGATCAGGCTGCAACGAACGCGCTGGCCGCCGTGGCGCGCCCGGGTCGCGTCAGCGTTGCCAGCGCAGCGCCTGACGAAACCGGCACGATTGGCCCATTTTCCGTCCCGCACGACGATCGGGTTTCGCCCGATGTCGCGCTGGCCTACGCCGAACAGGCGCGACGCGAAGCCCCGGCTCAAGTCGTCACGCTTCCGCTCCCGGCTGCGACGGCAACGCCACGCGCCGAGGTCGTGCGCGCCGTCGCCGTGCAGACCTCTGACAACGAGACGACCGTCGCGGTGAAACGCGTCAGCGGCCGCCCGGCTTCGGCTATTCTCAACCTTGCCGCCAAGACGGTGACCATGACGTCGCCGCTCGCGGACCCCGCCCGCCTCGACGATCCATGGCTGCGCGCCATCGTAGTATCGCCAAGCGTAAACCGCTTCCTGTGCATCACGATGCTTGGCGCACGTGATTTCCGCACGCTTGCGGACATGATGATCAAACCGGACAATTCGGTGATGATGACGTTCGCGGCCAATCCGAATCCCGGCCTCGATCACGACCATTTCAGCGGCAGCGCGATCGTTTTCATGTCGACCGTGACTTACTACCCGCTGCGCAGCGCGTCGCTGCAGTAATTCCATGTCGTTGCGAGAAGCCAACGGGTCCGGCCCGAAGTGGCCGGCCCGATGACAAGCTCCGCGACGAAGCAAGCCGGCCCCGCGCGGGATTGGAGTGCTTCGCCCCGCTCGCGATGGCGGCGCTGATACGCCCGAAAATAAGGACTAACCCAACATCCCGAGCGCGTGCAGATAGGTTTCGAGGATCGCCTCCTGCTCCTTGCGCTCGTTGACGTCCTGCTTGCGTAGCCGCACCACGACGCGCAACGCCTTCACGTCGAAGCCGTTGCCCTTGGCTTCCGCGTAGACATCGCGAATGTCGTCGGCGAGCGCCTTCTTTTCCTCTTCGAGGCGCTCGACGCGTTCGACGAACGCTTTGAGCTGATCCTTGGCGAATCGATGGGCGGTCTGCTCGTCCTTGGCAGCGGCTGCGGCGGTAACGGTGGCCATCGGTTACTCCTGGCGATTACGGGTCGCCGGAAGCTTTCGAAAGTGCGCGCCTTCAGGTCAAGGCGCGTCTGCGCTCATCCACAGCACTGCACAGAGCTATTCGCGCTCGACATGCGGCATCACTGCTTTTGGCTTGCTTTTTCGAAGGCCGCTTGCTGTCCCGAGGACGCTTCCTTCAGATACTTGGCGCGCCATTCGTCGTAGGGCATGCCGTAGACCACCTCGCGGCTTTGCTCTTTCGTCATCGGCACGCCGGTCTCGTCCGCCGCGTCCTTCATCCAGTTGGAGAGGCAGTTCCGGCAGAACCCGGCCAGATTCATCAGGTCGATGTTCTGCACGTCCGTACGCGAGCGCAAGTGCTCGACCAGACGGCGGTAGACGGCGGCTTCGAGTTCCACCCGGCTCTTCTCGTCGGTAGCCATATCTTCCTCCGAAGATCAGTCAGAAATCAGAGAATGATCCGGAAAAGCCGCGCCCGGTTTTCCAAACAGGATCGTGTTCACTAGATATAATGCTGAAAGATAGAGGCGCGACGGGCGTTCTTCCAGAGTTAGCGGCCGGGATATCCCATGAACACCAAACCTGACGCGACGGCCACGCCGACGCGCGCATTGCTCGAATCGCTGTTTCGGAGCGCCGTTGCCGCCGCGCACCCGATCGCCTGCCTGCCGCCGAACCTGCCGGCCCCCCCGCAGCGCGGACGCCTCGTCATCCTCGCCGCCGGCAAAGCGGCTGGCTCGATGACCGAAGTCGCCGAACGCCACTATGTCGCGCAGCTGCCGCCGCAGCGGCTCGCCGGCCTCGCGGTCACGCGCCACGGCTACGGTCGTCCGACCAGGCACATCCCGGTCATCGAAGCCGGCCACCCGGTGCCCGACAAAGCCGGCGTTTCGGCGACCAAGCGCGCATTGGCGCTCGCCGATGCGGTCGACGCCGACGATCTCGTCCTTGTCTTGCTGTCCGGCGGCGCCTCGGCGAACTGGATCGCGCCTGCGCCCGGACTGACGCTCGAGGAGAAGCAGGCGGTAACGCGGGCGTTGCTGAAGAGCGGCGCGGCCATCGGCGAGATGAATACGGTGCGCAAGCATCTCTCCCGCATCAAAGGCGGACGGCTTGCCAGGCGGGCCTATCCCGCCAAAGTCGTCACGCTCGCGATCTCGGACGTGCCTGGCGACGACCCTGCGGTCATCGGCTCGGGCCCGACCGTCCCCGATCCGACGACATTGGCCGACGCCCGCGACATCGCCGGCCGCTATCGGCTGGAATTCCCGCCGGCGGTCACGCACGCACTCGAAAACGCCGCCAATGAGACGCCCAAGCCCGGCGACAAAGTCTTCGCCGGCACGGACTACCGCATTGTGGCACGGCCGGACGACGCCTTGCGGGCCACGGCCGAGCGGGTGAGCGCGGCGGGCTACGAATGCGTCATGCTCGGCGGCCGCCTCCACGGCGAGGCGCGTGAGGTGGCGGCCGAGCACGCCCGGCTCGCGCTTTCACTCAGCGCCGAGCGCCGGCGCGTGGTCATCCTGTCCGGGGGCGAGCTGACGGTCACCCTGCGGGGAAACGGCCGGGGCGGCCCCAACCAGGAATATGCGCTGGCGCTCGCCATACGCCTTGGCGGCGCCCCAGGCATTGCCGCGCTAGCCGCCGATACCGATGGGACCGACGGCGGCGGCGGCCGCCCGGACGACCCCGCCGGGGCCTTCCTCGACCTGGCAACCCTTGAGCGCGCGCGGGCGGCCGGCCTCGATCCCGCCGCGTTTCTCGCCGACAACAATTCCACGGGATTTTTCAATGGTATCGGCGATTTGTTCCGGCCCGGTCCGACGTTCACCAACGTCACCGACTTCCGCGCCATCGTCGTTGACAGGCCATGAGATTTGACCGGAATCTGAACCGGACATGAGCGACGGGATCTATCCAAGACGACGAGTGGCGGGCGTGCTGGTGGCGAGCCTGGTGGTGCTGGTGTTGGCGGCATCGGCCGGCCCGGCGGCCGCGGACTTTCGGCTGTGCAACAACACCGCAAGCCGGGTAGGCGTGGCGGTCGGCTACAAGGATGCCGACGGATGGACGACCGAAGGCTGGTGGAACTTGCCGTCGCGCACCTGCGAGACCGTGCTGAAGGGCAATCTCGTCGCCCGTTATTATTATGTCTACGCGATCGACTACGATCACGGCGGCGAATGGATGGGTACGGCCGTCATGTGCACGCGCGACAAGGAATTCACGATCCGCGGCATCGGCGACTGTCTGGCGCGCGGTTATGACCGCAGCGGCTTTTTCGAGGTGGACACCGGCGAGCAGCGCGCCTGGACCGTGCAGCTGACAGAATCGAGCGAACAGTCCCCGCAACATCCGCTGCCGGCGGGCAACCCGCTCACGCCAGTCCCGGCTGTCCCCCCCGCTGCGCCCGGGGCTCGCACGGCGCCCGGCGGTACAGCGGCCCCCGGCACCCCGTCCGGAAGCCAGAGCCGATGAGGCGACGGCGGCGCACCAAAGTGGTGGCGACGCTGGGACCGGCTTCTTCGGATCGCACTATTATCGGCCGCCTGTTCGCGGCCGGCGCCGACGTGTTCCGCATCAATATGAGCCACACCAGTCACGAGAAGATGCGCGAGCTCGTGGAGACGATCCGGGCGGTCGAAGCCGATTGCGACCGGCCGATCGGTATCCTGGTCGACTTGCAGGGACCGAAACTGCGGCTGGGCGGTTTCAAGAACGACTGGGCCGAGATCGACAACGGCCAGGATTTCATCCTCGACAGCGATCCGGCACCCGGCGACTCCACCCGCGTGTACCTGCCCCATCCGGAAATCTTCACCGCCATCAAGGCGGGCGACTCGCTCCTGGTCGACGACGGCAAGCTTCGCCTGGTTGTGACGCAGGCCGAGCCGCAGCGCATCGTCACGCGCGTCAAAGTCGGCGGCAAAATCTCCAACCGCAAGGGCGTGAGCCTGCCCGAAACCGTGATCCCGGTCGCGGCGCTGGCGACGAAGGACATCGCCGACCTTGAAGCTGCCCTCGATGCCGGCATCGATTGGGTGGCGCTGTCTTTCATCCAGCGCCCCGAGGACATCGCCGAAGCCAAGAAGATTACGCGCGGCCGCGCGTCGGTAATGGCCAAGATCGAAAAGCCGCAAGCGGTGACGCGGCTCGACGACATCCTGGATCTCGCCGACGGGCTGATGGTGGCGCGCGGCGACCTCGGCGTCGAGATGCCGCTGGAAAAAGTTCCCGGCGTGCAGAAAGAGATGACGCGCGCCTGCCGCCGCGCCGGCAAACCGGTCATCGTCGCAACCCAGATGCTGGAATCGATGATCACCAGCCCGGTGCCGACGCGCGCCGAAGTTTCCGATGTCGCGACCGCCATCTTCGATGGCGCCGACGCGATCATGCTGTCGGCGGAATCGGCGTCCGGCCAATATCCGGTCGAGGCGGTGGCGACGATGAACCGGATTGCCGAGGAAGTGGAAAGCAACGAGGCGATGTATCTGCCGTCGCTTCACGTCCTGCACACCGAGCCCGAAGCGACCGGCGCCGACGCCATCGCCGCCGCAGCGCGGCAGGTGGCGGAAACGCTCGATCTTTCGGCCATCGTGTGCTGGACCAGCTCGGGCTCGACCGGCATGCGCGTCTCGCGCGAGCGGCCGAAGCCGCCCATCGTCGCCATCTCGCCCATGGTCGCCGCGGGGCGCAAATTGTCGCTGGTCTGGGGCATCCACTGCGTCGTCGCCGACGACGCACGCGATCAGGATGACATGGTCGAGCGCGCCTGCCAGATCGCGTTCAGGGAAGGCTTCGCCCGGGCCGGCCAGCGCGTCATCATCGTCGCCGGCGTGCCGCTCGGCATGCCGGGCGCCACCAACATGATCCGGGTGGCTTTTGTCGGCTCACAATCGTCCGGCGAGGTGTGAGCTTGTCCTCTCCCCGCGGCGGGGAGCGGACAATCACCACGAATATCGCGATGTGCCGGTGCCGGCATAGGTCTGCGAGCCGCCGGCGAATTCGCCGTCGAACTTGGCGAGTAGCACCAGTTCGCGGCCAGGAACAGCTCGGCGCCCGCCGACATCAGCGCTGAGTTTTGCGGGATCGCGGCGCCGTTGACGGTGAAGCTCGCGCCCGGAAGCGATTCGAATACCGCAGCGATCGACGGATTGCTCACCCAGTCGGGGGCCTATGCCAGGCGCGCGCGCAGGATAAGCGGCATGCCGCCGACCAGTGTCGGCGCGTCAAACCGGGAGCCGAGCTCGCTGCGCACAACCGTCGCGCTCATCGCGGCGTAGGAAAGCCCGAAGCCGCCGCCGGTCGGATCGCTCTCGCTGTAATTCGGCGTGTGGAAGTCCTGCGCCTACAAAGCCGCATACGGCGTCACCCCGAAATACGCCGAAGCGATGGCCAGTCTCGACGCGCGCACCGTAACTCTGTGCGTCGAAATTCGTCAGGGTCATGCCGAGGAGGATGACGCAATCTCCTCGACCGCGGCGACGACGCGGTCGGCGGCCTCGTGGTGCAGCATGTGGCCGTAGCCGGGAAGCACGGTCAGCTTCACGCACGGCGCAGCAGCGGCAAGTTTCATGGCGTGGTGCGCCGGCGGGACCAGCGGATCGCGATCGCCGGCGAAGACGATGGTCGGCGCGGCCAGCGCGCCGTAGCGCTCGGCCTGCTCCGCGAGAAAGGCGTCGAGCGCGCCGACATCGGTCCAGTTGGCAAGGAGCGTCGCCGGCCGCAAAACCAGCATCGCCGCGCTGTTGGTAACGTAGCGCGGCGGAATGACCTGCGGCAAAAACGCGGTGCGCGAGCCGGGCCAGATAAAAACCGCGCCGAACGGAAGCGCGAGCGTATGAGCGAAAAACCAGCCAACAGGCGTTGCGAGCAAGGCGTTGAGCTTGGCCATTCCCCAAAGCCCCGGGTGGGTCGGCGGCGCGATGAGCACCAGCCCCATGACCCGTTCCGGATAGTCGAGCGCGAAAGTCAGCGCCAGCGTGCCGCCGAAGGAATGCCCCACGATAATAGCGCGATCGACTCCGAGCCGGTCCAGCACGTCGCGGAGCACTTCAGCCTGATAAGCCGGTGAACCGCCTCCCTCCCCGGCTTGGCGCGCGCTAAAGCCGAGGCCCGGCCGGTCGACCAGGATGACGCGATGACGGACGGCGAGCCGCTCGCCCAGCGCGAGGTGCATGTCTTCGAGATTGGAGCCGGCGCCGTGCAGCAGCACGATCGGCACACCGTGCGCCCCGGAAGAAGGCTCCAGTTCGATCACGTGCTGACGAAAGCCGCCGACATCGATGAAACGGCCGCGCGGCAGATGCGCGCGCTCGATCAGCCGCACGCCGATCAGCGTGACGACGGCCCCTGCGCAAAACACCGCGACGACAACGACAAGAGTGGTCATTGGCCCGATCGTCCGAGACGATTACGCGAAAACGGTGGCGGCCAGCCTATCCGCCAGAGCTCAGAGCGCATCTCCGCTCAGCCATCGTGCTCCCCGCACGTAGAGCCGATCGAGTTCGGGGCCTTCGATGCCGGGCATGTCCGGCTTCACCTTGTAACCGATCCTACTCTGCAAATAGGCGAGGTGACGGTAGCCTTCCGGGAAGCTCTTGAGCAAATCCTGGTCGAGCGCGAGCTTGGCCGACGGATCGACAGGGTCGAGCCGATCCTTCTCGTAGATCGGCTGGCGCAACACCAGGCCCCAGCGGCCGTCGCGCTTCTCGAAGAAATCGTAGAAGCGGCCGGTACAGACCACGTCGCAAATCACGCCCTCGACCGGCGCGCGCTGCGAGATCGTCATCTTGGTTTGCGCGATGCCGCGGTTGCCCGCGATCTCGATCGCGCTGCCGCCGAGAAAGTGCAGGATGCGCACGCCGCGCGCCCAGCCCTCGTCGTTGACCTTGATGAATTCCTCGAAGCCGCCCTGGAACCAGGTGGCCATCATGCGACCCTCGGCATGCCAGACGGTGCGGAAGCGATCCCACAGGCGCGCATCGCGCCACACGGCCCAGGTTTCCACCAATTCGCGGATGGTGACTTTGTCGGCAGCAACGTCGGTCATGGCACTCCCTTTGCGTCACCGCGGGCCGGCGCGACAACGCCGAGACCCGGTGATCCATCTTGGCTTATGCGTGAAATAGTTGGATTGCCGGGTCAAGCCCAGCAACGACGGACAAAGTATCAGATGTCGCGCCCGTCGACCTTCTCGCGCAGCGTCTTCACGACGTCGCCGATGTGTTCGAGGTGGGGATCGACCGCGAGCGCCTTGCGATAGGCTTCGAGCGCATGTTTGTCGTCGCCGATCTCTTGCAGGATGAGACCGAGGCCGGATAGCGCGCCGAAATGGCGCGGCTCGCGCACCAGCACCTCGCGAATGTCGGCGAGCGCGTGGCCGTAATCCTTCTGCATGTAATAGATGGTGGCGCGACGATTCCAGGCTTCGGTATAGCCGGGCTTAAGCTCAATGATCGCGTCGAGGAGTCTGACGGCGAGGTCATAGTCCTTTTCGTCCGCCGCCGCCTTCATCCGCCCCATCAGCAGATTGCAGGTGTCGCTGCCGGACACCATCCACATCGACCAGATACGCTCCTCGATCGCCTTCGCGCTCTCGGCGTCAGGCGCGATCTTCAGCGCCTCGAACAGCGTGTCGAGATTGAAGGTCCGGTCGCCGTGCTCGGGTTGCGGCAAATCGCCGGGCGGCGTGATCCAGTCTGGCGCGGGTGAACCCGCCGGGGGGCTCTGCGCCAGCGCCGGCGCCAGAAGCATGGCGCTGAAGGCAACGGCAGTAAGGAATCGCAGGGCCATCACGCCTCAAGTCTAATCATGGCGCGTGACGCGGCAAGGCCGAAATATGCTCACAGGCGTGTGAACAATGCGGCAGATGCCCTATGGCGGTATTTCGCGGGGCTAGGACGCAGCGCCGGCGCGCTCAGCCCTGGCGGGCTTTGAAGCGGCGGTGCGTCTTATTGATGACGTAAACGCGGCCCTTGCGGCGCACGATCCGATTGTCGCGGTGACGGCCGCGCAGCGATTTCAACGAATTACGAACTTTCATAGCAATATCCCGCCTTTAGGCGGTTGATTAAGGACGAGCCGCCGGCTTGTCAATGAGACGGCACGGGGCCTGCGCAGCGTCTATGCGGCCGCGACGCTTGGCTCCTCGGCGAGGACCTGCGGCTCATCGCCAATCCCACTGCCGGTCGGAAAGCCGGTGATGCGATTGACGATCTTGTTCCAGGCTCGCAGCGCGAAGCCCAACGGCCGGGGCATGCTGTGGCGGCACACGGCGAGCTTCCTGACCTCTTTGGTCACCTGCCAGACGCTGTGGCTGCCGGCCGAAAAAAACGCCACGTCGCCCGGCCCGAGCCGGTGAATCCCGCCCTTTTCATCGGTGACGAATACTTCGCCATCGATAATGTGCACGGTTTCGTCGACCGCGTAATACCACTTGAAACGGCCAGGCGTGCAGGACCAGGCCATCACCGACGATGTGCTGTCTGCGCTGCGCGCCAGACACTTCGCGCGCGCCTGCGGCTTGCCTTCGATGATCCAATCGGGATGAATAGGATTGGGATTGAGGTCGATATTGGCCGGAGCGGCAAACATGAAGGGCTGTGGCATGGCGTTTCCTTTTCAGGCGATGTTTTGAAACCCAGGCTTATCCCGCGGACATGCGCGACGAACCGCGTCGGGAACGATGCACAAGATCCTTCAGCGGCGGCCGCTCCGCCTTGTGACCCTTCAGATGGGCGATCCAGTTCCGGTAGACGTCGATGGCGAAGCGCCGCCACGTGTTTTCGACACCGGCCTCAAGCGCGTCCATCGGAAAATCGGTGATCAGGCTCGGGCGCCGGTCGGTGATGGCCCAGGCGCGAAAGCCGTTCGCAACAACCGTCGCCTCATCGCCGAAATAGCCCTGCGGCAGCGCCGGACAATTCTCGCATTCGCCGCGCAGGAAGCGGCCGACGTCGCGGCGGTATTCGCGCAGCAGCGAGTCGTCGCCGTATTCCGGGTGGCCTTGAAAGAAGACGAATAGAGAAGAATCTTGTTCCGCCTTGACAAATGCATCGACGCCGGCGGCGCCCGAGCGGCTGAGCACCTGATAGCCGGATGAACGGAGCGACGGCTCGGGCAAATCGTTGATACGCGAATGCGGTACGCGCAGCCCTCGTGCCACGCCGGCGAGCAGCGGATGGTCCGCAACCGTTTCGCAATCGAAGACGCCGAAGAGTTTGTCTTCGAGCGGGCGGCGTTCGATGCCATCGGCGTGCAGCACGGCCGCATGGGCTGCCAGACAAGACCAGATCGTCGAAGAAGTATTGTGGCGCGTCCAATCGACCAGCTTTGTCAGTGCCGGCCAGTACGGCTCGTCTTCCAGCCGCGCGGCGCGCGGCTCGGTTCCGCTCACGATCAGTCCGTCGAGCGGCGTGTCCCACAATTCGCCGATATCCCGGTAGCGCGCGGCGATCCCTTGCCGGCCCCCGGCAGCCCGCGGAACCTCCGGAATTGAGAAGAGCTTGAGATAGACGACGACATCGCCCGTTACCGCGCGCAGCAAATCCAGAAATTGCCGCTCGGTCGCCTCGTATGCCGCGTCGGGCATATTGTTCACGAGCCCTACGGTGAGGCAATTCCTGCCGCGCAGGTCGACGGTCGAGCCGGGGCGCATGGTGTCGAGAAAAAGCGGCATCGGCGTCGCGCCCAAATCCTATTCAGCCGCGATCAGCGGCGCTCTGCCGTTCGATTGCGCGGCGGTGAGGGCCTGGTCGAGGTCGGCCAAAATATCGTCGATGTGCTCGATACCGACCGAGAGCCGAATCATCTCCGGCCGCACGCCGGCCTTTTCCTGTTCCTGCGCCGACATCTGCCGGTGCGTCGTCGACGCCGGGTGGCAAGCGAGTGACTTGGCGTCGCCCATATTGACCAGCCGCTTGAACAGCTTGAGCGCGTCGTAGAACGCCATTCCTGCCCCGAGGCCGCCGCAGATGCCGAAGGTCAGCAGCGAGCATGCGCGGCCGTCCAGATATTTTTGCGCCAGAGCGTGATACGGATTGTCGGCAAAGCCGGCATAATTGACCCATTCGACCCGCGGATCGCTGCGCAGGAATTCGGCGACGCGGCGGCCGTTTTCCACATGGCGCTCGACACGCAACGCCACCGTCTCGATGCCTTGCAGCAGGAGGAACGCCGACAGCGGCGCCAGCACGGCGCCGGTGGTGCGCAGGTAGACGCTGCGGCACCGCGCGATATAGGCGGCCGCGCCGAAATGTTCTGTGTAGATCAGGCCGTGATAGGACGCGTCCGGCTCGTTGAACATGCGAAAACGGCGCGCATGCTCCCGCCACGGAAAGCGGCCGGAATCGACGATCGCGCCGCCAAGCGTCGTGCCGTGGCCGCCCATGAATTTGGTCAGCGAATGAACGACAATGTCGGCGCCGTAATCGATCGGACGCAACAGAATCGGCGTCGCCACCGTGTTGTCGACGATCAGCGGAATGCCGTGCCGCCGTGCCAGCGCCGCCAGCTTTTCGATGTCGCAGATGTTGCCGGCCGGATTGCCGACGCTCTCGCAAAAGATCGCACGCGTCTTGTCATCGATCAACTTTTCGATGGCGTCGGCACGATCGGTTTCGGCAAAGCGGACCGCAATGCCCTGGCTCGGGAAAATATGAGCGAACAGCGTGTACGTGGTGCCGTAGAGCTGCGGGATGGAAACGATGTTGCTGCCCATCTCGGCGAGGTTGAGCACGGCATAGTTAAGCGCCGCCTGACCGGTGCTCACGCACAACGCCTCGAGACCACCCTCGAGTTCTGCGACGCGGCGCTCGAGCACCGCGGTCGTCGGATTGCTGATGCGGCTGTAGCGGTAACCTTCGACCTCGAGATTGAACAATGCGGCGCCGTGCTCGGCGCTGTCGAATTCGTAGGCCACGGTCTGATAAATTGGCACCGCGACCGCCTTGGTCGTCGGGTCAGTCTTATAACCGCCGTGTACGGCCACTGTGTCGCTTTTCATGCTTCCCGTCGCGCGATCCCGGAATTCCAGCTGACGTTATCCTCATTTGGTTGCTTTTCCGTGGCGGGAAAAGCCAACAATACGTGGACGGCGGATTAGAAGGAAATAACCTTAATTGCTCCGCCGGACAGCGGCCCCGGAATCCCGATCGCACGGCCACGCAAGCGGGAACGTTAAGCTGTTAAGCAATGGCGAAGCGAAAGATTAACTTTATTAGGCGATCATCGTCGGTATGGCGCTGATCGAGACGGAGCGGGTGAGACGGACGGCCACGGGCAACAACACAGCGTTGCGCGATTGGGTACGCGGGCTCGAAGCGACGGCGCCGATTGCCGCCAACCCGCAACGCCTTCTCTTCCACGTCATCGAGGAACTGGCGCAGACGCAAGGCGATGCACTGGCGCTGCTCTGCGCAGACGAAAGCTTCACGTACCGCGCCCTTGCCGAGCGCGCCAACCGCTTCGCGCGCTGGGCGCTCGATCAGGGCGTCGCCAAAGGCGATGTCGTTTGCCTGATGATGCCGAACCGGCCGGAATACATGGCAATCTGGCTTGGTCTCACCAGCGTCGGCATCGTTGTTGGCCTGATCAATACGCAGCTTCGCGGCGGCTCGCTTGCATATTGTATCGATATCGCGGCGCCGCAGCACGTCATCGTCGCGGCAGAGTTTTTGGCGGGGCTGCACCCGGTCGTAGCGCAACTGACCAGCCGGCCGAAAATCTGGCTGCACGGCGACGCCGAAAACGGCGCAAAACTCGCGCGCATCGATCGCGCCGTCGAGCGACTGTCCGGCGCGCCACTGCAACCGGCCGAGCGCCGTGCAGTGACGATCGCGGATCGCGCACTGTTGATTTACACGTCCGGCACAACCGGGCTGCCGAAGGCAGCCCACGTCAGTCACCGGCGGCTTCTGCAATGGAGCTTTTGGTTTGCCGGCCTGACAAATACCAGACAGAACGATCGCATGTACGACTGCCTGCCGATGTATCACAGCGTCGGCGGCATCGTTGCCACCGGTGCGGTGCTGGTTCGCGGCGGCTCGGTGCTGATCCGGGAGAAATTTTCCGCCCGGCATTTTTGGGACGATATCGTAGACGGCGACTGCACGCTGTTCCAGTATATCGGCGAACTATGCCGCTATCTCCTCAACGCGCCGGCAAATCCGCGCGAGCGCGCGCATCGCCTGCGGGCATGCTGCGGCAACGGACTGAGCGCCGACATTTGGGAGAAATTCCAGGAACGATTCGCGGTTCCGCGTATTCTCGAATTTTACGCGGCGACCGAAGGCAACGTCTCGCTCTACAATGTCGAAGGCAAGGTCGGCGCCGTCGGTCGGATTCCTCCCTTTTTAGCGCCGCGCTTCGCCCTGGTCCTGGTGAAGTTCGACGCCGTAACGGGCGAACCGGCGCGCGACGCCGACGGCTTTTGCATTCGCGCCGCTACTAACGAAGCCGGTGAAGCCATCGGCAGAATTGCCAAAGACTCGTCGCGCGCCGGCGGCGAATTCGAGGGCTATACCGACGCCGAGGCTTCAAAACGAAAGGTCCTGCGCGACGTATTCGAACGCGGCGATGCCTGGTTTCGCACCGGCGACCTCATGCGCATGGATGCAAACGCCTTCTTCTATTTCGTCGACCGGATCGGCGACACCTTCCGCTGGAAGGGCGAGAACGTCGCCGCTTCCGAGGTCGCCGCGGCGATCACTGCATTCCCCGGCGTCAAGCAGGCGAGTGTTTACGGCGTGCGCGTGCCGGGAACCGAAGGCGCCGCCGGCATGGCCGCGATCGTCGCCGACGGCGACTTGGATCTTGCCGAATTCAGCAGGCATCTCTCGCGCGAGCTGCCGCCTTATGCGCGGCCGCTGTTCCTGCGCATCACCGACAGAATCGCGGCGACGACGACCTTCAAGTATGTCAGGAGCGATCTTGCGCGCGAAGGCTTTGATCCTGCGGCGACGAGCGACGCTATCTATTTCGACGACCCGGCAAAAAAAATCTTCGTGCGGCTCGATGACGCGCTGTTTAAGCTTATTGAGGCGGGCAAGGTGCGTATCTAGGACGCACCCATCAGACCCTCTTCTCAGGCCGAATTCCGGCGCTGCAAAGGGTTGCGGAAGTCTACGTGCCTTCTGAATCTGAGCGCATCGATCTGAAATAATGTTCCGCGTGCTGGTAGTAGTTCTCCGCCGCGACCATGTTGCCGAGTTGAGCTTCGGCGCGAGCGAGCGTCAGATACCGCTCATGGTTTCTTTGCGCGTTTTGAAAGTTCTTTGGCTCGGGACGCGCGGAATTCGATGTCCAGCGTGTCGAGCGCGCAGCGGATGAAGCTGGCGGTCTGGGCTGGCGCCAATTCCTTTGGCCATTTTGCATGGCTCACTCCTTGGTAGTTGCGGGCAAAATGCTCCGTGCCCACGCACGAAGGACGAGCAATGATATGCCCGCATACATTCTCCAATAACGAGCCAACGCACTGTTGAAAGCCCGTCTGTCATCCAAGCCGCCACGACAGAAGCGGACCTCGCTGGCGGCCGCGCCGCTCCAATCACGAAATCTCGTACTGGCAGTGGCGATAACGGCCCTCGGAGGAAATCATCCCAATTTCTGGAACTGATCGGTTCAGTCGCCGAGGCAATGCCTGCCACTACGCGCGATATAGATGAACCAAACGTGTACCTTATGAGGACAGCCGAACAAATTGTCAAATATGGCGACGTCACCGCTGATTCGACGTGGTCACGATCGACCGGGAACACGGTGACTTTGGCACAAAAGCGGCCGACGGCTATTGTTTTTTGTCTCCGGCACGCCCATTATCATCCTGAGACAGGCAAGCAGTGATTTGCCCGAACGGCTGCCGAAAAACGGTGACATACCAATTCTTCGTTTCTCTATAACTGGTAGCCATAGCGCCCATCGGCTGGCGCGCTCTTAAACATAGACGCGTTGGTTGTACATATCCGTGCGCCAGTGGCGCGGACGCCTAGGCCATCGGACCGTCAGCCATTCGATCGATAGAGGAACTCCGCATGCAGGTTCTCGTCCGTGATAACAATGTCGACCAGGCTCTCAAAGTGCTGAAAAAGAAGATGCAGCGCGAGGGCGTCTTCCGCGAGATGAAACTCCGCGGCCACTACGAAAAGCCCTCCGAACGGAGAGTGCGGGAGAAGGCGGAAGCTATCCGCCGCGCCCGCAAGCTCGCCCGCAAAAAGCTTCAGCGTGAGGGTCTGTTGCCCATGAAGCCTCGGGTTGTTCCGGGCGCCCCCGGAAGGGGCGGCCCCGCGCGCACCCCTCGCTTCTGATTTTTGGAACAGCCGCCCCTCAGGACGCGGCCGACACTCCAGCTCGCGCCGACTTTCGCATAATACGGGCGATCGAAGCAACGCCGGAAACCGGCTATGATCCATGGCGCGGCGGCCTCGGCTCGCCATCAAACCGGTTGCGCGTTGACGAGAATGGCCGCGACGATACAGGTCTCGTTGCCGCGTACGCTCCACGAATGATTGGTGCCGCGCTGAACCAGAATGTCGCCTGCTTTGAGCAGCGTCTCCCCCTCATCCATGATTGCGTAGATTTCGCCTTTGAGCACGATGATGTAGTCCACCGTATTGGTCTTGTGACGCATCGGGTCGTCACTCGCCTTATCCGGTGCATGCCCGGCGCCGATCGAATCGAAAGCGCGGCCGGCGTCGGCGCGGCCTCGCCATTGCGAGTCCGGCGGGAATTCGACGATGCGAAGCAGCGTGCCATCCTTCGGCGGCTCGAGCCGGACCGGACGGGCCGTCGCGTCGGCGCGGCCCTCATTGCTGGCGGGCGAGCTGGTGGTTTCCCACAGGTCGGTCAGTGCCACACCCGGCATTGACTCCATCTCTTTGACGTTGGGGGCAAGGCCATCGATGAGAAAACAGGATCGTCCCTTCGCATTGTGACCGGTGACGACCCGTCTCACGCGCCACGCCATGTGCATCTCCTTTCGCAATTTATTATTTGCGAAAGGATAGGTCGGACAAATAACCCTGACAATAGCGCGCAGTGGTTGCGGCGGCGTCAACCGCTCAAATGTGCTCG
>Ga0302326_10016903_pt1 | contig 15239 bp, 13 predicted proteins | sample Palsa_T0_3_FD_202264 | JGI IMG/M metagenome (GOLD analysis project Ga0302326, IMG submission 202264) | Peat permafrost microbial communities from Stordalen Mire near Abisko, Sweden - Palsa_T0_3 | ecosystem: Environmental > Terrestrial > Soil > Palsa > Peat permafrost | place: Sweden: Abisko...
GGTATTCACGGGCTGCGCGCGTGTGAGAACTCCAGGTTCCCACCCTTGACGACCTTTGTCGAGGGTGCGATTCCACCACCGTGTCCAGCTAATTTTGTTTGTGTAGTCGGATGGCGGGTGGCCCAGGGCGGGTGGCCCAGGCTTTGATCTCGCTGGCATCAGCAACACAGCGGGTGCCCCGTCCTTCGCGTTCCTTGCGAAGGGCGGGTACCTGCACACCTAAGCAGCACTTCCCGAAGACGAGTGCCCGGGTCGGGACGCATCGCTCTTGCGGCCCTTAACTCCCACAGTTCGCATCGCTTAGGCGGAAGATACGCATGGAACTGTACGTACACAATTGCAGTCACAAAATGTTCCGGTAGGAACATATCTCGCGAATGTTCCGGCCGGAACATTCAACGGAAAGCGCAAAGCCTACCCGCGCAACTCCGCCAGCGCCTTGCGCGCGTCGCTGTTATTAGGATTGATCTTCAACGCCCGCTCCAGTTGCTGCCGCGCCTGCGCGGGCTGGTTCGCCTTTTGGTAAGCCAGCCCCAGGTGATAGTGCACGTTCGGGTCGTCGGCCGCGCCTTTCTTCTCGTTGAGCCGCAGCGATTCCTGGAACAGCTCAATCGCCGATGGATACACGCCCTTCTGAAAATAAGCCCACCCCAAAGTGTCCGCCGCATTGGACGAGTCCGGCATCCCGCGCCGCGCCGTCTGCGCCATCGCCAGCGCCACATCCACGTTGCCGCCCTGCTGCAGCATCACGTACGCCAGATTGTTTGACGCCAGCGGATTATCCGATTGAATCTCCAGCGCCTTCTGGTACATCGCCTTGGCCTGGTCCCAGTTGCTTTGCGATTCGTACATTTCGCCGGCGAGAATATAGAACGCAATCTCGCGCGGATGATCCTTGATCGATTGCTGATACGTAGCCAGCGCCTGGCTCACCGAGCCCTCGGCCGCCTGCACCTCGCCCAGCTTCAACAGCGCGTCGGAATTATTCTTGTCGAGATCGATTGCCTTGCGGAACGCGGCATCTGCGCCGTTCAAATCTTTTTTCTGAAACAGCGCCGTGCCCAACAGATCATAAAAGCCGCCAGTGTTGGGCGACTTGGCGATCTGCGCCCGCGCCGCCACGATAGCCTGATCGGGCTGCTTCTGGAGGAGATACGCATTCATCATTCCCTGCAGCGCATCGGTCGAAGAAGGATCCTTGTCGAGCGCCTGCTGATAAAATCTAATCGCCTCCACGTATTGCTTCTGCAGTTGGTGAAGATTGCCCATTTGAACGTAGGGTGCGGGACTTCCCGGAACGATCTCCATGGCTTTGCGCAAGTCCTGCTCGGCGTCGGAATATTTCTGGCGATTCATTTCGGCCAGCGCGCGCATGAGATAGCCATCGGGAGCGTAGGGCGCGCCTTGAATGATCTGCAGCGCGGTTTGGGTGAGCGCGTCGAGATCGCCGCGGCGAATTTCCAAACCGGCCAAAGCGCGCTGCGCATCGGTAAGCTCGGGACGCAGGCGCACCGCATCGCGCCACTCCGATTCGGCGCGCGCCTCGTTGTGCTGCATATCAAAGGCAATGCCAAGTTGATAATGGGCCACGGAGTTGCCATCATCGTTCTTGAGAGCCTGTTGCAGCGAGTCCACCGCGCCGTTGGCGTCATTCTGGCGGATTTGAATCTGGCCGCGATAAACCAGCGCGTCCACGTCGTGCTGATTTGATTTCAAGACCGCGTTGTTCAGCTTGGTGGCTTCGTCCAGGCGGTTCTTCAGGATCAGCAACTGAATGTAGTTCTTCTTGACTTGGATATCCCTGGGATGCTCGCCGTACAGCGAGGAATACTCAGCCGTGGCTTTGTCGAGATCGCCTGAGGCGGCGTAGAAATCGCCCAGCATGCGGTAGCCTTCGGAAGTGTCCGGGAAGTCGCTCTTGGTCTGCGTCAGGAAGGCTTCGATCTCGGCCTTCTTACCTTCCCTCATGTATAGCCGCACCAGCGCCTCCCGCGGCGTAGGATCTTTTGGGTCGACCTCGATCGCATGCTTGAATTGCTGCTCGGCTTCCGGCAGATGGTTGCGCGATTGATAGAAACCTCCCAGTGCGAGTTGCGCGTTCATGGCTTTGGGAGCGAGTTCGGCGGCCTTCTTGAAATTGCCTTCCGCCTGATCGGGGAGGTTCGCCCGCAGTTGAATCAGGGCGAGATCTAAATACGATTCCGACCGGCTGGGATCGGCGGCGATGCCTTTCTGCATCTCCTGCATGGCCGAGCCCAGGTTGTTTTCGCTGGCGTAATAATCGGCCCAGGCCTGGAAGACCTCGGGATTGGCGGGCTGCTTTTCGCGCAGCAAGTCGAGATGGGTTCGAGCCTGCTTCAGGTAATCCTGGTTCAAGGAACCATCTGGATTGCGGGCTACGACCAGCATGTTGGCCAGGTCGGTGTGGGCGCGATAGTTGTCGGGAGCCAGATCGACGGTGCGGGAGAGCTCTTGAAAAGCGCGAGAGCTGTCGCCAAGTTTAAGGTAGGTCTGACCCAGTTGGTAATGCGCCTGAGCGAAGCGGGAATCGACCTGAACCGCGTTGGCGTACTGAATGGCCGCTTCGCGATACTTGGCCTTGGCGAAATAGCGGTCGCCACTTTCCAGATATTTCTGTTTGCGCACATTGGGATCGCGCGAGCAGCCGGTCAATAGCGTGGCGATGACGAACCCGACGACAAACAGGCGGACAACAACGGAGCGGCTCATGTCTTCTCCAAAGCGAGCGCAAAGGCGCGCCATCCTCACACTTGTGGACACTACACCAAGGTACTGCAACACCGGGTGGGAAGGAAAGTTACTGCCGGCATCGTGGAATGCGGAGCTGGGCATTACACGGATAACTAACTGTTAGTTCAGATATTGCTGACATTTCTGACAACCCTGTCGGAAGCGGAAATGCTCAGTCGTGGCGGCTCGCGTTCGGGACGCTACTTGCGCGCTTGGTTCTCGCTGCAAGGCACCCCGGCCGATTTCCGCAGGCGATTTTCGTTTTTCCGGTCGCGCAATGCAGGACCCGCGATCGCTCCCATTAAGGCCAAGCCCAGCGCAACGTCGAAGGTGGGGAACGAGAAGAGCAGCAATCCGGCCATTAGAAAAACAATAACCGATACCAGCTTGGCATGATGAAGGACATAATCGAAGACGAGGAGGAACATCCCAGCGGGGATTACTGCAAGACAGCAGTAAAAAATGTCGATGAAAACAGAACCGTGCCGAAGGACGAAGCGCCCAACGCCCAGCAGAAACAGCAGACCTCCGACTGCAACGACGATCGAAGGCCCCCATGCGATGTTTCGGGAAGGCGATTCGTCTGGGCTCACGGCAAGTCCTCCACGCCTGCCCCATCGTTTTCATCATGAGGTCCAAGCACTGCCGTACTACCGAACTTTGATGCTGTTGAAGAACTTGTTGGCGTCCCCTTCGGAGCAGTTCGTCCTGCTGTCGCAGATGACGATCCCCTGCCAAATGCGGCTGCCTTGGACGGCGATCCGTTCATACGTCGTAACGCTATATGTAGTTTGTCCGTTCTTGTAAGTGCCCGTTGCCGTGACCGTCCGCGCCGGAAGCCCGCTGAAGATCGAGTCGGTCTTCGGACCGGGCTTGGAGTTATCCATTGTCGCCAACGCCCCGTCTAACATCAAGTCAAGTCCCGTCGCGTCGCCCCGGATGTTAGGGACATCGCTATACAGCACCAGGAAAGCGTCGGCGTCGTTGTGGATGCTCAGAGTGTAGTTGTGCATCGTGGCCGTGCCACCGTTCTTCAGGGTGACGTTCTCGGAAGTGTAGGTGGTCGGGTTTTTGTCCGGCACCGGAAACGTGGCTAAGAAAGCGGGGGCTTCGTAAGGCGTGGCGGCGAATTCCAGGTTTTGCGCCGCGCTTGCGGCAACCGCCAGGGTGAGAAAACCGAGCGTCATTCGCAGGAATCGCATGAGATCGATCCCCTCCATTTCACAAGTGTGCTAACGAGGCTCAATTCTGCCAGCGGAGGCGAGCGGTTGATAGGTTACTTTCGGTCACTTCAGAGTTTCGGAGATGGGGCCCGCTCAGGCACTTGCCTGGGACCGGTTTCCGATCCACACCCAGATGCCGGCGACGATCAGCAGGGCGAATGCGATGGGACCGTGAGGCATGGTGTGGCTCATCTGGAGTTCCCAGCCGAAAGCCGCGAGCACAATCGCGGGAATCCAGGAAGCCTTGCGGTCGAGCAGCAGTGCAACTGCGAGCAGCAGCGCCGCGTAGAATGCCGCCCATGAACCGGTGAGGCTGACAAATGAACTCACGCCGCCCACCCACGAGTCGACCCACGTCGCGTTGAGCACGTTCACCACGCCGGCGAGCTGATCGGGCGACAGTTTTCCCTGGCTCGACATAGATTGGGTAACAAGGATCGTCCGGGCCAGGCCGAAGCCGCCGATGGAGTCAAGCGCGGTGTAATAGATAAAGAAGACAAAGGTCGCGATGCGCGAGAGCCACGCCAGCAATAACACCAACAGATTAGTGCTGGCGTTAGTGAGGCTGGCGAGAATCCAAAGCCCGATCGCCACCAGCGCCACCATGGGCGTCTGAATCATGTGCAACCAAAACCACCACTGCGGGCCAAAGTACGCCAAAGCTTTGAATTCTGGATTGTATGGTTCCGGCTTCGACAGGTACTGGTACATTCCCGGCCCCGGAGCAAAAGTGAAGTTAGCGGGGTGAAACAGTTCGATCACGAAGAGGACCAGAGGCGCTCCGAGCAGGCATATCCACCAGAGAATTGTTGTAAGCGTACGGTGACGCATAGGTTCTCCTTGTCGACTAAGGTTGGAGTTTGTAAGTGCTCTCTTGATTCTCACTCCTGAGCGGTAACTACCTTTCCCGAGGAAGTATACTCCCGATGTGGGATTTGGGACGCGCCGGGCGGGCTACTCGATTGGTTGAAAGCGGATTGACGATGCTTTGCGATGAGCTATCATTAGCGCTCGCAAGCAGCGTCTGGTATCTACATTTGAAACATCCCCGATTGGCTATCGGGGATGTTTTGCTTTGTCCTTCTGAACGAGCCCGCAGATTAGCAGAGCGTCCGAGGAAGCTTCCCACGCGAGATCCCTCACTTGGCTGAAGTGCGCCGAGTTCGGGGTGACGCCTTCTGAAAGAAATCCTTTCGCGCGGACCGATCCATTGTTTTCTATTTCGCGGCAGCAGCCTTGCGGGCGCTCCACTTCCAATACAAATATCCCGGAACGCCGACGAGCACGATGGCGGAACTCCAGAAAGCTTCGGTGGGGCGCGTGACGATGGTGTTCAAGATCCAGGCAGCGCCGATCAGGATATAGGTCGCGGGCAGCCAGGGATATCCGGTGCAGCGATAGGGACGCGGAATTTCGGGGCGCTTCCAGCGTAGAAGAAACATCCCGATCACGGTGAGCGTGTAGGAGAGCACCATGCCGAAGATGACATAGGTATAGAGCTGATCGTAGCGACCGCTGACGGTGAGCAGCGCGGCCCAGACGCCTTGTCCGATCAGGCTGAAGGCAGGCGTGCGCCACCGGGGATGAATAACCGCCATGCGTTTGAAGAAGACGCCATCTTGCGCCATGGCGAGATAGACGCGCGCGCCGGAGAGCGTGCAGGTGGCGGCGGCGCTGAAGCATGAAATCGCAATCATGAGCGAGAGCGCGCCCGCGGCGCGGGGAGAAAACAGCGTGGCGGCAGCGGCGTGCGCGATGGTTTCGTGCTGGGCGATATCGGTGAGCGGCAAGGCGTAGACGTAGGTAACGTTCATGGCGACATAGATCGCGCCGACTACGAGAACGCCGAGAACCATAGCCAGCGGCACATTGCGGCGAGGATTCTTGACCTCGCCCGCGACCCAGGTGATGTAGACCCATCCGTCGTAGGCCCAATAGACGGCGATCAGGGCGACGCCGAACGCCGAGATCAACTGCGTGGGGTGAAGTCCCATGGCGAGTCCGACGCCGTGCGAGCGGAAATGCGACCAATCGCCTTTGCCGATGGCGAACCCGAGAAGGACGAAGGCGGCCATGGCGGCGAACTTGGTCCAGGTGGAGAGATTCTGCAACAGCGTGCCCCAGCGCAAGCCCACGACGTTTACATAGGTGAGGACGGCGATGAGGAGCAGACCGAAGAGATGTGCGCGGGTGAATGCGATTCCGGCGAGGGTGAGGATGACGTGATCTTGCGAGACGATGGGGAAGACTTGCCCTGTGTACGCCGCCGCAGCGACGGAGAGGGCGGCGATGGAGCCGCCGTTGGCGACGCTGAACAGCATCCATCCGTAAAGAAAGGCGACGAGGTCGCCATAGGCTTCGCGCAAATAAATGTATTGGCCGCCGGAGTCGGGAAACATCGAACCCAGTTCGGCGAAGGCGAAGCAGGCGCACAGCGAGATGACCGCGCCGAGCACCCACACCAGCAAGAACAGCATGGGCTGCGGCAGAGGGCCGGCAATGTCTTTGGCGGTGAGAAAAATCGAGGAGCCGATGATGCCGCTGACCAACAGCAGAACGGAGTCGAGCAGGGTGAGTCCGCGGACCAGAGTGGGGTTTTCGGAAGATGCGGGAGGATCGGTTGTGGGCGCGGCAGGGGTGGAATCCATTAGCCGATTCCGAGTTCGTCGGGAGATTCCAGCGGCGTACCGCAGCGGCGGCAGATGACGGAAGAGCAGTCGCCGCAGGTAAGCGGATCGTTGACTTCTCGCGCGCAGTTCGGGCAGTACAGCGATCCGGGTCGCGGCTCTGGTGGAGGATTCTGAGGGCGTGTCGCCATGAAGAGGAAAACTGTAGCATAGAGAAGCAGGAAATTCACAAAGGGAAATCAACTTGGCCGATAAACCGCTCACTCCCGACGAAAAGTTGCAACAGGAATTCAACTGCTGGGCCGCGGCTGGCGAAGGCGCGAAGATGGAGGGACATCATCTCGACATTACTGCGAAGACGATTCGCCGGATGGAGTTGCGTCCGGGGGAGCGCGCGCTCGACCTGGGATGTGGGTCGGGATGGGCGACGCGGCTGCTGGCGCGGCTGGTGGGCGAAGGGCCGGATGGTTTTGGGCAGGTGGTGGGGCTGGATGTTTCGGATGAAATGATTCGCGAGGCGCGGGCGGCGTCGAAGGATTTCGACAATGTGCTTTATGTGTGGGGATCGGCGCAGCAGATTCCGTGGGAAGAAAACTTTTTCGACAAAGTGCTGTCGGTGGAGTCGTTCTATTACTATGCCGACCAGGATCGCGCGCTGATGGAACTTTTTCGCGTGATGGCGCCGCGGGGAAGGTTATTCATCCTGATCAATCTATACAAAGACAATCAGTATTCGCTGCAGTGGGTGGACAAGCTGAAAGTGCCGGTACAGGTGCGTTCGGAGGCGGAATACGTCGAGCTGCTGAAGAAACATGCTTTCGAAAATGTTGAGGCGTGCCGTATTCCCGATGACACGCCGACGCCTGACGACTATCAAACGAAATCATTCCACAGTCTCGACGATCTGCGGGCATTCAAGCGCGAGGGCGCGTTGCTGCTGATGGCATCGAAGCCCGATCTGCGCACGCCAGCGCCGGGATACACGATTTACTGAGGGTTAGATCTCGCTGCCGTCGTCATCTTTGTCGCGGTGGCTGAGGTCTTTCGCGGGACTCAGAGCGCGGCCATCCGAGGCGTGGCGGATTTCGATCCGGCCATTTACGTTTTCCAGCTTGATGTGTGGGCCACCGTTGCCGAGTTCGCCACGCAGGTCGTGGCCGACGAAGCTGTGATGATTCACGTGCAGTCCGAAGTCGTTATCGATTCCGCCGGAAACCGTGCTGGCTTCAATTTCCGCTTTGGAGTCGGAGGGAATCGTCAAATCGAGCGAACCGTTGACGGATTTCAGCTCGACGGATGAACCGGAAAGCTGGTCGAACTTCGCGTCCAGATGGCCGTTGATGGTGGAGAGGTCGGCGCGGCCGGAAAGATTGTGCGCTTCCAGTCTGCCGTTGATGCACGAGGCATGTACCTCGCCAGTTACGCCCGCGATGTCGAGCGAGCCATTGATCAGCTTGATTTCGTCGAGCCGGGCGGTGCGGGGCACGGTCAGCGTGTATTCGACGCCGGCGGGATTATTGTGCGAGCCCCAGTTGAAAGTGAGATCGTGGTCGGGATACTTAGTGCGAATTGAAAGATGATTGCCGCTCGAATCGATATCGATGCGAGCCTCATCGAGCCGCTCTTTCGAGTCGGCATATTTGACCGCATCCACTTTGACGTCATTCCGGTCCCAGGTGGAGATGTGAACCGCGCCGTTGATGTTGTCGAGTTCCACGCTGCCGTTGGGAGCAAGGGCGTAGGTCTGATGGAATTCTTCGGTGAATGCGCCACGACGATCGGAAGCGTTAGCGCCCGGACTGGATATAAGCATCGCGCAGAAGGTTAGGACGAATGCGGACCGAGCTTGCAGTTCTTGGCGGCGATTCATAGGACCTCCGTTTCAAGACATTAGACGCAACGGCGGGCAGATGGTGAGAGCCCAGACCGAGAAAAGTTGTTTGCCTGCTATATATACGGAGGTTCTCGCGGAAATGTTCCGGTCATTTCCGCACGGCAGTTTGGATAACAGATGGATCCTTCTTGCCCGCTTCGGTGAGCAGATAGACTCCGAGGATCGCCATCTCCGGCTCGATGGCATGGCGGTAGCGCTGACCGGGATAGACCACGTAGTAGATCGCCGGGTAGAGCAGGATCAGCCAGAACAGCAGCCAGGCACCGGGTTTGCGCTGGCGCAGAGCGCGCCCCAGTCCCCAAAACATGAGTACGGAAGAAGCCAGGAAGAGCGAGTTCTTCACTTCCGCCAGCCACCAGATTTGTGCCAAGCGCGGCGGTCCGGCCCAAAAGTAGACGAAGCGCTTAAGGCAGAGCACGGCGAAGCGCTCGTAGTCGGCTTTGATGTAATCCAGCGCCTGGCGCTTGCGCATTTCGATATACGCCGGTTCGCCCATGCCCGTGTACTTGCGCATGGCGTAGAGATCCTGCGTGGGATGCAAATACTGCATCCAGGTGCCGTCGGCGCCGGTGCCATTGCCCAGGCGAAGTTCCGCGCCGAGATTATCGCGGATAAAAATGAACTTGCCGAAGGTTCGATAGTTGCGCACCGTCCAGGGAGCGATGCAGGCAATGAAGATCAATGAGGCGAGCGCCACGCCGGCAAGCGATGGTTTGTGCCGCCTTGCGCGGCGATACCAGGCCCACAGTCCCGAAGCCGGGAGGAACGCGATCAGGACCGTGCTGTTCAGCGCCGCGATTGCCCAGAGGAGTCCGAACCACAGCCATGGTCTCAAGCCGTCGCGTTCTTCCATGGTAAGCGCCAGCCAAAAGATGACGGCCAGCAAGAGCGCCGACAGACTGGTCTCCCAGACCCAGCGCGTGCACCAGTACATCACATAAGGAAGCAGCGCCCAAGTCCAGGCAGAGCCGACCGCGACTTTTTCGGAGAAAATCCGCCTTGCGACAAGAAAAATCGGAATGCAGGTCAGCGCGGAGAAAATGCTGTTGATGGTGAGCAACACGAAAGCCGATGCCCTCGAATAAATGCCAAAGATATGAAACACACCGGCGGTCAGGTACGGGTAAAGCGGAGGTTCCCATGCGGTGGGACCGGTGGGCGCGCCAAAAGCATTGCTGAAGCCGTGCCCGGACGCGATTGAGGCGCCGATGCGGCCCATCTCCCAACCGAAGCCGAAGTTCTCTTCGGCGCTCTTGAACTTGTAGGTGTGGCCGACGATGATCCAGCCTACGCGCAAAAACAAAGCGATGGCTACCATCCAGAACTGCGACGCGCGAATATGAGCCCACGCATTGATCAGCAGAATGGGAGCGGGGCCGGGGCCGGCGGCCGCCGTGGGTCTGGAGTCCATGGATGATTCTATTTGTAGCCGAGTAGCGACTCAGGGGCAAGCGGGCAAGCCAGTGCGGCGGGGATATCGGATCACCTCGAGGCGGCCGCAGCCATGATGCGTGGCCGCTTCGGGGTTATGCTGACGCCAGCCTTTTTCGAATCGATTTTGAATTGCGCCACCAGAGCGTTCAGCTCCGTCGACACCTCCGCCAGTTGGTCCGCGGCCTTCTGGGACTCTCTCGCGTTCGCCGAGGTTCCCTGAGCAGCCTGCGCCACGCCGGCAATATTGTTGGAGATTTCGCTCGCACTGGCCGCCGCTTCAGCCACATTGCGGGACATCTCGTTGGTGGTGGCGCTCTGCTCCTCTACCGCTGTGGCAATGGTTCCCGAAATATCGCTGATCTTGTGGATCACTCCATGGATTCCTCCGATGGCATCCACCGCCCTTTTGCTGTCTTGCTGAATTGCCGCGATCTTGCGGCCGATGTCTTCGGTAGCCTTGGCCGTCTGCTTGGCGAGCTCCTTGACCTCGTTGGCGACCACAGCGAAGCCTTTGCCTGCCTCGCCGGCCCTTGCGGCCTCGATGGTGGCGTTGAGGGCGAGCAGATTAGTTTGCTGCGCAATGGAAGTAATTACTTTGATCACGTCGTCGATCTCCCCGCTGGACTGCCCCAGCTTGGTGACCGTGGCATCGGCCGCTTCGGCGTTTTTCACGGCGTCTCTGGCGACGGCGGCGGCTTCATGGGCACTGCTGGCGATGCTCTGAATCGTGGTAGACATTTCTCCGGCGCCGGTCACGACGGTCTCCAGGTTGCGCGTGACCTGCTGGACGGCTGTGGAGACCACGTTAGCCTGCGCCGAGGTCTCCTCGGAGTTGGCCATAATCTGCTGCGTCTCGGTCGAGATTTGTTGGCTGTCGTTGGTCACCCGGGTCGCGGTGGCCGCGATCGATTGGATCATCTCACGCAAACCGTTCTTCATCGTATTTAATGCCGCCTCAGTCTGGCCAATCTCGTCCCGGGAACTTACCTCGATGTCGGCAATAGTTAGATTCTTAGCGGCAATCTCCTGGGCTAGGCCGAGCATTTGCGACATGCTCTGCGCAATCGAGCGGCCAATAAGAATGGCGGCGAAAGTTCCAATGACCAAACCGGCCATCACCAGACAGAGGGTGATGAAATTTGCCTTCGCTTCGGTTGCGTGTTCGGCGTCCAGGCTTGTCTGCGCGCGCTCTTTTTCCCGAACTTCGAGTTCGGCCGCGACGTCGGACACCTGTTTGATGGCAGCTTCTTCCTTCGGGCCAAAAGCCATGTCCGTCGCTTCATAGTTGCGGCTGGCTTGGCGAAAGGCAATCTCCTGGTCGGTGAGAGCGGAGACCTGCTTCGCGCTTTCCTCGAACCTGGATACGATTTCTTTTCCCTTGGGGGTAATCAGCATCTTCTTAATCGCATTTAATCTTTGCTCGACGCCCTGCTTGGCCTCCGCATACTTTGGCAACGCGGCTGCCTTACCATTAAAGACGTATTCATTTGCCGCTTGGATCTGCTGCAGCACCGCGGTGTCGATCAAGATGGTGTGCCTTTCTTTGTCCTGGTCGTCATTGGCTTCCTCGGTGACGGCTTTCACCCTGAGACTGGCGTAGTAAGCCGAGGCTCCCATGGTCACGAGCATGCACAGCAGCAAGCCAAACCCTACTGCCAGTTTCATCTTGAGTCCCAAACGGTTCATCGCTTCTCCTCCAACCCGAAGTGTTTGTAGTCATGGCTGTGCATGTACCGCGGCTTTGGGGGCGAGAGCCCCCGCGGGGTTTGTCGCGGTCCGATAACCTGCTTCGCACTATCGTCTAGGAGACTATCGGCACAGAGCGGATTCTCTTCAATGCCGGAGTCTCCGATTGACACCTCCGGCGGCCCAACCTAGACTGGCTAAGTTCGGCATTCTGGGTTCCGCAAAGCGGAGTTCGGCAATCGGCGAGAAGTTGCCTTTTCAGGACTGAGGAATTTGCCATGGGCTGGCTGCAAAACAAGTTCGAAAAGAATTTCATGATCAGCACGGTGGACTACGTGTTCAACTGGGCGCGGAAGTCCGCGGTATGGCCGATGACGTTTGGATTAGCTTGCTGCGCCATCGAGATGATCGCATCATCCACGGCACGGTTCGATATCGCGCGCTTCGGTTCGGAGGTATTTCGTCCCAGCCCGCGGCAGAGCGATTTGATGATCGTTGCCGGCACCGTGACCTTGAAGATGGCGCCGGTGGTGAAGCGCATCTATGACCAGATGCCGGACCCGAAGTGGGTGATCTCGATGGGCGCGTGCTCGTCGGTGGGCGGACCGTTCAATACTTATGCCGTGTTGCAGGGTGTCGACAAGATTGTGCCCACGGATGTTTATGTCACCGGCTGCCCGCCCCGGCCCGAGAATCTTTTTTACGCGCTGCTCAAACTGCAGGACAAAATCGATACCATGACGCTGGCGAAGAAGCCCACGGAAGTGCGTCTTGATCCGAATATGATGGAAGCGTTTAAGAGGCAAGTTATGATTGCCCAAACTTTGCAGCCGAAATGACAGAGATCCTTCGCTGCGCTCAGGACGACCGCTGGGCGCGGTCGATTTCAAGCGGCAAGTGATGATCGCGCAGACGCTGCAGCCGAAGTAACCGCGTTTAGCGGGCGTGAGCGAAGCGGGATCCCGCTGCGGTCATCCCTTCGGCAGGCTCAGGGCAGGCTCTGAGCGAAGCGAAAGGATCTCTAGCCCTTAGCTCTCAGCCGTCAGTAAGATTAATGTGGGACAGCCGCCTTCGGCTGTCCGCCGAGCGAAGCTCGGCAACTGTGCTCAGGACTCCCTAGACCCATATGGCGAACTTCACGAAACTCACCACCGAAACCGATCTCCCCCCCAACGACGAAGCCAAAGAATTTCCCTGCGGCGACAAAACCATCTGCGTTGCCAACGTCAACGCCATCTACAGCGCCATGGACAACGTCTGCCTGCATCGCGGCGGGCCGTTGGGTCAGGGAATGATCGAAGGCGGCAAGGTTGTATGCCCGTGGCACGGCTGGGCGTACGATCCAAAGACCGGCGCGGCCGAGCAGAATCCCAGCGCGAAGGTCGCCGTGTATCCGCTTAAGATTGAGAACGGCGACGTGCTGATCGAGATCTGAGCGCCATGGCTGACTCCCATGAGCCCGGTCACTCACTTCTTCACCGGATGGGTATTCGCAAACTGCTTCGACCTGGAGCGGAGAGACCGTGCCTTGGTCACGCTGGCGTGTGTCGTGCCCGATATCGACGGCCTCGGCATTATTCCTGAATTGCTTACTCGAAACTCGGCTCACCCCCTGTTGTGGTTTTCTTTGTATCACCACTCCCTGCACAACCTGGCGTTCGCGCTGGTCGTTGCGGTGATTGCGTTCGCGCTGGCTGTCCAGAAGTGGAAGACGGGATTGCTCGCGGTCCTGAGTTTTCATGTGCATCTGTTTGAGGATGTGATCGGTTCTCGTGGCCCGGACGGCTACCAATGGCCGATTCCCTATTTAGCGCCGTTCTCTTCGTCGCTGCAAGTTATCTGGAGAGGACAGTGGGGTCTCAACTCGTGGCAGAATATCCTGATCACGGTAGTTCTCTTGTCGATCACACTATGGCTGGCATGGCGGAGAGGATTTTCTCCGCTGGAGATGGTATCGGCAAGGGCCGACAATTCGCTGGTCGAGGCCCTGCGGCGGCGCTATCCCAGAAATCTCAAGAACTTTGAAGGCTGATTCTCGTATCCCGGAAACACTTCATTCAGATTCTTATTCCCCATGTGTCGGGCGACAGCTTCGCCCAGCACTTGCCGGAAATCCGTAGTCAGCGCCAGATCGCGCGCTTCGTAGAGCTGCGATTGATCGAGGCCGGGCCAGCGTCCGTAGACCTTGCCGCCCTTTACGGGGCCGCCTAAAACGAACATCACGTTGGCGTGGCCGTGGTCGGTGCCGCGATTGCCGTTTTCGCGCGCGGTGCGGCCGAATTCCGACATGGTCACGACCACCGTGTCTTCCCCGAGATCTCCGAGATCGGTCCAGAAGGCGGCGAGCGATTGCGAGAAGTCGCGCAAGACGTTGGCAATTTGACCCTCGGTTGCGCCTTCGTTGACGTGATGGTCCCATCCGCCGATATCGGCGAACGCGACCTGCACGCCGAGATTCGCCTTGATAAGCTGGGCGAGTTGGCGCAGGCTGTCCCCGAAGCGTCCCTTGGGATAATCGGCGCCGGGCGCTGGCTTGTACTTCGACGGATCCGCCGACTTCAGCATCTTGACCGCGTCGAAAGTTTCTTCGCCGGTGCCGTGAAGCACGGAGTCGAGCGAGTGGTCGTACATCGCCTCGAACGCGCTGGCGGCTGGCGATGCTTTCGGATTGCGTCCGCCGACCGAGAAGTCGTTGATGTTGGTCATCGCGATCGCCGGCTCCGCACCACTCAAGATGCGCGGGAGCGACGGGCCCATGGCGATGGCTTGAAAGGGAGTTCTTTGCCGCGCCGGCGTTAGATTGTGCAGCGAGCGGTTGAGCCATCCGTCTTCCGTCGACTTCACCCCCGGAGTGCCGGATTCCATGAAATCCTGCGCGTCGAAGTGGGAGCGGTTGGGGTCGGGCGATCCGGCGGCATGCACAATCGCCAGTTGACGCTGCTGCCAGAGCGGCTGGAATGATGCGAGCGAAGGATGCAGGCCGAAGAAGCCATCCAGATCGAGCACCGCCTTGCGCGGAATATTGATGCTGGGCCGCATCGCGTAATATTGCGGCTCGGCGTGGGGAACCACGATGTTCAAACCATCGGCCGCCCCGCGCTGGAAGATCACGACCAGTCGCTTGTTGCGTAGGCCGGGCTGGGCCGCGCCCATGGCGGCGCGAGCCAAAAAGCTCGGCACCGCCGCCGTGCCGACGACGGCGAGGGCGCTGTTCCGAAGAAAGACGCGACGTGTGATGGACATAAAACACAGCTCCTGGCTCTTAGCTCAACTCCATATCGCGAAGTCTGTCTCTTATGCCGGAGCCATAGGATTCAAGCCAACAACCAATAGCCAAAAGCTATCTCCTCTGAAACTCCGGCGAGCCCAACAGCAAGCCTGCGATTGTATTCACGTCTGTAGCACGCGGCGTGCTCACGGGCTTGCGTGCTCCCGCCTTGTTTGCTTGCGCCCCATTCGTTGCCGCCGCATCGATCTGTGCCGTAATCGAGTCGTGCGTCTGCTTGGATACGTCTCCCGCGAGCAGGCTGGTCTCCAGCGTTGCAAGAGCGACAGCAGAATCCGGCGGCGGATTGGGCGGAGTGCTTCCGGCCAATTGCGCCGCATCCACCTTCACCCCCTTGA
>Ga0302326_10016906_pt1 | contig 15239 bp, 11 predicted proteins | sample Palsa_T0_3_FD_202264 | JGI IMG/M metagenome (GOLD analysis project Ga0302326, IMG submission 202264) | Peat permafrost microbial communities from Stordalen Mire near Abisko, Sweden - Palsa_T0_3 | ecosystem: Environmental > Terrestrial > Soil > Palsa > Peat permafrost | place: Sweden: Abisko...
TGAATCGCAGCCAATTTCATTTCCTTGGTGAACTTCCTTCGAGACATTCCCATGAGTCGAATCCTCCATCTAATGATTTTCGACTCTTAACTGGTTGTCTCAAATTTGGGGGCAAGTCCAGCGAGTCCGGTGTAGATTTGCGAGTTGTTCCCACTGAATGTCGTGGCATCGAATGGCACCTCGATCTCAATGCTCCCGCTAATCGCCGGAACCGCTGCTTCGTAGTAGCTACCGTCCGAACCCAGACGGCGCAAGACCGCTTGGATAGTGATGCCGGGTTCTGAAGTGATGATAGCCGACCCGAATACCGGGGGGCTCGTGGTTGGTGTGCCGAATTCATATAATTCCGCACCACCTGCAAACACCGCCTCAGAGAGAGTGGTGATACTGCCGAAGTTTCCAAATGGCACCGCAACAGGATTGCCATTCCCGTCGTGGAAAACAATCGAAAACTTTGCGGCGCTGGTACTCGTATTGATCACATAGAAATCAGTTACGAAGGATGCGCCCACACCAAAGTCCGGGATGATCTTCGTGGCGGTTGAATTGCTGGCGGGAAGCGATATTACGGGCAACGAGGAGAGGGCGTTGGTACCCAACGCACGCGTTGCAATTGCCCCAATCAGTGTGTTCGAGGTGCAGTCGAACGTTCCTACTTGGCCTTGTACGAGAGGGAACATATAAGCCGCCCACTGCCCTAACGGATTCAGCTGCGGCACGGAGATTGCATTCGAGATGACATTCCCTCCCGCGTCCCTAGCCGTACACGAAACATTGGCTGAATTGGAGGCGTCCAAGTTCGCGATGGCAAGACCGGTATAAATTTGAGACCCGTTGCCGCTGAATATGGTCGCGTCGAACGGCACCGCTATCTCATAGCTTCCGCTCACCACCGGCACCGCCGCTTCGTAATAGCTTCCGTCCGAACCCAGGCGCCCGCAAGACTGCTTGGATCGTGATGCCAGGGTCCGAAGTCACCGAGGCGGACCCAAACACCGGGGGGTTCGTTGTGGGCGTGCCTGCTTCGTAAAAGCCCGACCCACCCGGGGGGATCGAGTTGGCAAGCGTGGAGAGATTTCCTAAACCAACGAACGGCAACGAAACCGGATTGCCATTATCATCGTGAAAGGCAATCGAAAACCTTGCGCTGCTCCCACCGCTATTAATCACGTAGAAATCCGTAACGAACGAGGCGCCAACACCAAATTGTGGAATTACGCCGGTGGGAGAATCGCCTGGGACGCTTTGCGCTGTTACTGTCACAGTCGTCGAAGCGGTTGCGCTACCCGTAGCGTTCGTAGCCGTCAGAGTATATGTCGTTGTCGCGGATGGCGACACGGACTGAGAACCGTCAGCGCTTACATTTCCAATGCCCGGACTTATCGACACATTAGTGGCATTATCAACCACCCAGTTCAAAGTGGTGCTTTGTCCGACTGAAATCGAATTGAGAGTCGGGCTGAATTCGGTAATGACCGGCACTCCCGTTGAAGTGGAACTAGGATCAATCGAACCCTGTATCAACGAATAAATGGAGCTGAATTTAGAAAACCTGGCAAGATAGGGGGTAATACCTACCGAACAGCCCGAAACACCTGCTTGGTACGCATAAGGGACGTCGTTCATTACTCCTCTCACGAAGTCGTTCTCGTCGAATAACCCAGATCCGGACGAGCCGTGGTCTACATATCCCGAAACGGCCTGAAAGTCAGCCGTGCTGCTGTACAGGGTTGTGGCCGACAGAGATGCGAACTGCTTGGGGAGGTTGTCTGGATCGCTGATGTTATAGAGCGTCAGGCCGACAGTGATGTCGTCGTTCGGGTCCCATCCCGAAAGAGTCGTCTGCGCATTTACAGGTTCAAGCGTGACAAGGGCATAGTCCAGCGTTTCGGGCTGATTGGGCTGGTAGGCAGCGGAGACAAACTGCGCGACACTCGTATATGGAAACAATTGTTGCATGATTGCTGCCGAGCCGGTGGGCTCCTCCACGTCGTCCGCTGTGTCGCCGCAGAACTGGGTCTGAACATTGAAGTAGGCGGTGGTAAGTGCCGCGTCCGATGCATCAGTAATGCAATGTCCCGCCGTCAGCATCCAGAGCGTTTGTGATTTCGCCCGATCAGTGATCATGACTCCAGTGCATACAGAGTCTCCTATGACGAGTAAGACCACACTTGGAAGCTGCTGCTGTACAAAGGCGTTGTTCGAGTAGCACATCGCGTCTAGAAAGCAGCTCGTGTCAATAGCGACGGATGCTGCCACTGTGGATTTGAAGTGACCGAATTGCCAGATGTGAACGATCTCAGCAATCTCGAAGGGAGGATTGCCGATTGTGTGCGAGCCAGCGGCTGGCTGAAATTCAATGGTCACTCGATCTCCAAAAATGATGGCAGTCTCTAGTTCGTGATCACCATAGCTTGAACTCTTGAAAGGCCCGACAATTTGAGGTTGCGCTGGATTACCGTTGTGAACCCATAGTTGACCGCCCTTAGGATCGAACTTTCGGATATGCACGCGGATGCCCAAGGCGCCGGGGTCGACGACTTCAAGGCGCCAGATTGGCCTCACGAGCTCCGCCGACCAAGCGCCATGCGCAAATGGATTAGGTTCCGGAAGCGTACGCGAGGTTCCTATTCTCCGCCCCCTGGGACCATTTGATGTAATTTCAGAGGGTTGCAAGGCAGGCATCACGAGCGGCGTTAGTGGAGCGAGATTCAAACCGAAGGATGGCGGTTTTGTTAAGTTCGCTTGGCGGCGTGCAGGTAAAATGTGGCCTTTGGCGGGCGGAACTTGAGCAATACAGGTTGGTGCCAGAATCCAAAGCGCAGCGACTAACGTTCCGACCGCCTCTGCCGTTAAACGAACTTGCGTAATAAAGCTCCGTTTATCGAACATCATCGGGTTGAAGCTCCAAGCCATCTGCTGGCAGAAATTACGTCTAGTTGAATTTCGTGAGCCTACCACGATCGGACATCGCTGTCGTCATCCAAATGGATGAGGCGCTTAAGCGAAAGACATCATAAAGGCCCGTGCGCAGGGATCGCTGACGAGCGGCACTCCAACGCCCGCCCGCCTGAGTGACGTGACCTCCGTTGGCGATGGCCCTGACAACGTCGGCCTTCGAGGACGTTTCAAATGGATCTCGCCCCGAACCGGCGTGGGATTACGCCAAGAGGTCCGTAGGGTCACATGCTTTGGGTGGATCGCAGCGCGAAGATCGCTTCGGTGAACGCAGCTCCGTAGCGCGCCCTTGCACGAATCGATGTCAAACCGCTCAGTCTGTGAGGTCCCTATCCAAATCAACCCGTAAGTTCTAATTCCTCTTGCGAGCGTTTGTGTTCCCCGATTGAGGACTTCATTTTACTAGCTGGGATCAGGCGGCCACTGCAGGAAGAGTTCCTGGCTACAACTATTCACGAATTGCGCCCACGCGATGTACCTTGCCGTGCCCGTGGTGTTTTCGTATGCCTCAACCCACTGACCGTTGGAGCGGCAATCTTCGCCCCCGCGCCAGGACCCGTCTGCACCCTGCGTGAATTCCTTGATCACCACCAATTGTGAGCAACGATTCGTGAAGAAGAACCACGTGCCGGCACCGGTCGGGTCCAGTTTCGCACTAGCGGCGATGCACTCGTCATGCAGCGCCATTGGAAGAGTGCCTGGATTCGCGCTGGAAATACTTCTTTGTGCGCCGAGAGCCGCCGCCTGGTTGACGACCTGCTGCGTGGTCGCTGACTGCTGAGCTCTTGCCAACGCCGCTGCCTGTTCGGCTCTTGCCGCAGCCGCCTGCTGGGCGTTTGCTAACTCGGCAGCCTGCTGAGCCCTCGCGGCGGCGATTGCCGCTTGTTGCCGGGCGAGCGTGTTCTGAAGTCCCTGATTGACCATGCTCCAGTACGTGGGGCCCGATGCTGCTTCGGCCTCCGCAACCGCAGCGGCTTCAGCCTCCTCCTGTTCCCGTTGGGCTTCGGCGCGCTGCTGTTCCTCCTCGCGCCGCTGCCGGACGGCCTCTACATGAGCCGCGGCAATGTGTTCAGCCTTAGTGAAATCATCTCCGCTCATTTGTTGCCGGATAGCTTCCAGATTCTTAGCGGCCAATTGGGCATCTTCGGGGTCGGTGGTCTTCGATGCAACCAGGAACAGCGTGGCGGCATCGATTAGGTCTTGGTCTACGCCCTTGCCTGACTGATAGAGGATTCCGAGTCCAATTTGCGCTTTGGCGTATTCCTGCGATGCGGCCCGTTGAAACCATTGACGTGCTTGGCCATAGTCCTGACCGGTGCCGGTACCATTTTCATAGTTACAGGCCATGTTGTACTGGGCCGTCACGTCGCCGCGATCCGCAGCGAGCCTGTACCATCGCATGGCCTCCACGTGGTTTACCGGCACGCCTTTTCCGAAGTCGAGTATCAGCGCGAGGTCGATGGCTGCGGTGGCATTGCCCTTCTCGGCGGAAAGCTGGTACCATTTCACCGCCTGGGCGGCGTCTTGCGGCTGACCCTCGCCGCGTTCAAACATGATACCGAGCTGGCATTCGGCGTTGGCGTCCCCACCCTTCTCCTTTGCCAGTTTCATGTACTTTTGGAACGCCGTTTTGTAGTCCCCACGCCGATAGGCGAGGTCCGCCTGGGCTTTGAGCTTCCAGGACGCGGCGAACACGCCCTGCGCGAAAAGGGCGTATAGGACTGCTAAGACGGTTAGGCGGGCGGCCGGAGCCGATCCGCGCGTGATCCAAGATTCGGACACAGACTGATTCGACATCTATCTTCCCCTTCCGCTGGAGCTTGCGCAGTATCAAACGTTCGACGGACAGGATATCCGAGTCCCGCGTCGATTTCGTCATCCATTTGGATGACGAAATCGACGAGAGAAACGGGTATCTTCGATCCGTAAGTAGAGGTACGCCGTACTGAAAACCAGACGGAGGTAAGATCACTGTACGATAGGCGGGCATTGAGGTCGCGAATCCTTGCCGGGCCTAGTCTTACGAAATCACACCGATCTGAATTCTACGGATGGATTCTTGCCGTGAGCAATACCCGGATCAAATCGCCTTGATGGCTCGTTCCTGTCTTTTCGTAGATCCGCTGCAGATGTGTCCTGGCCGTGTTGTGACTGATGCCGAGGTGCTCGGCTGCGTGCGTCAACGTTTCGCCTTGTATAAGAAGTGTCGCTACGCGGGACTCGGCGTTCGTGAGCTCATAAATCCGCGCGAGGGCAGTCGAAATTTCCTCCGGTTTCCGTTCGGGATCTGTCACAAAGACAATAACGGATGGAGCTTTAATTCCAAGTACAAAGGCCTGCCTTCCCACGGGCGCTACCAGCAGGACAAATGACCGTTTGCCTGAAGGTCTCGGAATACCGAGAATGCCACCGTCCCCAAGGCCGCCTCCGGAACCAGTCTTGGTGGCGCCTGCAATGACCGCGCGGAGTTCTCGATTTTCATGGGGGCGCGCGGCAGTCAGCCCGTCCTTTCCAGCCGCCAGACCATCTTTCTGGTCGAGCACCCGTTGTGCCTCGCGATTCATTGCAACAATTCTGCAAGCTTGGTCGAGAAGAACAACCCCTACCGTCAGATGATCTAAGGCCTCTAACGACGCAAGGTGCTGACTCTGCAATTCCGCGAATTTGCGATGGAATTGAATGGCTCGCTGGAGATGCGGCCACAAGAGCTGCAGTAAGCTCACCTCAACGTGTCCAAAGGGCTCACGATCTCTCGGCCGGTGGGAAGAGATATTCGATACCCAATTGGCACCCATCGCAATGCGACAGCCGAAGTGATGAACAAGATCGTGGCGCAGCGAGAAATCGTTATAGAATTCCGTTTGGTGGAGCTGACGCGGATCTATCAGTTCCTCGGCTATGTAAACGGCATCGGGGCCCGGTTGGCGATAACGGGCGAGGGACGCCGCCCTATAGGGATCGAAGGTGCAGTAGTATTCTTTGTAGCGTCGTAGGGCTTCCGAATCAGGTCTGGCCGTTATCATTAGTTGAGCTCGGCGTGAGCCTAAGTCGTGGTGGATGATGGAAGTGAACGTTCCGTTCACAGCATCGGCAAAATGCTCCAGGAACACGGGCCAGAGACGCTCGTCAGAAGCCGCATCGTAAATCTCCCCAATCAGGACGAGCAGCTTTTCCTGAGAGAGCATTTACCTAGTATGAAAGACCCCTTTTTTGAAAGCAACCTGCAGTTAACCTGACGAAACGATGGTTATTTGGGGGCGAAGTTGGGAATTCCCGTTGTTAGCAGGCGAATCAGGTCGCCTTGATGGCGGGTGCTAGTCTTCTCGTAGATCCGCTGCAAATGAGTACGCGCGGTGTTATGACTGATTCCAAGGAGGCCCGCAGCCCGCACAAGGGTGTCGCCTTGCATCAGGAGCGCCGACAGCCGGCATTCCGCTGCGGTTAGGTCATAGATTCGGGCAAGTGATTGCGCGGCACTTTCGGGTATCCGTTCCGGGTCGGTAACGAAAACGGCCGCGGCGGGACTGTTTGTGTCGGGTGCAAAAGCTCTCTTTCCAACAGGCGTCACAAGAACGCTAAATGCACGTTGCCCGGAGGTCCTTGGAATCGCGAGGAAGCCACCGCTCTCGAAGCCTTGTCCGCTACCGGTTCGTACAGCAGACGTTATTAACGCCTGCAACTGTCGGTTTGTTGCGGTCCCTGCGGCGCGAACTCCATACTTACAAGCTGACAACCCATCGCTCTGACCGATCAACCGTCCGGCTTCCCGATTCATCGCGGCGATCGAAGTGTCCTGGTTCAGCAGGATGACGCCGATGGGTAGTTGATCCAACGCATCAAGCGACGCGCGTTGCTTCCCCTGCAACTCAACAAACCTGCCATGGATCTGAACGGCCCTTTGAAGATGCGGCAGCAAAACTTTGAGCAGGTCCATCTCCACAGGCCCAAACGGCTCGCGATCTCCGGGGCGATGGGAAGATATGTTCGACACCCATTGGGGATTGATTGCAAGTGGTGACCCGAAATGGCGAACAATTTGGTTCGGCAGCACGAAATCGTTGTAAAACTCCAACTTTCTGAACTGCTCCGATCCAATCAATTCTTCGCCCGTGTAGACCGTGTCGGGACCGGGGTGGCGGTGCCGAGCAAGTCCAGCCGCCTTCCATGGATCGATAGCGCCATAGTACTTTTTATAAGCCTCTTTGAGATCCGGGCCACTTCGGACCGTTATCGCGAGGTTGGTCTCCGGCGAGACTAGGTTGTGAAACCAAAGGCCAGTCATGGTGCCGTTGACGGCGTCCGCAAAGTCCTCAAGGAAGACCGGCCAAAGGGTCTCGTCGGTGGCGGCATCGTAGATGCGGCCGACCAACCCCAGCAAGGCTTCCTGGGACAACATTCTACATAGTATGCGCGAGGCTGTGTTCTAAAACAACCGGTCACAGGACGGACCTCGGCGCATACCGTGCTTATAAGGCTCTTAACGATTTCCTGGTTTGGGGATTAGCCTAAGGGGTTCGTCAGGATTGTATTCAAACTGTTTAGTACTGTCCGCCGGAGTTCGCGCGGGCCGTTGTTTGAGCGCAGCGATCCGGCGTCGAACTTCGTCATCTGTCGGGTTATCATCCCTCACTTTATGAGTGCCTGCGGGAGGGGAGACAGTCCGTGGATTCTCGTCCCTTGCCTGCCGCACTGTGGTCCGAAGGGCCTTCGCCGCTTTCTTTGCTTCCTTCTCCTTTGCACGAACAAAATCGTGTAGCGTACTGATCGAAGCCCTTAGATTGCATTTTTCCGCGAGCACATCGACGATCTCACGATAGGTCCGCCGGCGACGCCGCAGCTCGTCGATCAATTCGCTGTACGGTTCCAAGCGCGAGCGCGGCGGTTTTTCCGGTAAGGCATCGAGAATGGCTCGAAACTTGTCGCTCAAGGGGCACCTCCTCATCGCGCGAATCTGCCTCTAGTGTAGTACAAGCTGGGCGAACATCTACCGGAAAGTTACCGAACAGAAACCGAACGAACGCCGAACAGCGTAGCACTCGCGCGGGCTCGCGCGACCCTAAGCCGCCAGGCTTAGGGATGGTGTCTCTTTCATCTTTCTTCATCAGTTCTTTCCTTTGCCTTGAAACACGCTGGAGTCCGGCACCTCACGCCATCCGCCTCTCGAATGGACCTTGCAAAATGCCGTGAGCAATTGCCGTCGGCGGTCCATCAACATTATTGGCGCAAGATCGACCGTTCTTTCATTACACCGCGCCCCACCACAACACAGAGGCGCCACTCTAAGTCAAACGTGGGCATTGTGTTCAGCTGACCGCCGAAGAGGGCCGGGTTCGTCCCGGCCCGGACAGACTACACGATTTGTGCATGTTGTGCGACAGTGATAGAACACCTTCTCGGTTGATTTCTACTGAAATGGGGCTGATTGACCAGTTCGCATTAGATTTCCGACTCCTAACAAAGGACGGAAAGGCCGATGGCCATCTGCCGCTACGTTGGCAAATCCGATTGTTTCAGAGCTTCTATCAAAACAATATTCCACTGATTTGCGACCTTCCCACTGGAATGGGTAAGACCAGCGTAGTCCATCTATGGCTTCTCGCTCGCAGGCGCCAGGAATTGGAAAACAAGGCGAGCTTGCCCACACGTTTGGTTTATGTGGTCGACCGCCGAACCGTCGTTGACCAGGCGACCGAGATCGCAGAAGGTATCAGACGCAACCTTCCGAGTCTGGGTATGTCGCCAGACTACCTTTCAATCAGCACACTTCGTGGCCACTTTGCCGACAACCGTGAGTGGACAAGAGATCCCTCGCGTCCCGCCATTATCATTGGAACAGTCGACATGATCGGTAGCAGATTGCTGTTTAGCGGCTATCGTTCCTCCTATAAGCAGCGTCCGCTGGAAGCTGGACTGCTCGGTCAGGATACGCTACTCGTCCTAGATGAGGCGCACCTCTCCGAACCGTTCCAGAAGTTGATTGTCGCCCTGAGTGATCGCGGCGAATTCCAACGGGATCAAGGCTCGCCAATGCGAGTCATGTGCATGTCGGCTACCTCTAGCAAAGCAGCGACAGAGCGGTTCAAACTTGAATCTTGTGACCTGGAAGGAGACCAAGCCACGAATCCGATCATCCAGCGTTATGCAGCAAAGAAACGGCTAGACATCAGACGGGCGGTAGACAAGATCAAAGAAAACATTATCGCGGCCGCAATCGATCTCGCGCAAGGAAATGATCGTGTTGTTGTTTTCGTACGAGGTCCAGAGGATGCCGGCAAGATCGCGGAGGCTATACGCAAGAAGCTAAAGGGCCGCGAGGATGCTGTTCGAGTTCTAACAGGCACTATGCGGGGGTTGGAACGCGACAGACTCCTGGAGACAACTGTCTCTTGAAACGGTTTCTGGACGGAAACGAGAAGGCCGAGGACAAGCCATATGACGTTCCCGCGATCTTGGTCTCGACGAGCGCGGGCGAAGTAGGGTTCGACTTAAATGCCGATCACATGGTCTGTGACGCAGTACCGCTCGATTCTATGATTCAACGTCTCGGCCGCGTAAATAGGAGAGGCTACGGCGATGCTATAGTCCAGGTGTTCGTTGCAAAGCCCGACGAGAAGCCTCCCAAGAAGGACAAGCAGCCCAACAAAAAGTCGACGTGGGAATCTGCAGTTATTACAGCCATCGAGTGCCTTCAACTCCTGGAGAAGAATGACGACGGCACTTTCGCTGCAAGTCCCATGGCGATCGATGACTTAAAGAACAAATTGGCAAACGAAACATTCGAAGCTGCGTTGACCCCAAAGCCCGCGACCGTAACCTTGACCGATGTACTTCTCGACTCATGGTCTATGACGAGCGTGACGGAGCGAATGCCTGGTCGGCCTCCCGTCGCTCCCTGGCTAAGAGGCCTGGTTGACGAGGAACCTCAAACCACAATCGCTTGGCGCGCCGAACTCGATATCGACGGGTTCGATCAACTAGAGATCGCGGATCTAGAAGACTGGTTCGACGCCCATCGCATTCTGCCTCACGAAACACTCTCCGTGCCAACGCGCGCGGCGCGAGAGTGGATCTTAGCGCGGTGGAAGAATCTCGCCAGTGAGCCAGGTTCGGACATCCAACAGCGGTCGTGCTTTGTGGATTGCGGGCTGCTGGAAGCGATCCGGATCAAGAGTCTGATCGAGGATCTTGATCGAAAACGCATCGACAAGATTCTGAATGCTACTGTAGTCCTGCCCAACTCGTTCTGCGGCATCAGTACGGAAGGACTGCTCGACAAAGACGCTTCTAATCCACCCGACGTAGCCGACCTGACTGCCGAACATAAGCGCCAACGCGTGCTTTGCGAGAGTGTTGACGACGTGAAGAATTATCAGCCGCTTGTTGGCGAGGCGTTGCTGGATTCCGATGAAATGGCTGAGCTCGCCCTAGACCTCTCTGATGACGGCGACACGCGGCGGGTACTCATTAGCCGGACTCTAAAGCCGTGGAGGCCCGAGTATGGAACCCAACGGCAGACCCTTGAAAAACACGTGAGCCTTGTGGAAAGGTGCGCCAAAGGAATCGCTGAGCGGCTTTCTTTGCCCGTCGAAATTTGCGATGCACTCGAATCTGCGGCTGCGTGGCACGACAAAGGGAAAGACCGGCTTATCTGGCAACGGGCCGCCGGCCGAAAGCCCGAGGAACCGCCGGTTGGGAAATCCGGCGGCCGCATGGGGCGCATCGCGAAAGGCTACCGGCACGAGTTTGGATCGCTTTATGAATTCAACAAGAAGCATCGCGGAAAAAAGGACAACGATGTCTTCGACCTCGCGATGCATATGATTGCGAGCCACCATGGCAGGGGAAGACCTCATTTTCCCAAAGGCGGGTTTGAACCAGAGGATCGTGCGAACTCGTTCGAAATCGATATCGAGACGATCCGGCGCTTTGCGCGTCTGCAACGGAAGTATGGATACTGGCGGCTGGCCTGGTTGGAAAATCTCCTCCGCTGTGCGGATGCAACGGCCTCGGCGGACGAAGAGGGACTGTAGTGAGCGACCCATCGGCTGGAATCACTATCCCGGTTGATCTGACGAATCCAGGTCAATTTTTGGCCTGTTGCGGTCTATTTGAACTCGCAGATCGGTTGGGGCCGGGAGCTGAGGCTTGGTTTACCCTCGACGGGCTGTCGGCGGTCTTTCAGATTTCGGCAACGTCCGGACTAACCCTTTCGGCGCTTTTGGACACTGTGAGATCAATCGAATTCGATGTTGGAACAGATGCCGACGATCAAAATGGCGCTGAAAGCGACGCTACAGACAAAACCTCGCTGGAGCCTATCCAGATTGAGAGTCCTATCCGGCTGGTTTTGGATTGGTGGTCGGATAAATCGATCAAACCATGGGCAGGGTCCATGAATGAGCGGCGAATATTGTACGCAATGCTGAAAGCAATCGACCCGGCCGATCCAGATCCCTTGAACAACAGCAAGGCGGTCTTTGATCCAGCGCCAAAGCAGATCACTGGGAAGCGAGCCAATAGGCTAAGAAAGCGTGAACCCTTCTACTTCGATTGCCGCCGGAGCTCTAACGCCCACCCTCTGGACTCTGGGTTTTCGCCCGATGTGCACCATATGACATCGACTTGCTTTCCCGTTGTCGAGGCACTCTGTTTTGTGGGACTACAGCGTGCTCGCCCGGCGTCCACCGGAGTGCCGAATCAATCGAGGTTTACAGCGTGGACGCAGCGTTTACCCGTGAATTCCATCGGGCCAGTTGTGTGCGGTCTGGTCCATACTCCGGAGTCACTCACATTTTCCTTTATTAACTTCTTCCGAACAGATCAGAAAAAGCACAAGAGCTTTTCCCGCGCGACACGCGAAAGGACCAACGATGCCTGACATTACAGTAGATCATTTCGACCCGTTGCTGTCGGATAATGGCCCGGCGGCGGTAGTGCTAAAACGCAAGCTCCGGTCCATCGAAGGCGAGGACGCGTGGATCTTTCCGCCAACGTTCGCGCAAAGTGAATCGAATGAGGATGACGAGAACGGCGGTGGAACTTACCAGATCGACGAACTGCCGAACGATCAGCGTCGAAACGTTTGCTTGATCGACAGTATTGGCTCACAGGCAAATCGGATCGAACCGATTTTCAAGAAGAAACCATATTCCGAGCTTGTGCCACAAATCAGGGTCCGACTAAAGGATCAGGATGAAGTGAACCTTCTCGACGCAGGCCATCGAGCAGCCGACGCCGTGATTCGCTTCTCGAAGACCTACGGCCCGAAGTTGTCCGAGGCTTTCAAAACGTACCGCGAGAACGGAGACTGCAGCGCACTTCTCTCGATTGCGCCCACCTCCTTGATCTTCGGCGTATGGGACTCGCGGGCGACCGGCGCGAAGATCCAACGGGTGGTTCGATCCGTGATGCGAGCGTACAACGTTACGAAGGCTAGGAGAAGCGCTATATTTCAGCCTGCTTACGACTACACCGGAACAGAAGTAATTAACCCGGCCCAGGACAAAGGGAAAGGGACAGAAAATCCTCTTTCTCAAGAAGGCTTCAAGCATTCCCCTGCGACAAACACGCACGGCGGGATATTGGCAAAGGGCGGCATTCACCAAGAGGCGGTCCTCAACCTCGTAGCGCTAAGGACCCTTACCAGCGACCGTGCGACTAGAAGGTACTTGCTCGGATTGGCACTCGTTGCTCTGTCCTACCGAGATCAGCAGGGATTCAACCTTCGTGAAGGTTGTCTGCTCTGTGCAGCCAGCGAAGCAGACTATAACGGTCACTGGAAGGTTGTATATTTCAACGGCAAAGAAGATGCAGATGTCTTTGAAGGTTTTAATCACGAACTTGCTTTGGCATTCGCACTTGAGACCATTAAAGAGAACAATGGAGGGATTCAGATCGTCTCGCCCTCGGATGCCGACGCCTTCGACAAAGAAACCGCTGAGAAATGGCTTGCGCTCGACAAAAAAAGACGCAAAGCACTCGCAAAGATGAAACATCCTGCTGCTGCGATTGCGGCCGAGGAAGCGGCTACTTCGAAACAAAAACGCCAGACTTAGAGGCTTCATGCGACAGCTCTGCATTACCGTTCAATGGCTCGACGACCGCTACCATGGCTTGCTCGATCGAGACGGCCCTCCGGAATGGCCTCCGTCCCCTTTCCGTCTCTTTCAGGCGTTGTTGGCGGGCGTAGCTCGCCTCCGGCAGCTTGATTCTAAGCTTGGAAAATCGCTCGCATGGCTTGAGTCACTCCCAGAACCGCTGATAGTGGCACCACGCTCCTGCGCAGGTCAAGTCGTGACCCGCTTCGTTCCAAATAATGACGGTGATGAGGTGCCGGATCGTCAGGGGAGGCTCACCGGCAAGACTGCGAGACCCACAATCTTACTCGATCGGCCAGCGATCCATTACCTTTGGGCTGTAGGCGACAATGTTCCCGAGGCGCAAGATGTAGTTCAGGTATCCCGGACACTCTCGTGTTTTGGATGGGGGATCGACATGGCCTATGGCGATGGCCAGTTACTGGATGAGCAGCAGGTCCGAAGGCTTCAAGGCATCCGATGGTTTCCCAAGCCCGGCATTTTGCGCGAAGACGGTGTCCTTCGCGTTCCTACGAGAGGTTCTATGAAGAATTTGTTAGAAGTGCATCGCTCTTTTCTCGGCCGGATAGAACAAGGCAAGCCACTTCAGCCTGTGGATAAGCCGTCGATCTATAACCGTGTCTTTTATGCAAGTGTGGAACGGCCCGCAGGGCGACCTTACGTTGCTTTTGCCCTTCGCACGACTACCGACGATACTTACCGGTATCCGCACGCGAAGCTCATACATATTGCAGGTATGACACGAAGAGCTTCTATTAAAGCGATGAAGTATCCACCCGGAGGCGTCCGGGAACCGGAAGCGTGGATAGATTCCTTCGTCGCCGGTCACCAGACCGCTGGCGAACATGAACACCAACAGTTTTCCTATATCCCACTGCCATCCATCGGGCATGATCACGCCGACGCCATGATCCGCCGCGTCATGATTGTGGCACCGTTCGGCCGAGATAAATTTCTCGGCCATCTTGCCGATCAACTGGATGGAGTTCAACTGGAACCCGAAGGTGGAGGACAAGGCCCTGTGCTGGACTATGTACGCTCTGACGGTGTTGTGAGGCGATATCTTGGTCCATCGAGGGCTTGGGCCAGTGTCACCCCCGTCATTCTTCCTGGTCACGACGATCACAAGCCCGCAAAAACCGTGAAACTCATTGAAAAACTTTTGCTTCAAAGCGGGATCGAACAGGCGTGCCAGTTTACATGGAGCGCGCTACCGAATTTCAAGAATTGTCTCGCCGCCTATACGGGCAACGCGAGAATTGCCACATACTTTCGACCAGACCATTTGAAAGGACTGACTTCGGTTCACATTCGGATCACTTTCGACAATCCCGTGCCGGGCCCTTTATCGATTGGGGCAGGACGTCATTGCGGACTTGGAATGCTGGCCTCCATCAACGAGCTATAGACATGCGTTCCTGCTACTTGGTTTGTTATGACATCGCCGACGATAAGCGCCTTCGTCGCGTCTTCAAGACAATGCGCGGATGGGGCGATCACCTCCAATTCTCCGTATTCGAGTGCCAGTTAACTTCGTCGGACTTAGTCAAGCTCCGCGCCGAACTCGCCGAGATCATTCATCACGACGAAGACCAGGTGCTATTCGTCTTGCTCGGTCCGGCTGAAGGACGCGGCGAGCGCGTCATTACGGCACTGGGCCTACCCTACACCCGCGTGGACGCTCCTTGCTTTGTGGTTTGACGAGGTAAAGATCTATGGCAACGCAGCCCTTGGAATTCCCCCACCAAGACGATCTGCCGGATTATCTTCCGGCTCGGATGGTGAACGAGTTCGTCTACTGTCCGCGCCTGTTCTTTTACGAGTGGGTGGAAGGCATTTTCCGCGAATCCGCCGACACCTTGGAAGGCTCAGTCCAACATCGGCGGGTAGATAAAGAAGGCGGCGATTTGCCGCCGGCCGAGGAATTGCTGGACGATCTAAAGACACAAGCCATCACATTGTCGAGCGAACGCCTGCGGGTGGTTGCGAAAATGGATTTGGTGCAAGTGGAGGATGGCCACGCTCGCCCGATTGACTACAAGCGCGGGCGTCCTGCGGATAACGACGGCAGTCTGGGGCTGTGGCCCGCCGACCGCGTACAGATTGTCTTGCAGGCCATGATTCTTCGCGAAAATGGCTATCACTGCGAAGAGGGTCTCGTGTACTATCGCGCCACGAACCAAA
>Ga0302326_10016907_pt1 | contig 15239 bp, 11 predicted proteins | sample Palsa_T0_3_FD_202264 | JGI IMG/M metagenome (GOLD analysis project Ga0302326, IMG submission 202264) | Peat permafrost microbial communities from Stordalen Mire near Abisko, Sweden - Palsa_T0_3 | ecosystem: Environmental > Terrestrial > Soil > Palsa > Peat permafrost | place: Sweden: Abisko...
CGACGAGGCTGTTCGGTTTCGGGTCAGCGCTCGTCGGCTCGGCACCGGTCGGCAACCTTCCAGCGGTGGTCGCGATCAACCCCGCGACGCATACGATCTACGTCGCGAACGGTTTCGGCTCGAACGGTCCGTCCGAAGGTGGGAACACGGTTTCGGTCATCGACGCGCGCCACTGCAACGCGCAAGACGTTTCGCGGTGCAAGGGGCCGTGGCCGACGATCACGGTCGGGAACCTCCCGAGCGGGATCGCGATCGACGAGCGCACCGACACCGTATACGTGAGCAACTTCGGCGACGACACCGTGTCGGTGTTCACCGGCGCCACCTGCAACGCTCTGGACTACTCCGGCTGCGGTCAGACGCCCGCGACCGTACCGGTCGGGTCGGGACCGATCGGCATCTTCGCTGACGACGCCAACCACACCGTCTACGTCGCCAACTTCAACGACGTAACCGTCTCGATGATCAACAGCGCGACCTGCAACGCGACGGATCTCGCGAACTGTTCGACGAGCGTGCCATCCACGGTCACGGTCGCGGGTGGCCCGGGCGACGTGGACGTAAATCAGGTAACGCACACCGTCTATGTGGCAAACCTGACCGGCCTCTCAGCGTTCAACGCGGACACTTGCAACGCCACCGAGCTGTCGGGGTGCGCGACGATCGGGCAAGCCTCCGTCCCGCAGTGCAACAGCACGTCGCTCCCTTGGTGCGGTCCGTTCACGGCCAAGGTCGACCCGGCCAACAACACGATCTACGAATCCGACGGCACAACCACCGTATACGTGTTCGACGGGCGCAGCTGCAACGCCGCCGAACTCGCGGAGTGCTCCACGGATGCGCCCGGAGCCGTCACGCCGTTCCCAGAGCCAGGCTTTGAGGCTGATGTCTGGGTCGCCGTGGACACCGCTCTGCACAGCGTGTACGTCACCTATCAGAAGGACGACGCCCTGATCGTGATCGACGCGAACACGTGCAATGGCAGCCATCTCGCCGCCTGCGCCACGCTCGACCCACCCGAGATCCATACGGGCGCGGACCCCGAGTTCGTCGTCCTCGACCCGCAGACCCAGACGCTGTACACCGCCAATGAGGTCGACAACGACGTCTCGGTGATCGACGCATCGCGCTGCGATGCTCAGAACACCACCGGCTGCCGCCAGCGCGCGCCAGAAGCGGCGATCACGGAGGCGGGAGGCGTGACGGCGGATCCTGCCGTCAGGACAACCTACGTCACGACCGGCGCCAACGCCGTCGCGATGATCAACACCAACAATTGCAACGCCTTCCAAGCAGCTGGATGCGCCAACACGCCGCCAACGTTCACGGCCGGCGAATACCCGCAATCGATCGCGATCGACTCGCGCACGCACACCGTCTACGTGACCAACTATGGCGCGGGCTCAATTGGGACTGTCTCTGTGTTCGATGACCGCACTTGCAACGCCACCGACCAAGCCGGGTGCGCCGGCGTGGCGACCTTGGAAGTTCCGGGAGGAAACGCGTCTGACATCGCTGTGAACCCGCGCACCGACACGATCGACGTCGCCACGATCACCGGCAACGGCCCCGACCTCATCTCCGTGTTCAACGGCGCCACATGCAACGCCACCGACACCGGCGGCTGTGACCAGACGCCCGCGACCGTCGCGGTTGGTAGCTCAGGGGACGCGCCCAACAACTCAAGTCTCGAGCTCGCCATCGACGCGGCGACCAACACGATCTACGCGGCAAACATATTCAACACCGGAGGCGACGCGCCGCCGCCGTTCCTCGGGAACAGCGTGTACGTGATCGACGGCGCCACCTGCGACGCCGCGAACATCAGCGGCTGCGGACAGACCCCAGCCACCGTCACGCTCGCCGCCAACCCCCCGGTCGGATCCAACCCCTCCGGAATCGCGGTCGACCAAGCCACCGACACGATCTACACCGCGAACATCGCCGACGGCGAGCACCCCGGCACCATCTCGGTGATCAACGGCGCCACCTGCAACGGCCACGACAGCGGCGGCTGTGACCAGGCCCCTACCACCGCCCCGGCCGGCTTCGGAACTGGCGGCATCACGGTCGACCAGCTCACAAACCAGGTCTACGCCACCAACATCGAGGACACCAGCGTCACTACGATCAACGGGAACCGCTGCAACGGCACCAACGCGAGCGGGTGCGACGACACTCGAACGGACGCCATCGTGGGCGACTACCCGGAGTCGATCAGCGTCGACGCGGCGGTCGGCACCGCCTACGTGGCAAACATCGAAGGGGTGTCAGCCATCGCACTCGACCGGTAACCCGCGGCGCTGCAGGCCCGCGACGCACGGGTCGCCAGCCCGTAGCACGTTCGGGGACGAGAGCTTCTCAGAAATGCGGCCGTCCGGATCTCGATCGCGGCGAGGAGTTCGCCGCTTGCGCTTCGGCCCAAAGGCACGCGTGCACGTGCGGCCGACGGCACGCCTACTCGTCCATCGAAGCGGCAGCCGCGCCGCCATGGCCGGTATAGGCGTCAAGCAGAAGCATGCTTCCTATCGTGCGGCGACGAGAATCTCGGCCTCGTCGGTGCGGAACGAGCCAACGAGGTTGTTCGCCTGCGCCCGCTTCGTGACGTTGTGGACCGGCGTCCCTGCCGGGCGCACGTCGATCGTGAACTCGATGCCCAGCTGGCCTGACACGCGCATAAGCGTCTCCATGCCGGGATTGACCTCGCCGAGCTCCAACCGGGCGACTTGGGGCTGCTTCATGCCGAGGCGTTCGGCGAGCTCGCGCTGCGAGAGGTCGTGCTCGGAGCGGTAGCGGACGATCGCGACCGCCACCGCACGCGCCAGCGCGGTGCGCTCCCACTCAGCACGGAATTCCGGGTCGCTGCGGAGCTGCTCGGCGATCAGCTCGTCGTTGGTCCTCATCTCGTTCAGTTTCATGTGGTCCACGATAACACTCCTGTTATCGGTATTTCCAGGCTGGCGCTCAATCGATCTCGAGTTCTCCGAATCGCTCGGCCGCTCGTACGACCGCGACGTCATAGCCGCGTGAGTCGATCTGCGCTTCGGGTGCGACGGCTAGGATGACGAACGTCGAGGGGCTGACGCGGTGGTAGATCGGCCGCCATCGGCTGCGGCCGGCTCGCGGTCGGAGTTCGCGGAGGCCCTGGCCCGGTTCACCCTGAACGGCGTTCGAGTGAGGGTGCCCGAGCCGCGCCCAGCCGCTTCGAGCTTCTGTACGGCGTGCAACATGGCGATCTTCTCCTGTGCCGGCCACAACTGATCGCGTTCTGCGTCTGCTTCCGGATGCCACAGGACCGTGTACGGCGGACCCGGGTCTGCAGCCGGTCCGGACCGACCACCACCGCGCCCGCCTCTCCCCTTCCGCCGCTCAGCCGCCATGACTGACAGGATGCGCAGCCGACCGGCGGAAACCGGGCTTCGTCCCGCTGCGACTCGGCCACCTCGATCGCCTGCGTCTCAATCGCGTCAAGCAGCCGGGACGGTGCCTCCGCCGTCGTCCTTATGGAGGAGGGGCTTGCTGCCCAGCGCGGGCTTGTGCCACTCGGCGTGTTCAGAGGGTTGGCCGTGGCTGGCTGTCCGCCTGATGAAATGGGCGTCGGTCCGGTGTTCGCCATCCCGAAACTCCTACGGCGGACCGGTCTGTCCAGCGAGGACATCGGCCTGTGGGAACTCAACGAAGCTTTCGCGTCCCAAGCCCTCAACTGCAGAGATCAACTGGGTCTCGATCCCCACCGGGTCAACGTGAACGGTGGCGCGATCTCCGTGGGTCACCCATACGGCATGACTGGTGCCGCGCCAGGTCGGACACGCTCTCCTTGAGGGCAAGCGTCGAGGCGTTCGCTTCATTGTCGCCACCATGTGCGTCGGTGGCGGCATGGGCGCAGCGGCCCTCTTTGAGGTCGCCTAACTATGGAGGTCAAGATGAACCAGCAGCTACCTCTTCGGCCCGCAACTGTGGCGGAACTCCGAAGCCTGATCGGCGATGAGATCGGACCGTCCGCCTGCCGGGAGTTCACGCAGGAAAGGATTACGCGCTTTGCAGACGCCACCGAAGACCGTCAGTGGATTCACGTCGACCCCGAGCGGGCGACGGCCGCATTTGGATCCACGATCGCGCACGGCTTGTACACGCTTTCTGCCGGTCCAGCAATCATGGGGGAGCTGATCGACTTCGGCGGGTTCTCTCACTCGTTGAACTACGGCTACAACAAGGTCCGCTATCCCGCGCCCGTCCCGGTCAACTCGCGCGTCCGCGCCGTCGTCACGCTTGAGGCTGTCGAGGACATTGCAGCCGGAATCGCAAACGTCATCAGCGTGATGACGTATTTCCGAGCGGGACAAGACAAGCCAGTCTGCGTTGCAGAAGCGGTGGTTCGTGTAGCCACCTGAGATGTCACGGCTCCCACGGCTGCCACGGCTGCCACGGCTAAGGCTCGAGCCACCGTCCCGGTTGGGCGTCTGGCGAACGCATTTCTGCGTTCGAGACCGACTCTGGATAACCACTTAACTACAGGAGGGCTTTCATGAACATCGGCAGAATCGGCGTGTGGACCGCCAACCGCTTTCTCGGAGACGACAACCTCGCGCCCGCAGCAGAACTTGCCGAGAGCCTCGGCTACGGTGCGCTTTGGCTCGGCTACTCGCCACGACTACCGGAGCTGCGGCCTGCTCTTGCGGCCACAGAACGGATCACCGTAGCCACGGGGATCGCGAATGTCTGGGAATACGATCCAAGCGAGCTTGCCGCTGAACATGCTGAGCTGAGCCTTGAGTTCCCCGGCCGGATCCGCACCGGAACCGGCATCGGTCATCCTGAACTCAAGATCGCCTACACCAAACCGGTGACGGCGATGCGCAACTTCCTCGGCTTGACGAGCGCGCCGACCCCTATCCCGAGGAACGAGATGTGTATCGCAGCCCTCGGACCGAAGCTGCTCGACCTCGCGGCCGAGCGAACGCTCGGTGCGCACACCTACTTCGTGCCGCCAGAGCACACGGCCTTCGCGCGCCGCCAGCTCGAGCGACGCGCCGCTCCTCGCGCCCGAGGTCGCGTGCGTGGTCGACGAGGATCCCGATCGGGCCAGGGATACCGCCCGCGGCTACGCCAAGAGTTATCTCAGCCTCGCTAACTACAGAAGCAACCTGCAGAGGCTTGGGTTCGCCGATGACGAGCTCGTCAACGGCGGCTCGGATCGGCTGCTGAATACGGTCGTCCCCCAAGGCAGTCCCGATGACATCGCGCGCGTGGTACGCCAGCATCTGGACGCGGGGGCCCACCACGTGTGCCTACGGGCAATTGGCGTCTTCGGGGTTCCCGAGGCAGAGTGGACAGCCCTCGCCCGGACGTTGATCCAACGGTCTGCCCAACCCGGATCCGCCGTTCGGCGTGGATGGTGCTGTTGTGAGCGGCTGAATCGGTGCATCGCGGCCGCGTCAACACGGCCTACCGTCGGTTCGGGTTCGGGCTGCTGTTGTGCGGGGTCAGCTCAGGACCAGCAGACCCACGGCGCTAGCCGCACTCACTCCTGCCCAGAGACGCTGATGACACGCTCAGACGAGAACCCGAATACCGCGCCATCCTTCCGTTCAAGTTCCGAAAGCTCGGTCTGCTCTCCAGCGAGTGGGGCAGGTATGGCGGCGTTGTGCTCCTCGGAGCAACGCTGTTCGAGGTCGTCCGCCGGGACGGCTCACCGATCGATCGTGACACGAGGTCCATACACGCGTCAGAAGGACGGCTGTCCTTCTGACAGCGCTCGTCCGGCTGCCGGAGTTAGCCGAAGGTGAACCGGGGCTTGCCGGTTGCGGAGACCGTCCGCTTGACGACGTGCAGATCGCTGGCGTAGCGCTGGATCGTGCGCGCCATCTGGTCGCGGCCGGCGGGGTTGGCACTGTGGATCGTGATGCCGTCTCTAGGCCACAGATCCCGGCCGGCGACCATCTGCTGCTCCGCGATGTGGTCGACGACGTCCACTCCTTTGCCGGCGACGTCGTCGTCGCCGAGATCGTGGTCGAGCGAGAGTTCGACGACATCGCCCCCATCGAGCAGAGCGATGGCCGCGTGGGCGGTCGTCACGTGTACCCAACCCGGCGGCGCCCCGCGATCGTCGAGCAGGTCATCGAGCCAGACCCGGAGCTCGCCGGCCGGGACTTCCGCTTCTACCGTCCACTCGCTCATCGGCGCGATCCTGCCGCACGGGCTGCGGGATCGCAACGACAGCCCGCGCCATGACCAGGCGGGAGTGTCAGGATCGGCGCGCATGCTCGACTCGCCGAAGATGACCGACGACAATTCGAATGAGCCGTGGCGGGCGCTCGGCGTCGAACCTCCACCGTACGCAGGCGAGCCAACGCCCGAGAACGCCGCAGTTGATCCTCGAGGGGCGCCGGCAATATCTGGCGCTGTCGGAGCTTGACCGTGAAGCATGGGCCCGACGTGCAGCGGAAGTCGACCGGCAACTGAAGCGCGGCGAGATCCGATCGTTCCACAAGCTCATCGAGGCCTACGGACCACTCGTCACCGCGAGGGCAACCGAGACAGCGGGCGAGATCGTCATCGATCTGTTTGACGTGCCCGCGTACGGAAGTTCTTGGAGCAGTTCGCGGGCGAGGATCTCGAGGTGGCGTTGGAGGCGACGACGGGCTGGCGGTTCGTGGTCGAGGAGCTCCAGCGAATCGGCGTCGATGTGCATCTCGCGGAGCCGGCAGAGACGAGCGGGCTAAAGGGCAAGAAGCAGCGCGCGAAGACCGACTGGGCCGACGCCCGGCATCTGCGCGGGCTGCTGCTGATCGGCCGGCTGCCGGAGTCGTGGATCCCGCCAGCGCATCTGCTCGATCTCCGCGCCCGGGGTGCGCTGCCGGCACACGCTCTCTCAGCAGCGAACCGAGTGGCAGCAGCGGATGCAGCCGGTGCTCTATCACCGGATCCCGCAGCGCCGGGACCTGCTGTCCCTGGAGAAGCGCGCGTGGATGGCCGGGCTGGCGCTATCGGCCGCGGCACGGGAGCAGATCACCATTTCGCTTGAGATCATCGACGCGCTCGACCTGCAACTGGTGCCGTTCGACCTGGATCTGCGCGCGGATGCGCGCAGGCAGACCGGATGTCGCGCGCTGATCGATCAGATCTACGGTGTCGGCGGCCTGGTCGCGGTCACGATCCTCGCCGAGCTCGGCGACGCCCGCCGGTTTGACAACTCGCGGGATGTCGTGCGCTATTCGGGTCTGGACATCACGGTCTACCAATCCGATCAGCACCGCGCTCCCGGGCACCTCTCACGCCTAGGACCCCCGGCGTTGCGCTGGGCGCTGTATGAAGCCGCGCAACGCGCACGGTTCCCGACCAGCCCCGACCGCGCCTATTACCTGCAGGCCGCCGAGCGGATCGGTGGTAACCGCGCGTGTCTCGCCTTGGCCCGCAAACTGCTCAAGCGTTGCTACCACATCCTCACAGAGCTCGGCGACCCAGCCCTGGAGCCAGTCGCCAGCTGAGGCCCAAATCGTTGCGCGGCAAGCCCAAAGATCAACCGATGAACCGCGGCCGGCTCCCGGCGGACCTGCTGCCGACCCCCCCAAGGGAACGGCCTAGAAAGAATGAGCGGCCCCAACACCATCTGCCGGAACGCCCCATCACACATCATGTACCCGACCACCGGTAGCCAACCCGGGTCGAGGACCGAAGTAAGCCTGGGCGTCCGCGGACACACCCCAACCCTCCAACGCGCCCACGCACCCCCGACCACCCGAGCGCCTGACCCACTGACAAACTCACGCTTGACAACCCCCGAGCGGGACAAGTAAGCAGGTCAGCCGAGCTCGTACTTGATGTGTGTGACTCCGGGCGCATCTACTGCCCGGATTTGCTTGAGCTTGAGCGTCCCACGGTCGAGTGGCGCGAATAGGCGCTCACCGGTACCGAGGATCAGTGGCGCGATTGAGATGTCGATCTCGTCAACCAGCCCTGCGGCCAGATATTGGTTGACCACCGACGCGCCACCGGGCAGCGAGACGTCGCGTCCCTGTGCGGCGTCCTTCGCCCGCTTCAGCGCTGACTCGATCCCGTCGCTGACGAAGTGGAAGGTGGTGCCACCCTGCATGTCGAGCGGCTCGCGCGGGTGGTGCGTGAGCACGAACACCGGATGATGGAACGGGGGATTCTCACCCCACCAGCCCCGCCAGGACTCATCCACCCACGGACCACGGACGGGCCCGAACATGTTGCGGCCTATGACGGTGGCACCAATGTTCGCCAAGCGCTGCTCGACCACCGCAGAGCTGGCATTCATGTCGCCGCCCTCCTCGCCGTGCATCTCGCGAAACGCCTTGAGCGGGAAAAACCACTCATGCAGATCCAGTCCACCCTCGCCGAGCGGGTTCTCCACATTCTGATCAGGGCCTGCGACATAGCCGTCCAGCGACATCGTGATGCTGAGTCTCAGCTTGCTCATATCCGCTCCGTTCTGTGTCGCACCTACGCTCAGAGGACTGCCAGAGACATCGGGGCGCGTCTCGCCGGGATTCTCCCGCTCGGTGTCGGCACCAGGCAAGCAACGCCCAGCCACACCAGCACAAACGCGAAGCAGAGATGGACCCCGGCAACGTGAGGGCGCCCTGGTTCTCGCCAATTCGGCATCTCTCATTCCTGTCCGTAAGAGGTTGGCGGGTGAGACGCGGGTCGAGGCTGGATCCTGACGCCTCGCCTTCGGCCGCGTGCCGGTCAGATACCGTCGCGAGATGTACCGAGTTCGTCGCGCCGGCGATGAGGACCGAACGTTCGTGATCGAGATGCCACGCCTCGCCAGCACGCTCAACGACCGCGCACTCCCCGACGCCGACGCGCCAGAGGTCATCGCGTCCCTGCCCCCATCGCCAGCGGCCGCCGTTGTCGCAAGCGATCACGCCGGTCAGGCGCTCCGTGCCGTTTGGTGGCATCTGGACCAACCATCGATGCTGCACATGCTCGACGGCTCGTCGATCGCCGAGCTGACGATGGCGGTGCGGAACTCCGCCACGGTCTCACGCGGCTGCTGCGCGAGCAAGACCGCCACGTCATCGGTACCCACGAGGGCACGATGCCGCGCCAGCTCGCCGACCACGCCGCGGTGACGTCTCTGCGCGCACTCGCGGCTCAAGCTTGTGCTTGTGAGCGCCGATAGCCGACTAGCTTCAGATGATCGTTCGCGTTAACCGGGGTTGGCACGCGCGCGTCGGAGACTGCCCATCGAGCGGCGCCGGCTCAAGGGAACGCTGCAATATGCCGACAGCCTTCCCACATGCCGAAAAGATCCCCCGCGATGACGGTCTTACTCAACTCAAGCGTCGGTTTGCGCGGGCTGTTGGGCCTGGCGGCCGTCCTGCTGGCGAGCGCGTCTCTGCCGGGGGTTGCCTTGGCGCACCGCTTGCCCGCTGCCGACTATCTGGCCTACGTCACCGATCCGGGGTCGCGGTCGGTGGCCGTCATCGACCCGGCGACCCGAGAGGTCGTAGCCCGAGTCCCCGTCGTCCCGTTTCCCGACGCTGTGCAGGTCAGCCCCGACGGCAACCGCGTGTACGTCGCCGGGCGGGCCAACACGATCTCGGTGATCGACACAGCGACCGATGAGGTGACCGCCACCATCCATCTCGATATCGCACCCCGCGCGCTCGCCGTCAGCCCCGACGGGCGGAGCCTATACGTCGCGGGACGTCATCAGGTTACGATTCTCAACACCACCACCGACGCCGTCGTCAAGACGATCGAGGTCGACCGACCAGCCTTTGGGCTGACCTTCAACCCTGACGGCACGCGCCTCTACGTAGCGGCGGCCAGCGCCATGCGGTCAGGGATGGTTCCCGTCTTCCGCCATTTTTTTGAGACCCATCTCGGCAGCGTCACGACAATCGACGTGGCCGACAACTCGGTAGTGCGCGCCACTCCGATCGATGAGGGCGCGTACGCAATAGCGGCGCCTACGGACACCAAAGCCTTCGTCGTCACCGCCGCGCACCTTGGCGTCAACGTTGTCGACACCGTGACCGGCAACGTCACGGGCGTGATTGCCGCAGGCTACGGTCAAACCAAATTGATAGCCCTCTCGCCGGACCGTGCCCGGGCATACGTCGCCGGCGAACATGGGCTCGACGTGATCGACACCGCCACCGACCGCATTCTGCGAACTGTGCATTTCGGCAGCTCCATCAAGTCGTTCGCCGTCAGTCCCAACGGACGCGAGGTATATGTGACCGTGAGAGACTCGGATCAGGTCAAGGTCCTCGACACCGCCACCGACCAGCTCTCCTTCGAGATCCCCGCCGGACCGTCGCCGTATACGGTGGCGTTCAGTCCGGTGGCGGCGCCGCGCGTCGTGACCGAGCCGACCAACCAATCCCTCGTCTACGGGGGCGAGGCGCGCCTCTACGCCCAGGCCACCGGCGACCCCACACCGGCTGTGCAGTGGCAGGTCAGTCGCGACGGCGCGGACAGCTGGCACGACCTCACAGGCGCAACCGAGCCCCGGCACGCGTTCGTACCCTCCGGAGCCCAAACCGGCAACGAATACCGAGCCAAGTTCACAAACCCCAGCGGAATCGTCGCCACCCGCCCAGCGACGCTGACGGTCCTCAGGGCGGTGCCCACGCTGGAATGGCAAGTCCCAACCCCGATCGAGCACGGCAAACCGCTGTCCCCAGACGAGCTCGACGCCGAAGCATCGGTGCCCGGCACCTTTGACTACACCCCGCTGGCCGGAACCGTGCTCGCCGTCGGCACACGCCAGAAGCTGTCGGTGACCTTCACCCCCCAGGACGGCGAGAACTACATGAGCGTCACCACGAGCGTGCCGATCGACGTGACCACTGCTCCCGAACCTCCACAACCCCCGCCCCCGCCCCCACCGCCGGCACCGGTGATCCCCACACCAGAGCCGCTTGGGCCGACGAACCCCACGCCGCTGCCCCCCGGGCCGACGAAACCTGCCGCCCCCAAGGTGTGCGCAGTCAACTCCAGGCTCGTCGTTACTGTCCCTAGCCGACTGCGCCCCCGCGCGACGCAGATCGCGTCCGCCGTGGTCGTCAACGCACGCGGCCGCCAGGTCCGACGCGCCTCACACCGAGGCTGGCGCGTGACCGCGAGCCTGCGCGGCCTGTCGGGCGGCAGCTACTCGCTGCGCATCCTCATCCGAGGCACGACCACCCGAGCCGGCCCCCATGGCTCGCGTCCGGCATCGCGAACACTGCGCGCCGACATCAGCGGGTGCCGGCAGTCAAGCTCGATCCGGCTGATCGCCAAGGGCCGCTGACCAATGACCCGCAAGGCTGCGATCCCAGCGGATCCGCACCCTAGACGGACCCCATAGCGGCCAGCAAACGCTGGGCATCCGGGCTCTGCGCGCGCAACCGCGAAGATCTGCACAGTCACGCTGCCGCGCTGCCGGTGACCGGATCTGGTATTGCCCGCGTTCTTCCCGCTGAGACCTGTCGCCGAGCGGGAAGGCCCCGGGCGGGTTCATCGGCGTCCCCTCTCCCGCATCTGCGACGCATTCCCGACCCGAGCGCGACGTCCATACAGGCCTTACGCAACGTCCGGTTGTCGATGTACGTGAGACGCGCGGCCGGCCGGCGGGAGGCGTCAGTCCAAGCGTCTGCCGGCTGGGATCCGCTGCGGACGCTTCGCTCCCTGGTGACGAGCCGCGGGACGGAGAGTTGGCTTGATGAGACTGCGCGCCCGCTTGGCGGTTGCGGCTTTGCAATGACGAGGGCCGCCACGAGCGCGTCGGTGAGTTCTGTCTGAGCGTTTGACGGGAACTCGGCGTCGGCGGCGATGGGAACGCATCCGGGTTTTGGAGGTGGTGATGCGTTGCCCGGAGGTGTTCGTCTGACCGCGTTCAAGACGGCGTCCAGATGCGGGGTCGGGGGGCGGGGCCGGTCGCTCGCTTCGTCCCTGAGTGACAGCGAGAGCGATGGCTACCCCGGCGCCAGGGCTGCCGCGCCCACGGCGAGCGAACGTTAGGGGCGCTCGAAGGAGAGGCGTTGGTGGTCGCGCGTTGCCGGATCTATCGGTGGCTTCAATGGTGCGCTTGCCCCCGTGATCGCGTTGATGCCGGTCGCGGCGGCTAAAGGAGCGTGTTCGAACTGCCGATAGAGCAGCGATGGTCCTGTGGTGGATTCGTCTTCTGAGGCTCCGGCTTGCTGGTCTGTTGTGGGTGGTGAGCGTGCTGGTGGAGGGGTTGCTGCCGGCGGTCCCGCGGCACGGCGCGCGCCCGCCGTCGGCTATCTGGCCTATGTCGCCGAGAACCGTGCGGTGTCGGTGATCGACACGGGGACGCGGGAAGTCATGTCCAGGATCCCGGTCGGAGCGGATCCCGTCGCGGTGCAGGTCAGCCCCGAAGGCCGGAGGGTGTATGTCGCTAACGAGCGATCGGACACCATTTCGGTGCTCGACGCCACCCGCGATGAGCCGATCGCGACGATCCACCTCGGCGGGTCGCCGCGGGCGCTCGCCGTCGCGCCGGACGGGCGGAGCCTGTACGTGGGGGAGCAGAGCGAGGAGGTCGCCGTCGTCGACACCGCCACCGACCGGGTGCTCCGCAGCGTCCACGTCGGTGGCGACCTGGCCGCGATGGCGGCCAGTCCCGACGGCCGCGAGCTGTATCTGACAAGGAGCGGCTCGCGGGCGGTCGAAGTGTTGAGCACCGCTACCGACCGGATCGTCGGCGAGGTCCAGATCGGGCACTTGCCGGACGCGGTCGCGTTCAGCCCGTCACCCCTCCTCGGATCGTGATCGAGCCGGCCAACCAATCGCTGCTCTACGGCGCGGAGGCTCGCCTACGCGCACAGACGAGCGGTGATCCCGACCCTGACGTGCAGTGGCAGGTTAGTCGCGACGGTGGAGCCACGTGGAACGCCGTAGCGGGAGCGACGTCGCCGCCGTACGCGTTCGTGCGTTCGGGAGCCCAATCCGGCTCGGAGTATCGTGCGGTGTTCACCCACCGCACGGGCGACGTGACCACCCGGCCGGCGACGTTGACGGTCGTCAAGGCCGTTCCGACGCTGGAATGGCAGGTGCCCACGCCGATCGAGCACGGCACGCCGCTCTCCTTCGGACGGCTCGACGCCGAGGCATCGGTGCCCGGAACGTTCCGGTACACGCCGCCCGCGGGAACCGTGCTGGCGGTGGGGGCAGGCCAGCCGCTGACGGTGACGTTCACGCCCCGCGCGGAGCGCGACTACACGGGCGTCACCGCATCTGTTCCGATCGACGTGACGACCACTCCCGAGCCTTCCCCACCACCGCCGCCACCACCGCGGCCGGCGGTGCCGATTGCCACCCCGCCACTGCCCGAGCCAACCAGCCCAGGTGCTCTTCCGGGACCTGGGACACCTCCCACGCCCGGAAAGCAGCACCAGCCCGCGGCGCAGGCTTGTGGCGTCCGTTCCAGCCTGACGGTCATCGTTCCCCGGCGCCTGCGGGCGGGCGCCACGCGGATCGTGTCGGCGGTGATCGTCGACGCGCGCGGTCACCGAGTTCGTCGCGGTTCTCACCGGGGCTGGCGGGTCATGGTGAGCCTGCACGGCCTGTCCCACGGCTCCTACTCACTAGGGATCCTCGTCGCCGCGCGCAGCTTGAGGGCCAGGCCCGCCGGTCAGGCTCGGCGGACGCTCTCGGTGAACGTCCGCGGGTGTCGGCAGGCCGGTGCCGTCACCGCGCTCGCGCACCGCCCCAAGCGATCCTCTCCGGCTTAGGGGCAGGGAGAGCCCAGGTGCGACTGACAGGGAGCCGAGGTGGGAGGTAGGCGCCGTCACCGGTCCGCGCGTAGCGCCGCGGCAAAGATCTACGCGGCGGCGATCGCGGCGCTGCTGATCGCTGGGAACACGGCGTGGGGATCAGCGCCCGCGCGCCCGACCTCCTCGGTTGCCTCGGTCGCGGCGTCGACGAGCGTCGGCACGGTCGCCGCGGCGGAGGATCCCCTCGCTCCGCTGGGTGACGTCTCGCGCCGGGCGGCGTTCTCCACCCAGCGCCGTCAGGCTGGCGCCGTCGACCAGGCCGCCAGGCGCAATGCCCTGGTCGGCGCGCTCGGGGTCGGCGCCGAGGGTGACCTGCGGCTGCGGGCGGGAGGGGGCGGCGTGCTCACCGTCTCGCTGCAACGCCAGGTCGACCGTCCGGTGCCGATCGGCGACGCGAGCGTCGAACTCGCGGTGCCCCGTCAATACCGGCCCGACGCGGTGAGCGCACTCGGCTGGGCCTGCTCGCGTCGCGACCAGACGGTGAGCTGTCGCGCCACGGCTCCCGCCGTCCGCGGCACGCTCGGCGTGATCGCGGTCGGTCTGCGCGCCCAGGGCTCCGGACCGGCCTCGATCGATATCCGCGCCTCCTGGAGGCAGGGCGCGCGGCGGTACACCAGCGCCGACACGGCGCGCTTCCGGGTGCGCCGGCCGATGACCGTGCGCGCCACCAGCGCCGCGGGCACGGTCCTGAGCCCTGTGTCCGGGGTTGGCGCGGGGCCGATCCTGCTCAGCGCCCGCCTCGGCCGCTCGGCCGCGGGGCTCCCCGTTGCGTATCGCTGGCGTCAGCTGTGCCGCCGGCCTGGTTGTCGCCGGGTCACGTGGCTGACCGTGACCGCTGGACGCGCCAGCGGGCCGGTGATCACCGCCCAGGCGCGCGTTCCGGCGGTCAGGCGCGCGACGCGGCTGCGTTTCGCTGTGATCGCCCGCAGCTGGCGCGGCGCCGCGAGCTCCATCACCACGGTCACCGTCCGTCCTCAGAGCACCGTGGCGCTGCCCTCGCCGCGGCGCATCCGAACGCGCGGGCTGGCCCCGACGCGGACATCGGGATACATGACGCGGCACGCGGTCACCCGCGGGCTCGAGCTCGCCGGCTCCGCGCTGCAGGGGCCACGCGCCGGTCAGCTCGCGCGGCTGCGCGCGGTGGCGCAGGGAGGCCGTCTGAGCGCGCCGCGCTGGACAGAACTGCGCGGCCCGCGCGGCCTGCTGACAGGCCGCGCGATACGCCTCGCCTCGCTTGTGTTCCGCGCGCCGCGTCGTCCCGGGATGCTGGTGCTGCGGGTGCGCGCCACCGTGTCCGGTCAGCCGGTAAGCGACACGGCCACGATCCACGTCACCCCCGGTCCGATCAGAGCACGGGCGCGGGCCCGTGGGGCGGACGAGACCTCGGGCCCGTTCTGCGGGCTGTGGACGGCCGCCTCGGCGGGAGACCCGAGCGCCGGCACTGGCGCCGCGCCGGTTCACCTCTCCGACGGCAGCGACATC
>Ga0302326_10016908_pt1 | contig 15238 bp, 9 predicted proteins | sample Palsa_T0_3_FD_202264 | JGI IMG/M metagenome (GOLD analysis project Ga0302326, IMG submission 202264) | Peat permafrost microbial communities from Stordalen Mire near Abisko, Sweden - Palsa_T0_3 | ecosystem: Environmental > Terrestrial > Soil > Palsa > Peat permafrost | place: Sweden: Abisko...
TGCGGTTGGGACGAGACGGAGATCGGTGCAGCTCCCGCTCACTGCCAACGGGATCCAAGCGGACTGCGCTGGCCAGGAATCAGGCGCCCAGGTCCGTGGTGGGGAGCGCATTTCTGACGATTGGTGTAACGTTTTGGCCGAGGATTTCAATGGCGCGGAGCATCTGGGAATGCGGGAGTGTGGAGACCCCCATCTGGAATGTCAGACGAGAGATTCCGCCGAGTACTTTATTCACGTACAGGATCTTTTTCGCCACGGTTTTCGCGTCGCCGATCAGCAGGGCGCCTTTGGGTCCGCGCACTGCGTCGAATTGCGCGCGCGTCGTGGGCGGCCATCCTCGTTCTTTGCCGATCTCCGTAAAGGTGTGCGCGTAGCCAGGATAGAAGATGTCCGCCGCTTCGTCCGTGGAGTCTGCGAGAAAACCGATCGAGTGGAGCCCAACGGTCAGGCGGTCGGGGGAATGGCCGGCGCGACGGCCTGCTTCGCGATACAGGTCGATGAGTGGGCGGAAACGTTCGGGCTCGCCGCCGATGATCGCAACCATCAGAGGAAGTCCCAGCATGCCGGCGCGCACAAAGGAAGTGGGAGTGCCGCCCACGCCGACCCAGATGGGCAGCGGATTTTGCAGCGGCCGCGGATAAATGGCCTGGCCAGTGAGCGCGGCTCGATGCTTGCCGGACCAGGTGACGTGAGCGTTGTCGCGAATGGCGAGCAGCAGCTCGAGTTTTTCGGCGAAGAGCGAATCGTAGTCTTCCAGATTCAGCCCGAAGAGCGGAAACGACTCGATGAATGACCCTCGGCCGGCAACGATTTCTGCGCGGCCCTGCGAAATCAAATCCAGCGTGGCGAATTCCTGGAACACCCGGACCGGGTCAGCGGCGCTGAGAACAGTGACCGCGCTGGTCAGGCGAATATTTTTGGTTTGTGCGGCCGCCGCGGCGAGGATCACCACCGGGGCCGAGTCCAAAAATTCCGCACGGTGATGTTCGCCGATGCCGAAGACGTCGAGGCCGACCCGGTCGGCAAGCCCGATCTCTTCGAGCAGATGCTGCATGCGCTCAACCGGTGTGAGAGTGAGGCCCGTGGCGGGGTCGGAGATGGCTGCTGCGAAGCTGTCGACGCCGATCTGCATCTATCGATACTGCTGGGAAAATAGTCCAAAATCAACTGCCTGAAAATCACGCGCCGGAAGAATTTGGCCCGGCAGATGGCCCAGAGATTTATGGCCTGGCCACATTACGCTTCATTGCGGCTATCCCTGCGGCTTGCACAACGAAACAGCCACTCACTATTCGTAGCGCAACGCGATCATGGGATCTACGCCGGCCGCTTTGCGGGCGGGCAGCCATCCGGCCAGCATCGCCACTCCCGCGAGCAGCACCGTGGAAATCGCAAATACCAGCGGGTCACTCGCTTTCACTCCGAACAGTTGCGATTCAATCATTCGTCCCAGACCGAAAGCGGCTAGCAGGCCGATCGCGAGTCCGGTGGCCGCCATGCGCACCACTTCTTTCAATACCAGCCAGGTAACATTCATCGGGGTAGCGCCGAGCGCCATCCGAATCCCCAGCTCGTGAGTGCGCCGCGTCACCATGTAGGTCAGCACGCCATACAGCCCGATAGCTGCGAGCAGCGCGGCCAACAACCCGAGGCACAGCGAAAAAATCGTCAGCAGCCTGTCGGTGTAAACGGATTCGTCCGCTTGTTCCGCAAGAGTCCGCAGGTCAAACACCGGCAGGTTGGGGTCGAATCCCTGCACCGTTCTGCGCAGAGTCGCCGCCAGCGCCGAAGGATCCTGGCTGGTATGAACGTAGAACGTCCCGCTTCCCAGATCAGGATCCTGTGCATAGGGGAGATACATGAACGGGTGGATCTCCTCACGGATACTCGCGTGCTTGGTGTCTTTCACTACGCCGACGATCTCGATATTCGGACGAACGCCATTGCCGCCCCCGATGGCCAGCCGCTGGCCAATGGGATTCCGTCCGGCGAAATAACGCCGAGCCAGCTTCTCGTTAACGATCGCCACTTTCGGGCTATCGGAGCGGTCGCTTTCGCTGAATTCACGCCCTGAGACCAGCGGGGTCCCCACGGTCGCAAAATAATTGGGGCCAATATCGTTTCGGCGGGCATCGGTCTCCTCATCCGGCGATGCGGTGTAACCCTCTACGGTGATGTTAGTGCCCCAATTATCGTCCGCGAGCAACGGCATTATCGCCAAGCTCACGGACTGCACTCCGGGTAAGCCTGCGATGGTTTCCCTCATTCGATCGAATAGCGCCGACGTTTGCGGCGGCGAATAGCGGCTCAGCTCCGGCGCGATCGAAAACTGTATGACGTGATCGGTGCGCAGGCCCAGATCCTCGCTCTTCAGCTTCAGCAAGCTCTGCCCGAAAAGTCCCGCCGCTGTCAGCAATACCCCGGTTAGCGCCACTTGCGAGACCATCAGCCACTTGCGTAGACGCAGGTTCGACCGCCCGTCCGAGGCATGGTTGCCTTGCTCCTTCAGCGCGGTTTGCAGGTCGGCTCGGCCGGAGCGCGCCGCCGGCACGAATCCGAACAGCGCTCCCGTCAAGACGGTGAGTCCGGTGGCGAACGCCAGAACGCGATAATCGAGTTGTGCGGTCAATCCCAGAACGCTCATATTCCGCGCGAGCGATTCGACCAACGCGCCCAGCGTCCACCACGCCAGCAGGAGCCCGGACGCGCCTCCGAACACCGCAAGCAACAGGCTTTCCGTAAACAATTGCCGAATGAGTCGCCAGCGCCCGGCACCCATCGCCAGCCGCACCGCCATCTCCCGTTGCCGTGATTCCAGGCGCGCCACCGTCAGGCTAGCCAGGTTCGCGCACGTGATCAGCAAAATCAGCCCCACCATCGCCACCAGCGAGACCAACGGTTTTCGCGCTTGGTCCTGAAGTATCAGCCGGCCATTGGCGCCCGGTTCCAACAGCATTTGTTCCGCCACATACTTCTCCTGCGTTTTCGCGGATATCTTTAACACCGGCACTTCGGATTCCAGAATCGCGCGATAGCCTGGATTCAACGCCGCTGCCGCCTTGGCCGGCGTGAAGCCCGGTTTCAGTCGGCCCAGCATCGTCACCCAGTGGTCCCTGCGATCTTCGAGTCCATCCCAGTTCGGCGTCATCGATGCTTTCATCGTGATCGGAATGAAAACATCCGGTACTTGCCCCACTTGCACGCCGGCAAAGCCGGCGCGCGATACGCCGACCACGGTTAGCGCGGTACCGTTGACAACCAGTTGCTTATTCAGGATTCCCGGATCGCTGCCAAACCGGCGCGCCCAGTAGCCATTGCTCAGCACCGCGACGGGATTCGCTCCGGGCGCCGTCTCATCTTCGGAAGTGAACACGCGTCCCAGCGCCGGCCTTACTCCGAGCACCTCAAAATAATTTCCGGAGACCAGTTCGCCGGTGGAGCGTTCCGCAGTGTGCCCCTGCGCCGAAACGCTCAACGTAGAATCGGGAAACCGCGCCAACAAGCCAGAGAAAGCCGGGCTGTGTTCGCGCAAATCTTTGTACAGGGGATAAGAAAATACCTCGTCCTCGCTGCCATCGGTTGAGACACGCCCGGGACGCGGGCCCGGCGAGCGCAGCAGGACCAATTCCTGGGGCCGCACTACCGGCAGACTCCGGAGGAGAACCTGGTCGGTGAGCGAGAAGATGGCCGTGTTCGCGCCAATTCCCAGGGCCAAAGTGAGTACCGCAACGACGGTGAACACCGGATTTTTCAACAGCATCCGGATCGCAAAACGAACGTCCTGCATCAGCGTGGTCATCGCATGGTCCTGGTTATAACTAGGCAAGATCGCCCAGGAATATATGTTTCACGTGAAACACTCCAATTGCCATTTCCCCGGATGTTGTAAGCGATGATTGTAAGCGGCTTACCGGGTTTTTAAACGAACTTCCGAAAACGGAACGTCCGCACTTGGGACTCGCCGTCCCTCAAGCGGACACTTTGACAAGGTGTCCCAACCTCCCGACAGCCTCAATTTGACCTGATTCGTGCCCTCCCCCGGATTCGCGGCGACTTCGACGAGGAAAATGTTTCACGCGAAACATTCGGCCACTTCGACAAGGAAAATGTTTCACGTGAAACAATTTGGCTACTTACACGACGACCCTCAGCAGCCCGTCGGACACCTATTCGGCTCGCCACCCCGGCTCGCCTCGCGCGGCACTGCAAACCCAACTGGCAATTGAATTTAGTAGAGTTTGCCGGCGTTCGGGTGTAGGTTATGCGCCGGTTACAACCCGATAATTAAAGTGCATTTCAGTTAATTAACTTAAGGACAACTACGTGACCTCAAAACACATCTGGCGCGTAATTCTCGTGGCCGCTCTTGTTGTCGCTCTGGCGACGACTGCTGGCGCACAGCTTGGCAAGATTTCCGGACCGATCGGCCCATCCGCAGGTCCGATCATAGCGGGAGTTGTGGCAGTGATTGCGACCGTGGTAGTCATCGTGATCGTTCTGGTAGTTCACAAAGGGTCGGACCAGGGGACGATTGCGGGATGCGTGAAACCAGGCGCGGACCGAATGAGCGTAATCGACGACAACGACAAGCGGCTGTACGTGCTCTCCGGTAACACCGCAGGCATCCATCCGGGCGAGCGATTGACTGTGCAGGGCCATAAGACCAAGAACGGCAAGACACTGATATGGGAAACGAAAAAGGTGACTGCGGACCTCGGCGTCTGCCAGCCCTAGGCGGCCCAAGCCACCACGCTTCTTTTCCTGATGGCGCGGGACAGCGTCCAGTAACGGCGCCGTCCCGCGGCCGTCAGAAGGGGTGGTGGGCTAGAAGTTAATCTTCAAACCGAATTGAATCTCCCGCCCGGGATCCTGGGACTGGGCGAGTCCGAAAGTGCCGGCGCCGGTACTGCCGCCGGTCACCGGATTGGTGTCGATGACGCCGTTGCACTGCGGTCCGCAGTTAGCTGTCGGCGCGCCGAAGATGGGCGTGTTGGTCAGGTTGAGGAACTGGGCCATGAACTGCAGGTTGACCCGTTCGGTGATCGGAAACATCTTGATGATATTTAGGTCCGCAGTGGTAAGACCCGGACCACGGAACGCGCCCACGCCGCAATTTCCGAAAGTGAGCGGCGCAGGCAGAGAAACTGCAGCGGGATTCAGGAATTGGATTCCGATGTTTCCTCCGAGGTCCTCTGACGCGCCGCTACCGTGTTGCGGAACGCCCGCCACGCAATTGGGCCGGTAAGCAGCGCCGACCCCTCCCCCGGTCATGGATTGATCGGGAGCGGCAGGACTGATGGCGAAGCCGGAGTGGATGTTGAAATCCGCAGCGATGGACCAGCCGCCGATAATTTGATTGACGACGCCGTTGGCGTTGCTGGCGAAGTGGCGAGTGCGCCCAAAAGGCAAATCGTAAACGACGAAACCATTGAGCGCGCTGGCGACGTCACTGATGCAACGGCCGTAATCCGCTTTTTGATTGTAGATATTCTGGAAGAAAAAATATCCGCCGTTGGTCTGGCTCTGGCCGATCCCCTCTTCATCGCCGTATTGCCCGAAGTAACCCAGAGAGTTCGACAAGCATTTGGACCAAGTGTAACTGGCTTGCAAGTCGAGCCCATGAAACGCGTGTTGAGTGGCGGTTAGCTCCATGGCGTTGTAGGTTTGGATGGCGCCGGAATCGTTGTACCTGACGTTTGCGCCGGCCGCGATCAAAGGCGCTGCAAACGGGCTCGGTGTAAGAACTCCGTCATTGAGCTGTTCTTGATTAAGCAGGTAGATGTCACTCATGTGATCGATCTTGTTGCCGACGTAAGCGGCGGAGACAGTGGTGCCGCGCCCGAACTGATGCTGGATAGTGGCGTTCCACTGCTGGTCAACCGCCGGCCGTAGGTGTGGATTAGTGGCGTGAAGGGTAACTCCGCCCGCGAGGCAGTCCGGCGAGAAAGCCTGTAGCCCCGCAGCGGTACAAGCAGCGGCCGGAAACGAGGAATAGCCTTCGTCCAAAGTGGTAAGGGGCAACGTCAACCCCGTGTTGTCCTCATCGCGGGTGATCACATAAGGAGGATTCACGACCGCCAGGTTGTTGACGCCGTTGCCCTCCATATAAGTCGAAATGCCGTAAGCCGCGCGTAGAACCGTGTTGTGCAACCATTCCGGTTGCCACGCCAGGCCAATGCGGGGCTGGAAGTTGGAAATTCCATTGTAGGTATCGTAATTCGTGCCGATTTCCGGCGTGCCGCTGAGAGCATCAAAATTCACATTGTGGCTAGCGTTCGAATCGCCGCGCGGCGTGGTCAGCTCATATCGAAGCCCAATGTTCAAGGTCAGATGGCTGGTTACGCGCCAATTGTCCTGGACAAATGCGCCAAACAGGCTGTTTCTCAGGTGGAAATTCAACGGCGTTCCTTCCATAACATCAGCCGGAAGGCCCAGGAGGAAATCAGCGACGCCATTGCCGCCGGTGGTTCCCCCGTTGCCGGTGAACTGACCGGTGAAACTAAACCCGCCGGCCACGCCCTCGTTGCCAGGGTAAACGTCATTCATGATGTAATGGAAAAATTCGAACCCGGCGTGAACGACATGCTTTCCGTGGGTCCAGGTAAGAGAGTCTTCTCCTTCGATGGTGGTGTCGTGAAAGATTTCCACGCTATCGGTGCTTCCGATCAGGGTGTATGCACCTCCGAACTTGATCTGAGGAAGAATGGTGGCCTGAACCCCAGGAATCCCGAACGATTGTGGAAGGTTGACGCTGGTAGGGTTCGAATACACTTGATCGTTGGCGGGGAAGATTTGCATGCCGAACCGGGCATCGTTCACCAGCGAGGGAGAAATGGTCCGGACGTAATCCACGACGTAATTCTTCAGCGGGTACTCCCGGGTGAGATTGGGCAACAACTCGATGGAGTTGGTCGTATCGTTGATTACGTACTGCTGCGAGTAACGGCCCATGATGTGATCTTTGTCGGACAACTGCCAGTCCACTTTCGCATCGCCCTGGTAGGAGTTGACGAAGTTGCGTTGCAGATAGCTGGTGATGCCGGCGCCTGGGAAAAGCGAAGAGCTGAGGATCTTCTGCGCCGCGGAGCTCGAAACCGGAACCTGGTTGTTGGGATAGGGTTGGCGGGTGGTTGGGCTGGTACCAGTAAAAGGATTGTAGAGCTGCTCGGAAAGAGTGTTGCAGACGCCGGAAGCGCTAAACCCTGAGGTACACAGCGCGGAAAAATCGCCAGTACGGAATGCCGTGGGAATCGGCGCAAAAGGAGTGGTGGTCGCTGGCGTGTTGTAACGTGCGCCTTGGAAATCAGTAAAAAAGAACAGTTTGTCCTTGATGACCGGTCCGCCCAAAGTGGCGCCGAAATTGTTGTATTGCAGGGGGCTGCGCGGCGCACCTAGCGCATTGTTCTGCCAGCTGTTGGCGTCGAGGTCGGTGTTGCGCAGGAATTCGAAGATATCCCCGTGATACGCGTTGGTGCCGGACTTCAAGGTCTCGATGATCACGCCGCCGATGTAGTTGCCGAAGTCGGCTGGGGCATTGCCGGCGATGAGATTGAAGTCCTGAATGGCGTCCGGGCTAGGAACGTAGGCCACTTCATTGTTGTCCGCCTGGTTGGTATCCATTCCGTCGAGCGAAAAATTGTTGTCCTGCTCCCGAGCGCCGTTGACGTACGGCCGGCCGGTGCCAAAGGTGGTCTGGGCGGACTGAAATGAAAAAATGTTGGGGCTAACCACCCCAGGGGTCAGCAGCGTGAACTGGTTGATGTCACGATTAGCCAAAGGCAAATCCACGCTGGCCTTGCTGTCGATCACCGTGCCCACGTCGGTCGAGTCCGTCTGCAATAGTGGAGGAGCGGAGGTAACTTCGATGGTTTCCGACAAGGTACCGACCTTCAACTGAAAATCAATGCGCGCCACTTGGTTGGGATTAAGAACGAAAGCAGGATGAAGCTCCGGCGCAAAACCAGCGACTTGCACTTTGACCTCGAGGTTGCCTGCCGTCACTTGAGGAAACTCGTAGACGCCCGCGGCATTGGTTTGCGTGGTCCAGGTGGTATGGCGATCGACGTCACGCGCCGTGACGTTGGCGCCGGTCACGGCGGCGCCACCAGCGTCGCTTACCGTGCCGGTGATTGAGCCCGCCGCTTGCTGGGCGTTCGCTACGGGCGCGAGCGAGAGCAGCATCGCGATCAAACCGAGCGAAAGGGAAAACATCTTGGTAGAACGATCCAATTTTGGCGTCACGGAATTCTCCTAATTTGCGTGAAAATAATTTACAGCCGCCCCCATTGCACCTGCTATGGTATGGAGCTATATAGCACACGATTATTGTTGTCAAGAGAAAAATGTACGTGTATAAGGTAAAATCGTATTTGTTGACGACGGGAGGCCGGAGTGAATGAATGGAGCTCTATAGCGGATAATGGCAGCGCTATAGCAGTCATAGAGCTCTATAGCACGTAAGTCGGTAATAAATGAACTCTTAGGACTGGGCCGATCCCCGGACCTGTGATAAATCATATCCACTTGCGCGGAGCGGTGATGAGACCTAAGAACGGAAATGGCAGCGAGCCTGCGTACCGGAGAATCCAAGGCGCGATCCGGCAACGCATTGAACGCGGAAGTCTAAAACCCGGCGATGTAGTCGATTCGGAGCGCGAGCTCGCCAAGGTTCACGAGGTGAGCTTGATGACCGCGCGCCACGCACTCGCCGATCTGGCGCGGGAAGGAATCGTCGAACGCCGCCCCGGCGCGGGCACGTTCGTGGCGCCGCCCAAAATTAATTTCAACAAGCTGATGAGCTACACCGAGCAGATGGCCGGGCGCGGACTCTCGGCACGCTCGAAAATCATCGCTTCATCGGTGATTAGCACCGAGCATGAAATCGCCGCGCGCCTGGGGCTGTCGGCTTCGTCGCGGCTCGTTAAGATCGAACGAGTGCGGCAAGCGGCGGACGAACCATTCGCGGTGGAAACTTGCTACCTTTCGTACGCGGAATTTTCGGGGTTGGTGGACACGCCGCTGGAACGGGCGTCGCTGTTTATGACTTTGCAACACGACTACGGTGTGGAGATCGCATATGCCGACGAAGAGATCGACGCTACCGCCGCCGATGTGAGAACCGCCGAACTCTTGGCTTTACCTCGCGGGGCGCCGCTGCTGCGCATGCGCCAGCTCATCTATTCGACCAAAGGCAAGGCTGCGGTGTACGTCCTCGGACTCTACCGTTCGGGGCGGCACACTTTAATGATTCGCAGATTTCGCTGATTTCTGCCGATTCCAGACCGGGGAGCGGCGCATGCATAACGCGGCCGCGCCTACCAGGGCTGACTCTGACCCGTAGCGTGCCGCCACCATGGCAACCTGCCGGCGCCGCGGATTGATGGCCCAGGTTTCCCATCCGTAGCGGATCAAGCGTTGGCAGGAAAGTATCCGCTGGCCAAGCCCGCCGCCAAAAACAATCACTTCCGGCTCCAGCAGATCGACAATATTTCCGAGCCAGATCGCCAAATATTCGATGGCTTCGCGGACGATCGAATTGGCCAACTCGTCCCCATCGAGCGCCGCCTGGAAAACGATCTCGCTGGTTATCGTATCGCGCTGGCCACCCGCCAGCGCGAGGATCTTCGAGCGCCGAGCCACGCGATTCGCCAATCGTCCACGCGCCCGTTTCGCGATGGCCGTGCCCGAAGCGTACAACTCGATGCAGCCGCGTTTTCCGCAACCGCACTGCGGTCCGCGAAAGTCGATGGACATATGCCCACCTTCTCCGGCCGCACCGGTGGGACCAGCGATAATTTCCTTATGTACCACAAAACCGCTGCCGATTCCGGTCCCGAGCGTGACGTAGAAGACGCTGTCGTACTTTGCACCGGCGCCCCACGCCGCTTCGGCCAGGGCGGCGGTGTTGGCATCGTTGCCGAGCCGCGCCGGCAAGCCGTACCGCTTCTTGAGTTCACGCGCCAGAGGAAAATCGCGCCAGCATGGGATGTTGGTCGCGTTCAATAAAACGCCGCACGTCGAATCCACCCAGCCCGCCACACTCACGCCAATCGCACTGGCCCGTTTTGCGCGCCGATCGCGAAAGACACCATCTACTGCGTCGAATACGGCCTGCATGCCTTCTGCGGCGCTTCGCCGCGCCACCATGGGGGTTCGCAATTTCAGTAACAGCTTGCCGCTCGGGTCCACTAGGCCCGCCGCGACCTTGGTTCCCCCGATATCCACAACAACGACTAAGTTTTCTTTCTTAGTGGGCATAAAGATGAGTCGGCTTATTTATCGCCAATTATCGACCCGCTGTTGGTTCCGTGAGGCTCAGGCTGTGTCTGTTTCCGTATCTTTCACGCGATCCAATTCGCGCCACATCAACCAAGCGCACGCTAACGCCAGCAGCACCAGGAATGTGCCGAGCTCGGAATGGCGCAACAGCAATTTGCCCACGCCGAATAGAGCGCTGTAGGTCATCACGCACCCGAGTATCCAACACCATAAGTTGCGCGGCAAATCGCGGGTGGGGCGGATTTCCGGAGCTAACATCGCAATCGCCCGCCATCCGGTGACCTGCGGACGAACTTTACGATAGAACGCCAGCAAGATCGCTTCGGGTTCCGGCGACGTGACCAACGTTACCGCGATCCACACCAGGGTGGTGACCAGGGTGGTGGTCAACGTGGTTTTCGCGAAAATCACGGTGCTCGATCCGGAAAAAAACTCCGGCCTTCCCGCCAGCGATAACCACACTCGATTCCAGTGCAGCGCCAGAGTCATCCCCATCGCCGTGGCCATGCACGAAATTTCGCTCCACGCGTTGATCCGCCACCAATACCACCTGAGCAGGTAGACGCTCCCGGTTCCCGCGCCGAGCTCCAGCACCACTTGCCATCCGGAACGAATCGACGCGAGTTGCGCGGAAATGTAAGCGGTGACGATTACCAGAATTACCGTGACGATTTGCGAAGTATGGACGTAATGCCGCTCGCTGGCCCGCTTGTTCACGAAGCGCCGGTAGAAATCTTCGACTAAGTACGATGTGCCCCAGTTCAACTGGGTGGCGATGGTGGACATGAACGCCGCCAGAAAGCCCGCCAAAATAATCCCGCGCAGGGCGTGCGGCACGTACTGATTCACGATCATCATGTAGCTGGATTCCGGTTTGGCCAGACCGGGGTACAGAACGATCGCGGCCAGCGCTGTAAAAATCCACGGCCAGGGGCGCAGCGCGTAGTGCGCGACGTTGAACCAAAGCACCGCGAGAAGTCCCTCGCGCTCATTGCGCGCGCTGAAGATGCGCTGGGCGATGTATCCGCCGCCGCCCGGCTCCGCGCCCGGATACCAGAACGCCCACCACTGAACGCCGAGATACACCGCGAAGGTGAGCACCGGAAGAGTCCACAAAGCCTCGCTCGAAAAGCCCTTCGAAAAATCGGGCAGGAATGCCAGTGGGTCCGAGCCGCCATTGGAGGCGCGCATCGCGCTAATCTTTTCCATCATCGGCACGATGCCGCCTGCCGCGGCCACGGCATAATAAGCTACCGCAATCACGATCCCCATTTTCAGCACGAACTGAAACAAGTCAGTCCACAGCACGCCCCAAAGCCCGCCCAGCGACACATACAGCCCGGTGAAAGGAATTAGGAAAAAAATGCAGACGATCAGCGCCCGGCCGTCCGTTCCAGAAAATACCGGCCCGAAAATGCGGCTCAAGACGCTTGAAAATCCGGTCACCACCGGCCAAGTCTTAAGCGTTGCGTCCATGGTAGTGCCGACGATGATCACCATAGATTTGGTTACCCATCCCAGAATCAGGCAGTTCATCATCAGCCCGAGGTAGACGGCGCGAAAGCCGCGGAGGAATGCGGCGGCTTTCCCGGAGTAGCGCATCTCCGCGAACTGTACGTCGGTCATCAATCCGGAGCGGCGCCACAAGCGCGCGTACAGGAATACGGTCATCATTCCGGACAGCAGAAACGCCCACCACAGCCAATTCCCGGCAATTCCTTGGCTGTAAACCAACCCCGCTACCAGCAACGGCGTGTCGGCGGCAAACGTGGTCGCCACCATCGACGTCCCCGCCAGCCACCACGAGACTTCGCGCCCGGATACGAAGTAATCCTCGGTGCTTTGGCCGGACTTGCGCCGAAAATAAAGCCCCAAGCACAAGGTAATCAGCAGGTAGCCGAGAATGGCAGACCAATCGAGAATCGTAAAATTCATGGCTGTAGGGCCCTCCCGCTCCCCGGTGCATCCGAGCCAGCACGCCATTCGGCAGAAAAATTGCGCTGGCGCCAAAGTATAACGGCGGCCTTTATGGCACAGCTCTATAGCAGAGGCAGTGCCAAATCGCAAATTTCGATTTCACACGATTGGGGTACGTTGAGAGTTGCGCAGCGGATGAAGAGAGATTGGCAGTCGATCGGCTAGCGACTTCTGGAAGCGAGAGATCGATCTCTCCTTGCTACCTCAAATTTCCTCATAGACTTCTTCTCACGCCTCTGCTATCTCTCGGCGTTGAATCGAGGGCCACATGCCACAGAACACGCAAGTCGTTGGAATCGGAAGCTGCGGAATCGATTATTTCGCGATCGTCCCGCACCTGCTGGGACCCGACGAAAAAATCAATGCCGACCGTCTGGAAATTCACGCCGGTGGCGTCACCGGAAACAACCTTACTCAGGTCGCGCGACTCGGGGCCAGCGCCGGCTGGCTCGGGCTCGTCGGTGACGACGAAAGCGGCCGCCTGATCGCCAAGGCGTTTGCGGAGGACGGACTCGACCTCTCCGGGATCGAAATCGTCAAAGGCGAGCAATCGTCCTTCACCTGGATTCCTGTGGATGCCCAGGGCGAGCGGTGCATTTACATGTTTCCGAACGTCAACGGCAAGCTGTCCGCAACCCAAGTCCGCAGCCGCTTCGCATCACAAATCGAGAAAGCCACGCATTTTCATACCGAGGCCTCGCAGTTACCACTGCCTCCCATCCAGGAAGGAATGCAGGTGGCTCGCGACGCGGGTGTCCGCGTTATTTTTGATCTGGACGTTGCCCCCAGCTATTTTGCGCACGCCAAGCTCGGTGCGGAGAAAGACCTGATCTCCGCGTTGCAGCTGGTCGATGTTCTCAAGCCGTGCAAAGCGGCGGCCCGGGAAATTACCGGCGAGACCGATTACGAGAAAATTGCCATCAAGCTGCTCGGATTGGGACCCAAAGTCGTTGCGGTCACCATGGGTTCGGAAGGCTCGCTCATCGCCAGCGCGGGGAAGATGGCTCACGTTCCGGCATTCAAAGTAAACGTTGTGGACAGCACCGGCGCGGGAGACGCTTTCATGGGCGGCCTTTCCTACGGACTTCTCCAGGGTTGGGATCATCAGCGCGTGGGCCTATTCGCCAATGCTTGCGCCGCCATTTGCTGCACCAAGGTTGGCGCGCGCGCCATGGGCAAACGAGACGAAGTGGTCGAGCTGATTAAGTCGCAGCGTCCCGCGGAAGGAGCTGCATTCTAACGATAGCTGTGTAGTATCACGGCAAATTCATTCCCGGATCACGGATGGGGTTTAGTTGCGGGTGGCAGGCCCGACCGTAGATTCTCTGATTTTGAGTTCGGCAGCTAATCGAATGTTGCGCGGCTGGGATGGAGCTTTTTTCGATTTGATGCGCTGGATTAGGAGTTCGGCGCCTTTATACCCCATCAAATAGGCTGGCTGGGCTACCGCAGTAAGGCGAGGAGCAAGCTGCAGATCGTCGATGGTTGCGAGTGCGATGTCGTTTGGGCATCGCAGACCCAATTCATCAATTGCTTGCAGGACTCCGAGGGTCATCATGCCATTGGAAACGAACACGGCAGAGGGGCGATCTTTTCGGTTTAGCAGTTCGCGGCCCAGCGCATAGCCGCTTTCGATTCGAAAATTGCCTTCGAGAATTAATTCGTCGTCAATGGGGATTCTGGCGCCTTCGAGGGCTTGGCGGTAACCCTGCAAGCGGTCACGGCCTGTTTGCAGAATCGCAGGACCGGTAATGATGGCGACTCTTTTATGCCCGATGGCAAGTAAGTGGCGCACACACTCGCGAGAGGACTTTCGGTTATCAATGGTCACCGAATCGACTTTAATTCGTGAAGGCACGCGGTCGACACACACGATGGGAATCCCTGCCTCCAGGGTCTTCGTGATGTGAGATACATCCCCATCGTTAGGAGCCATAACTAGCAACACCCCGTCCACGCGCCGCTCTCGGAGTACGGAAAGAATCTCCCGCTCCCGGTCGACACGATCATCGGTGTTAGCGGTGAACAGGAGATAGCCATGCTTCAGAGCCGCGTCCTCGGCTCCGCGAACCAATAGAGGGAAAAACGGATTGGTAATATCGGAAATGGCCATACCCAGCGTCTTGGTGCAACGGAGTTTCAGACTGCGTGCAATGTGGCTGGGCTGATAGTTCAACTCTCGGATCGCCGCAAGGATGCGTTCCTGGCGGCGAGCACTTACCGGAGCAGTTCGAGAAATGAGGTTGGACACGGTGCCGACGGAAACACCAGCGGCTTTGGCGACTTCCCTGATCGTGGCCATGGTTGCGGTCTGCCTTAAACGGAAGAAACGCGAATATTGTATCCTAGATTGACTTGGCGACGTACTGCACGAAGGATGCAAAGCTCATCACAGAAAGGCCTTACTGAGCCCTCCGGCGCCGTACCACGGCTCCGACGGTCGGGGCGTTTTCGCAACGTCACCGAGTTGATTCTTTTCGGTATGCGTGGCAAATTAGGCTCTGATCCGGACCGGGTGCGAAACAAATTCGCGGGACTCGCTTCCTGCTCGAACTCCTCCGGCGGCCGATAGCCCAGTGCCGAATGTAAACGGCACCGATTGTAGTACTGTTCGATGAAGACTTCGATGTTACCCAGCAAGTGCTCTAAATCTCGGTAGTGGTTCGCATAAATCTCTTCTCGTTTGAGCGTTCGCCGGACGGCTCATGCTGGGAATCATCCGGTGCTGTTGCAAGACCTGGGCGTAGTCTCCGCACGCGTACTGCACACCACGGTCGGAATGATGCACCAAACCTGGTGGTGGCTGCCGTTGCGCGATGGCCTGCTCCAGAGCTGCGATCGGCCAACGGGCCGCCAGCGTGCGGTCCAGAGCCCATCCCACCACCTTGCGTGAGAACGCGTCCAGAACCACCGCCAGGTATACAAACTCTTCTTCAAACGGATATAGGTGATATCCGCTACCCACAGCTGGTTCATCCCCGTC
>Ga0302326_10016910_pt1 | contig 15237 bp, 14 predicted proteins | sample Palsa_T0_3_FD_202264 | JGI IMG/M metagenome (GOLD analysis project Ga0302326, IMG submission 202264) | Peat permafrost microbial communities from Stordalen Mire near Abisko, Sweden - Palsa_T0_3 | ecosystem: Environmental > Terrestrial > Soil > Palsa > Peat permafrost | place: Sweden: Abisko...
AGGTGGCGGCGGTATCCCATCTGGCCCGTCGCGCAGAACACGCAGCCCATCGCGCAGCCCGCCTGGCTGCTCACGCATGCGGTCACCCGGCCGGTGAAGCGCATGAGGACCGTCTCGATCTGCTCGCCGTCGGCGAGCCCGAGGAGGTACTTGCGGGTGTGGCCGTCGGCGGAATCCGTCTCAAGGGAGACGGGCAGCGCGCCCAGGCACGCCCCGTCGGCCAGCCTGGCACGCACGCGCGCCGGCATGTCCTGAAGGCCACCGACCGATCCCGCGAGGTCCAGGTAGATGCCCTTCCACAGGCGGGCGGCGTGGACCGGGCTGAACCCCCACGATCCCACCAGCGCATCCAGCTCGGCGCGCGTGAGGCCGTAGAGGTCCGTCGGGGTGGGATCCATCGGGGCGCCGATTGGACGCCGCACGCGGCGGGGGCGCAAGGTGGATTGCCTTTACGGGCGCGTGCGGCATCCTTCCCGGATGGACTGGGTCAGGAAATTCCTCGAGTGCTTCATCCCGCTGTTCGTGACGATCGACCCCGTCGGGCTCGCGGCGATCTTCCTCGCGCTCAGCCGGAACGTGCCCGTGGAGAAGCGTCGGCGGATTGCGAAGCAGGCGACCTGGACCGGGGGCATCGTGGCCCTCCTTTTCCTCTTCCTGGGGAGGGTCATCTTCATCGCCATCGGGATCGGCGAGAGCGACTTCCAGGTCGCCGGCGGACTCATCCTCTTCATCATCGCCTCGCGCGAGCTGACTCAGTCCGCGTCCCAGGAGAAGAGCAACCTGCCGGACGACTTCGGCGTCGTCCCGCTCGGCATGCCGCTCATCGCCGGGCCGGCCACGATCGCGACCCTTCTCGTCATCTCGCAGTCCGTGGGGCTCTGGATGACGCTCCTCGCGCTCACGATCAACCTTGCGCTCGTCGCCGCGGCGTTCGCCCAGAGCGAGCGCCTCGAGCGGCTGGTCGGGCACACGGGCCTTCGCGCCGTCTCGAAGATCATCGCGCTGCTGCTCGCGGCAATCGCGGTGCACATCGTGCGCCGCGGGCTCACCTCCCCCTGACGCCCGTCAGCCGCCGTAGCTCGTCAGGAGACGGGCGTAGATCTTGGCGCACGAGAGAAGATCCTTCACCCGGGCGCGCTCGTTGACGGCGTGGATGTCCTCGCCGCCCGGGCCGTAGCCGAGCGTCGGGATCCCGAGGTGGTGGGAGAAATAATGCACGTCGTTGAACCCGGTCGAGACGTTGAAGACGGTCGGGCGGCCCCGGACCTGCTTCACGCTTGCCGCCATGGCCTTGAAGAACGGGTGGCTCGGCCGCGTGAAGCTGGAGAAGTTCTCGGAGACCTTCGAGACGCTGATCCTGCAGCCCGGGATCCGCTTGGCCGCCGCTGAAAGGAAGGCGCGGAGCTCGCGCTCGGCGGCCGCGTGGTCCTCGTTCGGGATGACCCGGCGGTCGATCGAGAACGAGGCCTGGGCGGGGACCGTGTTTATCTTCGCGCCCGGCCCGCACTCAAAGACGCCGCCGACGTTGATGGTGGGCCTCATCACCTTTCCCTCGGGCGTGACGAAGGACCTTCGCGCGATCCGTTTCTTGTAGGCCTCCAGCTCAAACGTCAGGGCCGCCATCTTCTCCAGCGCGTTCACGCCGTCCTGCGGCCTTGAGCCGTGCGCCGCGCGACCGTGGACGGTGACCATCATCCAGAGCGTCCCGTTGTGGCCGCAGCACACCTCCCTCCCCTCCCCGCCCTCCATGACAATCGCGTAGTCGGGCCGGATGGGACCCTCGTCGACGACCCACCGCGCGCCGAGGAAGGAGTCGGTCTCCTCGTCGGCCGTGAACGAGACCTCGACGTTCATCAGCGGCCGGGTGCGCGTGGAGCCGAGAGCGTCCAGCGCCGTGAGGAGGCTCGCAATCGAGCCCTTCATGTCGGCCGTGCCGCGGCCGTAGATCACGCCCTTCTCGACCGCGCCGCTGAACGGGTTCCCGTGGCGCCAGGTCCCGGAGACCGGGACGACGTCGTAATGGGCGTTGAAATGGACGGTCTTCGTCGCCCCCGGGACCTTGAGCTTGCCGATCACGTTGTAGCGCGGGTACCCGTGCTGCGCCGGGGGAAGGGAGCTGCGCAGGACCTTCCCGGGAATCGGGTAGCGGTGGGCGGTGAGGCCGACCTTCGCGAGTTCACGAGTCAGGTACCCGGTGATGGCGCCGTAGTGCTCACCCGGGGGGTTGACCGTCGGGAAGCCGACGAGCCGCTTGAGTCGGCCAAGGAGTGCGGGAGCGTTGCGCTCGATGAATTGGCTCGGGCTGTCCATCGGGACAGCTTCGCCGATAGGCGCGGCGACGGGAAGCGGAATGGCGTGCAAACCGCCATCTGCGTGTCTATCTCATTGCCCATGAACGACGCGGCGGCTCTTTTGATTTCGAAGCTCAGGCTGGAGCCCCTGCCCGGGGAGGGAGGTTTTTTCGCGGTGACGTGGACCAGCGCCGCAAAGGACCCGGACGGCCGGCCCTCGGGCTCCGCCATACTGTTTCTCATCACGGAGGCCGATTTCTCCGCGCTTCACCGTCTTCGCACGGACGAGATCTGGCATTACCACGCGGGCGACCCGGCGGAACTTGTCCAGCTTGATCCGGGCCCGCCGGACTGTCGCATCGCGGTCCTGGGACCGGACGTGGAGGGCGGTCACGTGCCCCAGGCGGTCGTCCCCGCCGGGGCGTGGCAGGGGGCGAGGATCCGGGCGGGAGGGCCCGGGACGGCCCACGGATGGACGCTCTTCGGCTGCACGGTTTCCCCGGCCTGGGACGGGAAAGAATTCGAGCTCGGGGACCGGGCGGCGCTCGAGAAGGAATTCCCGGCGCAAGCCGCCATCATCCGGGCCCTGACCCGCTGAGCGCCGCGCCGCGCGTCAGATGCCTTTTGACAGGGAATCCGCACGGCGACAGCGTCCCGGACAATGACTCTGGCGGACCAAAGGAAGGAGTACTCGCTTGCCGGCCTTTACGAAAAGGACGCCGCCCGCGACCCGTTCCGCCAGTTTGAGAAATGGTTCCAGGAGGCGGAGGCGGCAAAGATCCACGAGCCGAATGCCGCGGTCCTCGCGACGGCCGCGAGGGACGGCCGTCCCTCGGCGCGCATGGTCCTCCTCAAGGGCGTCGACGGCAGGGGCTTCGTCTTCTACACGAGCTACGAGAGCCGGAAGGGACGGGAGCTCGAGGCGAACCCGCGCGCGGCCTTCGTGTTTCCGTGGGTGGCGTTCGAGAGGCAGGTCATCGTCGAGGGCGCGGTGGTCAAGGTCGCCCGCGAGGAGAGCGAGGCCTATTTTCACAGCCGCCCGCGCGCGAGCCAGCTCGCCGCCTGGGCCTCCTCCCAGAGCTCCATCCTCTCGGGGCGCGAGTCGCTCGAGGAGTCGATGAGGGCCGCGGAGAGGAAATTCTCGGGCGTGGAGGCGCCGCTGCCCCCGAACTGGGGGGGATACAGGATCGTCCCGGACTCGGTTGAATTCTGGCAGGGGCGTCGCAGCCGGCTCCATGACCGGCTGCGCTACCGGCGCGACGGGGCCGGCGAGTGGATCATCGAGCGCCTGTCGCCGTGACCCGGATCCCGGACGGGCCCCCATGATCTACCTGATACGCCACGCGGACGCGGTCTCCGATGAGGTCGACCCTGCCCGTCCGCTGAGCCAGAAGGGGCGCGACCAGGTGTCGCGGGTGTGCGCGGTCCTCCTGAAGGTTCCCACGTTCGCGCCGGTGGAGATCTGGCACAGCCCGCTCGCCCGTTCCCGGGAAACCGCGGATCTCCTGGCCAAGGGCCTCGGCCTCCAGGCGCCGCTGATCCTGAAGCCCGGCCTGGAGCCCGAGGACGACCCAGCAGGCATCCTGTCGGCCCTCGAGGCGTTTGAGGGCGACGTAGCGGCCGTCGGCCACGAGCCGCACCTGGGGGTGCTCGCCTCGCTCATGGTGCACGGGCCGATCCGCTCAGGGGTCTACTTTCCCTTTCCGAAGGCGTCCGTCCTTGAGCTCTCTCGGGACGGCGAACGCTGGCGGTCCGAGTGGCTGGTGCGGGCCCCATGATCCTGGACGTCCTGCCGGAGAGGACGGGCGGGGCCGCGGAGAACATGGCCGCGGACTTCATGATGCTGCAGCGCTATCCCCGCGAGTCCGCCGCGCGGTACCGCCACTACGGATGGCGGGCGCCCTCGTTCACGTTTGGGTACAGCCAGAAGATCGCGTTCGTCCGCGGCCAGCTTCCCCCGGGGGAGACCTTCGACCTCTGCCGGCGCCCCACCGGAGGCGGGGTCGTGGACCATCGCGACGACTGGACCTACGCCCTCGTGATGCCGCGGGGCCATCCACTCGAGGAGGCTCGCGCGACGCAGAGCTACCGGGCGATCCACGAGGCGCTCGCGGGAGCACTGCGGTCGGCCGGGGTTCCGGTGTCGCTCAAGCCGACGGCCGATCCGGCGCCTGCGGCGGAGCCGGGCGGCCCGGCGGGAGTGTGCTTTGAGAAGGCGGAGATCTACGACGTTGTCCACGCGGAGACGGGAGCGAAGATCGCCGGGGGCGCGCAGAAGCGGAACAAGCGCGGCCTGCTGTTCCAGGGCTCGGTCTGGAAGCCCGCCGCGGGCCCCTCGGCGGACTGGGGCCGGTTTGGGGAGGACTTTCCCGGGCGCCTCGCCCTGGCGCTGGGCGCGGAGGCTGCGGAGACGCCGTGGCCCGAATTCAGCGACGAGGAGTTCGAGGGCCTCGTGGGGCAGTATTCCTCGCCGGAGTGGATGGAGTTCCGGTGACGGCGCCCGTCGCCGTCAGAACGGCCAGGCGTGGAACACCTTCGCCGCGGCGAGCCAGACAAGGATGCAGATGACGAGGGCAAACGCGAAAAACCTGCGCGTGTTCGCGGCCTCGTCCTCATAGGGGTCATAGGAATGGCGCTCCGAGTTCGGGGGAAGGACGCCGCGGTCCGTCAGCGCCATTCCCAGCGGGACATTGATCTTCACCCGGCCGTTCACGGCCCATCCCGTTCCCTCGAGGAGCGGCCCCAGGTTTCGCTGGCGGAGCTTCAGCGCGGCGAGGAGCATGGAGGGTCCCGAGATGATGAGCAGGGCGGCGACGACGGCGAGCGGCCTCTCCCACCCGGGCAATCGCAGGAGTCCGTTGGAGACGCTCGCCAATGCGCCGCCGATTGCGCCGATCGCAAGGCCCAGGGCCGCGAAAATTCCGGCGAACTTGGCGATGTCAAAGGACGATGAGGGAGCGGCTCCCGCCGCGGCGGTGGCCGCGGTGTTCAGGCCACCCTGGACCGCCTGGTCCTTGGAGGCCGCGAACCTTGAAAACTGGTCCTCGACGAATGAGGCGACCTTCTTGTAGGGGGCGAAGAACGACTGCCGGATGCTGATGGGGCTTTCGATGATCTTCACGATCGTGGCATCCCAGTCCCTGCCGGCGCGGTCGTAGAACACGCCGTTGCGCCCGACAAACAGGTAGTCGCTGTCGCCCTGGGTGAACCCCGCCGCCACCGTCATCTTCTCAGGCCCGTGGCGAACGCATTCGACATAGGCGACGTAGACGCGGCTCATCGTGGCGAAGACCGAATGCGCGGCGACGTCCTCAACGCGGATGCACAGCCGGCACGAGCGGCTGTCCATGTAGAGCGTGCCGGCCTGGAAGATGGCGTGGTGCCTCTTGGAGTAGAAATCGGAGAAGTTGACGAAATTCCTGAGGAACGTCCCAAGGTCCCTGCAGAGGAGGGCGAGCTTCTCGACGTCCGCCACGGCGGCGGCCCGTGGGGCCAGCGCGCGGTCCTCGCTGAAGAGGCCTTCCAGGGCCTTCCGCCCGGGCCCCGCGAGGATCGCGTTGATCCTGTCGACCCCGAGCTTGGCAACGGGGGACGTGGGGCGCGTCCCGATCCAGGCCTCGTAGGGGTGCAGGCGCACGGAGAGCGCGTCCCAGTTTTCGGGAGTTAGGGACCGTGTTCCCTGGCCCAGGAGGGGGACAACTGCGGAACGGTGGAGCCTCGAGAGCGCGGCGGCCCAGGCGGGATTCACACCCTCGAGGAGGGGAAGCGGCCTGCCGGGCTCGATCCGCGCGAGGGGGAGAGCCGCGAGAACCGGGGAATCCTCCGCGAGCACACCGGAGGAGATCGCGCGGTAGTCCTCCTCGCGCAGGTTCAGCCCGCCTATGGCGGTCGGGTCGAACGCGGCCAGACGGGTCCGGGCGAAGAAGTCCTCCACCTTGGCGCGGACGGCCGCCACGGCGGCAAAGGCCTCGGCTGCCGCGGGACCCAGGCCGGTCTCGGCCGTCGATCCGCCCGCCTCTGACCAGGCCTTGAACGCCGCGAGGTCCGAGAAAAACACCGTTGTCGTCTCTTCCGTGGCCTCGCCGCAGCACGCGGTGATCTCACCGATGAGCGCACGCGTCTCCTCGTCAGCGGCCGCCTCGGGCCTGAGGATGCCATCGCCTTTCAGGGGGCCGGTGGAGATGGACTTGGAGACCTCGGCAGCCTGCGCCGCATTCACCGCCGTCGCCGACGCTCCGAGGCGCGACAGGATCCACCGGGCCGCCTCCGCAACCTCGACTCCCTCCGGCCCGGCGGAGATCGCGTCCAGGGGAAGGGGGTCCACCCCGCTGAGGAGAAGGCCGGGCTCCTTGAGGCGGGCGCAGGCCCACGACACCGCCCTGATGACCTCGGGCGGGCGCACGTGGCCGTCCCCGTCCTTGTCCGCAAGCGCGAGCGTGCGCTCGTTGATCTGGAGGCCACCGACCGGGCAGCTCAGGGCCACCCAGAGCTTCTGGTCGAGCTCGCCCAGGGCGGCGAGGTCCGCGCCGGTCTTGAGCGACACCTGGTCGAGCCCGCCACTGCGGAAGAAGCTCCATTTGTGGGTGGGCGGGGCGTTATCGCTCATGGCGTCGACCATTATCTGGGGACGCCCTAAACTTGGCAATACCCCGCCCGCGCGAGCGTGATCACGCATTCCAGGTGCCGTGTCTGGGGGAACAGGTCGAAGGGCTGGACCGACGTCACCGCGTAGCCCTCCGCGAGGAATCCCCGGAGGTCGCGCATCTGGGTGGCCGGGTCGCAGCTCACGTAGACGACCGCCCTCGGGCGAAACCCGAACAGCTGGCGCAGGAAGGCCTCGTCGCATCCCTTCCGGGGCGGATCGATCACGACCGCTGTGTCATCCCCGTGGAAATCCAGCCCCGCGAAGATCGCCGAGGCGTCCCCGCCGGTGAACGTGGCGTTCGTGATCCCGTTGGCGGCCGCGTTCTCCCGCGCAAACGCGACGGATGAGTCGCTCACCTCGACGCCGACGACGCGCTCGAAGGCCCGGGCCGAGGCGAGCGTGAACAGGCCGCTCCCGCAGTAGGCGTCCACGAGGAAACGCGCGCCGCTCGAGCGCGCCTGGTCGCGGACATGGGCGGCGAACACGGGAAGGATGAAGGGATTGTTCTGGAAGAAATCCCGGGCGAGAAAGCTGAGCCGGAGCGTCTCGCCGGCGCCGAGGTCCACCGCCTCGGTGACCCGGTCCTCGTAGGAGGTCGTCACCGTTCCCCCGGCATCCCGGAAGAGGAGCGTGGCCCCGCGCTCGAACTCGCCGCCCGCGGCCCGCCTTCGGATTTCGGCCCGGGCCTCGGCCAGGCGGGCGTTGATCGGCTCGGTGGCTATCTCGCAGCGCGGGACGTCGACGATGTCGAAGCGGGTGCCCTGGCGCAGGAACCCGATTGCGAGCTCCGTGCCTTCCCGCGGGCCGTTGAAGTGCGGCGTGATCTTCGAGCGGTAGCCGAACGGCCTCGGCGAGCCGATCACGGGGGACACCGCGAACGTGACCCCTGCCATGTGCTCCAGGAGTTCGGCCACCTGCCGGCGCTTCCACTCGAGCTGCTCCCCATATCCCAGGTTCTGGTACTGGCATCCGCCGCACCTGCCGAAGAGGGGGCACCTGGGCTCGACCCGCTGCGGCGAGGGCGTGACGACCTCGGCCAGGTCCGCCTCGGAGTAGTTCGCGTGGTTCCGGAAAACGCGCGCACGGACGCGTTCCCCCGGCAGGGCGAACGCGACCATGACCACCCACTTGGCCTCGGTGTCCCCTTCCCCCAGGGCCACGCGACCGAGGCCAAGCCCGAGGTTCGTCAGGGTCGTTATCGTGAGTTCGATCTCCTGGTGGTAGGAAAACGGCTTCGCGTTGAATGCTTTCTTTTTGGACACGGGAGGAAACAACAATTCAAATACGGCGATGCCCGTCGAGATAATCACCAGCCTTCAGAACCCGCGCCTTAAGCGCCTGGTGCGCCTTCGCGACAGGCGGGCCCGCGACGAGGAGCGCGCGTTTCTCGTGGAGGGCTACAGGGAGGTCAGGCGGGCGCTGGAGAAGAAGGTGGCGCTCGAGGGGCTCTATTTCTCGCGGGACTGGTTCCTCGGCGAGAACGAGCCTGCCCTGCTTGCGGAGGCAGAGGCGGCGGGCGCGGTCCTCTTCGAGCTTTCCAAGGAGGCCTTCGCAAAGGTCGCCTACCGGGAGCGTCCGGACGGGATCCTCGCGGTTGCGCCCCAATGGCGCAGGGCGCTTTCGGATCTCTCGCTCCCGGCCGTGCCCTTCATCCTCGTGGTCGAGGCAATCGAGAAGCCGGGCAACCTGGGAACGATCCTCCGGAGCGCGGATGCCGCCGGGTGTGACGCCGTGATCGTCTGCGATCCCGTCACCGACCTCTTCAACCCCAACGTCGTCCGCGCGTCGACGGGCGTTCTTTTTTCGGTTCCCTGCGTCGTCGAGGAGGGCCCCGCCGTCCTCGCGTGGCTCAGGCAGAGGAAAATCCGCACGGTGGCGACCACGCCGGGCGCGAAGGACCTCTACACCGACTCGGACCTCACGGGCCCGCTCGCCGTCATCATGGGAAGCGAGCAGTTCGGGCTGAGCGAATTCTGGCTGAGGAACGCGGACGATCCCGTCAGGATCCCGATGGCCGGCCAGGCCGATTCGCTCAATGTGGCCATGGCGGCGCTGATCACCCTGTTTGAGGCCGTCAGGCAGCGCGGGGCCCGCCCTTGAAGCGGCGGCGCAGGGCGGGCTGGAGGCGACGCTCCAGGATCCACGCGACCGAGAAGGAGAGCCCGATCAGGACCGCCAGCCGAAGCGCGTAGGTTGCCGCCGATCCGCTGGGGAACGAGCGCCAGGTCAGGATCCCGAACTGGAGTGCGAGAGAGACGGCGTACAATCCGAAGGAGACGAGGCCAACCGGAGCCAGCGCGGCAAGCGCCGAGGGCTCGGGCTTCCATCGCGACAGGATCCACGCGAGGCCTATCGCCGCGGCATAGGCGAGATAGGCGCCCTCCGATTTGTCGCCGAAATCCCGGGTTGCAATACGCACCACCCATGCCGCGGAGACCCAGAGCAGGCAGGCGATCGCAAGCCGCCCCCGAAGGCGCGGGGCGTGTCCGGTTATGGCGAGCAGGAGCCACAGGCAGACCGCGAGGAGGTCCAGCCTCTGCAGGGAAACCGGCGGTACCGCATAGTCGGCTACATTGAGCGCGGCGAACAACTTCCCGATGGGGTCTAGCGGCCACATCACCGCGGCCACCAGGAGCGCGCTGGGCCAGTTCCCGCGGCCGGAGCCGCGCGGGCCGAGCCACGCGACCGCGAGTCCGCCGAACCAGTAGAGCGCGCCGACCGCGTAGCAGGAGATGAATTCCCTGAATCCCGGGAGGATCGCGGCGCCAAGAGCGCATGCTGCGAGGCAGGCCAGGAGCACCCCCAGGCGGGGGGCATAGCGCCAGACCGCCATGAACAGGAGGTAGTAGAACATCTCGAAGTTGAGCGTCCACAGGCTCGCGTCATTCGCCATGAGCGGAACCCGCCAGCCGAAGAAATAGGGATTATCGTTCTGGAGGAAGCCCAGGTTGCCGAGCACGATGCCCGCGCCGGTCCTGGGCGCCAGCGCCCAGCTGATGAGCACCGCCGCCGTGTTGACCGGAACGAGCCGCAGCAGCCTGCGGCCCATGTAGCCGCGCGCCTCCGACCCCGAGAAATCCGTCCGCACCGTCAGGCCAATGACGTAGCCCGACAGCACGAAGAAGAATAGGACGGCTGTCCTCGCCATCTCGAGCCACGAGAACGCATCCGGCGGCGAGTAAACCGGATCGAGCACGGGTATCGGGGCGAACGCGTGGCCGTACATCACGAGGAGCGCGCAGAGTCCCCGCATCCCCTCGAGGGGCAGGTCCCGGCCGATCGGCCCACCTGCAGCGGCCGGAGGGGCCAATCTGAGGGAGAAGACGCCGGCCATGGTGAAAGGCGTTACCCGAGCGCGGAAAGCAGCCCGGCAGTTCCGTTGGCCATCGAGACGCGCGGGACATAGGAGAGGTCGCGGCGCGCGGCCGAGATGTCGAACCAGTGATCCTTGGCGAGCTCGGCTGCGATGAACCGGGTCATCGGCGGCTCTCCTCCCAGCGGCAGCACCCGCCAGGCGGCCTCGCATGCCCCGCCCGCGGCGAGGGCGAGCCCGAGCGGCATTCTTTTCACGACCGGCGGCATTCCCAACCCGGTGAGCAGGCCGTTGATCCAGTCCCAAAGGACGACGGGTTCGCCATTGGTGATGAAATAGGCGCGGCCGCCCGCGGCGGAACCCGCCGTTGCAAGGGCCGCCTCGGCGGCGATGTGCGCCTCGGCCGCGTTGTCGACATGGACCATGTCGACGCGGTTTTTCCCCTCCCCCACGATGCGAAGGCGGCCTGAACGGGCGCGCGCGAGCAGGCGGGGGACGAGGTGCGGGTCGCCGGGTCCAAAGATAAGGTGCGGGCGGAGCGCAACGGTGGCCAGCCCCGGGGAATGGGCGGCGAGCACGTCCGCCTCGGCCACCGCCTTCGTCAGCGGGTACGGGCTTGGGCAGCGGGTCGTGAGCGGCAGCGACTCATCGGCGCCGGCGATGCCCCGGCCGTTGTACACGACGCTGGGCGTGCTCGTGTGGACAAGGCGGCGGACGCCGTGCTCCCGGCATCCGTCGATCACGGCGCGCGTGCCCAGGACGTTGGCGCCGAAGAATTCCGAATGGCGCCCCCACACCCCGACCTTTGCCGCGACATGGAAGACGGTCTCGGCGCCGGCACACGCGGCCCGCATTGCGCCGGCATCTTCCAGGGGGGCCCGGATGAAGCGGACGCCGCGTGCCTCCAGGTCGGGCGCGGGCGTCCGCGCGGCCACGGCGACCGCGCGGCCCTGCGAGAGAAGGAGTTCGACGATACGGCGCCCAAGGAATCCCGTTCCCCCCGTGACAAGCACGGGGCCGCGCGGCGGACCAGAGGGTTGGGGCTCGTTCACGGGGCCAGGGTTCAGTCGGACGTGTAGGCCCGGGCCGAGGCCGCCCACTTCGCCAGGGCGAGCCTGTGGATCTTCGCATTGTGGCGCACGTCGACGGGGAGCTGGCGCCGAAAAAAGAATGTCCTCACCTGGACTGTGTGGGGCTGGCTCTTTGCAAGCACCCGGAGCTCGGCCGCGAGATTCTGCGCGTCCACGCTGCCGTTCGTAGCAGTCTCTGCGACCAGCGCCGGCATGGCGCCCAAGCCGATCAAGGCGCAGCGCCGCGATCGGGGATGGGGCCGAAAGACCTGCTCGCAGGGTTCGGTGAACAGGGTTCCCGAGGCGGTCTCGACGCGCTCCACCTTGCGGCCGAGGAACCAAAGCCGGCCGGATTCGTCCAGGGTTCCGCAGTCGCCCATCCTGTGCCAGACGCCGCCGGGCGCCGAGGGATCCGGGATCTTCGCGGCGGCGGTCGCCTCGGGCAGGCCGTCGTATTCGCGGGTGACAATCGGGCCGCGCACGATGATCTCGCCGACCGACCCGGCCGGAAGCACGGCACCCGGATCAAACGACTCAATCGGCCCGTCGAAAATCGGCACGATCCTGACGTCGACGCCCCGGACCGGGCGCCCTACGCACGCGCCGCGGGTCGACGAGGGGTCGATCTCCTCCGCGGAGACGGAGCTCACGGGAAGCGCCTCCGTCGCGCCGTAGGGGCTGTGGAGCCGGCCCGCCGGCAGGAAGGAGCGCGATGCCTCCCAAAGATCGGCCGGGACGGGCGCCCCCGCGCACAGGACCCGCCTCAGGCCGGGAAGCGCGGTTCCGTTCGCGCGGCAATGGTCGGCGACCTTTCCCCATAGCGTGGGCGACCCGAATGAATTCGTGACCTTTTCCTGCAGGATGGCCCGGACGATCTTCGCCGGGTCGGCCTTCGCGGGGTGCCGGGGGTCGATCTCGGGAATGATGCTCGTCATCCCGAGCGCGGGGTTGAACAGCGCGAAGATAGGGAGAAGCGGCAGGTCCACCTCGCCGGGCTCTATCCCATAGGTCTCGCGGATGAGCCCGACCTGCGCGTCAAACATGCCGTGCTCATAGCACACGCCCTTGGGCGCCCCGGTTGATCCCGAGGTGAAGAGGATGGCCGCGAGGTCTCCCGGCTCCGCTTCCGCCGCCTCGCCCGCGGACCCGCCTGCGCCCCGGATCTGCGCCGTGAGCGATCCGCTCACGCCGATGCGGGCCTCCACGCTCCCAAACGCCCGCCTGAACGTGTGCGAGAGGAACTGGGCGAGAGGGATTCCCACCAGCGCGCGCGGCCGCGAGCGGCGCACGCAGGAAAGGAAGTTTCCAAGCCCCATCCCGGGGTCGATGATGACGGGGACGGCCCCCATCTTGAAAAGCGCGAAGGCGGAGGCGATCAGCGGCAGCCCAGGCCGCACCATCACGAGCGTACGGTCGCCGCGGCGCACGCCCTTGGCCCGGAGCCGGGCGCACCAGGCGTCGGTCTCGGCCAGTAGCTCCGCAAAGCTCAGCGCCAGGTAGTCGATGTCGCCCGAGGCCGTCCTTCCCCGCGGCACTTTGAGCGCGGTCACCGAGGGCTGCGCCGCGGCCATCCGGTCAAGATGGCGGGCTATGTTTGCGTTCACGCTTTGAGCGAGGGCGCCGCGGCGAGAAGGGAGGCCTGCCAAGGCAGGAGGACGTCGCCCAGATTGCGGGGATCGCGCGCGATCTGCGACAGCTGGGACCGGTTCGCTATCAGCGTGGGCTCTATCGAGATCTTTGCGGCGATCTTGTCGCGATCCTCCTTGATCCGGTCCAAAAGCGCGATCTCGGCCTGCGTGAGAGGGGTATGGTTGGGATCGCGGCCCGGACGCCGGGGCAGCGTGTGCGGATCCTTTTCAAGGCCCGCCCGGACCGCGGCCGCGAGGGAGCCGATCAGCCGCGGGTGGCGCTTGCCGAGGTTCACCCCGGCGAGGATCGCCTCCTCGGAATCGCCCGCGTCGGCGGCCGATGCGAGCCTGACGAGGAATTCATTCGAGCAGACCTTGAACGGGGGCGTGTCGAGGCGGAGGGCCTGCTCCTGGCGCCAGTGCCAGATGGCATACAGCACGCCCTGCCCCCTCGCGCGAAGGCGCTCCGACTTGCCGATGCGCCAGTCGTTCTCGTCCGCCGGCGCGAACCCGGTCGTGCCCGACTCGATCTGGGCCTGGCACTGCTGCTCCATCCAGTCCACGCGGCCGAGGCGCTTCAGCTCGCGGGTGAGGATGTCGCGCAGCGCGGGAAGGTACCACACGTCGAGCGCGGCATAGTCGAGGAGCTTCTGGGTGATCGGCCGGCGGGACCAGTTCGCCTTCTGCCCGTCCTTGTCGAGCTTCACCCCGAAATTGTCCTCGATCAGCGAGGCCAGGCCGATCCGGCTCCGTCCGAGCAGCTGCGCCGCCAGCATCGTGTCGAACAGGCTTTTCGCGCGGAAGCCGCACAGGTCGTGCAGGAGCCTGAGGTCGAAATCGCTCCCGTGCATCACCAGGTGGGTCTTCGCGAGGCGGGGCCAGAGCGGCCCCAGGTCCATCGGCGCGAGCGCGTCGACAAGGTAGACCTCGCCCCGCACGTAGAACTGGAGCAGGCACACCCTGACGCGGAACCGGTACATGTTGTCGGCCTCCGTGTCCATGACGACCTCGGCGGCATGGTCGATGGCCGAAAGGAGCGGAGGGAGCTGCCCGGGCTGGTCGATCAGTTGGAATCCTGAAATGCGGGGGTGCTGTGTCTTGACGCCGAGGAGGCGGCGGACCGGGTGCGGCAGAAAACGGGAAATCATCTCTATACCTTTGACGGTGGATAGCCCGGCCAACGAGGGCGATTCCTAAAAACCGGCCGTCTCATTCGGGGCCCCGGGACGCCCAGCCCGACAGGAACGCCTCCACGAGCACCGGCAGGTCGGGGCTGTACCCTCCCTCCAGGATCGCCGCGGCGGGAAGACCGGTCTCGCGAAGCCATTGCCCCAACTTCGCATAGTCCTCGATTTCGAGCGTCATCTCGGTGATCGGGTCGAGGGCGTAGGCGTCAAATCCCGCCGAAACCAGAACGAGGTCCGGGCCAAAGGCGACCACCTCGTCGAGGGACTCCCGAAGCGCCTCAAGGTGCCGCCCCCGCGGGTCCCGCGGGCTTATGGGCCAGTTGAGGCTATTCCCCAGGTCGCGAAGTCCCGTGCCGGGATAGCCTGGGGACTGGTGCACCGAGCAGACGAGGAATCCCTCGCGGTCGAGCAGGATGGCCTCCGTGCCGTTGCAATGATGGGCGTCAAAATCCCAGATGGCCACCCGCTGCGCGCCAAGGTCGCGACGGGCGGCGAGGGCCGCGATGGCGATCTGGTTCAGGTAGCAGAATCCCATCGCCTGCCCTGGCGTGGCGTGGTGTCCCGGCGGCCGCATGAGCGAGAACGCGGGCTCGCGACGGGAAAGGGCGTGCCCAGCGGCCGCGAGCGCAGCGGAGACCGCGCGGCGCGCATGGACAGCGATCTCCGGAAAATAGGGCGTGTCCGCATCGAAATCGGCGGGCTCCTCAAGTCGCTCGAGGTGGGCTCGGGTGTGCGCGAGCAAAAGGGTGCTGTCCGGAACCTTTTCCAGGTCTGCGCGCCAGCCCCATGCGGGAAGCGCCGCCCGAAGGTGTTCCGCGGTCTTCACGACACGAGCCGGCTGCTCGGGCCGTGAGCTCGAGCCGTAGTCGGCACATCGGGGATCGTGGAGCAGCAGCATTGCCGGTTGGTTTTTCCAAGGGTCGTCGCCCCCGGGTCGCCGTCAAATCCGAAGGCTCGCCGAACCGCCCCAGGGACCTTCATCTCGGCGGTTCCGAACGCCAAGAATCGCCGTGGCGACCCGAAGATCTCCTGCCGCCCGAATTTGTGGGATTTTGTATCACTCGAAAAAGGTGCGGAAGATTTTGGTGCAGTGCAATTTGCGG
>Ga0302326_10016911_pt1 | contig 15236 bp, 10 predicted proteins | sample Palsa_T0_3_FD_202264 | JGI IMG/M metagenome (GOLD analysis project Ga0302326, IMG submission 202264) | Peat permafrost microbial communities from Stordalen Mire near Abisko, Sweden - Palsa_T0_3 | ecosystem: Environmental > Terrestrial > Soil > Palsa > Peat permafrost | place: Sweden: Abisko...
ACGCGTTTATAGAAAGCGCTTTCCTTGGCGTTGCCCGGCACTATTGCCGGTCCATTTTCTCCGCCATGCAGCAGGCCCTCGCGCGTCGAAAGATCCAGGCCCGATCTCTTTACCTGGCCCGCTCCGTGGCAGCTGAAGCACTGCGTTTCGAGCAGCGGACGGACGTACTTGGCGAACAGGATCCTGCCGGCCTCATTGGCGGGTGGGGCGGCTGGGGCGGCCGGCTGCCCTGCCGCATCGGCTGGGGTGGATGGCGCCGCCTCCGTATAGGGCGCCCCTGCGTTGATCCAATCCGCGAACCGCGCGATCAACGCATCGGGGAGCTTTGCCGCCTGATAAGGCATCCCAGGTTCCTGTTCGTGCGTGATCGCTTTATACAGCAGGCTATCTTTGGCATTACCCAGTTCTATGGCAGGCCCGCTGTCTCCGCCTCGCAGCAGCCCAGCCCGGGTGGAAAGGTCCAGCCCGCCTTTTCGTACCGAATCGTTATGGCAGGCGAGACATTGCCGGACCAGTGCCGGCCTGATTTGCGACGCGAAAATTGCCGTATCCGTCTTGGTTGTGTCCGCAGCGGTAGCGGGCGCCTGCGCCCACCCACACGCGACAAAAGCCGCAAGGGCGACGCAGAACGCCGAGGGGAACACTAGAAGGGAGGACCTTGAGCGGATTAACATGTCTGCCGTCCGACCGATCGCGTGACCTATTGTCCCATGCGGTCATAGGTGCAGCCAATGGACCTTCCAGGATGTCGGACACTTTAATGGAACACCGGATTCCGGTGACACCGCAAGAAAAGTTTGTTTCGCCTCTTTTTCCCTAATTCTAAACCACTTACAGTCTCCGCCAGCAACCCGCCGCCATAATCCGGCATCTGCTCCTGCTAGGCTGAGAGCGGGAAACCATGCTTTTCGATATGCGCCCGTTCTGCACAATTCGACAAAATCCGCCACATTCCACCGAATCACCAATTTGTCGAACGCTACTTCTCTTTCTGCTGCAGCGCACGGGCCCGGTCCAGTGCCGCCCGAGCGCCGGCCAGGTCTCCCTTATCTTTTAACGTCGTACCCAGCGCGTACTGCACCTGAGCATTCTCCGGGGCGATCTTCGCCGCGTGGCGAAGCGCTTCCGCCGCATCGTCCAGCCGGTTCGCGGTGCGCAGCGCCAATCCGAGATTGAACCACGCCTCCAGATAATCCTGGCTCAGCTCCGCCGCCCGGCGAAAATGTTCCACGGCCTCGTCAAGCCGGCCGTTCTGGGCCAGGATGAGTCCCAGGTTGTTGTGAGCTTCGGGAAACCAGGGCTCCAGTTCCACCGCCCTTTCAAATTCGCTGCGAGCTTTGGCCTCCTGGTTGGTCTGCGCATAAGCGCTTCCCAAATTCAAGTGAGCCCTGGCATTTTTCGGATCCAACCCGATTGCCGCGCTCATCTCATCGATGCTTCCCCGCATCTCTCCCGCAGCCCCCAGCGCCAATCCAAGATACATGTGATTCACCGAAGAGTCGTCCAGCGAAACCGCCGATCTAAACTGACTCAGAGCGTCCGCCGTGTTTCCCTTATTCAGGCTGACAATTCCTTCCTCGCGGCTCTTATCGGCTTGTTGTCGCTGTTGCTGGCGTTTTCTCAGTTCCAGGGAACGCGCCAGTTCGGCTTTGCCCTCGTCCGTCTTGTCCTCCCGGATCAACGCTTGCCCCAGCGTGTACCGGGCGCCGAAATCGTCCGGATACCATTCCAGCATCTTGCGGCACTGTTCCTCTACCTCCTGCCACTTCGCTTGAGAGGCGAGCATCGGAATGAGCTGCCGGTGGGCTTCCAGGAGTTTTGGATTGAGGCGCGCTGCCTCGCGCAGCTCCTCAGCTGCGGCCTTGAATTCCGAATCTTTCTTGAAGAGTAAGCCGAGATTCAGGTGGGCGTTGGCATTCTTAGGATCCGCCTTGAGGGCCCGGGCCAATAGATTTCTTGCCTCGGGCGCGTCCTCCTCGCCTCTGTCCACCGCCAGGTTGATCAGAGAATCGACATCGCCCGGGTCGATCTTCAACGCCTTCCGATATTCGGGTATTCCGGCGCCTTTGCTCGGGTCGGCGCGGTCCATCGTCAGTGCCAGGTTATAGTGTGCCCGCGCCGAGCCGGGAGCCAGTTCAACGGCTTTGCGCAGCGTGGCCAGGGCATTCTTCCAATCCTTGATCTCCCCGTACGCGATGCCTGACTCGATCAGGATTTCGGGGTTGCCCGGTTCCAGCGCGCGAGCCCGATGCAGTTCCACTATGGCGGGCGCCCACAGCTCCTGATTGCCATACTCCAGCGCCTTTTCGTAATGGGCCTTCGCCTCAATACTCTTAAAACTGCTCGCCGGCCCACCGATAACCGGGGCCGCGCAAAGCACCAGCATCGCTGCTATTTTGCGAGTACCCATTTCTTGAACCACTCCAGATTACGGGTCATCAAATCGCGCTGATGCATGGGTTCCGCGATGCCATGCCCCTCACGCGGGTAAGTCACAAAGACCACCGGCACGTTCAGGTCGACCAGCGCCGCGTTCACCTCCGGGCCGCTGTCGGCATCCAATTCACCGTGCAGCACCAGCGACGGTGTTCGCGCATTCTGCAGGAAGTAACGCGGCGAGTGCCGGTTGTAATTCTCCAGGTGGTCCCACGGCTTGCCGCCAAAATATTCCCAGAGGACTTCCGGCGCTCCCTCTCTTCCACCCACCGAAGCTCCGTACCAGCTCATCCAATCCGTACTGCAGGCCCCAATCGACGCCGCTTTAAACCGATTGGAATGGCCGATGATCCAGGCCGAAAGAAATCCACCGTAGCTCCACCCCATTACGCCCAGCCGGTCGGGATCGGCGATCCCCTGCTCGACCAGCGAGTCGATGCCCGTCATGATGTCATCCAGATCTCCAAACCCTTGCTGCTGGATGGTCGCGATACGGAATTTAGATCCGTAATTGATGCTGCCCCGGAAATTCGGTTCGAGCAAGGCGAAACCCGCTTCGAGAAATAACTGTGTGGGATAGGTGCGTGGAATCGGAAAGCCTTCGAGCTCGGCGCCCGTGGGACCGCCGTGAAGGCTGACCAGCAGCGGCACGCGGCTGCCGGGTTGGTAGTGAAAAGGCAGCCGCAACACTCCCTCGACCGCCAGGCCGTCCTTCGATGTCCAATGCACGGTCCGGCTGGCGACGACCGAATACTCCCCGACTTCCGGATTCACATTCGAGAGACGAGTCTCACTTTTACTCTTCAAATCCTCCAGGTAGACATCGCCCGGTGCGCCGCCTGAGCTCTTGATCGCGGCTAGCCGGCCGCCATCCCGGTCGATGCTGAATGCAGCGGTACTGGTCAACGGATAGTCCAGCCGCTCGGAGCCGCCATCCGCCGGCGTGACGGCGAATAAGTAATTGTTGGTACCTCTGCCCGCCCCGAACATCAGCTTGGATCCATCCGGCGACCACCAAAAGCGCGTGCCGCCCGCCCAGACATCGCCATCCAGGCGCTCTGTGACGTATCGGACCGGCCCGCCGCCCGAAGCCACCACACCGATGTATCTTTCTCCGAACCAACTCAACTTGCCGCCTTGGGAGTGAAATGCAACCCAGCGTCCATCAGGCGAGTAAGCGGGGGAAAGATCCTGGCCGGGCTGAACGACCAGCGCCGTTTCGCGGGCCGAAGCCAGATCGGTTTCGTAGATGTCCACATTGAACTGGTCGCGGCCTTTGGGAGTCGGTTGCGCCGCGTACACCACTTTCGATCCGTCTGGCGCCCAGTTGAACGAGAGAACGTGCCGGCCGCCGGCCTCCACACCTTGCGGTTGACCGCCCTTGAGCGCAACCACGTGCAAGCGCCTGTACCGATAGCCCTCCCCGGCGACTATCGGGTCGTCACCCGCGTTGCGCCGCTCCAATACCTGCGCCAGGATGGGATCGAGCGCGAGGTAACCGATTCGCGCGCCATCGGGCGACCACTGGAAAGACTCCACATCGGTGGGCGAGGCGGTGACTTTTCGAGGAGTACCGCTCGCACCGGTGACCACGTACACCTGCGTAATGCCATCGCGGCCGGAAAGAAACGCCAGCTTTTGCCCGTCGGTCGACCAGCGTGGCTGCCTGTCCGACACGTGCGGCAGCGCTGGCTGGCGGGCGAGGCCGCCCGAAGCCGGCACTACCCATATCTCGGAATCATAGGCGTTGCGCTGGCTGTCCACCCTGTTGACAACGTAAGCCACTCTAATCCCATCGGCCGTGAGTTCGACGTCTGAGACGGTCTTCAAATTCATCAGCGCATCGAGCGTCCAGGGCTTTTCCCCGGCAGCCGCGCACAACGCGCAAACTACCATTAACGTGGCAGGCTTCATCAGACAAAAGGGCATCTCCATATTCTACGGTGGCGCACGCTTCAGCGTGCTGCCGTGGGCTTCAGCCCATGGCCTAGCCAGGATAAGGTTCTCCCGCCCGCACAATCCGGATCTGATGATCGGTAAAGCGATTGTGAGCCCCTTCCAACTCGTATTTCGGCATGTGGCAAGTCACGCAATCTTTCGAGCCAACTGGACAATGATTTATGACGGATTTCGTGCCGGCGTGACAAGCCAAACATTTTGCGTCGTAAGCCGCTGCCCCATGCTCAACCTCCCGGTGCGGCTCGTGACAAGCCACGCAGCTAATACGCCGGTCTGACGCGTCATAGCACTTACTATTAGCCAGCCGGTAGGGCTGGAAACGAATGTTGTTAATATCGTGCGGGCCGTTCATGTTAATCTGCGCCGCCGTACGGTGACACTGCCCGCAAAAGTCGGACAGCTGGTCGTTAGTCAGTTTGCCAAGTTGCGGCATGGCGGCCCGTTTGACGTCTCCGGTCTTCATGGCTTCCATGTGCGTCGCAGCTTCACCATGGCACCGCTGGCACGACACTCCCGGTATGATCCGTTCCAACTGCAAGCGGCCTTGATTGATCGCGTTGGTCGAGTGACAATTAAAGCAATCCCGGGTTTCCGGCAGAGTCATGATCCGCCCCGCCGCTTCCTCGAGGTTCCGGGGCGAGCGGCTGCGGAATCCCAAGGTCAGGTCCGCACCGCGCAGCACCCTGAAATAACTTACGCTGCTCTCGTACCAATGCCCGTTCCACTGGTACACGTAGGTTTGTCCCGCGGAGCCCAGTCCAAACGCCCACGCGATCGGTACGGTGAAGGTTTGATGGCCATCGGTCACGCTGTAAATGCTGCGGTCGCCTTCGCGAACGATCTGGTAGGAATACGCGCCGTGGCGCAGAGCAAGTTTGGGGTTGGAGCGTAAGATGGTGCAGTCGGCCACGGCTTCGAGCGCGTGTCCCATGGAAGTCGATGGCTGGGTGAGCGCCTCGGCGCGATGGCAAGACGCACAGACGACGGACGGAGCGGCCGGTGCGGCATGCGCGGCCTGCGCCCAGGCAATTAACGTCAGAAAAACCGGGAAAACCGCGCTACTTCGCCGTCCAGCCCCCGTCCACCGGCAACGTCGCTCCTGTAATATAAGACGCCTCATCCGACGCCAGAAACACCGCCGCATAGGCGATCTCTTCAGGATAACCAACGCGCCCCAGCATGGTTTGCGCCACTTGCCAATCATAGTGGGATTCACCGGGACGCGGCGAAATGCGGGTCTGGATCGGCCCTGGACAAAGCGAATTCACGCGAATATTGTGAGGACCGTAGTCGTACGCCGCGCTCAGCGTATAGCCCAGCAGCGCCGCTTTGGTCGCTGTGTAGGAAACCGAGGTCATGCACCCAACCATGGCCTGGATCGAGACGATATTCACGATCGAGCCCTTCTTCTGGCCGACCATGTAAGGCAGCGTTTCGCGCGTGAAATAATGCGTCCCCATCAACGCCACCTGGATGCAGCGATCCCATTCCAGTTCGGTGGATTCCAAAACCGCGTGGTACGGGCCCATGTACGCCGCGCAGTTGCAGAGGATATCGATCCGTCCATTCCACAGAGCCGCCAGTTGCACGGCACGGGCGGCGTCCGCGGCCAACGAGACATCCACGGTGCAGAATTTCGCGCGGCCGCCCCGCGCCTCTATTTCCGCCACCGTCGCCTCGCCGGCTGTCTGCTCGATGTCAGCCACCAGCACGGACCCGCCCTCTTCAGCGAAAAGTTGCGCAATAGCCTTGCCGATGCCATTCGCGCCGCCTGTCACGATAGCCACTTTGTCTTTCAATCTCTCCATGACTATTCCATGACTATCAAACGACTATTGGACCCGGTATTTTTCCACGGCCGCCTCGTCCACCTCGACTCCCAGGCCCGGTCCGCTCGGAACCTGGACATAGCCGTCCAGAAGCCGCGGCGGGTCTTTTACCAACTCCCGGCTCAACGGCCCTTGCGACGTGTTGAACTCCACGAACTCGGCGCGCCGCTGGAAGGCATTCAAATGCAGCGATGCGGCGGTGAGCAGACCGGACGACCAGGAATGTGGGATCACCAGCACGTTCGCCCTTTCCGCCATGTGTACGATCTTGCGCGCCACGGTGAAGCCGCCGCAGCGGGTCAGGTCCGGCTGCAGAATATCCACTTTGCCTCGCTCGATTAGTTGCTGAAAACCCCAGTCCGTCGATTCCTGCTCGCCGCAGGCGATCAATGTGTCCACCGCTTCGGCAACCTGGCGGTAACCGTCGTAGTTCTCCGGGTGCAGCAGTTCCTCGATAAAAAACGGCCGGAACGGTTCCAGCGATCGCACCACCTGGATAGCCTGCTTAGGGGTGCGTTCCACAAACCAGCCGGTATCCACCAGCAGATCGACGGCATCGCCAATCTCGGTGCGGGCCGCTTCCACCAGTCGCACATCCAGGTTTCGGTCTTTGCCGAAAACGCCCCAGCCAAACTTGATGGCCGTAAAACCCTCGTCCAGATACCTCCGGGCGGCCTCGCGCATCGCTTCCGGGGTGGGCCGGAACAGCGTGCTGGCATACGCGCGGACTTTATCGCGCCACTTGCCGCCCAGCAGGATATGGATCGGCTGCTGGTAGAACTTCCCCATGATGTCCCATAGGGCGATATCGATGGCCGACATGGCCTGCAATGCCGCGCCGCGCCGGCCGTAATAAATGCTGCCGCGGTACATCCTGTACCAGAGCCTCTCAACCTCCAGCGGATTCTCGCCCACCAGCAATGAGCGCAGCCCGTCGAAGCATTCCATGCCCGGTTCGCTCCAGCGCGGAGCCTCCACCACCGCCTTGGCTACGCTGGCGGCAGTCTCCATGTCGGAGTAGCCCGTAATGCCCGCGTCCGTCGAGACCCGGACCAGCCCCATGTAGGTCGGGCCGGGCGGCTCTTCGGATCCTTCCGGGTTCGTGTACAGGCCGGGAGACTTCAGGACTAAAACTTCGACATCCGTGATTTGCATGGCGTCCGGATCGGCGCGCCTTTACAGCACGCCGTACTTTTCATAGACATCCCGCAGGTACGCGCCGCGCATCAGTTCGTCGCGCGTGTGATTTTCACGCGTGGCCTTGTCGGTTGCCAGCCGGATGACTTCCGGCAAGACTTCAGCCGGAATCACCATCACGCCATCGTAATCCGCAAAAACCAGATCGCCGGGATTGACCAGCACCCCGCCGCAATCCACCGGCACGTTGTAGTCGACCACGATTCCGCGGCCCCTGGAATCCACCGGCTTGATTCCGCGGGCGAACACCGGAAAGCCGATTGCCTCGATCTTCCGCACGTCCCGCACCAGCCCATCCACCACCGCCCCCCGTGCCCCCCGCGCCCGCGCTGCGGTCGAGAGCAGTTCTCCCCAAGGCGCATTGCGCTTCGAATCAGCCGTCGAGACCACCGCCACCTCGCCCGCCAGGATGCTGTCAACCGCCTCGATCTCCTTGGCATAGGGGTCTTCCGGCACGTGGAACATATCCACACAGGCGATCGTCCGGGCCCACCCCGCAAAACAGGCGTTGGGAAACAGCGGCCGGAGATCCTCGCGCATGGCCTGCTGCCGGTAACCCAGCTCATCGAGCGAGTCCGCAATCACCGCGGTGTATAAATTGCTCTCGATATTGGTGAATAGCTCGATATCGGATGGCGTGGCTGGAACTCGTATGGCGGACGTGGTCATGGACTAAGGGTACTGAAAAGCGCCCCAAAATCTCAACAACCGGCAGGCCTTGTCACGAAATTATCGTCCAGTGTTCTGGACATTCTCCAGGCCGCGCCGCTGTCTGATCCATTTTAGGATCTCATTCTCGTAAACAGTCACCAGCAAAGTGCTTACCAGCACGATGACGCCGCCAATCCACATCACCGGGGTGATCGACTCCTTCAGTACGAACACCGCCAGCAAGCCAATGAAAAACGGCAGCATGTAGTTCCCCAGGGTGGCTTGAGTCACGTCCAGGCGCTGCAGCACGTAAAAGAACAGCAGCATCGCGACGCCGTAAACAATAAAGGCCAGTTCCAGGATTCCCAGAATCGCCACGTGATCCAGACTGCGCAGCGTGCTCAGCCGTAGCGGTTCCAGCCATATGAACAGAGGGATACTCGCAAGACAGCCTACCACGGATGTGTAAACGAGGATCTCCAGTTCGGTGTATTTCCTGTCTACCAGGAACTTGCAATAGGTGTTGTAGAAGGCCGAGGCGGCGCAAGCCACCAGGAACAGGAGGTTGCCTGTCAGATAGGTCCTTTGCCCGAAGTTCGCGCCGTGGATATCCGACAAGGAGGTCAGCAGAACGCCCGCCAGGGCCATTACGAAGCTGGCGATCCGGACGACGTTGAACTTTTCCTGCAGCATCAGGGACGCCATGATGGCTACCAGCACGGGGATGCTCAAAGTGATGATGGCCGCGTTGGCCGCCAGGGTGCGCTGAGCGCCCAGGGTGTAGGAGAACTGAATGACGAATTGGCCGAAAATCCCGGCCACCAGAAAGTGCCGTGCATCGGCCCAGTGCCAATGGAAAGCGGCACCGCGTTTCCGGTTCTCCCACCAGAGCAGCGGGAGAAACATTCCCACGCTCAGGATCATGGGGATAAAGGCGATAGCCACCGCACCCAGCCTGTCACCGATCATTTTGATGGCGGCTACCTGCGTCGCCCACATGAAGTTGGCGACCACGATCCAGAACCAATCGACGTACTTTTGTGTAGTCCCGGTCAAAGCATGGGCCTTAAATAGAAACAGATACTGTAACAAGACCGCTCCGTGCGGTTACGGCTCGCTGGTCTTGCCGGGCGGCAGCTTGTCCGACTGGCTGGACATAAAAACACACCAGGCGGCCTCCCCGCCTTGGTCGCCTTCTGAAACATATTCTAAACTTAGGAAGTCCAGCGAAGGAGGTTACAGAGTTGAAGCTCTTGTTATCCCTTGCCGTTTCGGTCGCCTGCGCGGCCGCGCCCGCCTTTGCGGCTCCCGATCCGCTTGCCGGCCAGGTCACCATTTATCGTGACAACTACGGCACCCCGCACATCGTCGGTGAAACCGAGCAAGCCACCTTCTTCGGCTATGGTTACGCCCAGGCGGAAGACCATCTGGAAGAGATGATGATCCAGTACCGCGACGCTCAAGGGCGGCGGGCGGAAGTGCAGGGCATGGAGGCCTTGGGCGACGGTTATCTGCACTTCATCCCCTATGAATACCGCTGGGACGGCGACTACCTGCAACGCCTGCTTCGGACCAAGGCCGCCGTCGTGGAAAATCGGGCTAAGATCGACCCGGACACCTACAAGATCCTGGACGGGTTCGCGCGCGGCGTGGACGCTTATATTACGGCGCATCGCCGCGAGATTCCGGCGTGGATCGATTCGGTGACGGCGGAAGATATAGAGGCCCTGGAGCGCAGCAACTACATGCGGTTTTATAGCATCCACGATGCGCTGTTGAAGATGACCGAAAAGGTCTACGACTTCCCGAATTTCGGCTCGAACCAATGGGCTCTTGCGCCGAACCGCTCCGCCAATGGGCGCATCCTGCACGTCGAGCACACGCACATGCCGTGGGCCAACCGGTTCCAGAATTACGAGGCGCACCTGATCACGCCTGGCAAGTTGGATGCGGCCGGGATCAGCTGGTTCGGCAGCCCGGTATTTCTGGATGGCTTCAATGACAAGATCACCTGGTCGGCCACTTGGAACACGCCGAACATGTCGGATGTATATGAAGAGAAGATCAACCCGGAAAACCATCTGCAGTACCGCTATGAAGACAGCTGGCGGGACATCCGCGTGGAATACGCGACTTTCCGGATTAAGGGGCCGAAGGGTACCGATTCGATCACCCTCCCGCTTTACTACACGCAGCACGGCCCCATCCTGAGTTTCGACAAAGAACACAACCGGGCCTATGCGGTGAAGCTGCCGAATTACGATGGAGTCAATTACGCCACCGGGCTATACCGCATTATGAAGTCGCGGAACCTGCCTGAGTTTAAGGCGGCTGTGGCGCTCCAGTTGATGCCGCGCTGGAACCTGCTCTACTCCGATGCGGAGAATATCTTCTGGGTACATAACGGCAACGTGGCGCGCCGGGCGCAGGGCTACGACTGGACCAAGCCGGTGCCCGGATGGACCAAGGAAACCGAGTGGGGACCTTACCTGCCGTTCGAGGTGTATCCCCAGATTCTGAATCCGGCTTCGGGTTTTTTGCAAAACTGCAACAATCCCCCGTGGGTGGTTACGCGGAACTCGGGGTTAAAGCCGCTCGACCCCGCGCCGTACTATCTGCAGTCCACACCCAAGGCCGATGCGGGTGAGGAAGCCCTGAATACACGCGGAGAGAGGCTCTTCCAGGTGTTGACGCAGGACAAGAAGTTCACCCTGGATGACATGAAGACGCTGGCGTTCGACACTTACATCGTTCCGGCCGAGGCGATCGTACCGCTGCTCGAAAGCGCCTGGGCGCGCGCGGCGGGAGAGCATCCCAGACTGGCGCGCGCCATGGAGCTGATCAAGACGTGGGATCGCCGGTCTGCTGAACAGTCTATCGCCTACCCTTATATCTACTTTTGGGGTAAGTCGTATCAGGAACTGTACTCCGAGGAGAAGTTCGCGCGCTTCATCAGTTACAAGAGAAAAGAGAAGGTGGACATCAGTTCCAAGGAGGAACAGGATCGGGCTCTCGACGCCTTGGAAAAAGCCGTGGCGCACATCGAGAAGACTTACGGCAAGGCGGAAGTTCCGTGGGGCGAGATCAACGTGGTGAAGCGCGGTGGAACGTTTCCGATGGATGGCAGCGGGCTCTACGACATCCTGCATCCGGACGAGGGCCCCGAGCAGGACAACGGCCAGATGTACTGCAACGACGGCTGGGGACATTTGCTGATCGTGATGGAAGGCAATCCCAAGCAGGCCTGGAGCCTGCTGCCTTATGGGGAATCGCAGCACCCTTCCTCGCCGCACTATTACGACCAGGCGAAACTGCACAGCCAACGGCAGGCCAAGCAGTTCTGGCTCACTCCGACAGATATTCTGCGGCACACCGAATCGGTCTGGGGTGACCGGGACCGTATCAAGAAAATTCCATGACAGAATTCGCTACTAGACCATAGCACCATTGTGCGACAGGGCCCGCGCCACCGCTGCGGCGATTGCCCCGGCTGTAGCCTTCACCTCGGCAACCAAGGCGTCGCGGCTGTCGGCGTTAATCTGGTCTATAGTGCCGGCGATGCTGATGGCCGCCAGAGCTTTTTTGTTCGCGCTCAGAATGGGTGCGCCGAGGCAGCGGACTCCGATTTCCTCCTCTTCGTCGTCGATTGAGTAGCTCTGCTTCCGCACCTGTTCCAGTTCCTGTTTCAGCCGCTTGAGAGAAGCGATGGTGTTGTCGTTATGGCGCAGCAAGCCGCGCCGGCGCACGAGCGCCTCGACTCGTTCCTCCGGAAGGTACGCGGTCAACGCCTTTCCCAGCGCCGTGCAATGAACATCCATGCGCTTACCGATCCAGGAATTCACCCGCGCGGTCAGTGGCTCTACCTTTTCGATCAGCACCACTTCATCCTGTTCCAGCACGGCCATGTGCGTCGTCAGGTGGGTGCTCTCCCGCAGCTGTTTCAGGAAAGGCGCAGCCTGATCCCGCAGCATGACGCCGCTCACGGCCGCGTTGGCCAGATCGCACAGACGCAGCCCCAGGCGATATCGGCCCGACTGTTCGTCGTGGTGCAGGTAGCCGTGCCGCTCGAACGTCAGCAGCAGACAATGGACCGAGCTCTTGGGCAGTTCCAGAGATCGGCTCAACTGCGAGAGAGTCAGCCCATGCTTGGATTTCGACAAAGATTCCAGGATCGACAAAGCCCGTTCCAAAGCCGGGACGGATTGGGTTTTGGCGGCGGGCATGGAGCCTCACAACACGGTTCGTCCATTATACCGGACAATGCGGAGATTATATCAGGTCGCTTCTTGACTGAGAATGAGAACCGCCGAACAATTGAAAGCATCATGAACAGACTGCAAGATAAGATCGCTATCGTGACCGGCGGCGCCAACGGTATTGGCAGAGCCATCGCCGAACTCTTCGCCGAGGAAGGAGCTTGGGTCCTGATCGCGGATATTGAAGACGAGCCGGGGCGGCAGACGGTGAACGGTATCCGCGAAAAGGGCGGCCAAGCGGAGTTTTGCCGCGCTGATGTTTCGCGTCCGGACGATGTGGCGCGGGCGGTAAAGGTAGCTGCCGCGCAGAACGGCCGCATCGATATCCTATGCAACAACGCAGCCTACCTCGCGGATGACTTTCACGCCATTTTGGAATCCACGGATGAAGAGTGGGACAAGTGCATCAAAGTCGCCCTGATGGGTACTCACTACTTCACCAGGGAGACGCTGCCTTATATGCTCCAGCAGAAGAAGGGCTCGATCGTTAACGTGGTTTCCATTCAAGCCATGGAGGGTATGATGACCTCGGTGGCTTATACCGCAACCAAGTCAGCCTTGTTGGGATATACGATGAGCGCAGTCTACGATTACGGCGTGCAGAATATCCGCATCAATTCGTTGTGTCCCGGCCCGATTCAAACGCGCATCGGCGCGGAGCCCGGCGGACCTCACTATAAGTGGCAATGCGAGCAGACTGCCATGGGCCGCGTGGGATACCCCAAGGAGGTGGCCTGGGCGGCGGTGTTTCTGGCGTCCGACGAGGCGTCCTATGTAACCGGAGTCACGCTGCCGGTGGATGGAGGCTGGACCGCGACCTCCGGAGCCTTCCGGCAATAACCGGTTCAGAACGTCAGCTTCGCGCCTATCTGTATCTGCCGGGAGGTTGTGGTTGTCGAGCTGATGGAACCCGCGGACGGCGTGTTCACGTATGGATTCGGGCTTGCGAAATTCGGATGATTCGCGACGTTGAAGACTTCGCCGCGGAGTTGCATCTTATAGCGCTCGCTAAAACGGATGTTCTTCATCATGGCAAAGTCCAGATCGATCAGGTTGGGCCCCCGGATAATCCCTTTCCCGGCATTTCCATATTGCCCCAACGGAGCAAGCTCGAACGCCGCCGGGTTGAACCATTGCGCGGGATCGTGGTTTCCCGCGACGTACAGGGGCACTCCCAGAATGACGTTCGGCCGGTCCGCGTACGTCAAGGTTTCACTATTATCGCCCGAGATTAGCGGTGTCACTGGGAATCCGCCCTGGTAAGTGAATATGCCCGAAAGCTCCCAGCCTCCGGTAACGTTCTTGAGCAGCGTGCCCTGGCCAAGCGCTGGAAAATCGTAGACCACGCTCTGTACGAAGCGCTGTCCGAAATCGGATGCCGAGGGCCCGTAGTCGCAGCGGAAACAATATTGATTCTGGAAGCCGGGATCTCCGGGCGCGCTGGCCGCATCGCCGGTGGAAATATTATCCAGGTTCTTCGACCATGTGAATGCCGTGATCGTCGACAGACCTTTCGAGAGCCGCTTCTCCGCCCTCACCAGTAGAGCGTCGTAATTCCCATACTCGATGTTGGTCAAATAGGTAATGTAGCTGAACTGGGGATACGGAAGGATGAACGTGCCGTGCTGCATCGGCGCGTCCAAATTTCGGAACGTGGCAAATTTCGTGTTCTTCTGCCAGTTATAGTCGACTTCGACAACAAATGTCGACCCAAACTGATGCTCGATACCGAACGAGGCTTGCTGCTGATAGCCTGCTTTCAGGTTTTCATCGAACGCTTCAATAGAAGGAGCCGGCGGGTTGGCCCCGGAGTTAGCCCCGAATACTGTCTGGATAGGTACGGTTGGAATTGCGGTCAGCGAGCCTGACAGGAAATAAAACGGAAAAGAAGAGAACGGCGGATTCGTTCGCGTCCCCTCGGTGTTGTTCTCCTGAAGGACGTCATAGAAAATTCCATATCCGCCGCGGAGCACCGTGTTCCGGTGGCCCGGAAGCGAATACGCAAAACCGAATCGCGGTGCGTAGTTATTCCAATCGGACTTGACGTCGGCGGTCCGGCTAACGAAATTCTGGCCCGCGATGATCAATTGCCCGGTGCTGGGATCGAAGTTGGACAGCCGATTGAACTTCTCATAAAACGGTCCGTCATACTCCCACCGGACACCCAGATTCAGAGTCAGGTTGGGAGTCACCCGCCACTGATCGTTGAAAAACCAGCGGGCATTATTCCGGAATAGATATCCACCGCTATCTCCGGACTGTACTTGCGCGGACTCCGGATAACCGAGCAGAAAATCGGCGAAGGCACTGCCGGACCCGCCCGGGTTGTTGGGATCGGCGGTCAGCGTTCCATCGAAGTTAAACTGTCCTTGCGGAAAACTCGGTGCCTCGTTCATGAAGACTTGCCAGCGGTCGTATTCAGCTCCGAAGGTAAGCGAGTGATTGCCGGCGACCTTCCTGAGCGCGCCTGAATACTCATACTGGTTGTCCGCCCGGAATTCCGGGTCGTATGGATTGGAACCTGGATTCGAAATGCCCGCGATACCCGTATTGAAAGGCTCACTCCCCAAGACTCCTTCTATTCCAAGCTTCGAGTTGACGTCGTCACCGAGGGTCTTCGGCAACAGGTTGAAGAACTGGCGGAAGAATGAGATTCGCAGGGTCAAAACAGTCGTCGGGCTGAAGGTATGGTCGTCCCCGACTACAACATCCCGGGTGTTAATCACGTCGTTGTCGCCAAAGCCCGGCAGAGCCCCGGAATTGAACGTTCCCTTGGCCAGCGAAAGCGTCGAATTATTGAAACTGAACCTGCCAAAAATCGAATCCTTTGGCCGCGCATAATCGATGCGAGTGTTGAACTGGCGCCGGGTGATGCGATCCACGTCACTGGAGGCGTAGTTGTTGATCA
>Ga0302326_10016915_pt1 | contig 15234 bp, 10 predicted proteins | sample Palsa_T0_3_FD_202264 | JGI IMG/M metagenome (GOLD analysis project Ga0302326, IMG submission 202264) | Peat permafrost microbial communities from Stordalen Mire near Abisko, Sweden - Palsa_T0_3 | ecosystem: Environmental > Terrestrial > Soil > Palsa > Peat permafrost | place: Sweden: Abisko...
CGGCCAGGAACAGCACAAGCAGTGCAAACTTTGCCCCGCGAACGGCATAAGTCAGTGAGAATGAAAAATGCGACCTGAACCACGAGTCCCGTCCGCGAGAGGGGCATGAAATGTTAGGACCGGGCTTATCCCACCGGAGAGTCGGTCCAGTCTGGTCCGTTCTCATGGCTATCGTTCGTTCCTCTCGAGACTGCGTGATTCGCGGGCCCGACGCCGGCTTCCTGCTTCATTTCCCGGAAGGATTGAGGAGATCGATTCGCCGTCTTCACGCGGATTCCCGACATTTGCGAAGGTGCACAAGGAACGCCACCCGGGCATCAGATGGCTCGCAAATGGCGCCGATTTTTGCCTCGATCAACTGGGGACTTCCGGTTAGTCTGGACACTATGCCACCTATCTCACATTGTGTCAATTAGTGGAAGTTATATTTTCAATTTGTTTTATTTACCGGGCCGAAGGATGAAAGTTGTTGCCCGGGTTCGGGGTCATATCTTGACGGCTCGGGGCAAATGATCGGCTCAGCGAGGATTTTCCCAGCCGGGCCCCCCGTCGCGGGGACTTTCTGTGCTTGTCTGCGCGTCTGAAGACGAATTCTGTTGCCTTGGAAGGATTGGCAATAGTAAAACCGTCGATAACCTGCCACAGGCACAGCTGCAGGATCACAACTCTTTGACCCGCCCCCGGTGATCACGCAGAAACCCGTCGGAGTTATGCGGTCGGGGTGTGCGTAAGCGGCGGCGCCTCGTCATGACTCTGAATCTCAAGCTGGCGGCCAGGATTGTCCTCGGTACCGCGGTGGTCGCTCTGGTGGCGGTGTTGGCCATCGCCTGCTGGCTCTGGTATGGCGTCCGTTCGCTGAATTCGCCCGAGATTTTTCTCCAGGTCGGTCACGGTGACGTGGTTGAATCCATAGCATGGAGCCCGAAAGGCCAGACCTTGGCCAGCGGCAGCTCAGATCACACGGTCAGGCTCTGGGACGCGAACAGCGGGCGGCTGCTGCGTACCCTCAGTGGCCATTCCGACGCCGTTTTCTCGGTGGCATGGAGTCCCGACGGCAAGACTCTGGCCAGCGGCAGCGCAGATCGCACGGTCAGGTTCTGGGACCCGAGCAGCGGGAAGCTGCTGCGAACCATCAGCGGCCACTCCAATTACGTTATGTCAGTAGCATGGAGTTCCGATGGCACGACCCTGGCTAGTTGCAGCAAGGACCACACCGTGAAGCTCTGGGACCCAGTCACATACCTGCAGAAGGGCGGGCTGACCGAACCCAACGAAGTCATAGCCGTGGAGTGGAAGCCCGGCGGAAAGACGCTTGCGATCGGAGGTAGTGACACTGTCACGCTTTGGGACGTGGCTACTGGGCAAACGAATGTCCTCCAGGGCCACTCGGATGGCGTCAAATCGGTCGCCTGGAACCCCAATGGCAAAGAACTGGCTAGTGGCAGTGCGGATAGTACCGTCAAGATCTGGGACGTAACCGGCGCTAAGCCGCCGCGCACGCTCATCGGCCACGTGGGAACCGTCTGGTCCGTGAAGTGGAGCGAGGATGGCAAGAGGCTCGCGAGCGGCAGCGACGACAACTACGTCAAGGTCTGGGACGCAGCTACGGGGCAGCTGCTGCGAACCCTCACCGGTTCAGCTACTGCCGTGAAATCGGTCGCCTGGAGCCTGGATAGCAAAACCCTGGCCAGCGGCAGAGGTGACGACTCGATCAGCGTCTGGGACGCGCGCGAGGGGCAACTCCTGCGTGCGATCGGCGGTTACTCAGACAGGGTCAACTCCGCCGCGTGGAGCCCGGATGGCAAAACTCTGGCCAGCGGCAACGAAGATAACTCGGTGAAGCTCTGGGACGCAGACAAAGGAAATCTGCAGGATGCCCTTAGCGGGCACTCCGATCAGGTCTTATCGGTAGCGTGGAGCCCGGATGGCAAAACCCTCGCCAGCGGCAGCAATGACGCGCTGATGAAGTTGTGGAGCATCGCCACGAAACAGCCGCTGCAGACATTCAAGGGCCACCGTGGCGGAGTGACCTCGGTTGCATGGAGCCCCAATGGCACCGCGTTGGCCAGCGGGGGCGAGGACAAAACGATCAAGCTTTGGGATCCGGCCAGCGGGGCCGCGCCGCGTGTCCTGACCGGCCACACCGATGTAGTGAACTCAGTTGCATGGAGCCCGAACGGCAAATGGCTGGCCAGCGGTAGCAGCGATACTACGGTGAAAGTCTGGGATACCCAGAAGGGAAAGCCGCAAGTCACCTTCAGTCAGCATGGAGATGCGGTTTATTCGGTCGCATGGAGCCCGGATGGCAAAACACTGGCCAGTGGCAGCGCAGACGAAACGGTCAGGCTCTGGGACGCCGAGCGCAGGCGCCCCCTGCGCACTCTCAGCGTTAACGCCATCGTGACATCTATCGCCTGGAGTCCGGACAGCAAGACCCTCGCCAGCGGCAACGCAGACAACACAGTGAAAATCTGGGACGCCGGTAGTGGAAAACTGCTGCGCAACCTCACCGGATTCTCCGAATCGGTGACATCGATCACCTGGAGCCAGAGCACCCCCAGCACCCCCAGTGGCACCCTCGCGGCCAGCAGCCGGGATGGCAGCATTTGCCTCTGGGAAGCGTCCTCGGCTCAGGTGTTGGCGTGTGAATATCAGCTTCCCGGAAACGAGTGGTTGGCGTTCCGGCCCGAGTTCCTGTGGTATTCCTCCTCTCTGCAGGGAGACCAATACGCCGCCATCCGTTTTTCGAATCAGCTGAGCCCGGTCTATCCCCTCACCTATTACCCGGGTTTGAAGAAAGGCAATCTCCAAACCGCACTGGCCGGGCCCCCGCCGCAGAAGATCACGCCCAGCCCTGTTCGCTACAAATGGGATAACTTTCAGGACAAGGGGCTGTGGACCGGCGGCTGCGCGGTCATCTATTTCAGCCTGCTCTTCGTCGTCGTCTCGGCCCCCAGCCGCGCAGATCCGGCACAGATCGCGCGACTGTTCTTCAGGAAGGCCGGCTTCGAGCGCGTGAGCCGGGTAATCGGCTATGCCGCGCTCGCCCTGCGCGATGTCCAGGGCAATACCGCGGCCTTCGCCATCATCTTCGAGACCGGAAAACCGCTGTCCGCCCCTCCCGGGGATGCCTCGAAAACCTACATTGTTTACCGGGAAAAAGCACCGCCCGCGGAGCAGATCCACGCACTGCGCCAGGAAACGAAGCGCGAAGTCATCCCGCTTGACTCCGCAGTTCTTTCCCGCGCCGTTTCGGAGGAGAACTGCATCGAGACTCTGCGCGATCTGGAAGAGCCTTTCGTGGCGCGTACCGACCCCTACGACGAATCTCGCCCCATCGTCGACCCGACCTGGTTCTATGGCAGGCATCATTATCTCGACCGCCTGCCGGCAGTCCTCCGCCAGGGACAGCATGTCGGCATCTTCGGGCTGCGGAAGATGGGTAAGACATCTCTGATCACACAAATTCGCCAGCGGATGCCGTCAACACCGACCGTGTGGATCGACTGCCAGGCCTTTCCGGCGGACGCCGATGCACTCTTTGACGAAATCGGAATGCAGTTACAGCGGGAATTGAAGGCGCACAAGGTATCCCGCGTTCAGACATTCACGGAGGGCGGGCAGAGCGGTTTTCGGCGTCAGATTTTGGAGTTCTATGACCGCTGGCAGGGCACCGGCCACCACGGTCCATTCGTCCTGATTCTCGACGAAGCTGACAAGCTGTTCCCGGACCGCCGTGCCGCGAACAGCGACCAGATCCTGGGCGAGTGGGTCAGGCTATTCCGATTCCTGCGGGCTATGGCCCAGGAAAAGAAATGCCTGGCGATTGTCGCCACCGCTTACCGTCCGGCTATCAATCGCCAAAACCTGCTGAATCCGGAGATAGGCGAGAATCCTATGTTCATGTCGTTCCAGGAGTATTTTCTCGGCGGTCTGGGGGCGGCGGATACCGAACAGATGATCAGCGAGATTGGCGGGTGGAAGGAAATTCAGTGGTCACCCGAAGCTCTGGCCAGGACTTACCAGTTGTGCGGCGGACATCCGCTCGTTACTCGGTTCTTTGCAAGCGAAGCATGCGACCAGGGGGACCGCAAGGAGATCGATCTCAACCGAGTGAATGAGACTGCACAGCTAATCCAGGCTACCTTACATAAGCACAGGATTGGTACATACTATTACGAGTCCGTCTGGACGATGCTGCAACCCGATGAACGGGAGGCACTGGCAGGTCTGGCAAAGACCAGCCGTCCGCTTTCTGAGAGCTCCGACGAAGCCGTCGTTCATCTGGATCAATTCGGGCTGCTGCGTGACGACAACGGGAGTCTCACCATAGGGGCAGAGTTGCTGCATTACTGGCTGCGGAATATCAGACTGCCATGACAGAACCTGTGAATCCGTATAACTGCTCAGCGCCCGGTGTTCTGTTCACCGGTTACAGCACGACGCGCCGCAGGATGATGCAGGGGTTGAGGAATGGGAATTCCTATGCGCTGCTCGGCGGGCGGCGCTGCGGCAAAACCTCATTTCTTCTGGAGATGGAAAAGGATCTGAATCAGGATACGGGAAACGGCTGCAAGTTCTTACCGCGAATGCTGGATATGCAGGCTGTCGCGCCGCGAACTCCAGGCGATTTCTTCACCGCGATCTATGCCTTGGCAACTTCAGACTGCGCCGTCACCGCACCCGCGATCACCGGCTACCAGTCGTTCCTCTCTGCGATGGATCAGGCGAAACCTCTGATCGAGCGGAAGCATGGCGTGAACTGGTTGATGGTGCTGCTTATCGATGAGCTGGAATCGGCCATGGAGAGGCTGCCAGATTCGGAGTGCCTGGAAAACCTGCGCAACCTGCTGACCATTTCCCGTTTCAAGAGATACTTCCGCGCAGTCGTGACCGGAATTTTCTCTCCCGCTGAGCTCGCGGCGAAGGGGTCGCCACTGAACAATCTGAATCCTGAGTATCTTGCGGTCCTCGCGCCGGCGGAAGCCGCCAATCTGGTTGACGCCGGCTTCCCCGGAGGCCTGCCCGGAAATCTGCTGCCCGCGGTACTCGAGATCAGCGGCCGCCATCCTTATATCCTGCAGGGGATCCTGGGGTACTTGTGGGACTGCGGCTCCGTGAGCGAGGCGAATCTTGTAGCCGCCTCCCGGCGCTTCGTTCGTGACCGTGAGGGAACGTTTCGCCGGTGGCTCGAAACCTTCCGCCCTGAAGGCTGCCTCTTGTACCGGAGGCTGATGGAAGGCCGCGATGAGGGAGAGCCTGAGAGTACCGCGCTCGCCATCCTCAGTTATCACTGCGTCATCGATGAGTCGGGCCCCGGTGGTGTGAGCATCGGCAGCACGATCTTCCGCGACTGGTTTCGCCTGAATTACCGCGTCGAAGGCTCGGCTGTATCGGTCGCTCTGGAACCTGCCAAGATCAGGTCTCAGCCGCTCGGCAAGCGCATCTTCGTGGTCCACGGAAGAGACGTGCGACTGCGCAATTCGCTCTTCACGTTTCTCAGGTCGCTGGGTCTTGAACCACTGGACTGGACTGCGCTGGTCGAGGCGACCGGCAACCCTTCACCACAGATCACCGAAATTCTTAAAGTCGGATTCAAGATTGCTCACAGTGCTGTCGTTCTGCTGAGCCCTGATGACGAAGCAAGACTGCGCGAGGAGTTTCGCACGCCGGACGACCCGGAGTACGAAATCAAATTATCCCCTCAGCCCAGACCCAACGTGCTGTTTGAGGCCGGCATGGCGATCGCTTCTTTTCCTGACCGGACCGTCCTGGTGCAGGCGGGGTGGAGCCGCCCCTTCAGCGATATTGCCGGCATGCACATGGTCAAGATCGATAACTCAGTCGAACGCCGCCGGGATTTGGCGAACCGGCTGCGCATGGCGGGCTGCGAGGTCTCCGATCTCAACATGAGCATCGATTGGCAGACCGTCGGCGACTTCTCGCCCAAAAGGTTTTAGAGAAAACCGAGCGGAAAATGGGTGTTTTTATGGGTATCGACAAGCTATGTTGGGCCACTTCTCCCGAAAATAGCCAGGCCCGCTATTTTCGATTAGCATAGAGTTCGAAAAATAACGTTGCCTGCTATTTCCACGCTCAATGACCAAACCCACGGACATATCCGGCAAATTCGTGAGACAAGGGGCATACTCTGCCTTCGTCCCTGCCCCGTTGCCGCCGGGACTCACTTGGACACCGCGCCTTGTCGGCGTTCTCTCAGAAGCCGATCGATTGATTGGCAGGTTGGCGGGAGAAGGCGGGCGCCTCCCTAATCCCCACATCCTGATGCGCCCTTTCGTGCGCCGTGAAGCCGTTTTGTCCAGCAAGATCGAGGGCACTCAGGCCACGCTGGGCGAATTCCTGGCCGCTGAGGCCGGAGCGGTTGTAGAGCGCAGCCCGGAAGATCTCCGGGAGGTTGGCAACTATGTGGTCGCACTGGAATACGGCATCTCTCGTCTCGACAGGCTTCCTCTTTCCGTTCGTTTGATACGGGAGCTGCACGAGAAGCTGATGGAGGGGGTGCGAGGACAACACGCTACACCGGGCGTCTTTCGGAAGACACAGAACTGGATCGGCAGACCGGGCAGCACGCTTGCGACAGCGACCTTTATCCCTCCGCCGCCCGGCGAAGTGGAACCGTGCCTTTCCGCCTGGGAGAAATTCGTGCATGAATCGGGTCTGCCCCCGCTGGTGACGATCGCACTTGCTCATTACCAGTTCGAAGCCATCCATCCGTTTCTCGACGGTAACGGGCGAGTGGGACGGTTACTTATCACCCTGTTTTTGATCGAGCGGAAGATCCTGCCGACTCCACTGCTCTATCTGTCCGCATTCTTCGAAGCCTCTCGGCGCGACTATTACGGAGGACTGCGCGCGGTGAGCGAGCGTGGCGCCTGGAATGACTGGCTCGAGTATTTTCTTCAGGGCATTGCGCGCATGTCCGAGGATGCATTGAGCCGCGCGACACGCATTCACGATCTGCTCGGAGAGTGGCGAGCGAAACTCGCCGGCCAGCCCACCAACACGCCACTGCGGGTTATCGACCTGCTGGCCGCCAATCCTTTTCTCACCATAACCGGGGCCGCCAGGAATCTCGATCTCGCATTTACGACGGCGCAACGCGCGATTGATCGCCTTGAACAATATGGCGTAGTCCAACGAGTTTCCGATGCAAAGCGAGACCGGGTCTACTGTGCACAGGCACTCCTCGACATTCTTGAAGAGCCCGCACAACTCATTCCCGCAAGTGCCCAATAGGGTGGATCACGGCCCCTCTGACGACTTATCTTTGGCCGTTGCCAACCGCGTGCTGCAGATGGCTCCTGACCTGAGCCTCCCAGCCCCTCGTGACAAGTGGATCGAGAGCGCGTCAGCGCCGATCAAAGCAAGCCAGCCACCCCTACCCTGCGGCTACGGTGCGGAGATGAAGGTCCACAACCTGTTCCGGTGGATCGATCCGAAATACGATCGCGTTCTCATCGGGGTGGTCCCGAGCTGTACGACTCCGGTCAGAGAGACATCCTGAGCGTGGCGAGCTGGATGAGAGGAGCTGCCCGCCGGCCGATCGAAGTCGTCCACGGCATGCCTCCTAAGCGCCCAATCCGCAAGGCCGGCAAATCGCGGAGCAAGCCCGAAGAAGTTCTGTGGAGGCATCTGCAGCACGATGCTGAACTTCGCGATCTCTTTGAACATACGTAAAGGTGCGACCGTCTTTCAGACAAGTCATTGTGTCGATTTCCTGTGGCGCTCAGGCCGCCTCATTGTGGAAATCGATAGCTATTACCATCATTCTCGTCAGGAACAGTTCGCCAACCAGCCTCACGTGTAGGACTTCAACTGCCCCAAAGAGTAGGACGCATTCAGAAACGCCGCCGAATTTAGACCTGCATCGTTGTTCCCTAACCACAGCTTAAGGGTAGTGGCGGTCTCTTCATGCCTGGTTGTGGCTATTGGCCGCCCGGCTGGATCTGGCTGTTACGCCGCGCGCCCGTCATAGGCGTGGTCAACGACGGCAAAGAGGATCTGGTCAAAAATAAACTTCAATTTCTATTGCACCTTTTTCCGGACTCTAACGCTTTCTCCAGTGAAGGCGGTCGTTCATGCGCCTTCCCTAGGAAAGGAATTGCCATGAAAACGAATATCCGCGCCGTCTCGCTTGCCATCCTTGCAGCAGTCGCGTCTCTGTCGCCGGCACTGCACGCCCAACCCAACCTGCTGTATGCCAAAGTCAACGTCCCCTTCTCTTTCGACTATGGGAGCAAGCACTTCTCTCACGGCATTTACACGCTCACAATGAAGGACCAGAACACGCTCACGATTCGCAGTGATGCCAGCACCGCTATGGCAATGGTTCAGACGGACTACACTCCGGTCCGGGAGAAGACCAGCCAGGTCATCTTCAGAAAGTACGGCGACCGCTACTTTCTCGAGGAAGTCCTCGTCAGCGGCAGCGCGACGCACGTCGCTGTCCTTGAATCCGGAGCTGAGAAGCGTGCTGCCCGTGAACTCGCCTCCTGGGGCGGTTCCGCCAGCGATGTGGCATTGGCGCTGCTCCCGGCGGGGATCATTGGAAAGTGAAAAGCAATCGGAAAACCCGAGCAGGAGTTTCTCTGAGGGAACTCCTGCTTTCATTTGTTCTTCAAGGACCAGCGGTGACCTATCAGCATTGACGCTGGACTATCAATCATGGGCGTGATCTATAATCAGCGCCACCAGTTATAAGGAACCGTTATGACGGCGATTCGGGTGGAAGATTCTTCGGATCGGCCCCATGCTCCGTCGATGGCAGAGCCACCGATGGATTTCCCTCCCAGTTTGTATAAAGAGCTGCGTCGCCTGGCAGCGCGCAAGATGCGTTTCGAGCGCACCAGCCATACGCTCCAGCCCACAGCACTGGTGCATGAAGCGTGGCTCAGGATGGCCGACTCGCCGCTCCATGGCTGGTCGGATCGGCCCCATTTCCTGGCCGCTGCTGCCCAGGTAATGCGACACATCCTCGTAGATCACGCGCGGTCCAGGGTGTCGCGAAAGCGCGGAGCCGGCGCCGTCCAGGTGACTCTCGATGACAATCTGGTGTTTTCGGCAAAACCCGGCACGGATGTGCTCATAGTCGATGAAGCGTTGACCCGGCTCGCTCACTTCGACCCTCGTCAGGCCAGGATCCTGGAGATGCACTTCTTTGCCGGGATGATCTTTGATGAAATCGCGGCGGCGCTCAGCATCTCCCTGCGTACCACCAAACGTGACTGGAGCATGGCAAGGGCGTGGTTGCATCATGAGCTCTCTCGACCAGCATGACACCGGAACTCTGGGAACGACTCAAACCCCTGTTCCATGCAGCCATGGAAAGAGACGGCGAAACACGCGCAAGCTTCGTTCAACAGGCATGCGGCGCCGATGCGGAACTGAAGCGTCACCTGTTGCAGCTCATCCAGACTGAACAAGACGGAATGCGACCGTTCGATTTCCCAATTGTCAACCTAAGCTCTGCTTCGAACCTTGTAGAAAGACCCTTTCGACCTGGCGAAATCGTTCTTGGAAGATTCAGGATTATTCGTCTTCTCGGCCGGGGTGGGATGGGCGAGGTGTTCGAAGCCGACGACCTCGAGCTCGGCCGCATCGCCCTCAAGACGATTCGACCCGATCTCTCCACCTCCACTCCGGCGCTCGACCGCTTTCGCCGTGAAGTCCAGCTGGCCAGAAAAATTACCGGACCCCACGTTTGCCGCATCCACGAACTCTTCGTGCTTCCAGCGATAGGGGGCAATGCCGCCACCGCATTCCTGACCATGGAATATCTCGACGGCTTTACACTGGCCAGCCGGATCAAACAGTCCGGTCCGTTGCCGCGGAAGGACGCGTTGCCGATCGCCCTCGACATCTGCGAAGGTTTGCGATCGATCCACCATAAAAGCATCGTTCATCGCGATCTGAAGAGCGCCAACATCATGCTCTGCCGTCGGGATAACCAGGTACGTGCGGTGGTCATGGATTTCGGACTGGCCCGCGATGGAATGAGGGACGCTCTACCTTCCGATGGATCGACAGCCTCCGTCGTTTCACTCGGATCCGGCTCTGGAGTCATTGCCGGCACGCCCGCCTACATGGCTCCCGAGCAGTTTGAGGGCAAACCAGTTTCCGCAGCTACCGATATCTACGCTCTCGGAGTCGTCCTCTATGAAATGATCACCGGACTTCACCCTTACGAGGCTGATACCCCGGTCGGGGCGGCTATTCGAAGGGCACGCCGACGCGCTCCTGCTTCATCGGTTCAGCACAGAATTCCGCGTCACTGGGATCGAGTCATTGAGCGGTGCCTCGAATACGACCCTGAACAGCGTTATCAGTCCGCAGAAGAGGTTGCCAATGCACTAAAAGCAAGTCCCGTAAGCCCAACCAACTTAAGAAGGGACTATCCATGGCTCGTTCCTGTGTTCGCCGTTGCGGCGCTGGCAGCAGTTGTGTGGGGCGCGACGGTTTGGTGGCAGTGGCGCCAGTATTATCGACCGAGTGCCGAGGGCCAGCGCTGGTATAACGCCGGCGTTGCTGCCCTGCGGGAAGGAAGTTATCTCAAGGCGACGCGGGCCCTGGAAAACGCAACTCGAGGAGATAGCCGATTTGTAATGGCTCACGCCCGCTTGGCGGAGGCGTGGTCCAATCTGGACTTCGACGGCACGGCGCAGCGTGAGATGCTGATCGCCACTTCGGGAGAGGGCCATCTGCCGCCGCTCGATCGCGAGTATCTGAACGCCATCCGAGCGACGCTGACCCGCGACTTCAAGAGCGCTCTGGCTATCTACCAGGAAATCCTTGATCGCCTCCCCAAATCTGAGAAGCAGGCTGGCTATGTGGATCTCGGAATGGCGTATGAGCGGGCCTCGGACCCCCAGCACGCACTGCAGTCTTACGGGAAGGCTTCCACGCTCAACCCCGACAACCCTGCACCATACCTCCGCGCGGGCATGCTGGAGTCGCGCCTGAATCAGGTGCCGCAGGCCAACCGCGATTTCGGCCACGCCCAGTCGCTCTATACATCGGAGATGAATCCTGAGGGTCTGGCCGAACTTGATTACCAGCGAGGCTATCTCGCCAACCAGCGTGAAGCCAACGATGAGGCGAACACTTACCTTAACCATGCCCTCAGCGAAGCGCAGCGTCTCCCCAGCGTACAGCTTGAAATTCGCGCGTTGACGCAGCTCAGCAGCGTCGCTTACCACTCCGCCCATGATGACGAGGCTGTCGCTCTTGCCCAACGCGCCATTCAGTTGGCCCGCGACAATCAGCTCGAACCGTGGGCTGCCGACGGATTTGTCCGCCTTGCCAATGTGAAGCTATACCACGATTATTCTCAAGCCGACGAGGCCCTGCAGCAGGCGTTCCGCATTCTCCAGCAGAACCAACAAACACGGGTCGAAGCCATGGCAAACCTCACTCTGGCCAGCCTGCGTAATCAGCAGGAGCGATTCAAGGATGTTCTGGCGCCAGCCACAGCCGCACTTACCTATTACCAAGCCCACGGGCATTTTTTCGAAGCAGCCAGAGCATCTTTGCTCATCGCTCGCGCTCAACGAAGTACGGGTCACCTTCCCCAAGCTCTTGAGTCCGGAAATGCCCTCCTGGAGCTTGCCAGGACAGCTGGGTTGCAAGATTTTCAGACGCAGGCCGAAGAGCTTCTGGGATCGATATATCTGCGGGGCGAGGATTATCCTCGAGCGCTCGACCACTTTCAGCATGCTTTCTCTCTCGCTGGCGAAGGCATTTACAGACCATACGAAGCATTGAACTGTGCCGAAGTACTAACCCGTCTAGGAAGTTTTGCCGAAGCGGCACAGATGCTTGCTTTGGTGCCGCCACTGAATGCATCAGCGGGCGAAATTCGAGCAGAATTACTATTGAACGAGGGAAAGAATGCCCAGGCGGCAGCTCTGGCAAACACTCTGCTTCAGTCTCCCGTACTGTCGGCAGGCAGGATACGCGATCTAAGAGTCTTCCGCGACGTAGCCAGCGCCCATCGCGGCAACGACGAGGCAGTGGAGGCTGACATAAGGAGCATTCTTGGGCAGGTAAGCCCGTCGGCCGATCCTGGAGACTTGGCTGACCTGGACCTGTCGAGCGCGATTATCGAACTGAAGGCCGGCGACTCACGGACTGCTTACCAGGCAGCTTCTGCCGCAGAGATATATTTCGGTTCACAAAATATGCATGATTCCGCTCTGCGGAGCTCTCTATTGGCCGCGCGTGCGGCCAAAGATCTGCACGACGAATTAAACCAGAAACTATTTACGGGAAAAGCCGTTGACATTCAGTCTAAATTGCGGCAAACTTGGGACCCTCAGTTGTTCCATTCTTACATTACCAGGCCTGATCTTCGTGCGTTGGCCGTGGGAATCACGATTCCGCCTGGTTAGAAAGCACCGAATGAAATCGTCCCATGTGGTGGTTGGCCTGCTATGTTTGATTCTCGGAGGTATCGTTGTTTGGTTCTTTCCGAAACAGACGGGAGGCGGCGGAGGGGGTTCGAACGATTCGCCGGTTACCGTTCGCGGGGGTTCAATTGTTCTTCGTGGGACACAGTGGAGCTGTGCATCCGACACTTCCTGCCAGACGACGTTGACCAGTCCGGCGATGCTCGACACACTGGACGGGGTTGACCCCGCAGCCAATGGCAACAATCCTCAACTTATATCTGAGAAAGTCAGCAACAACTGGATTATAGTTTTCAGTTTCCGTAAGTCTGATGGAACATCTCCCGACTCCAATAAGACGCTCAAGCTGTGTACCTCCGACGCGCAATGCCTTTCAACCAGCGGATCGGCGGGGAAAACTCTCTACTTGCTCAGTGACGGCACGGGAGCCCTGGATTTAAAAGACGACCTCGATCGTCCGGGTGCCCGGTACGACCTGACTGCACCGTGCGATATCGATCTAAAACCCGGACACGAATCGAAGTGCAACCACATCCACACAATGGAGGTATTTACCGATCCGGCCAGTTCGACGAAAAGCGTAAGTTATCACTGTGTTGACGGGGAGTGCACAATTTCGATTGGATAATGAGATATCCGATTAAGGAGGAGAAGCATGTTGTGCTGCCTCCGTGCCATTGTTCTGCAACCCACACCTTGTGGAACGGCCGGATCGGGGAGATCCGGCCATTGATTTTGTAGGGTTTAAGCGGGCCGTTTTTCGAGGCCTTTTGAAACAGCCCGGACCATCTTGTGGAGATCGTTGAGTTCGCCGCGGATCTCTCGGAGCTGGCGCTGCTGGAACAGCAACGCGGAGTAAGGCTGGGGGAGCTGACGGCGCAGAGTGTCGAGCTGCTCGAGCCCCTGGCGGTAGCGGCGCACGAGGTCCCCGATGGCCCAGCCGGCGGCGAGGCCGACGAGAGCCGTGAGCAGGGTGCCGAACAGGACTGCCGTGGAGTGTTCATGCGGACTTCTCCATGATGAGCGCTTGCTGGTGCAGGATGCGGTGGATGGTGGCGCGGGAGACGCGGTAGCTTCTGGCCAGCTGACCGAGACTCTGCCCGCGCTGGCGATCGCGGAGGATCGCAGGCCGGTCCAGTTCGAGTGGCTTGCGTCCGATATGTCGACGTTCGAGTCGAGCGCGGCGCGTGCCGGCGCGGACCCGCTCGACGATCAGACTTCGCTCCAGCTCGCTGATGGCGCCGATAATGACGATCATGGCGCGGCCCAGCGGTCCGCCGGTATCGACCTGCTCCCTGAAGGAGACGAACTCGATGCCGAGGCGGTTCAGCTCGTCGAGGACTTCGAGGAAGTGGCGGACCGAGCGGGCGATGCGATTGAAGGCCCAGACCAGAACGATGTCGAAGCCTCCGTGGCGGGCATCGCGCAGGATCTGGTCCAGACCAGGGCGCCGAGCCTTCACGCCTGAGATCTGGTCCACATACTCCCCGACGATCGCGAAGCCACGCTGGGCAGCCAGCTGGCGGAGGTCAAGGGTTTGGGTCTCCGGATGTTGATCGACGGTCGAGACCCGCATATGGAGGGCGGCGCGCTTCACGACTGCCGTCCTTTCCGCGAGTGCTACCGGACGTAGTTGTGGATGAACTCGATGATCACGTTCGTCATGTTCAGACTCTGGGCGGCAGTCGCCGACTTAAATCTGTTGTGGAGTTCGGCAGAGATATTCAGGTTCGCGCGTTTGGTCTCGCTTTCTTCGGATTTCCCGATCATAGTGTTCCGAACGAAGCGAAGGGTGATCGCGGTCCGATTCCGCCGTCGCGCACAGCGCCGAATCACCTGGGAATGACTGGTTTGCCTGGTTCCGCGTATCCGGTCATCTCAAGGTATCCGACTCCTCTGAGGGGAACTTGATCAAGGACTCCACCGACATCGATGGCTCCCTCCCAGTAGCTCGGTCCGAATCCGCCGCTCAGTTCCTGGCTCTTCAGCGGCGTGGAAACGTCGAGCTCCAACTTCAGGCGCGGAATGGACACATGCCACCTCACTGGGTATTGCGCTCGAGTGGCTGGACCTGTCCAGGTGTCGGCCGCCGGCGTCATAACAAAATCTCTGGCGATGAGAAACTGAGACTTCCCATTCGCCTCCACGTAACTGCCCGACGAATACGGATCGATACTGCCGTCTGCGTGGCGCAGCCGATACAGCATGAGTTCGGCGCCATCTCCCAGTTGAACGCTCAGCCAATCCCATCCCGTTTCATTCGCAGCCATGGATCCGGTAAAGAACTCATGATCCATCCACGATGTTCCCTCAACCGTGTAGGTTTTTTGGTCCAGGTCAATGGATCCTGAAGTCAGCAGGCGAGTCAGGGAAAAGTAATACGAAGCATGCCCGGCGCCCTCGGACTTCTGGCTCACCCCGTTCTCGCCCTGGATCACGGGCTGCTTCACAGGCAGAAGCTTGATTACCAGCCCGAACCTGTCAGTGACGCCGCGGAGATCTTGCTGGTGTTCTGCAATGTGAACCTGCCAATTGCCGTTCCACACGAGCCCGGTTTGGGCATCCACCCCGGCGATGCCCGGGCCGGACCGATTCAGCCGCTCTTCGTAATAAAAGTGCTGTCCATTGATATCGCTCAGCGCGATGTGCGCCATCCACAGGTCGTGCATAAACCACGGGCCGCTTCCTTCGGCACGTGAAACGCCTTGCCGGAAGAAGGTCAATTCATAACCGAATCGGTGACCGTCTGCCGATTTCACATTTCCGGTGTAATACCACCACTCGGTCTGGTACTCCTCGTGATTGAAGT
>Ga0302326_10016917_pt1 | contig 15233 bp, 11 predicted proteins | sample Palsa_T0_3_FD_202264 | JGI IMG/M metagenome (GOLD analysis project Ga0302326, IMG submission 202264) | Peat permafrost microbial communities from Stordalen Mire near Abisko, Sweden - Palsa_T0_3 | ecosystem: Environmental > Terrestrial > Soil > Palsa > Peat permafrost | place: Sweden: Abisko...
GGCAGTTGTAGGCGATGAATTGGATGGGCTCGACCTGCACCGCGCCGACGGCTGCCGTCACGCCGATCATCGCCAACGCCGCAGCGCCACCGACTTCGATCAATTTGCTGCGAGATCGAATGTCTTCAAGCAGATAGCATGAGACGGCCACGCCAACCCAAAGGGTCAGGAAAAATGAGAGGTCCTGGTTGAGCGCGATGGTGACGATGACAGTGTGAATGGTCGCAACGCCCAGCGCGAATCGCTGATCGTAGGCGATGGTGAGGATCATCGCGGCGATGATGGTCGGTGCGATGCCGAAGATATAGAGCGAACTGCTGCCGATGCCGGCGAGTTCACTGAGCAGCAGCATGGCCAGGAGCAATCCGACCAGTGCGATTCCGCGCGTGTGATTCTTCACGCAACGAGGTTGATAGCGCGCGACGTACGCGCCGAGCAGAATGGTGATGACCAGCGAGATGCCGAACATCCCGGCGAGATACTTGGCATAATCCGCGGGGTTATTGGTAAGTTCCCTGAAATACGCCTGATTCTCGGCTTTGAGTTTTTGCCAGTCGCTGTCGGAGATGATGCCGGCGTTGACGATCAGGGCGTTGCGCGGATAGTTTCGCACGGCCAATTTGGGATCGACCTGATCGGCCGCCTTGTTTTTCATGTCTGCGGTGGCGGCGTCATCGAGAACATAATTGGGATGTGCCGACAATTTCGCGGCGGCGATCCGAGCGATGTACGGGCCCAAACCGAGATCAAATCCCTTGGCGTAATCTTCGAGCCGGGCCTTTACCGAGTCCGGGATGTTGCTGCCAACGGTGTGCGTGGCGGCCTCGACGGTTCGCTCCGGATAAATCGGGCCGGGACGTGGATTGGATGGATCGGGGGCCGCCGGTTCCAGAACGACCTGGCGATTTTTTCCGCCGATCGTGTCGCGCGTTTCCCGGTCCCAATCATCTTCATTCAAAACAACCAGCGGAGCCGGCTCATTCAAATGCTGCTGGGCGTAGGTGATGAACTGGTGGACATCGTCTTCGTAGGTTTGCTGCTCGGCTGTGTTAGCGCGGATTTGTTCAAGCTGCGTCAGAGCCGCGCCGTCGAGGATGTCGCTGTAGGGTGGATCAAGTTGATTGGGCTGCAGACCGTGGACGTGATCGGGCAGATTCAGCAGATCATCCTGCAGCGATCCCCAGGTGTCGAACGCCACCTGCCGGTAAACATGTGGGGCTGCCTCGCGCTGGAAGTCGATTTGTTCTTTGAGGGCTTCATCATCGAGGAATTGGAAATTGACACGGGCGGTGATGTCGTAGGGAGCGAACTGTCCAGGCCGCCAGGTGACGACATCGGCGCGCATCAGGAAGAGTCCGACCAGACAAGCGCAGAATATCGCGGCGATGGCCAGCGATCCCCATCGGCCCGGCCGGCGCATCTCGCACCACACGCCGGTGGTGGAGGGATTACGCTCCCGCATGGCGATGCGGCGGCGACTGGCCTTGGGTCCCATTTCAAATCCGAACACGGCTATTGGTCTCCGTTCTTGCCGTAGGCGTTCACGATATTCTGTACCAACTTATGCCGCACGATGTCGGTGCGCTCCAGCTCGATCATGCCGATGCCTTTAATGCCGGACAATTTGTTCATCGCATCGATCAATCCGCTGGGGACGTTCGGGGGCAAATCCACCTGGGTCGTGTCGCCGGTGACGATCATTTTGGAATCGTGACCGAGGCGCGTCAGAAACATCAGCATTTGCGACGGCGTGGTGTTCTGCGCCTCATCGAGGATGACGACGCTTTCATTGAGCGTTCGGCCGCGCATGAAGGCGAGTGGAATGACTTCGATGACGTCGTTGACCATGAACCGTTTCACCTGCTCGAAGTCCATCATATCGTGCATGGCATCAAACAGGGGACGGAGATAAGGATTCACTTTTGCCTGAAGATCGCCGGGGAGGAATCCGAGGCGCTCACCAGCCTCAACCGCGGGGCGGGCCAAAACCATGCGTTTGGTCTGGCCATGTTTGAGCATGGAAACGGCGGCGGCAACGGCGAGATAGGTTTTGCCGGTGCCGGCTGGGCCGACGCAAAAGGTCAAATCGTGCGCCAGCATCGCCTCGACATATTTTCGCTGTCCGGAGGTTCGAGGCTTGATGGCGTGGCCCTTGGCGTAGACATCGATCTCTTCGGCACTCTGCTCGCGGGCATCATCATGAGCCCGGCCGATGGCTTTGCCGACATCCTCGACGCTCAGCCAATCCTGCCTACGGAGGGTGCGCTGCATGTGTTCGAGCACGGCGGCGGCGCGGCCGACCTGGTCGCGATCACCCGAGAGGCGAATCTCGTCGTCCTTGCCAATCACCTGCACACCGAAGGTGTCGCGAATCATTCGCAAATACCGGTCCGCCGACCCGAAGAGGGCCAGCTTCTTGTCAGGTTGCTCTAGAGCGATATTGAGCTGCACGTTGTTGATGAACTCATGGCGTCGGGTTACATCGCGGTTGGTACATGGTCCGACGCTGGCCATATTGTTATCGGTCCGACCAGAAAAAGCGAGAGGCGAATCCATCTCGGATGACCCAATCCGGCGGTCGCGGTTCGATCATTGGACAGCCCCCGGTATTTCCCAGCTCGCCCGATTTGACGGGGGGAGGGGGGGGTAAAACGTCACTATCTGTAACATTGTGTAACATGGATTTTGATGGATGCGTTTTGCGTCCAGCCCTCCTCTGCCAGATTCGGTTTATGTACATGCAAACAATATCCTAATTTATGCTTTGGATGTCAAGGGAAAAATCAGAATTTTGCGTAGCCGTTCGGCTACACGGATGACTCCCCAAACCTTACGCAATAGACCGGGGGCAGGTCCGTGGAGAAAGTCCGCCATTCATCGCCGCCGTCTTCGGTTGTCCAGAGCGAGCCGGTGGTGCTGGCGAAGGCCAGTGTGTTTCCATCCTCCCTGACATCCAAAGCATGTCGAAAGACGATGTGATATGCATGCTCCTGAGGCAAACCCTTGCGGAGCACATCGAACGATTTCCCGCCATCCCGCGTGCGGGTGACGCAAACCTTGCCATCCACCGGCACACGCGTCTCATCTTTGACGGCCGGGACGAACCACGCCGTCTTCGCATCCGTCGGATGCGCCGCGACCGCAAATCCAAACGTGCTCGGACCAGCCGATTCGATTTCTTTCCAGCTTGCCGAGCCATCGGTGGAATGAAAAATCCCGTTGTGATGCTGCGCCCAGAGCACGCGCGGATCGGCTGGCGATTGCACCAATCGATGCGGATCCTGAATGTTGGGATCGGCTTGCCGATCCGGCGGCATGTAGCGCGCGATCATTCCCTCGGCCCGGCATTTCCAGGTCTCGCCACTGTCGCGGGTTTCCCAGACGCCGCCGCAGGAAATTCCCAGACGAACATGCGCGCTGTCGCGCGGATCGACGCAGATAGAGTGGATGCCAGGCTTGTCCATTCCGCCGCCGACCCATTCTTTGCGCTTGGGATCGTTCCAGAGCGATTCGATCAATCGCCAATTTGCGCCACCGTCGATGGAATGAAAAAGCCCACCGGGGATCGTGCCGCACCAGAGCGAACCGGGGGATTTCGGATCGGCCGCTTCGATGGCCCAGATATATTCCGTGCTCGCGCCGGCGGTTCCATCGGTGGCGGTTGGATACGCCGGTGCCGCGCACGGTGTCCAATTCTTTCCACCATCATCCGAGCGGTGCAGTTTCACTCCAAAATGTCCCAGCGAAAGCGCCGCATAGATCGCTCCATCGCGCGGATCGGGATAGACGATGGTGACCGGGTCGCCGAGGAAAGAGACCCGATCGATTTTCCATTTCCCGCCGCGCGGGCGGGAGAGAATGAAAAGTCCCTTGCGCGTTCCCAAATAAAGTTTCTCTGGATAAAGTTTTTCCGCCATGATCGCTCACCCGCCCGAAAGGGCTTGCATGATGTAAATTTCGCTGTCCTGATTCACCGGATCGGAAAGCCCTTCCCGATCGGCAACCATTTTACCATCAACAAACACCGCAATATGTTTCCGCAAATTCCCCTGATCGTCCAGCACATACCCCCGCGCCGCCGGATTGGCGGCGAAGACGGCGTCCAGCACCTGGCGAACGGTGTCGCCGGCGACCGAGGCCGGCGGACAATCCACATGCCGGCGGAGATTGGCGGTGAAGTGGGCGGTGGGCATGACTTTTACTGTGATAGATACGCTCCACATTTCCGGTCTTCTTGCGGCCACTGTCATGTCGGAGCAAATCTAATCATACCTTCCTCAAGGGGGATCGCGATCGGTAAGCGAGCCAAACAGGCTGTCCAAGTCGTCGTCACTCCCACCTGGCCCGGAATGCCTCTCCACGCCTCCCCCTCGCTCCCAAGGCTCGTCATCGTCCCCCGACCCCTTCTCGGCCATGCTCTCGTCGAGTCTTTGCTTCTCTTTATCCAACTGAAAATCCCAGGCAACTGCAATACTCCCAACCGGTTCGAACATGCCTTCAGCTTCCGAGGGCGAATCGGCATTGAATCTGATGTTGTCGATTTCATCAATGCAGAAGTCATAGGCCTGCTCGGACCAATCTGTAAGCGCGTCCTCCGAAAAGAGCGACGGGTGCTTCTGGAGAAACCAGCTCCATTGACTCCATTCGTCGGCTGTGCTCCCTCCTGCTGCCATACCGTTGCCGATTTCGGCCAGAAGATGCTGCACAAGCGTACACCACGCGCCGCCATCGGGCGGCCACAATTGGATAATCGTGTTTAAGAAGCCACATACCCCCGCGGTTGCAACCTTCGCGACATCCTCGGAAGCCGATTTATCCCTTGCAAGCCTGCACGAGAATTCGATCCAACTCGTCCCCAGTACATGGCCCCATCCCGCAATCTTCGAGAACCGGCTGCCTAGGTCGCCGCTGCCCCGCCAGAAAGAAAGTGTGCCAAGCCTCGACATGGTTCGGTGTAGGACCGGTGATGGCGCGCCAATCGTGCGCGTTACCGCATCCCGCAGTTGCTTGCAGTCGCCTACCCGACCGGTGGGCTCAGACTGGACCTCCCCATTAGCGTCGAGCGCGACAAGGCATTGAATCTGTTGGAAAAATGAGGCCGTAGATAGAAGCTCTAGAAGCAATCCGTCGTCATCCGCGATTCTTCTCGTAATGTAATCCCGGATTGAAGGATTATGGAACGAAATGCCGGTCGTGCTGTGATCACGTTCTGTACGTATGAAAGATCCGTCAATGCGCTTCATTGCTGATGAGAAGCGGTCACGGAGTTCGATGTTGCCAAGGGCTTCCTTTGAAGGCTGCGTAGTAGCTAGCCACGCTTGGCGCAATTCGTCCAATGACATGCTTCCCACAATAGAGGCTAGACAGAGAAGGATAGCCCGTGCGTCCGCGCCGATTTGCTCGAAGGCGTGTTCCCAAATTCGCAGGGGATTGTCGAGCATCCGCACAAATTCAGACACAAATCGGCTCGCAGGCGGTGTAGTAATCCCCATCGTCATCCACTCGATAATGCGCGGATTGTAATTTTTATGATCTACAATTTGCTTGTATGCCCCATTTTCGGCAAGAGCGTTTGCGTAGTCACGCGAAAGGCCAGAAAAATATACATGGTTATACAGAATCCTACCGCGGTGGCCCCTCGTATAATCTTCTGCTTTGACTATGCATTTTGCGATCTCCAATTCGGGCCCGCTAAGCGGCTCATAGACGCGCATTGCGTCCTGCAAGATGTATTCTCGTGTCGTAAAAACAACCTTAAGAGATCGAGCCTGTTTAGCTTCCCTAAGTAAGCGAATTAAACTCCGGTCCTCTTTTTTCCCAAGACGTTCCGAAATGCTGGACTGGCCCAAAAAGTCGTCGTAATAGACAACTTGACGTTTTCTCACATCGACCATTTCAAGGGCCTCCCCGATTTCACCGCGCACGGCGAGCAGTGCAAATCCATCCTCCATTAGGCGTGTGACGAGAATTTCCGCAAGTGTCGTCTTACCGACTCCCGGAATGCCGGAGATGACGCAATAGTTGTGTTTTTTAAGGATATCGAGAGCGACGCCGTACGCTGGTGTTTGCACGTAAAGGGACATTTTTCGCTCAAGATCGGCCTTGGTCAGCGCATTCCAGACGACACTTCCGTGGTGGAGAACCCGCTTAAGGACCTCAGCACTGGTGAGCCAGAGCTTGTAATGGGTGGTCTCTACGTCGGGGAAGGCACGGAGGAGCGTGTTAAAATCGTCGCAGCCATAGATATCATCAAGACCGTGGCAATACGGCTGGAAAATTCCCAGGAGATCCTGCTTATTCCGGAGGGTAAGTGCGACTGATGTCGCGATAACATAACGCTTGGGATTCAATTTGCGAACCTTGGGCAATTCTTTGTCGGCAAGAACAGCCTTCAACTTGTTGAAGCCGGATCGCCAGTAATGCTTGCACTGGACGACGGTCCCCTGAGAAACCCAAGCGCCTGAAAGCAAGTCTGCGCCTTGGTCGGGACCCGTAGCGAATCGCTGGAACCTGACCCCCATTGAAGCGCTGAGAAGGTCACCGACTAGATCTTCAAAGTCTGCATCCGACAAAGCGTGGAAGTCGTGGGTAGGCATATGAGACCGCCGGGGCGCATCTCCGAAAACCGAATAGACAATGCGGGGATGATTTCATAGTCCCCATCTAACGGAGAGGCCGGGATTCGAACCCGGGATACAAGTTTGACCCTGTATAACGGTTTAGCAAACCGTCGCCTTCAGCCACTCGGCCACCTCTCCAGGCATTTCCAACTGGGCGGAATTATGCCCGATTTCGAGGGGAATATCCACCACGGAGACACGGAGAGCACGGAGGGAAATCCGATTTCAAATCAATACAAATTTAGCCACCGATGGGGCACCGATTGGCACCGATAAGAATGAAGATTTGGCAATGTCCAATTCCAACATCGGTGCATATCGGTGTTTATCGGTGGCTAGTTCTTTTGTTTTTCCATTAACAGCCGAAAAGTGTTCACGAATTGGCGGCGCACGTGTTCGCAACCGGACGTTTGGCCGGGACAAGTTGATCCCGATAAAAGTCGATCATCTTCCGCAAACCTTCGGTCCGTGGCACCATCGGTGACCAGCCGAGAATTTGGCGGGCGCGGGTAATATCCGGGCAACGGACGCGCGGATCATCTGGCGGCATGGGATGGAATGTGATCTGGCTGCGGCTTTCGGGGATCAATTCCAATACCGCCTGGGCGATTTGTAGGATCGTGATCTCGTCGGGATTTCCCAGATTGATCGGCTCGCAGAAATCGCTCTCCATCGTCAGATTGATTCCGCGAATCAGATCGGTGACGAAACAGAGGCTGCGGGTTTGTTTGCCGTCGCCGAAGACCGTCAGGGGTTCGTTGTTCAGGGCCTGGCGAATGAAGCTGATGACGACTCGGCCATCGTAGGGGTCCATTCTTGGGCCGTAGGTGTTGAAGATTCGGATGATTCTGGTATCGACTTTGCGTTCGCGGCTGTAGGCCATGGTGCAGGCTTCGCTGAATCGCTTGGCCTCGTCGTACATGCTGCGGAGACCGATGGGGTTGACGTTGCCCCAGTAGTCCTCGCGCTGGGGGTGGATGGCGGGATCGCCGTAGCATTCGCTGGTGCTGGCCATGAGAAATCGCGCGCGTTTTCCGCCGGCGAGTTCCAGGAGATTCCATGTGCCCTGGCTGTTGACCTTCAGCGTGGCGACCTGGTGTTTGACATATCCAATCGGGCTGGCGGGGGAGGCCATGTGATAGATGCGATCGAGCGAGCCGTCGATGGCGACGGGCTGGATGACATCGGCCTCGATGAAGGAATAGCGCGGATGCTTGCCGCGGAGGTGGGCGATGTTCTGCGGTTTGCCGGTGATGAAGTTATCGATTCCGATAACTTCGTGGCCCTGGCCCAGAAGAAGGTCGGAAAGGTGTGAACCCAAAAAGCCGGCGGCGCCCGAAATCAGTATCCGCATATCCAAATTTCTGTAAAACGGACCAGGAACAACTTCATAATCGGCACCACCGGCGAGGGTCATCAGTCGGAAAAACGGCCATCAATCCGAAAAACGGAAACGGATGATGCTCAGGATCGCCTTGATCCCGTCTTTCCAAGTGATTTTTTTGCCTTCTTCGTAGCTTCGGCCGTAATACGCCACACCGACTTCATAAATGCGGAGCCGCGGCCGCAGTTTGGCGATCTTGGCCGTCACTTCCGGCTCAAAGCCGAAGCGGTCGGATTTCAATTGTATGCGGTCCAGAACCGTTTTGCGGAAAACTTTGTAACAAACTTCCATATCGGTGAGATTCAGATTGGTGAACATGTTGCTGAATTCGGTCAGGAACTTGTTGCCCTTGGTGTGCCAGAAGTAGAGGACGCGGTGCGGTTCGCCGATGAATCGACTGCCGTAAACGACGTCGGCTTTGTCATCCAGAATCGGTTGGATTAATCGGCCATAATCCTGCGGGTCGTATTCCAGATCGGCATCCTGCACCAGGACGATATCGCCGGTGGCGAGTTTGAAGCCATCTCGAAGAGCCGCGCCTTTGCCCTGATTGACCGGCTTGTGGATCACGCGGATGTCGGTGTCGGGGAAGAGGGTTTTCAATTGATCCAGCCGAGCCCCGGTGCCATCCTTCGAGCAATCGTCAACACAAATGATCTCCCGCGCAATGCCCCCCGGAACCGGCGCGGCCACGACGAGGCCCACCAGTTTCTGGATCGTCGCCTCCTCGTTGTAAACGGGGATGACGATGGAGACCTTGGTCAATTTGGCCACGTTTTTGGACAGCGGGGCGCTCGTGTCGGCGTGGGATTCACTGGGCTGGGTTTCGACAGTCATATTTAAAAGTTGCGCAAAGCGGGGCAAATCGTACATGGGTAAGCGGGATGAGGCAATTTCGACGGAGGGAGGTGAACCTTGGCATGGGGATAAAGCGACCTCATTACATTCGATCATCCAAGAGCGTTTCGAGATCGCGCGCCCCATGCGCGATTGCGATAATTTGGATCGGTGTGGTTTGCCAACGGTTCATTATCAGGTATGACCACACGCTCCAAAAGCGCTGCCGTCGATCCGCCAGATCGTCGCGAAAGTGGCCCAAGGTGGGATATCTTGCCAATTTATCACATTCAGCCCAGATACGCGTAACAACCCGGTCCGCTACCGCATCTGATGCTTTGGATTCGAGGTAATCCCAGATGCCGCGAACATCGGAAGCGGCCTGGGGAGTTAGAATGTATTGTTGACTCATGCCCTCTCGGCAGCCCGCTTTGCCTTTAGCCTTTCGATCCGTTTCATCACCTCTTCGGGTGTGACGAATTCGCCGCGATCGGCCTGAGCTATGCCACGTTTCAGCTTGGCCTTTAGCGCCTTAAGTGCTGCCTCCCGCCTTCGCTCTTCTTGCTCAAGCAATCTCAAACCCTCGCGCACGACCTCACTGGCGGTCTGGTAACGGCCCTCCGACACGCGATCATGGACAAACTTTTCCAATTTGGGAGTGAGCGACACGTTGAGGCTTGTGCGAGTAGGCATACTGGATTATTCCATTGCGGTTTGCCTGTGTCAAATTGTGTTACACGCTGACGCCAACAGTTCACCGGATTACATATTCATGGTCCGCCAAAGAATGCACCCCAACTGGATCCGGCGTATTTGCGTGCCTTGACCACGCGGAAAGGCGTGCCAGCGGCATTTGGGGTGGACCAAACACAAGATCAAGCAACTTCAATGCACTGGGACGAAGATTCCACGGATGCTCGCCCGGTTTTTCTTGACGAAAGTCTACACCCCTCGTACTGTAAATCGACCCCGCCAGGAGCCGTCGGAATGTCAGTTCAAATGGAGTTGCACAAGATCATCATCAGCGAGATGGCTGATACGCAGATCATTGTCCTCAAGGAAGTGGACGGTGAGCGGGCATTCCCCATCGTGATCGGCAACCCCGAAGCTGTCGCCATCGACCGCCGGCTCAAGGGCAACCCCACCGCCCGGCCCATGACGCACGATCTGCTGGCCAATGTCATCGAAGAGATGGGCGGGAGCATCGAAAAGATCGAGATCAACGACCTGAAAGACCATACCTTCTTCGCGTGCATCTACGTCCGCCAGAATGGCCACGTCCGCGAGATCGACAGTAGGCCCAGCGACGCCATCGCCCTGGGCATCGCCACGATGGTGCCCATCTTCGTCGCCGAGCACGTCCTGAAGTCCGTATCAACCTGATTTATCAGACTTTCGGAGTGCTGGTTAATTTTGCAGACGGAACGCGGAAATTCCCCGAATGCACTGAACTTGGGCATATTTAGTGGCTGCAAGGCATTGGCACAATAATTGTAGTGGTGTATCCCAGCCGGGTTGGCAATCGGCGGCGGAGCCGCTGGGCTGATATCCGGCCTTGTTCATCTTTCGGTGTGATTCCGGTTTTAGGGATTGTTACCGGACCGGCCATGGGTAATATTCTTCACTCGACATACATGGACTGTATGGTCGTAGAGTTGAGGAGACCCCATGCAAATGATTGAAGCGGTCATCAAGCCGCACAAAACGGATGCGGTGAAACAGTCCCTGGCCAAACTGGGAATCCTCGGCGTCACAGCCGTGGAATGCAAAGGCTTTGGCCGGCAGATGGGCCATACCGAGCGGTATCGCGGGGCCAAGATGGACGTCGGATTTGTGCCGAAGGTGCTTTTGAAGGTCTGTGTGAAATCCGAGGACGTGGACAAAGCGGCCAGTGCGATCGTGGAGGCGGCTCGCACCGGCGAAGTGGGTGATGGCAAAATTTTCATCTACCCCGTAGCGCGGGTCATTCGCATTCGTACCGGCGAAGTCGACGAACAGGCGCTGTGAGATTTGAGATGGCTGTGACATTTGGGAAGTTGAGATTTGGGAAGATGGGGGATCGCTGATTTCGACGCGGTTCTGGCGGACCGGAAACGAACAGCGCCTTGGACGCAGCACGGTTTGGTCAGCGGGGTGGTTCCGCTAATCTTGCCGAGCGCGGGTGGGGCAACAGCTGAAAATGTGATACGCCCATGCAAATGCGACGCGGCGCGCCCGACTCCCCTCGGCGTTCGGGCGCTGGCGCTCTGCTAGGACCTCTCGGCAGCGGCGAACATTCCATCCAGATCGACTGGCCCCGATGGCTCGGACTCATCGAGCGAAAACGCCGGGCGCTTTCTCGTCTTAATGGCCGCCGACATTTGCCGGGTGACTTTTACTTTCAGGAAACCTTATCCAGCTTTCGGCTGGATGGAATGGAGACCACCTCACAGCAGGTCGCCGACGCCCTTCGCCCCGGCACTGCTGGAAAAACCGTACGCAGCCGAATCACCCAGCGCATCCGCAACCACGCGGCCATTCTGCGGGCGATCGATCGCTGCGTTCGCGCTGGCAAAGCGCTCACCGCGTCGATGGTCATTCGCTGGTACACCTCCATCAGCAACGGGTTATCAACCACCTCATTGGACGAACGCACCGCGGATCGGTTGGATTCAGTGGTCCGCCGAGTCAATTCCCCCCAGCTTCGTTTGCAAGCCGCCCTGATCGAAGTGGCGCGACTGCACTCGCAACTTCTGGCCGATCCGTTTTTCCCCAGCTTCCATGGCATCCTCTCGCGCCTGCTGCTGCAATATCACCTCGGCCGCTGCGGTTTGCCGCCCATCGTTTTCGATGCAGATCTCGATCCTCCCGCACTGGCCAATGAGAACCGACTGTTAGTGCGGATTCTTGACCGCCTCGATGGCAGCTTCGACCGAATCCTGATGGGCGATAACGGCCGCTGAATCTGAACCCATTCTATTCAACCCGTCTTCGTCGACGGCCGAGCAATGCGATTGAGCCCCCGGCCAGGAAGCTGAAAGACGCCGGCTCTGGGACCGATGAGACGATGCCCAGCAGTTCGGTCTTTTGGGATGTCGAAAGCGTCGAAGCGTCAATGGCATGGTCCAAAGTGCCCAGCGAACCGTTGCCGGATGTGTAGCTGGCCAGCCAAAGATCGAAGTCATTCAGCGTGACGTAACCATCATAATCGAAGTCGCCGACGGACCAGTTCACGTCACCAGCGGTGCCAAGGCCGCCGTTGTATCCATAGAGCCAATCATCAAAGTCGTTCAGATTAACTACGCCATTGAGATCGGCATCGCCGTAGTAGGTGAATCGAACCAACACACTGTTGGTAGGAAGGCTGGAGTTGCCCAGATCGTTGTTATCGGCATAACCGATGGCGGAATCGCCGCCGTAGGGTTCGCCGCTGCTGGCGTCCTCCGCGGCGACGGAGCTGACGATGGCTCCGTTCACGGATCCGCCGCCATCCCATGAACCGCCATCGAAGCCATTTTTGATGTAGTTTCGGATTTGTAACTCTGTCGCCGGGTTGAAAGACCCGGAGTTGCTGTCGTATTGGATGACAACGGCGGTATTGGTGATGTCAAGTTTGCCGTAGGTGCTTATGTTGAGTGAGCCGACGGTGGTGATGCCGGCGCCTGAGAGCGTGAGAGAAGCCGGTTGTGAAGCAGATCCCGTGATCGACAGCGCGCCGGGCACGACCAGGGCATTTCCACCATTTTGGATCGTCACGTTATCTTGCACGGTGAGACTCGCGGCAGAGGCATTGGTGGTGAGAGCTACGGTGTACGGAGTCGATGAGCCGGTGTTGAAATTCGCGTTGGTGGCCGCCGTGGGGCTGGTCAGTTGCGTCCACTGAGAGCCAAAGCCCCAATTGCCGTCGGCGGGGGAGTTCCACGAGACGGACGTCGGCGTCGAGCTTTGCATCCATTCGACAGAGAAGGTTCCGGTCATGCCATCATAGGTGCCGTAGGCGGTACCGAATATGTCGCCGTTGGCATCGATGGAGTAGGCGTTCGATGAAATCCATGTTCCCGTGGAAGGGAGAAGATTTTGAAGGTTTTGCGCGGAACGTGCAGTTCCGCTCCATACCAAGGCTTCATCGGAATCAAATCCAAAAACCCCATAGCCCACCTGTTGTGCCCCATTGGTTGCAACTGCGTATGAATTGCCGAAACCCGCCAACGAAGTGGGATTGAGATTCACAAACGTGTGACTGGTCCCATACCAGAGCACCGCGTTAATATTACCCAGCCCAGTCTGGCCGACAACCTGCAAACCATTGGGACTGATTCCAAATGCCTCTCCCTGTCCGAGGTTCACGGCGCTATTGGCGGTCCCATTCCATAAAAGCGCAGAATTGTTATCCGAATTCGGAGCCCCTTCCATATCCGACTTGCTCGTTGCCGTTGGTGGCCAGCGCTTCACTCGACGACATGGAGATGTTGGTTGGGCTCAGATCGACGGCGCTGGCGGCGGTTCCGTTCCACAGCAAGGCGTGATTGGCACTAAAATCTATTGAGACGGATCCATATCCAACCTGTTGGTTGTTACTGACGCCGTACGCGACCGCTTGCGTTACTCCCGGCAGGTCGGTCGGAGTCAGATCGACGACATTGTCAACCGATCCGTTCCAAAGCAGGGCATGGAAGCCTAGTGGCTGTGGGCTGTCGCCCTCGCCGACTTGCTCGGCGCCGTCGGTCCCGATGATGCCAGATTCGTCGAAAGTATCGAGATTGGTCGGGGTCATCACGGTGGGAATTCCTGAGGGATTGTTCCAAAGAAGCGGCTGTTTTCTCGTGTCGGAATTTGCCCAGGCCAAACCGACCACTTGTCCGCCAGCGGCTCCATAGTAATACGGATGTATACTACCGCTGGGAGTAGTGAGGAAATTTAAAACGGTGCCGCTCGCGGTGGGTTGCGTCGTCTGCGCACTGGCGGTGGCCACAGCGGAGAGCGCAATAGTCGCCCAAACGATTCCGAGAATTGCTCTGCGAGGCATTTTCCCTTCCCGCGGGTATTCTATAATGGTTTGTTGCGGTTACAAACGTTTTTTTTCGCCGTACCAGTAAGCCTGTGGACAACATGCTCAGCAGGCCGAGGGATGTCGGTTCCGGCACGGAAGCAACAATATCCAGCAACTCGGTCTTCTGCGAACTAGACAACGTCGAAACATCGATCGCATGGTCCAGGGTATTCAGCGAACCGTCGCCGGACGTATAGCTGGCCAGCCACAGGTCGAAGTCGTTGAGATCGACGTGACCGGTATAGGCGAAGTCGCCAATGGACCAAGACACTCCGCCGGCCGCGTCCGTGCCGCCGGTGTAGCCGTAGAGCCAATCGTCGAAGTCGTTCAAATCAACTTTACCGTTGAGATCGGCGTCGCCGTAGTAGGTAAACCGCACCAGCACGCTGTTGTTGGGAAGGCTGGAGTTGCCGAGATCGTTGTTGTCAGCGTACCCGACGGCAGCGTCGCCTTTGTATGGCGAGGTTTCTGGGTTGGCGGCGTCGGCCTGGGCCACCGAGCTGGTGATGCCGGGACCATTCCAGTTGAAGCTATTGAATCCCTGCTCGATGTAACCGCGAATCGTCGACTGCGGACTGACGCCGTTGGTGTAGGCGATGATCACCGATCCATTTCCGATGTTGAATTTGCTGCCTTGGTTGAGGTTATTGATGGTCAGGCCCGAAACCGTGACGACGCCCTGGTTCTGCTGAAGGTTGACTTGGCCGCCATTGTCGATCTCGAGGGCCACGTGATTGCCGGCAGTGGGCCCGGATGGATGATCATCCGTGAAAGGATCGACGCTGCCGGCGATATTGAAGACGCCGCTGGAGACTTCAAAGCTGGCGCCGGGGTAGACGGTGACGTAAGTGTTAGAACCGAAGGCGTCGGTGCCGGCGGTGCGTCCCCAGGTGATGGTGCTGGGCCCGGTTTTCTGGAGGTTGTAGCCATACCAGTTGGCGTTGCCGGGACCGGTGAGAGCGGTGTTGACCACACTGACGTCTGAAGAGCTGATGGCGGATTCGCCGTCGATTTGCTGGGCGACGACCAAACTCACTGGCTCGGTTGTGCCGGTGACCGGAGCGGGGATGGTTGCTTCAGCCGACTGGGTCAAATTGGTGTAACTGTTGGAGACTAGATTATCGACATCGACGGCATCGTTGATATCCACAACGCCGTCGCGATTCACATCGCTTTTGTTGAAGGCATTGAGGCCGTTGGGGTCGTAGGTGTATTGCTCCAAACCGGTGATTGGGTCGGTGGTATGCAGATCGGTAGCGCCACTGGGAACGCTAACTCCGCTGAGCACGGCCTGGGCTTCGCTACGAATTTGCAGGGTTGCGTAGGTGTTGAGGTAATCCAACGCCTTGTTCTTGAGAAGCAC
>Ga0302326_10016919_pt1 | contig 15233 bp, 15 predicted proteins | sample Palsa_T0_3_FD_202264 | JGI IMG/M metagenome (GOLD analysis project Ga0302326, IMG submission 202264) | Peat permafrost microbial communities from Stordalen Mire near Abisko, Sweden - Palsa_T0_3 | ecosystem: Environmental > Terrestrial > Soil > Palsa > Peat permafrost | place: Sweden: Abisko...
TGACCTCCGTCGCCGCCTGACGGCCCGCCCCTCGGAACATACTTCTCCCGGCGGAACGCGACGCAGCCATTGCCACCGTCACCGGCCGTGACTACGATTTTGGCTTCGTCAACAAACATGGATGGTCCGTCCTATCGCCCTATCGAGAGAAAGACACACAGGTAGAAAGCATACGCCAGATCGAGGATAAAAACGGAGGATGTCCCGCCAGCCCATTTTTACTGAGCCATATGCATCAAGGAAGCTGCCGATGCGCTCGTTTCGAACGGGATTAGTTGACCGGGGCGGCGGCAGACTTCTTGGGCGCAAGGGCGGCCAAGTCTTCCGGCCGCAGTACGCTGACGAATTTCCCCTTCGCGCCTTTGTTCTGGAAGAGCACGATTCCATCGATGATTGCGAAGAGCGAGTCATCCTTGGCGCGGCTGACATTCTTGCCCGCCTTGTAGCGCGTGCCGCGCTGGCGGATGATGATGCTTCCGCTGGAAACCACTTGCCCGCCAAATCGCTTCACGCCCAGCCTCTGGCCGTGCGAATCGCGTCCGTTTGTAGATGACCCGCCGCCCTTCTTATGTGCCATGGAAAACCTCTTCGAAAAAATTGCCCAGTGGGCTGGCTACGAAAGCTGCTCTTACGAAAGCTGCCCTTACGAAAGCTGAATATCGACTTCGACCGTCGTGCTGCCCTGCCGGTGCCCGGTCTGAATCTTGTATTGCCCGCCGGTCTTATACTTCAGCACCTTGAGCTTCGGGCCGCGGCCATGCCTCACGATTTTTCCGGTGACCTTAGCCTTGGCTGCCTGTTCCCCGCCCAGAATCTTTTTGTCGTCGGTGCGCACCGCCAGCACTTCGGCAAAGGTCACCTTCCCGCCGACCTTGCCCTCCAGCCGCTCGACTTCCACGGTCTGGCCCGGCTCGACGCGGTATTGCTTTCCCCCACTCCGAATCACGGCGTACATGCTGCCTCCCAACCTTAATGGCAAACCCCTATTTTAGCGGTGCCCGCACGTTCCGTCAATCAAAGTCGATGCCGATTTGTGCCCTAATTGGGATTGGATTTTGCCTGGCCAGCGGTGGCGCCGCGCTACCGGTGGCATTGTGTTCGTAGGGGCGGGTTTCAAACCCGCCCGCTTCGGATCGTGAGAGCAGGCGCTAGGCGTAGGCTTGTCGGCAGGTTTCGTGTTCGCGGCAGCTATGGGGACAGTTGGTTTTGTCGATCAGAATGTAGTTGTGGCAGGTCGAGCAAACCACGCCGTAGATTGTCTCGCTGAACTGTTCGTGCCCCGCGTTGCCCGCGGAATGTTCGCTGCGCGCTTGTTGCCGGCTGATCGCCATCCTAGGTGTCTCTTTCGTAGGAGCGGGTTTCAAACCCGCCCTCTTCGGATTTGACCGCGGCCGGATTCTCAGGGTCCACCGACCAATTTCGCGGATTGTCCGTTATGTATTGCCGAATCTCGCGCAGGCTTTTCTCACTACGCACAATATGCTCGTAATATCCTCGCTGCCAAACAGGGCTTCCCGTCGTGTTCGCCAATTCATTGATTTTGCGGCCCGAAAATGTTTTGAATGCACGCACGACTTCTGCCAGCGTCGTTCGCCGTGCCTTTGCAAGGGCGGGTTTGAAACCCGCCCCTACGAAATTCCGGAGCACGACTATGCCATGGACATGGTTCGGCATAACAACAAACGTATCCAGTTCAAGTCCCGCATAGTGATAGGGAAGCTCGTACCAGCATTCCCGCACAATGGCCCCGCTCTTGCTGGGCTGGAATAGGGCATCGGCCATCTCTCCGAGAATATCTTGCCGGCCCTGCGTGCATATCGTGACGAAATACATCCCTGAAGTGGAGTAGTCGTAACCTTGCAGACGAATTGAACTGCGATGAGGGAGTTGAGTATTTGGATCGTAGTTCAAATCGAATAATCAGTTACACCCGCACCCGCCGCCGCAACAACCCCCGCCCGCTCCGGCCATGGACCCTGAATCGCCAGAAGGTCCGGAGGAAGAGCTACCCGACGCCTTGCTTCCGTTGCCGTGCGCTGCGAAGACCGATAGCTGGACGGTCTGCTTCGCGCTCTCGCACTTCGGACAAGTGATCGCCGTGTTCTGCTTCATCACCAAGCGCTCGTACTGCGCGCCGCAATCATCGCAAACGTATTCGTAGATGGGCATCGCAGTCTTCCCCGAACCACTCGTGCTAGTTTATCAAAGTTCCCGGCGCATGCCGTGCTCGATACGCTGAGTCGCTATGGCCGACGATACAGCACGCGGAATCGCCGCACCCACGGAGGCTCCATGTCGTTTATGTCCTCGAATGACTCTTCCTGCAATCCGGCGCGGACAAACCCGTCGATCTCGCCGCGCGTCAGTGGCCACGGAAGCTGGCCGGGAGGATCGGATTCCTCGCGGGCGCGGGCGATGACCAGCAGGCGCCCGGCAGGCTTCACGAATCCGGCGATTTTTTCGATGGCCTTCGCGCGAATCTCCGCAGGTAGAGCCTGCACGGTGTTGCACTCGAAAACGAAGTCGAACGCCGCCACCCATTTCGCGGGCCACTCCGCGGGCGGAGCGAAGAGATCGGCGACATTGTAGTCGACGACGGAGCCCGGGAAGCGCTTCTTCGCCATGGCGATAGCCGTCGGCGCCACGTCGAAGGCTGTCGTGCGAAATCCCCAAGCGGCGATCTGCTCAGCGTCATCGCCCAGGCCGCAGCCAACGACCAGCGCGCTCTGGCCCGAGGGATCCCAGCCGCGAGCCTTCCAAAAGGCGACCATGTTGCCGTTGGGCGCAACGTCGTCCCAGGGGATGATGGCCTCGCCGCGCTCAGCCTCCTGGTAGAGGGCCTCGAACCAGCTGTAGGGTTCACCCTTGCGTGCGAATTCGGCAGCAAGTTCGCGGAAGTGCTCTCGCGCCCGCTCTCGATCGTCCATCCGTGAATTCTACCGGGGAATCGGACACGTGCGTTGGACTTTGCACCGCAAAAAAAAACAGCCCCGGCCGGAGCCGGGACTGTCGATAAAACTCGCCAGGGCTGAAAATGCGTTAGTCGCCGGCCACCGGTTCGGGCGCATGTTCTACGCTCTTTGCCGGAGCGATCTGCACCGGCTTAGTGCCCGGAACGGCCATTTGAATCTGTTGAATGGTGCCGATCTGCACGATGGTCTCTGGCGTCTTCTTCAGCACCAGCTCCTCGTAAATCTTGCGCACCTTGGCGGCTTCTTCGAAGGCCTTCTTGCGGCGAATGCGGTCTTCTTCCGCGGCGGTGACAGGAATGTCGTGCTCGAGAACACGAACGCGGGCGGCATCGCCGGCGTCAATCTTGAGCGAGTGCTCGTAAGCGTCGAGGCTGACCTTCTTGCCCTTGGCGTAAATCTCGTGCTTGCCATGCTCCTTGTACCACTGGGCAACCGTCGCGTTCTTGTGCATGTTTTCGATGATTTTCCGCCAGCCCACACCGGTGTTGTAAGCGCAGAAGGAAATTTCACCCTGCTGCGTGGCGTAGGGGATGATGCACATTTCCGTGCGGCGGAAGTCGTAGTTGAAGAGGTCCTGGAACCACATGCCGGCGATGAACAGCATGTTCCAGGGATCTTCGTTCCGGCGCTTCATGGCGTCTTCGAAGGTGCGTTCGGGGTTGGTGCGGCCGTATTTCTTTTCGGAGTTCTTCGAGACCGCCCAGGTCTTGTCGAACTTCCTGACGATGTCCTTCAGCCGCAAGCTGGGGGGCGCTTGGAAGGAATCGTAATTCCTCAACAAGGCCAACGCCATCATGAACGCGGAGAACTTCTTGCCGCGAGCCGCGTCGGTGATCGCCGAAACGTCCCGGACGAGCTGAGGAGCATTGAGGAAACGCGAGATGGGTGCCCATTCCTTGGTGTGTTTGTTCACCATCATCGCGGTGCCCACGCCGCAGTTCGGGTGGCAACCGCAGGAGAGCGCTCCCCATTGCGATTCTTGACCGTGAACGTGATCGGCAAACCCCGCGAAAGGCGAAATGAAGGAGATCGGGAACCAGTCGCGCGTCGGCTCGATCTTACCCACCTGCTCGCTGACGTCTTTCGCAAGGTGCGAAAGCGTGTAGCGCTGGCGGATGCGGCGCTCCGGTGTGATGTCTTCGTCGCGGCCGGTGAACGAGACGGGCTGGAAGGACACGAAGGAGATTTTCTTCGGATTCTCCATGGCGAACTTGACGATCGGCCCGACCTGATCGTTGTTCACGTTGTTTACGATGGTGGTGACGAGCACGATTTCGATGCCGGCCTCGTGCATGTTTTCGATAGCGCGGAGCTTCACGTCAAAGAGGTTGCCGACCTGGCGATGGCCGTTGGCGTCGTTGCCGATGCCGTCGAACTGCAGATAGGCGTAGCGCATGCCCGCCTCGAAGGCCTGTTTGCAGAAGTCTTTATTCTTCGCGAATTCGATGCCGTTTGTGGCTGCCTGCACGCTGTTGTAGCCGATCTTGCGGGCGTAGCGAACGGCGTCCAGGAAGTACGGCGACATAGTCGGCTCGCCGCCGGAGAACTGAACCGACATCTGCCGGCGCGGCTTGATCTTGGTCGCGTTGTCGAGAATTTCTTGAATTTCATCCCAGCCGAGTTCGTGAACGTAACCGACTTGGTTGGCGTCCATGAAGCAGGGATCGCACATCATGTTGCAGCGGTTGGTCAGGTCGACGGTCAGAACCGCGCCGCGCCCGTGGCGAACGCTGCTGGAGCCGTGATTGTGCAGGACTTCGTCGGCGTGCGCCGGGATGTCGCGTCCAGGGAAGTTGCTCTCGATCCACTCGAGGAACTTCGCGTCCACGGCCATCATGTCTTCATACTTGCCGTGGGCCGGGCACTCTTTCACCATCCAGACTTCGCCGTCGCGCTCGATGATTTGCGCTTTGATCTCTCCGACCTTCTCGTGTACCAGGTCGGTCCAGTCTTTCGTACCAGCAATGATGGCGTCGCGCGCTTCCTTCACGCAATCGGGACAAAGAGAGTCCGTCGTGCGCGGCCAGCCCAAAGTGGGCTTGGACTTCTCCCATGACTTCAGCAGGGGCTTGTCCGACCACTTCGGCGTAATCGATGGGTTGGGGTTGTGCTTGTTGAAGAACTGAATCGTCTCGAACGCTGCCCCCGCAGTCTTGCAGAGCGTCCAATCGAACGTTTTCCAGAGTTTATTGCTTGCCGTGCTAGCCATTGTCCTCCCTCTCATCTATCAGAACACGTTACCTGGGACCTATCGGCCCGAAAGCATCCAAAACCTCTATGCGGGCACCTACACCCCGCCCGTAACTGGTTACCCTATCAGAGTTTGCTAGGATCTTCCCGACCCGTCTAGCACCTTGCGTCCAAAGGGGCATATGGGGGGTCGAATGGCATCTGGGCCGGGCAGATGGGAGTTCCCTTAGTACTTAAAGTACCAATCGCGAACCAAAACTTGAAGACTGGCGAGGTCTGTCGCTGGAGCCACGTACAGATTCCAGCTGCGTTCAATCCAAGTTGAGCGGCGTGCGGAGGATACCGATGGCGAAGTGCGCCAAAAGAGGAGCTTCGTCATCCATTTGGATCCAGCGTACAGCGCAATGATCTTTCAGGTATTGAGCGACTTTGGCCTCATTGATACCCAAGTGCTCGGCCAGCTTGGACTTCAGGCTGCTCGTTTCAGGGCCGCCTCGCGGCGCGCCGCGCCCGCTTCGCACGGCGCGTCCTCCGCGCATTAGGTTTCCAACGCCGATTCGCAGTGTTTGGCAGGACTCGATGTAGTACGAGGTAGTCTGATCGGATTCTGATAGCAGGAACACTCCGGGGCCCGCGGGCGCATCTTCTGCTTCGTCAAGGCGGTGGAGCGGGCTTGAGAGCATGCGCCGCAGCATCGATTCAAGATGCGCCATGCGTGAGGCAAGACCCGGATCACCTCGACCGTGTGTCGCGCGCTCGGAAGGCAACTGCAGCGGTGCAGCAGCTCGCCCGGGCTTCTCTGAGAATTCCATCTGACGTGTTTCCGGTCGCGCGGGTTCAAGCGGCCGGTCAGGAAAACGCTCGACGCCGCGCCGTTCCGTGCCGCGGTCAGGCACCCTCTCAGCAACCCGTTGGGGAGCATCTTCAGAAGACAAACGCTCCGGCGACTCGGGCGATTCGGCGAAGCTTCGTGCCGGAAGACCCGGCGGCGTCGTCGCGCCGCGGCGTCCGCGTCCCCTGCCTCCGCGGCGTCCGCGTCGGCGTTTCTTCTTCCCGGGGATGCCTGCTGCATCGGGGATGCCCTCCACAGTCGCAGAGCCGCTGCTGGGGGGCGTGTTTTCTGAATCGGCGTCGGAGATTTCTCCCAGCGCCAGGGGCTCGGCAGATTCAGACTCAGGCTCAATGTCCGCGTGGGGATCTGCAGCAGGCGCCATCTCAGCGCCGGCTTCCGCCGCAGTTTCGGCGGAGTGTTCCGGCAGCGGCACACCTAGTCGCGTCAACGCCTCTTCCGCCTTTTTCTTCCAATCCGCTCTGCGGAAGCGCTCGAAAGCCGTGGAGTACCATTTTGCTGCTTCGTCGTTATTTCCAGATTTTTCTTCGACCACACCAAGCTCCCACGCGACCATCGCGTCCCGTGTTCGCTGGAAAAGTTCGGAGAGCTTCGCCGGTGCGTCGGGGCTGTGCTTCGCTTTGCGAATGCGCGCTTGAATTTGCCGCCAATCAGCCATGTCGCTGCATTGTAGCAGCCTCCCGGAGCGCAAGCTAATCAAGTCTCGATTTGGTGAGGCAAGCGGTGTCAAGGCTGCCCCCGCCGGCTTTTTGGTACACTGGTGCCAAAGGTGATCTGGTTATGGCTGTGAAGCTGCCGATCTATATGGACAATCACGCGACCACGCGAGTCGATCCCCGCGTGCTCGAAGCCATGCTCCCCTACTTCTCGGAAAAATTCGGCAACGCCGCCAGCCGCAACCACGAATTCGGCTGGAAGGCTGAAGAAGCCGTGGAGAACGCACGCGCGCAGATCGCCCGGCTCATAGGCGCGAGCCCGCGCGAGATCGTCTTCACCAGCGGGGCTACGGAGTCGAACAATCTGGCGCTCAAGGGCGTCGCCGAGGCCTACCACAATCGAGGCAACCACATCATTACCCAGATCACCGAGCACAAAGCCATTCTCGATGTCTGCAAGCACCTCGAAAATACGGGATACGAAGTGACGTACTTGCGGGTCGGTTTGGACGGACTGGTCGACGTTGATGAGCTGCGGCGGGCTATTACGCCGAAGACCATTCTGATCTCGATCATGTACGCCAATAACGAAATCGGCGCGATTCAGCCCATTGCCGAAATCGGCAAGATAGCCAAGGAAAACGATGTGTTATTCCACACGGACGCGGCGCAGGCGGTTGGCAAGATTCCCGTCGGAGTGCACAAGGACGGCATCGATCTGCTTTCGATTTCCGCGCACAAGCTCTACGGTCCCAAAGGCGTGGGCGCGCTCTACGTGCGGCGCAAGGATCCCCACGTGGAGGTCGCTGCCATGATGGATGGCGGCGGACATGAGCGCGGCATGCGCTCCGGCACGCTGAACGTGCCCGGAATCGTCGGTTTGGGAAAGGCTTGCGAGATCTGCCTGAAGGAAATGCCCGAAGAATCCCAGCGGCTGGGCGCGCTTCGCGACAAACTGAAAGACGCTCTGCTCGCCGGGCTCGAGGACGCGCAAGTAAACGGATCGCTGACTCGCCGCTTGCCGAACAATCTGAACATGAGCTTTGCCGGCGTGGAGGGCGAAGCGCTGATGATGGGCATCAACGACGTTGCCGTATCGAGCGGTTCGGCGTGCACCTCAGCGATGATCGAACCGAGCCACGTGCTGCGAGCGCTGGGCGTGCCGGAGGAACTCTCGCACAGCTCGATTCGATTCGGGCTGGGGCGCTTCAATACCGAAGAGGAAGTGGAGTACGTGGCGGCGCGCACCATCGAAACGGTGAAGCGGCTGCGCGACTTGTCGCCGCTTTACGAAGCCGCGAAGCCGCGGGCGACGAGCAAATGTTGAGCGTGAAAACCCACAGCACAATCATCAATTTAGTTATGAATTGAGCTAACTCATATGGACCTGCGCTACCCGATCGGCGAGCTCGTACTGGTTCCTGACCTCACTGAGTCGCAACGCCCGGAGCTGATCGACGCGATTCGAGAAACGCCCGGACATCTTGCGTCTGCCGTGGCCGGCCTCACCGCCGCGCAGTTGGACACTCCCTATCGCCCCGGTGGCTGGACTGTGCGCCAGGTCGTGCATCATGTGCCGGATAGTCACATGAACGCGCTGGTGCGCTTCAAGCTTGCGCTTACCGAAGAGCGGCCCACCATCAAGACGTACGACGAGGCCCGCTGGGCTGAGCTCGCCGACGCGAAAAGCACGCCCATCGAGCCGTCGCTCGCGCTGCTGGAAAATCTTCACAAACGATGGGATCAGCTGCTTCGCTCGCTGACCCCAGATCAATGGTCCCGCAAGATGCAACATCCGGAAATGGGCCTGGTCACGCTGGACGGCTATTTACAGGTCTACGCGTGGCATGGCCGCCATCACGTAGCGCACATCACCGCGCTCCGTCAACGCAATGGCTGGTAGCGCACGCATTGTGCGGATGCTGCGCAACACGGAATCTGCAGAGAATTCCGCTCCGCTAGAATTCCAGCCGTCCGTTCACTCGATGTCGATGGTCTTATTCTGTACGGACCGGCAGGTGGGATAGCCGAAATGCGAAAAAACCGCGTGGATGCAAGTCAGCGTGTCGGGCTGGCCGCCGAAGATCACTACCTTGCTGTTTTTCAGTGTCGTCGAGTAGTAGACGGTAACGCTGCTGAGCACGTTCTCTTTGTGGTATGCGAAACGGTAGCGGGCGATTAGCGCGTCGCCCACGTAGATAAGACAAAACCCGCCCAAGACGACGGCCAGTCCGCGAAGAAACAATGCCCGGCCCATAGTTCCGGCTTCCAGCATGCGGGAACTATATTAGCGCCATTCCTAGCCAACTCGCCCGTCAGCTCGAATGGAAATGGCGTTCCGAACATCTGGCGAACCTAACTCGCAGAGGGTTCGATACGCTGAACCAAGATCATGTCGACACTGGTATTCAGCTTGCCGGTTGCTACCACTTTCTTCCCCAGAAAATTCGCGGGCATCTGCTGGTCGTCCAAGTGATACCAAGTGTCGTTCTGGTCGTCTCGGAGGATGTACAACCGGCCGTTCAGCAAGACAATCGTCCCGTTGTAGTTCTCCGCGCGTGCGGCATCTGCGTCCGAGTCCGTGGCCGCCACAGTCGCCGGCTTGCTCGAGCGCACGCTTGCGGCGTGCACGCCTGAATATGAGACAAGTACCGCAACGACGGCGAGCATTAAGAATGCTCTCATTTTTCGCCTCCTCGCATTCAATGTAAAGGGTGCAAGGCGCGTGCCAACACCAAGCCATTGGAACGCGGGCAGTTGCAGTTTCTAGCCACTCCCGCAGCTTGCAAACGTGTAAGAAGCCCCCGCTCGCCGGGAATTTCGTCCTACAGCTTCCCCCGGATGCGGGGTCTGCCCATTCGCGAGTTTCTGTCTGTGAAGACCTATGATGCGGCCGTGCTGCGACTGCGCCAGACGCCTAGGATAGCGCCCATCATGCACAGGCCAACCAGCGGATAGAACTCATTGATGGCGAACAGTTGCATCGATCGCATTTCGTACATGTAGGTGGTGAAGTTGATGGGCCCGAGGATACCCAGCCAAAGCAGGATTCCTATGGCTGCGCCCCGCGCGGCGGTGTTGGCGTTTCGCCAGGCGCAGATCTGGGCCAGGATGAACGCGATCAGCAGGTTCAACAGTAAAGTCACGACGTAAGGCACGACCGGATTTCCGCCCGTTTGCGCCCCGGGAATGTTTTCCAGCGCCATCCATGGCTTGCTGAAGAGCGCTCCGTACCATAGCGCTCCGAGAAGCCAGTACGCCACCGCACATACGATGACCGCGACGTAATTGGTGCGCATCGGAGAAGCCTCCTCGGGGTTGACGTCATCTGGCGGCCTGCCGGCAGCCTTTTCTGCCTGTGCGTCGGCGGGATTGTGATGTTCGTTCGGGGGTTTGTCAAGGCAGTCTCGGAAGGCCTTAGAACGAGGGTACCGGGACTAAATACCGTTCTTATAATGGGTTAGAGCCCGGTGAATTTCTCGCCGCCGAGTCAAATTAGTGCTCCTATCGAGCAGCAAATCATGTATAATCAGCAAGATACTAATTTCTTGCAGCCATTTTGGCGAACGCTACATCCAATGGATTGTTATGGCTAACCAACGAAAAGGCAGCGGAAGGCTGGTACCAACCCGGCCAACCGGCGTTGAATATCGAGTCGATTACGGCATTCATCTGGTACAGGAAAAAGTCCAGCACGGGAGGGGGATTCGTCCCCAGCGCTGGGCGAAGTGTTCGGTGAAGAGCATCAGCGCTCACCGCATTCCTATGGGGGAGTATTTCCTCCATGCCGATGAAGGCGGAGTTTTCCAGTTGAAGCATACTGGAACGACTTGGCAGTACCTCGCAGCGGCCTAAGCCGGGAATTCAAAAGCTGAAACGGAGCCCGTTTGGGGCTAGCGCCCCCTACGTGTGCCCGGACGTGTGCCCAGGCATTCCTGGACAACGTTGCCCACTCGGCCTGAAGTTCGCCCATACAGCTGTGTTTTTTTCGTCACTATCTAATCCTTAGAAACAACGTTTTGCCTTCCCGGGTGTTCTAAATAGGTGTAGATATTTGCTTATGGTGTAGACGTTTTCTTACGGCGTAGATGTTTGTTGGAGATAACCGCACGCAAGGAGAATCCGCAATGAAGCAATTCATAATTGGTTTTGCAATGTTACTGTTCGCTGGCGTCGCCAGTGCGCAAGGCGTGCCTGGAAAGCCGACGAAACTGGTCATGGCCCGCAATTCAAGTGTCCCCATCGTCGACGTAATGAAAAACCTCAGCGAGAAATGCCCCAACGTCGGCATCACGACCAACGCCGACCGATCAGACTACATGCTCTACGCGGGCGGCTGGTCCGGCGCGTATCGCTTCATGGTGATCGCAAAGGGCGGTGACACGCTGTACGCCACGAAGACGCAGCTGCTAAGCAACGCCGTAAAGGACGTTTGCAAGTACCTAAGCACACGCCCGTAACATCTCGCGCAACGATTGGATCCGCAGTAAGGGCGCGCTGCCATTAGTGGGGCGCGCCCCGAACCAAGCTTTTGTAGCGGCCGCCTTTAGGCGGGCGTTTTTGCTTTTCCTGGGAACGGCCTCCCGATTGGCGCCGGTCCGAAACACCATGAGGGCGCACCGCCCTACGAGTGCACCCCCTGGTGTGTGTGATTTTAGATGACGGCCTCCAGCGACAAATCTTCGATCATCTTGTCCAGATCCGCTTGCGCCTGCTCGTTCTTCTTCTGTAGGTCTTCGGACTCCCGCTGCAACGCATCGAGACGCGTTTCCTGATCCGCGAGTTGCTGCGTGTACCGCTGAGTTAGCGCGCGTTCTTCCGCGCTGCCTTTCAGCGCCTTCAAATTCTCCCGCAGCCTCTGCTGGTCGTCGTAAATCTTCTGGCGTTCGTCATCTCGTTTTGTAACCTCATCGTCGAGCGCCGCCACCCGGTTCTTCTGCTCCACGATCTTGCGGAAGGCCGCCTCCATCTCCGGATTGATCGACTTCTGCTCGAGCCAGAGCTTGATGTTGTCATCGGTCAGGTTGACCAGCTCGAAGCGGTTGTGGAGCGGTTGGGATTCGTGCACCGCCAACGTAACAGCGGCCTTCGCCTCGACGTTCACGCGGAAACGGTACAAATCCGACGCGGTTTCTTCTGGCTTCGCATCGGTCTCTCCGAGTTTCCAGCCGCTTCGCACCGGGTGCTCGATAAGCAAGGTGCGCGGCATGGTGTCGTCATTCCTTGCGATGTAGATGGTCTCCTGCCGCAATTCGCTGATTTGCTCCATGGCTCCGTGAGAGATGCTCACACGCGTCACGCGCTCGGGCGTGCGCTGCGCTTTGGCTTCGACGCGCATGCCGAGGTCCGTGGCGTAGGAAATCAGCCTCCTCTCGCCCGGCTTGATCGAATCTGTCAAGCCTTCACCCGCGAATGCTTCATTTTCAAGCACGCTGAAGCTGCCACCGTCCAGGGTCAAAGCACTCGAATTGGTCAGCCACAGCGCCCGTAAAGGCCGAGCGGAATTGAGAGACAAATTCCACAGGGACACTTTCTCCGCCGCGACGTGGGCCTGAACGATCGGCACTAGCGCCGACTCGTTCTTTCGGATCGTCACGCGGTCTTTCATTTTGTATTCGAAGAGGTCGCCGAGATCTGTCCCGTGCGCCACCGCTTCCATGGCCTGCCGTGCGTCGTTGAGCGCCATTTCACTGGCAATGGTTGGAGTCGCGGCCGTACCGCCAGCCACGCCGAACCCGCCATTCGCTATCACATGCGGAGCCAGCACATTCGAATAGTTCCTTGTAGTTAGAGGAAGACTCGACGGAGCCGTCCCGTTCGCTCCCAACGCTCTACCCGAGCCCACATTGCGGGCGCCCACTGTTGCGGTCGACGTTTGCACGGACTCGAGGCTGGCATTCACTGTGACTTCCTGCGTCTGGCTGCCTACTTGAAGGCTCACGTCTTGAACCTCCTCGCGTCCTCCTCCGAGAGAGAGACCTGTAACCTCGACGGTTTTGAATCCCGGCGCGGTAAACTGTGCTCGGTACCTTCCAGCGGGCAAGTCCGGGATTTCGTACTTGCCTTCCCCGTCGGCATTCGTTTCCGCCGCTAATTGGCCGGCCTCGGAATAGATCTTCACTTCCGTGCGCGCGACCACGCTTCCGCTGGGATCGGTGACCACACCCGAAAGGCCGCCGATTCCTCCCATCATGGCGCTCTCGTGGGTTTGCGGCGCGAGTTGCGCGGTTTGCGCTAGAGCTATTACCGGCCGGCGCACGTAGAGTGGCTGAGACAGCGGCTGAATGAACGATTGCGGCGCGCCGGCCACCAGCGCCAGCTCGACGTTCTCCCAGTCCTCGCCCACGGTGTTGTCGACGATTGCCCATCCCTGTAGCAGCGGGTCTTCGCTTGCCTTCGACGGCAGCACGATTCGGTACGTCGTCTTCCAGACCGGCGTCTCGCTGATGTAGCTGACGTAGAGCTGGCGATCGCCGGAGCCTGTGGCGGCAATGCTCATCCGTCGAAGGTCCTGCTGTCGGACCGAAGCCAGCAAGCCCAGATAGCGTCCGACCTCACCTGAAACATCGTGGTCTGCCAGCCGCACGTCTACGCCAGGCGTGAGTTCCACACTCCGCACTTCGCCGGAGTCGCTGACGATCGTCGCTAAGTCCACTTCGAGCGTGGTGCCGCCGCTGACGCGGGTCTTGCGCTCCACGGATAGCAGACGTCCGGTAATTTCCGCTGTTCCGCTTCTCACCTCCAATCGCGCCCCGCGCAGCGCGCCATAGAATTGAGAGATGTTTGTGTTTCCGTCGAGTGGCAATCGCAGCGTGCCAAGCCGCTCGCTTAGGGGCGCTTTGGAGTTGTAATTCACACCGGCGATGCGCCCGCCGTTCAGGTCGAGGACGGTGAGTGACTGCAACACGTCGTTCAGCTGGCCGCTGGTGAAATCGATGTGCACCGTCTGGTTCCCTTCCACACGACCTTGGTGTTCGAAGTAACCCACGCCGCTCTTGTATAGAACCACCCGGCGCACTGGGAGCTTCTCCGCGCTTTCGGAATCGCCCCGCGAACCATCGGAGACCCCGGATGAATTGATCGTTGCGGGTCTGATTTCTGTCGTTGCGCGGGGAAATTGAGCCGAACGCGCTTTCGACGCGCTCGCTGCAGCGGCACTTAGTCTCGGTGAACCGCTCGAAGACGAAGTGCTTTGCGGCACAGCTTGGACGCACATCGCGCACATTGCCACTGCCAAGACACACCCGTACTGTTTGAGTTTTCGCATGGTGTTCCTCGACGTTTCCCGGACCGCCCACCGCGGTCCGACATGTTTTAGGATGAGTTAGGATCGGCGGTACGAACGATGGGTTCAGGATCGCTGCCCTGAACGGAGCAGTGCGAGCGGATGATCTTTGTTCTCTTCGTCACGACGCCCCTCGCGCCGAGTGCGAGCCGCAGATCGGTAATTACTTAGACACCGCCAGCGCTCGCGCCGTTGTCTGAGGTTGCCTTAAAGTTCTGCAAGACAAGCGCAGTCTCCCGGTTTGCAACCACCTCGTCCTAGCCCGGCTAGGCGCTCAGTTGAATGGAAAACCCGACGTCGCGAAGAAAAGTCCACACCATGGCTGATTTGAAATGTGCTCCGCAATGTGCCACGCTCATCGTGCTGTGGAGCGAGTGGTTCGTGGGCGAGAGGAAACGCGAAATGATGGCGAGTCGAGAGCCGCAAGAGAGAAGCGCGTCACCGCCCTCTCGGGTGTGCGGCCTATGCCTTCTTTGTCCGTCGTCCCTTCGACCCAGACCGGAACTGCCTCGCGGACTCACCCCCTCGTAAGTCATTGGGAGCACTCACGAGGATCGAATCAGCCCGGAACTTTATTTCGGATCGCCCGGTGTCCGCCGGACCGAACCAACCACATCTCTGTTCGCTAATAACTCAGACTATTTTTGCGCGAACCCACGGGAGCGGCGAGGGCCAAAAATTTATTGCGCGCCGATTAAAAGCCTGTTGACTTCTGGGTGCCGTCGCGTACAATGGAAGTTCGTCTGCAAGCCTTCCTGCCGGCCAGGGAAGTACCTGCTCTTTGACAATCAGATGAATCAAGCCAGAACCCGTTTGGTTTGCCCATAGGTCTGCGCAAGCGGACAGATGGGAATTTGAGGTCCTCAATCCTTCACAGGGTTGGGGATGAATGAAACCGAGCGATGTAACAAGTTCGTTCCGGTCGTGATTGTTAACGCTTTCACGGTCGTAACATCAGGCTTCAAACGAGAGTTTGATCCTGGCTCAGAGCGAACGCTGGCGGCGTGCTTAACACATGCAAGTCGAACGAGGACTGTAGCAATACAGTTACTCGTGGCGAACGGGTGCGTAACACGTGGATAACCTTCCTTCAGGTGGGGAATAACCCAGTGAAAATTGGGCTAATACCGCATAACAAAACGAGGGCACATGCTCTTGTTTTCAAAGCCGCAAGGCGCCAGAAGAGGGATCCGCGGCCGATTAGCTTGTTGGCGGGGTAACGGCCCACCAAGGCATTGATCGGTAGCCGGACTGAGAGGTTGGCCGGCCACACTGGAACT